>Ga0105047_10001679_pt1 | contig 39719 bp, 44 predicted proteins | sample MAT04_FD_78384 | JGI IMG/M metagenome (GOLD analysis project Ga0105047, IMG submission 78384) | Freshwater microbial communities from Lake Fryxell liftoff mats and glacier meltwater in Antarctica - MAT-04 (megahit assembly) | ecosystem: Environmental > Aquatic > Freshwater > Ice > Liftoff...
CTTGGCCCGTATTGACTTAGCCGCGGCGACGGGCGGAATACAGGAAGCCGTGCAGAGTTTGGGGGAGCAGAAGCGATGAAGCGGATCATTCCAGTGGTAATTCTATTGTTGGCGGTAGGCGGTTACTTCGCCTGGAGCCGCATGAAGGTGGATGACGAGGGCGTGCTCCGCTTGAGTGGCAATATCGAATTCAAGAAAGTGGATATCGCCTTTAAGACCGCGGGTAAGTTGATTGAGCTCGCCGTTGACGAAGGGGCCAACGTTACGAAGGGGAAAATAATCGCGCGGCTCGACCATGAGCAAATGACGCGCATGCGGGAACGCGATTCGGCTACGGTACTTTCCGCCGAGAGCCAGTTGCTGCAGTTACAAACCGGCATCCGTTATCAGAAAGAGATGACCAAGGGCGAAACGGCGCTTCGGGAAAGTGAGATGCGGCAAGCGAAGGCCAAGCTGCAGGAGTTACTCGACGGTGCGCGACCGCAGGAGTTGTCGCAAGCCCGCTCCGCACTTGAAGACTTACGCACTTTGCGCGCCCAAGCGGGTAAAGAGCTCGATCGGGCCAAGCAGCTGATTGCCAAAGAAGATATCAGCCAGAATCAGTTCGATCAGTATCAGACCCGGTCCGCTTCCTTGTCGGCGCAAGTGGCTAGCGCGGAACAACGATTGGCGTTGCTGACGGAAGGTCCGCGAAAGACGGATATTGAGGCCGCACGCGCGGCGGTGGCGAGGACGGAAGCCGCACTCAGGATGACTGAGGCTCAACGGCTCGAGATTCTGCGGCGGGAAGAAGACTTAGCCGCGCGGCGAGCGGATATCTCGCGGGCCAAGAGCGGCGTCAGCGTGATCGACTCGCAATTGGACGACACGGTGGCTATCGCGCCGATCGATGGCGTGGTGCTGCTGAAGTCGGCTGATCCGGGTGAGGTGTTGGCGGCGGGAACGCCCATTGTGACCTTGGGTGATATCGACCATCCCTGGTTGCGCGGCTATGTGCCGCAGAGTAAGTTAGGTCAAGTAAAGCTCGGCATGCCGGTAGCGATTCACTCCGACTCTTACCCTGGGAAGACTTATCGTGGGAAAGTAAGCTTTATTGCCAGCGAGGCCGAATTTACTCCCAAGCAGATTCAAACTACCGAGGAGCGGGTGAAGTTGGTGTATCGCATTAAGGTGGAGGTAGAAAATCCAGGCCGCGAACTGAAACTCAATATGCCGGTCGATGGCGTGATCAACTTGAAGCCATGAGTGACCACGTCGTAGTGGCGGATCGACTAACGCGGCGCTTTGGGACGCTAACGGCGGTGGATGACCTGAGTTTTGCGGTGGCGCGTGGCGAAGTGTTCGGACTCGTCGGCCCGGATGGCGCGAGTAAGACCACCACCTTGCGGATGTTGTGCGGTCTGCTGGACCCGGATTCCGGCGAAGCGACGGTTTCTGGGTACAAGGCGCGCGAGAAAGTCGACTCCGTGAAGGACGCGATCGGTTACATGGCGCAACGCTTCGGGCTCTATGGAGATCTGAGTGTCGAAGAGAACATGGATTTCTACGCAGACTTATTCGGCATTCTGGGGGAGGAGCGCTTAGCTCTTAAGAATCGTCTACTCGAGATGACGCGCATGACGCCGTTTCGCGACCGCCCAGCGGCAAAGTTGTCGGGCGGAATGAAGCAGAAACTTTCGCTAATGTGTACGCTCTTGCATAAGCCGGAGATCCTCTTTCTGGATGAGCCTACCAACGGCGTGGACCCAGTTTCGCGGCGTGACTTTTGGGAGATTCTGCAAGAGTTAGTGCGGAACGGACTTACAGTGGTAGTTACCACCGCTTACTTGGACGAGGCCGAGCGCTGCGATCGGGTGGGGCTGATGAACAAGGGGCGGATGGTGCGCTGCGACACGCCGGCTGCGCTGAAGGCGGCGATTCCCGAGCATTGCTATGCAGTGCGGGGCAGTCGGTTGCGAGAAGCTAAGGTCGTTATGGAAACGCTGTCGGCGGTAAATGGTGTTGAGATGAGTGGCGCGGCCCTGCATTTGTTTGTCCGCCCCAGCTCCGAACTTAGCGAAGTGACTACAGAGATGGCCGCCAAGGGTTTTCCTGACTTACAGTACGAACCGATCTCGCCGTCGCTTGAAGACGTCCTGATTGCCGAGATTCGGAAGGCGGCGGCATGAGCGAAGTCTCAGTGCTGGTGGAACACCTATACAAGCGCTTCGGTGACTTTGTGGCAGTGAGCGATGTGAACTTACGCGTAGGGAAGGGCGAAATCTTTGGCTTTCTGGGGCCGAATGGGGCCGGGAAGTCGACGACGATTCGCATTCTTTGCGGGCTATTGGCTCCGAGCGAGGGCAAAGCGATGGTGGCCGGTTACGATGTCGCAGTGGAGCCGGAGCGCGTGCGCGAGAACATTGGCTATATGTCGCAGCGGTTTTCACTGTACGACGACCTGAGTGTCGAAGAGAATATTGATTTTTTCAGCGGCATTTATGGCGTGGATCGATCGAAACGCGACGGACGCAAGCAGTATGCTCTCGAGATGGCCGGGTTGGTGGGCCAGGAGAAGACGATGACCCGGACTTTGAGCGGCGGGTGGAAGCAGCGGTTGGCCCTGGGCTGTGCGATTCTGCACGAGCCACCGATCGTCTTTCTCGACGAACCGACCAGCGGTGTCGATCCCATCGCGCGGCGTAGTTTCTGGGATTTAATCTACCGGCTATCGGAAGCGGGACAGACGGTATTCGTCACGACGCATTACATGGATGAGGCCGAGTATTGCCATCGGGTAGCGTTGCTCTACCAGGGTAGAATGATCGCGCTCGGCACGCCGGCGGAACTGAAGGCGGGGATGGGTAAGTCGTCGATGGAAGAGGTCTTTGTGGCCAGCATCGAGCGGGAGGATGCGGCATGAACCTGCGGCGAACGAAGGCCGTGGCCCGGAAGGAGTTTCTCCATATTCTGCGCGACCCGCGCAGTTTATACATGGCCTTGGCGACGCCGCTGCTGTTGTTGTTGCTATTTGGCTACGCGCTGAGCCTGGATGTGGATCAGGTTCCGACCGTCGTATATGACTTAGATAAGAGTTCCGAGAGTCGCGAGTTAGTCCAGCGTTTTCGGGGCAGTACTTACTTTCGTATTGTCAGCGTGGCGGAGACGCCAGCGGAGATCAATCGAGCGATTGACCGGAGCCAGGCGCTGGTGGGCTTAGCGATTTCGCCGGGATTCGGCGGCGATCTGAAGGCGGGGCGCGAGGCTACGGTGCAGTTATTGCTGGATGGCAGCGACTCGAATACGGCGAATATCGCTTTGGGGTATGCGCAGGCGTTGGTAACTCTCTATGGCGCGGAGGTGAGGGCCCTGGCGCGCGACCGCTTTGGGGCGCCGGCGATAAAGGGCGTGGATGCCCGGATCCGGGTGATCTTCAACAGCGACCTGAAGAGCCGGAACTATATTGTGCCAGGACTGATTGCGGTGATCCTGATGATTATCGCGGCGATTTTAACGAGTCTTTGTATCGCCAGAGAGTGGGAGAACGGCACCATGGAACAGTTACTTTCCACGCCGCTGCGGCCCGTCGAATTATTATTGGGCAAGCTGGCCGCTTATTTTACAATTGGCATGGTGGATATGGTAATTGCCATCGTCACCGGCGTATTTCTCTTTCAGGTGCCCTTGCGCGGCAGCGTTTTGCTGTTGATGGCGACTTCGGCCATTTTCTGTTTTGGCGCGTTGTGCTGGGGAATCATGTTGTCGGCGGCGACGCGCAATCAATTGATTGCCTATCAACTCAGCATGATTAGCAGCTTTCTGCCAGCGTTCCTGCTGAGCGGCTTTATTTACTCGATTGACAACATGCCACGGGTGATTCAGGCGATCACTTATCTTGTTCCGGCGCGTTACTTTGTGACGATTCTGAAAGGTATCTTCCTGAAAGGCGTGGGCTGGGAGATTTTGTGGCTGGAAATTCTGGCGATGACCCTCTACGGCGCAGCCGTATTCACGCTGGCGATGCGCCGCATGCGGCAGAAGGTGGCGTAGCGATGTCCTGGGAACGAATTTGGGAGATGATCCGGAAAGAATTGAAGCAATCGCTGCGGGAGCCGAAAATGCGTGCCACCTTGTTCGCGCCGCCGTTGATTCAGTTACTCGTTTTCGGCTATGCGGTGAGTTTGGATGTCGACTACGCCAAGATTGCCTGGATGGATCTGGACCGCAGCACGGAGAGCCGCGAGTTACGCGAGCAGTTTACGAGTACGGGCCGTTTTGAGATTGTGCGTTGGCTGGAGAACGAGACCGATACCCAGGATACTTTAGACCACAGCGAGGTAATGGCTGTCGTGCGCATTCTGCCGGGCTTTGCGGCGGACCTGGCGCGGGGCCGTGAGGTGGCAGTGCAGGTGTTAGTGGACGGTTCGAATTCGAATACGGCGAATATTGTGGCGACGCAGGCGGCCACCGTAATTCGCCAGTTTGCGCAGGCGCATCTGGAGGAGCTAGGACGCCAGAAGTTAGTGGGCCGGGCGGTGGACCGGCCCTTGCGAGCTCCATTGCCCACGCTAACCGTGGCGCCTCGCGTGTGGTTCAACCCGGATCTCAAAAGCCGCAATTACTTCGTACCCGGGGTGATTGTGAATATCATCATGTTGGTGACTTTGTCTTTAACTTCGATGGCCATTGTGCGCGAGAAAGAGATCGGCACGATGGAGCAGTTGATGGTGACACCGTTGCGGCCGATGGAATTGATCCTGGGCAAGACCTTGCCCTTTGCGGCGATCGGGCTGGTGCAGCTATTCGTGATAACGGCGGTGGCGATGTTACTGTTCGACGTACCGTTGCGGGGAAACCCGTTGCTGCTCGTGCTCGCGAGTATTTGCTTTCTGGGCTGCTCTCTGGGGGCGGGGCTGTTTATCTCCACCATCTCTAACACCCAGCAGCAGGCGATGATGACGACGTTCTTCTTTTTTCAGCCGGCCTTTATGTTAAGTGGCTTCAGTTTTCCGATTCGGAATATGCCCGAGGTGGTGCAGTGGATCACTTATGTGAATCCCATGCGTTACTTTATGGAAGTGGTGCGGGGAATTTTCTTAAAGGGCGTCGGGCTTGAAGTACTGTGGCCGCAGATTTTGGCTCTGGCAGTACTCGGGGTCTCGATTTTGACCGCGAGTGCTTTGCGGTTCCACAAGCGATTGGATTAAAGGAGGACGGGCTGGGGAGCCCGTAGTTATTCGCGATTTGCGATTGGGGTAAGTTGACGGCGGGGCCGTTGGCGGTGCGGGAGTCGGTGGCGTTGAAACCGACCAGGCCCAGGGCAGCGACTTCGATGCTCGGGATGTCGATGGCCTTGGCGTCGGCGGCTTGGCTCGCGCTGGTGAGGCGCTGATCGTGATGGTTTCGGCGGAGGAGGAGACTTTGAGTTTGAGGTTGAGGTCGCCGCGCTGGCCGAGTTGGAGCTCGATGCCGTTCTGGATGTACTTGGCGAAGCCGGCCTTTTCGACGGCCAACTGGTACCTGCCGGGCGGCAGGAGCGGCAGGCGGAATTGGCCGGATTCGCCGCTAGCTCCGGTGTAGGTGAGGCCAGTGTCGATGTTTTTGGCGATCAGTTTGGCGCTGGCGATGACTGCTTTAGACTCGTCGGTGACAAGGCCGAGGATTTCGGAGCTGGTTTAGGCGAAAAGTGAGCCGGCGAGAAGTATTTTCGATTTGAGAAGCGTCCGCGACGCTTGGCGCGATTGCGGTTTATAATGGAGCGGGTAGGAGTGCGCCCAAAAACGACTATGCGAAATCTACTTTTTTTGGCCTTGCCGATGACGCTGCCGCTGGCCGGCGAGGTGACTTATGCGAAGGAAGTTTCGCGGATTATGCAGGGGAAGTGCCAGCAATGCCATCGTCCGAATGACATTGCGCCTTTTGCTTTGAGCACTTATGACGATGCGGTGGCATGGTCAGACGACATTAAACGCGTGGTGAACGAGGGCTTGATGCCGCCCTGGAAGCCAGTGGCGGGCCATGGGGAATTCCGTGACAGCTTTGCGCTGACGACGCAGGAAAAGGTGGATCTACTGGCGTGGATTGACGGCGGGACGCCGATGGGCAATGAAGACGAGATGCCGGCGTCGCTGCCGAGCAAAGGCGATTGGAGCCTGGGTGAGCCGGACCTGACGGTGAAGATGGCAGAGAGCTTTACGCCGGTGCGGGGGCGCGACACGTATCGTTGCTTCGTGCTGCCGACGGGCCTGGAGGCCGACCAATACGTGAGCGCGGTGGATGTGGCGCCGGGCAATCGGCAATCGGTGCATCATGTGATTTTGTACCTCGATTCGACGGGCAAGGCTGAAGAGCTGGACGCGGCCGATGAGGGTCCGGGCTATAACTGCCTGGGCGGGCCGGGCACGCCGATCGTTGGGAATTTCAGCTTGGCGGACTTAGGGAACCTAGCTTCGGCGCTGACATACACGTTGGGCGGCTGGGCGCCGGGGACGCGGGCGCACATGCTGCCGGCGGGCGTGGGTATTCCGCTGAGCAAGAAGGCGCGGATTGTGATGCAGGTGCACTATTACTCGGCCGTGTCACGCGATCCGGATCAGACGCGGGTGGGCATTTACTTTGCGAAGACGAAGGTGGAGAAGCCTTTGTTTTTTCTGCCGATCGTGCAGCAGCGGCTGAGTATTCCGGCGGGTAAGGCGGACCACATGGAAACGGCCACTTTCACGGTGCCGTTTCTACTCGATAATCATGTGATCAATGTCTTCCCGCATATGCACTTACTGGGGACGGAGATCAAGCTGGAAGTGACGCGCGGGAGTAAATCGACGCCGATGATGTTGATCGATAAGTGGGACTTTAATTGGCAGGGGCCCTATACTTATACCAATTCCCTGGCGGTGCCCGCGGGTAGCACGGTGCGGATGAGCTGTAAGTACGATAACTCGACGAACAATCCGCGGAACCCGAGCAATCCGCCGAAGCGGGTGACTTGGGGCGAAGGCACTGAGGACGAGATGTGCGTCGCGTTTATGGGCGTAACGCTCGACCGGTTTAACCCGCTGTTCTAAGCCCTTGGCGCTCCTGGAAGATGAACGCTTCATGCGCGAGGCGCTCGAGTACGCCGAGTTCGCCGCGACGATGGGCGAGGTGCCGGTGGGCGCGGTGGTGGTGGATGCTTCGGGCGATATCATCGGCTCTGGCAGTAATTCGCCGGTAGGCCAATGCGACCCGACCGCGCACGCCGAAATTGAGGCGTTACAGATGGCCGGGCAGCGGACGAACAATTACCGGCTGAACGGCTGCACCATTTACACGACGCTGGAGCCCTGTGTGATGTGTGCCGGGGCGATTGTCCATGCCCGGATACAACGGCTGGTGTTCGGGGCGCGGGATTTGCGTTTCGGTGGCGTGCGCAGTAAGTTTCAGATCGCCGATAGTGAGTTACTCAACCATCGGGTGGAGGTGGTGGAGGGCGTGCTGGCGGTGGAGTGTCAACGGTTATTGCAGGCGTTCTTTGAGGAACGGCGTTAGACTGAAGCGATGAGATGTAGACAGCACTTATGGATTGGCTTCGTTTTGTGGAGCCAAGCGCTGGCGAACGATGGGGCACCATTCGAAGCGTTGCCATTCCTGCAGCGTAGTTGGAACCTTTCGGCGCAGGAAATCGCGGCCATTGAGCGGGGCGACCCGGTGGGGAAGCTACTGCGGCGCAATGCCGATGGCGAGGTGGCGATTTTGGGGGTGATTCGGCTGTCTCGCTCGAAGGAAGAGTATCTAACCTGGTATCGCAACGTGGAGAACTATAAGTTGAGCCCGATGGTGGTGGAGGTGGGGCCGATTGGCAATCCGCCGGAGACGGAGGCGGCCGACCGGTTGCAGTTAGAGCCGGACGAAATCAATACCCTGCGCATTTGTCAGCCGGCGAAGTGCGGGGCGAAGTTGACAGGGGAGGAGATCGAGCGGCTGCGGGCGGGGGTAGACTGGTCAGCGCCGGATGCCGCGGCGCGGGCCAACTTACTGTCACGCCAGATGCTACTCGACTACGCGGGCGCTTATTGGCGGCGCGGGCACGAAGGGTTGGGAAAGTATCGGAGCGAGGACACCGCGGTCGACTTAGCCGCGACCTTTCGCGGGATGTTGGATGCTTCGCCATTTTTACGGGACAGCTTTCCGGAGTTGTTTCGCGAGTTGTACGACTATCGGGGCGCGAAGCCGGGGGCGGCGGATGAGTTTGTGTATTGGTCGCGAGAGCGTTATGGCTTTGGGCTGAAGCCGCTGGTCAACTTATTCCACATTACGATTCGGAAGCCGCAGCCGGCGGTGGTGGTGATTGCTTCGAAGCAGATCCGGTCGAATCATTATTTCGATGGATCGTTGAGTTTGGTGCTGGTGGCGGATGCGCCGGGTGGGCGGAGTTATCTGATATTTGTGAATCGTTCGCGGGTGGACTTGCTGCGCGGCGGCGGTTTCGGGGGATTTAAGCGGAAGCTATTCGAATGGCAGTTGCCGCGGGAGATCAAGAAACAATTGTTGCTGATTCGCAAGAATGTCGAGGGTGGTCCGCGCGGATAGCGTTTAGCCGGAACGTTCCTGGGCTTCGCTCGCGTCGGCGAAGACCTCTTCGCGGATGATGCGTTCGGTAGCTTCGAGCAGGTATTCGTTCAAGGCTTCGCGCAGCGCGCAGTATTCGGGCCAGAGGATCCGGTCGAGGAAAGACTTTTTCACGCGCAACATCAGCGTGGTGCGCCGTTGGCGGCGATAGCGGAAGGGCGAAAGACCGTAGCGGCGGCAGAGGGCCGAGAAGAGGCGGCGGTGCCACGGGTCGCCGAGGCTGAACTGCATCTCGATGAGCGGCTCGGTGTATCCGGTGAAGCCGGCGTAGGTGGGGTCGCTGAAAAGGGGCGGGGGCGGACTGGAGGGACTGAGTGAGTCCAGGGAAGTTTTCACGCGGGCCATGGCGGCCGCAGCGGCTTCGCGCTCGCCTTCGGTTTTGGCGCCGGAGAAGAGCGCGGCAATTTTTCGGAGCCGCTCGCGGAGCTGCTGTTCGGTCATGGCCATCGTTCTTTTATGGCACAGTTTATGGCGCAGGTGCCGGAGTGGTTCGCCATAGGCGCAGCTAATTTTGCCGCTGAGGGAGCATTGGATTAGCGTAAAGGCTTGATTTGAATCAGGTAAGTCCTGGTTCGTCCCAATGTTTGGAAATTGTGGACAGTTCAGCGTGACGTTTTTTCACACGCTGCGTCCAACAAAGGTGTTGAATGGAGAAACTCGCGTAGCGGTGACGGGCCAAACCCGGCTAGCAGTGAACCTGGATGAGGCGACGCTCATCCGGGCAGCCCAGGCTGGAGATCAGGACGCCTTCGAACGGCTCGTGCGCGGGTACGACCAAAATGTGTTGAAACTGGCTTACAGTCTGCTGCGGTCAGCGGATGACGCCCAGGATATCTACCAGGAAGCGTTCCTGCGGGTGCACAAGAACCTCCACCAATTCCGCTTCGATTGCAGTTTTCACACTTGGCTTTACCGCATTGTGACGAACCTTTGTCTCGACCTGTTGCGGAAGCGCAAGGTGCGGAAGGAAGAGTCAACGGTGATCGAGACGGCGGAAGGTCCGCGCGACCGGGCGGAACTGACGGGCGATACGCGGGCCAGTATGGATCCGCAACGGGCGCTGGTGAGCGGGCAACTGCGGCAGCGGATTGACTTAGTGTTGGGTGAATTGACGGCCCGCGAGCGGATGGTGTTTGAGCTACGCCACTATGAGGGGATGCGCCTGCGGGCGATCGGCGAGGCGCTGGGCACCAGCGAGGAAGCGGCGAAAAACTGCCTATTCCGGGTAACCCAGAAGATGCGCGCGGCGTTGGGAGATTTTGTATGAAACTTGCCTGTGAACAGGTGCGGGAGAGTCTTTCGCTGCTGCAGTACGGTGAATTGTCGTTTGGGGAGGAAGAGGCGGTGCAGAGCCATTTGGCGGGTTGCGCGGAGTGCCGGGTCGCGTTTGAGACGGAGCGCGTGTGGCATGACTCGGTGGCCTTGGCTACAGTAGAGCCGCCGGCCGATTTATTGGTGAAGTGTCGGCAGCAGTTGCGGGCGAATTTGCCGGTGGCGGCTCCTGCGGGCCGGGTGCGGCGCGCGTGGGATCAACTGCGCGAGGGGATTCATTGGGGCTGGGTGGCAAAGCCGGCGTTAGGATTGGCGCTAGTGGCTTTGGGGTACGTAGGGGCGCGCCTGCCGGGCGTGCCGGGCAATGAGACGATCGCCGACGCGACGGCGCGGGTGCGCTATGTGGAAGCCGACCCGGCGGGGAATATCCGCATCGTGCTTGACGAGACGCGGCCACGCCTCGTGTCGGGGCGGGCCGATGATCCGCAGGTGCAGCGCTGGCTGCTGGCGGCGGCGCGCGAGGCGAGCGACCCTGGTTTGCGGGCCGAGACGGTGGCGTTGTTGCAGGGCGGGACGGAGACGCTGGATGTGCGGCGGGCGCTGGTGGCGGCGCTCGAAAGCGATCCGAACGCGGGCGTGCGCTTGAAGGCGCTCGAAGGCTTGCGGCGGCACGCCGGTGAGAACGACACGCGTCAGGCCTTGCTGCGGGTGTTGGGTGCCGATGACAATCCCGGTATCCGGACGCAGGCGATCGACTTGTTGACCGAGAACTCGCCGCGGGCGCTCGATGCGCAGATGGTGGGCATGTTGCAGCAGTTGATGCGGCGCGAAGAAAACGGCTATATCCGCGATCGTTACGAGCAGGCCTTACGCATGGCTAACGCCTCCGCGGAGATCTTTTAGGCCGATGCGGGGCCTTGCCTACTGGGCTTTGGCTTTCTGCCTCGGATTGCCGGCGGCGCAAGGGGCCTTTCCTCACTCCATCTTGGGTACCGTCGCGATGTGGAGCGCCGACGGCGTGGTGGCCGATGGCGCGTACTGGAAACAGGTGACCACCTTGCGCTCGTCGGCCGAGGGAGTGGTTCGCTTGCAGATTGCGGCTCGGGGCCGCGTGCGGGTGCGCGGGGAGCGCGGCATGCGCGGCATTTCCGTGACGCTCACCAAGCGGGTGAAGGCCCCCAATATGATGGCGGCCAAGGTCCGGCTCGATTCCGTCCTGGTGGCGATACAAAATCAAGGCTCAAATCAAGGCCCAAATCAAGGCTCAAATCAAGGCTCAGTGGTGATGGTGGACGTCGTTGCGCCGGACGGCGAACTGCCCGAATTGACGCTTGAGCTTACCGTACCGCGGGCGCTCAAGCAAACCTCCATTCAAACGCGCACGGGCGATGTTGAGGCGACCGAACTGGACGGCACGGTATTCGTCGAGAGCGGCGGCGGGATGGTGCGGCTGGACGCGATTGGGCAGGATGTGATTGCGCGTACGGCGGGCGGCGAAATGCGGTTGGGCCGCGTAGGTGGGTCGCTCAACTGCGGCACCGGTGGCGGCACGATTCGCGTGGATACGATCGGCGGGAACGCCGAGTTTTCGACCGGCGGCGGCGAGATTTGGGTACGTGAAGCGAAGGGGTGGCTGCGGGCTTCGACGGCTGGCGGCAGCATCCATGTGGAGCGGGCGGCGGGCGAGGTGGTCGCCAATTCGGGCGGCGGCGTGATTGAAGTGGCGCAAGCGGGCGGCGCGGTATCGGCGTCGACGGCGGGTGGGACGATTGAAGTGGCGGGTGGCCACGGAGTGCAGTGCGAATCGGGCGCGGGTTCGATCCGGCTGAAGGGCGTGGAAGGCCGCGTGCGGGCGGTAACCGCGAAGGGCATGATCCTGGCCGAGGTTCGCCCGGGTGCCACGATGGGGAACTCGCTTTTGGCGGCCAAAGAAGGTGACATTATCTTGTATCTGCCGTCGAATTTAGCAGTAACGGTCAGGGCGAGAACTGAGCTGGGCGAAGGCGCTGGCGAGGGGCTGGCGGGAAAAATCGTTTCCGAATTCGGCGAGCTCCAAGGTCGGCGTGACCGCTGGCGCGGGATGATTGCCGAGGGCCGTCTGAACGGAGGCGGGCCGCTGCTCGACTTAGTCACCTCCGGAGGCGCCATTCACTTACGCCGCCTGAAACCGTAACTCGATACTTAGTGAGGTTTACATGTTACTTCGACTTATTCGTCCGATGGTGCTGATCGCCTTAGTCTCATTGGTGGGGGCGGCACTGGCGCAAGTGCCGCCCGTTCCACCGGTGCCGCCGCCAGCTCAGGCAGCGCGGGTGCTTCAGTTCACCAGCGCGGGGAGCGGGAGCTATCTGGGCATCGGCGTGCAGGACGTCGACACGGCGCGGGCGCGGGAGTTGAAGTTGAAGGAAGAGCGCGGCGTGGAGGTGACGGCGGTGGAAGAAGATTCGCCCGCCTCGCGCGCCGGATTGCGCAAGGGCGACGTGGTGCTCGAAATGAATGGGCAGCGCATTGAAGGCGTGGAGCAGTTTGTACGGATGGTGCGCGAACTGCCGGTGGGCCGCGAGGCGAAGCTGAGTGTAAGCCGCGGCGGAGACTCGCAGACGGTAACCGCGAAGATGGCGCAGCGCAAAAGCTGGACGATCAACGGCGACCGGACACTGATGATTCCGGCCGTGCCGATGCCGAGAGCAATGGAGATGCCGCGGCCCTATGTATCCTGGCGCAGCGGCGCCATGGGGATTGAAGCCGAAGGCTTGAAGGGGGCCCTGGCGGAGTTCTTTGGCGTGAAGCAAGGTGTGCTGGTACGGTCCGTGACGAAGGGTTCAGCGGCGGAAAAAGCAGGCTTGAAAGCTGGGGATGTGATCACGAAGGTGAACGACAAGGCGGTGGAATCGCCCTCCGACGTGGCGCGCGAGCGGGGCGATCGCAAGACGCTCAATTTGGTGATTGTGCGCGAGAAGCGCGAGCAGACGGTGACGGTGACCTTGGACGACGAAGAGCACGGGCGCACAAAAACGCCGCGCGTGCGTGCCGTACGCAACGAGCAGTTCTTCTAAGGTTTGCCCGGCGGCGGCGAGGGATCGCCTTTGTTGAGGCCTTCCAGCAGCAGCTTGGTGATCCCGAAGCCGCCCTGACCGGCGATGACGCGGGCAAATTGCTGGTCGGCCATGTCGCGCAGCGAGGAACTCGCTTCGTCGGGCTCCTCGCCCAAGCCAGCGCTGGCGCGTGATTCGCGCAGCATCTGCTCAATCAGCACGGCCTCAAACTCCTTAGCGGCGGCGGCGATACGTTCGGGCTTGTTTTTGCTTGCCAGGTCGTTGGAAGCGAAGCCGGACATAAGGGGCGTCATTCCCATGGGTTAGATGACCTCGAGGTCGGCCTCAAGCGCCGAGGCGGCTTTGAGGTTCTGTAGGATCGCGATCACGTCGCGGGCCGTGGCGCCGATCGACTGCAGGGCGCGGACCAGCTCTTCGACTGTAGCGCCACCTTTCAGCACCAGCGACTTGGCCTTCTCCTCTTTTACCGCCACGGTGGTATTGGGCACCACGGTGGTGACGCCCTGGCTCAGGGGCGCTGGTTGGCTGACGTCGAAGATGGTTTGGATTTCGATGCTGAGCGCGCCGTGCATGATCGCGACCGGCGAAATCTTGACTTCCTTGCCCATCACAATGGTGCCGGTGCGCTCGTTGACGACGATGCGGGCGGTACGGTCGGCGAGCACGGTAAGGCCTTCGATGGCGGCCATGAAGTCGACGCCGCGGGTGGCATAGCCAGGGGGTGTTTCGACGCGCACGGCGCCGGAGCTTTCAGGCGTCGCTTGGCCGGCGCCAAAGCGTTCGTTGATGACGGCGGCGATGCGGGCGGCGGTGGTGAAGTCGGCTTGGCGGAGTTGCAGGCGAATGGTCTGGCCCAGGGCCACTGTGGGCGCGGCGCGCTCGACGATGGCGCCGCTGGGGACGCGCCCGGCAGTGGGGTGATTGAGAGAAGTGCTGGCGCCGGCCCCCTTGGCGACGAAGCCGCCCGTGATGACGGAGCCTTGCGCGACGGCATAGATCTGTCCATCCAGGCCGCGCAAAGGGGTGGCGATAAGGATGCCGCCTTGCAGGTTGGTCGCGTCGCCCAGGGCTGCCGCCGTTAGGTCAATCCGTGTGCCGGGCTGGGCGAAGGGAGGCAGGTTGGCGGTCACCATCACGGCTGCCATGTTTTTCACCTGAAAGCCGCGGGAATTCACCTGCACGCCCATGCGCTCCAATATGTTGGCGAGCGTTTGGGCGGAGAAGATCGTTAGCAGCTTGTCGCCCGTGCCCTGCAAGCCCACGACCAGGCCATAGCCGATCAACTGGTTTTCGCGCACGCCTTCGACGGAGATTAGTTCCTTTACCCGCGTCGCCTTGGGCGCGGGGGCAGCGGCAATGGCTAAGCCGGGCAGCAGGCAGTAGGTGAGAAGCCGCGTCAGAATGGCAACACCCCGAGTAACAGGCGATAGAGGATATTGGGCCGCCGCACGACGTCCTCGACCACGCCGCGCCCGGTCACCTTCACCTCGAGTTGGGCCATACGGTCCGAGGGGACCTGATTGAGGGGCGAGATGTCGTTCCAACGCACGATGCCGCGCACACTCACCGTCTGGCGTTCCGAGTTGACGGCCACTTGTTTGGTGCCCGCTACCAGCAGGTCGCCGTTGGGCAGCACCTCGACAATGCGCGCCGAAAGGGTGGTGGTGAGCGTGTTGATCCGGCTGGTGGCGCCTTGGCCCTGCATATTAGAACTGCCGGTGAGCCCGGTGAGGCTAGCCAGCGCGCCGGCGGCGCGCGTGGGCCCAGCCAGGGCCGAGACATTCGCGTTGGCCGAACTCTTGCGGCTCGCCGTGGTGATGCCCCGGTTGTCAGCCGAGGCTCGATCGGAGACCACGATGGTGACAATGTCGCCGGCCTGGCTGGCACGGAGGTCGCGCGAGAGGTCGCCCAGGCGGCTACCGGGGACAAAGGCCGAGCCTGGCGAGGTCGGGGCCGGCAAGGCGGCGGCGCGCGCGGCCTCCAGGTGCTCTTCGAGCGGCGTCCTGACGGGTTCGCGACCCTTCTTTCCCAACGGCCAAGCGGCTAGCACCAACAGAAGTAGACTAGGGGCGAACATCGGTAGTTTCCTCTTTTTTGATCATCGGGGGCATCTCGGCGCGCCGCGCTCCCGTCACGCGCGCAGGGAACCGCCGGCCCGTGAGCGGATTGCGCAGGAGCACCGTCTCGCCCTTTCGTCCCGAGGACTCGGCCTGCACCGTCAGCGTCGCCTGCGATTCGCCCGGTAGCTCGCCCGGCAACAGGACGGTGACGCTGTCGCCACGTTCGATTTCGCGAAACACCGTCAGCCACTGGCCCAGCAAGGGCGATTGGGCCGCGATCGGGCGCCGGACGCGCCGTCCGACGATGAGCGCGGGATCGTCGAGCGGAGCCTCCCAGCCCGGGTAATCGATGAGCTCGACGCGGGCGATGTCTTCGGCGGACACGATCCGGCCCGCTTCGAGGTCGCCGGTGGCGACCAGCGCCATCCGCGTTCGCGTCACGCGAGCTCGAGCCCAGACGGGGTAGGCCCGGCCGCCTTCGGAGATCAGCTGTCCGCGCCAGAGAATCGTCGGCGGCAGGCTTCCGGCTTGGCTTCTCCGGGGCAGATGGGGCAGGGCTTTGGGAGAGAAATCGATGCGGCCAAGCGGCGATTCGGACGGCCCGTAGCCGATCAGCTCGATTTGGAAGTCGCCGCCCGCGGAGCGCATCGCCGCCAGCAGTTTTTCGCGGTCGAGGGGATGGACGATGCGCTCAAGGCAGACGCCGGCCAAGGTCCCAGCCGGGCCTAATGTCAGGCCCAGCGCGCGGCCCAGGCGTACGAAGTCGCCTGGCGCGATCCAGCGTGTGAGACCCGGCGCGGGCGCATAGGCCACCTGGGTTGCCCCCGGCAGGGTGGCGAAGGCCGGATCGATCCGGGCCAGGTCCGCCGCCGTCACCCGGTCCTGCCCGATGGCGAGGCAAGGGGGCTCGGACGCCCCCAGCATCGCCCCCAGCATTGGCCCCAGGCTCGCGAGCGCCAGGCTAGCCAGCGCCCGGCTAGCGAGAGACCGGCTAGCGAGAGACCGGCTAGCGAGAAACATTATTCACCTGCTGGTACATCTCGTCGGCGGCTTTGACGACCTTGGTGTTAGCTTCGTAAGCCCGTTGGCTGACGATCATGCTGATGAACTCTTCGACGACGTTCACATTCGAGTTTTCGGTGTAGCCCTGGAGCAGCGCGCCGATGCCCTCCTGGCCTCCCGGATTGCCGACCACCGGCTCGCCGCTCGCGTCGGTGGGCGCATACAGATTCCGGCCCAAACTATTCAAGCCGGCGGGATTGACGAAATTCGCCAACTGAATCTGCCCCACCACCTGCGAGGCGGCCTGCCCCGGCTGGCTGAAGCTGACCGTGCCGTCGGCGGCAATGGTGATCGCCTGTGCATTGGGGGGAATGGTGATCTGGGGCTCGAGCGGATCGCCGTCCTGGGTGACGACGTTGCCATCGCGGTCGAGATGAAACTGGCCTCCGCGGGTGTAGGCGAGTTCACCCGAAGGGCGCCGGATCTGGAAGAAGCCCTTGCCCTGCACCACCATGTCGAGCGAGTTGCCGGTCAACTGAAAGCTGCCTTGCTCAAAGACGATGGAATTCGAGCTGGCGCGCGCGCCGAGGCCCAATTGCAAACCCGTGGGGATGACGGTTTGGGCGGTGGCGGCGGCCCCGGGTTGCGAAAGCGTCTGGTACATCAGATCCTGAAATTGCGTGCGCCGCACCTTGAAGCCCACCGTGTTGGCGTTGGCCAGATTGTGCGCGATGTTGTCGATGTTCACCTGTTGGGCGATCATGCCGCTGCCGGCGCTGTAAAGAGCTCGTATCATATGGGTTCTTTTCTATTTGGTTTCGCGGAATTGGTTTCGCGGAATTGGTTTTGCGGAATTGGTTTCGCGGAAGATGCCTAGCTGAACCTGGCTACTTCCTCCACACTGCGGCGATTCATCTCGGACCCTATCTGTAGCGCCTTCTGCAGACTCTCAAACTGCCGCATCACGTTGATCAAGCGCACGGCGGACTCGGCCGGCGTCACATTCGCCGTTTCGAGCTTGCCCTGATGCACCTCGGCGGCCATGGCCCGGGGCAGGGGGTTGGGAGCATCGAAGGCGAAGTAGTTACCGGAGCGCTTCACGAGTAGTTGGGCCTGCTGGGGCTGCGCCGGATCGACCACCAACAGGCGGTTGACTACTCGCCCATCCTGCCGGACGCTGCCGTCCCGGCCAAACTCGACCGGACGCCGCGGGTCGAGCAGGATCGGTTTGCCTTCGTTGCCCAGCACCGGCAGGCCGTCCTGCGTCTCGAGCCGCGACCGTCGCAGGGGCTGCGGGTCCTCGATGGGGACCAGGCGAAAGTGGCCATCGCGGGTGTAGAGCAACTCGGGCGGGCTTCCTGCCGCTTTCCCGTTGGTTTGGGTGACGAAGAAACCTTTACCTTCGAGCGCCACGTCGAGGGCCTCGCCGGTAGTGGCCAAGCTGCCTTGCGAGAAGTCCGTCCAGCGGGAGTCGATGTCGGGTTGTTGCGTGGGATCGAAAGCGCCGGTGGACGCATCGTAGGCCTCGGCCGCCGCGTAGCGTTGGTAGAGCTCGCGGTCGGCCTTGTAGCCGGTCGAGTTGGCGTTCGCCAGGTTGTTGGCGAGCAGGTCGAGCGCTTCTACTCGAGAGCGGATTCCAGCGGCGGCAGTGGCGGTGAGCGCGTCCATTGCCGGAGTGTATTGCAATTGAGTGGCCTAACCGGAGTATCGACTTTGGCCACGAAACTGCAATGTCCCTGCCGTGCTTGACGTCGCCTTCCGCTCTTCCCCGACTCCGCAAAACCCGATCCTCCCCTTTGCCGGTCGCATGGAGCGCGCTAGCCCCGCAGCGGCCTCTGGACGCCCCAGTGGGGTGCAAGCCGCCGGATCGCCGGTGGAGGGCCGCACGGAGGCCAAACGCATTTCTGCGCGCTTTGCCGAGGATTTCGAGCAGGCGAAGGAAGAGGTTTCCACGCGTCCGCGCGAGGGGCGTCCGGAACGGAAGGCCAAGGAGAGTAAAGAAAGACAGGCCCCCGGCACGGGGGATCGGCGTGCCGATGTGGTCCCGACGCTACCGATTTGGAACCCGATTTGGTACACCTTACCCCCGATCTCTATCGATCCAGCAGAAGGTGGGCTGTCCGCGGGCGCTCCGGACGCAGCGACGGGGGCCGCTGATTCGTCCGCGCCGGTTTCGGGTGACCCGGTTTCGGGTAACTTGGTTTCGGGTGACGAGATTTCTGCAGGCGGCAAGATCTTGCCGGAAGGAGTTTTGGCACCTGGCACCGCTCTTCTGACCGTTCCATTGACCGGAGTACCGTCGGCTTGGGTCACTACGCCAGCCGCGCTTTCCGCTCCAGATGTCGTCCGCGTACCTTCGCTTGCTCAGCCAAAACTGACGGACCTCCCTCGGCAGACCACTCCTGAACCGGTGCCAGCCCGTTCGGGTGACCAGCTTTGGGCAGGCGGCAAAATCTTGCCGGAAGGAGTTTTGGCATCTGGGGCAGCTCTTCTAGCCGCTCCATCGACCGCAGCACCGTCGGCTTGGATCACTAGGCCAAGCGCGCTTTCCTTTCCGGATGTTGTGCCCATACCTTTGCTTGTTAAACCGAAACTGACGGGCATCCCCCGGCAGACTACTCCTGAGCTCGTGCCAGCCCGTTCGGGTGACCTGGTTTCGGGTGACGAGATTTCGGCAGGCGGCAAGATCTTTCCGGAAGGAGTTTTGGCACTTGGCGCAGCTTTTCTGACCGCTCCATCGACCGGAGTACCGTCGGCTTGGGTCACTACGCCAGCCGCGCTTTCCCTTCCGGATGTTGCGCCCTTACCTTTGCTTTCTAAACCGAAACTGACAGGCATCCCCCGGGAGAGCACTCCTGAACCGGTGCCAGCCCGTTCGGGCGACCTGGTTTCGGGGGACCAGCTTTCGGCAGGCGGCAAGATCTTGCCGGAAGGAGTTTTGGCACCCGGCACAGCTCTGCTGGGCGCTCCCTCGACCGGAGCACCGTCGGCTTGGGCCACTCCGCCAGCGCTTTCCGCTCCGGATGCCGTTCCCGTGCCTTCGCTGGCTCAGCCAAAACTGCCGGACATCCCCCGGCAGACCACTCCCAAGATCTTGCCGAAAGGAGTTTTGGCACCCGGCACAGCTCTGCTGAGCGCTCCCTCGACCGGAGCACCGTCGGCTTGGGCCAGCACGCCAGCCGGGCTTTCCGCTCCGGATGCCGTTCCCGTACCTTCGCTGGCTCAGCCAAAACTGACGGACATCTCCCGGCAGACCACTCCTGAACCGGTGCCGGCCCGTTCGGCCGGGGTCGAGTTTACCGGGGTAGATTTGGCGGCGGGGACTGCGCCTCCGGTGGTCGCGCCGGGGCTTACTCCCGGCCTTGAAGCTCAGGAAGATCGACCCGATCAGGAACCAGCGCTGGCGGCGCCCTTTAGTCTCGCTCCTCCTGCCCTCCAAATGCTCTTCTCCGCGCCTCAAACTCATCTGCCCCTCATGAATCCGAATCCGGACCGCTCGCGCGAGCCTCGCGGCGTGCCACCATCTACGTCCGGTCCGACCGAAGCCGGCTCGTGGGCGCCCTTGCCGTTGGCGTTCTCCGCCCGGCTCGATCCGGCTCCCGGCTTAGCTGGCGTGCCGGAGCCGCTGGCGGAAGGGGTGGTGATAGCGGAGGCAGCTCGAGTGGCGGGGCCCGCGGCTGCTGCCTCGGCGCGGGCGGAGGCTCCGTCTCGGGTTAGCCAACTGGAGTCAGCGGACCGGCTCGCGGGCGCCAACCCGGTTGTGAGCCCGCCCGCGGCAGTTGCAGGCGAGGCGGGGCCCAATTCGGGCACCCTGGACAGTGAACGCCAGGGGGGCGAGCGCCAACCGGTGGCTCAGGAAGCGAGTCCCAAGGAGACAGGCGCGAGTCTGCTGGCAACGGGAGCGAACCTTGCGCCCTCCGGCGGATTTCCGCCCGGCCGGGCGCAGGTGCCAGGAGCGATGGTCGAGTCCGCTCCCCTGAGCGCCCCCGAGCCGGCCCCCGAGCGGCTCTTGCCGGCGCCGCGCGAACTCGTGCTCACACTACCCGCCGGCGAGAACGGTTCGCTGACCCGCGTCCATGTCCGCGATGCTAACGGCGCCGTTGAAGTTGCCGTCCGGACCTCGGACTCCCAACTGTCGAGCTCGCTTCAGGACGGGCTGCCGGATCTGGTGCGGCGCCTCGAAACCCCGGGCTTTGCGGCCAGCGCGACGCGCGGCGACACTTCGGATGGGCCGCCCGCGGATGGTTCGTCCGCCGGTGGGCAGGACCGCGAACGGCAAGACCAGCCTTCGTCCCGCGACGGGCAAGGCGGAAACCAGAGCCAGGCGCGGGGCCAGCCGGGCGAGCAGCGCCGCGAGCGGCTGGCGCGCTGGCGCGAGAGCCTCGGCTTAGCCTGATTCGCCCGACCGATGAAGACGGAAAACAGAAAGAAGGACCTCGAATGATCAATCTCTTAGCGTCCGAAAGCGCCCCGAAAGAAACCGTGCTGCCGGCCATCAAAACCGACTCTTTGGCCAACAAAGAGGTCTTTTTGAGCTTGCTGGTGGCGCAAATCAAGAACCAGAACCCGCTCAATCCCACCGATAGCGTGCAGTTTCTGACCCAGCTTTCGCAGTTTACGCAGACCGAACAAACGCTCGGCATCCGCGAGGACCTGAAGCAGATCAAGGACGCCATCAGCCAACTCAAGGTTTCAACCGGCGCCTAGCCGGGGGCCCGAGCTAGCTCGCCGCTTTCCCTACCCCGCAGAACGAAAGAGAGAAACGACCAAGCCCATGTTTACTTCATTTTCCACCGCCCTCTCCGCACTTAGCGCCCATTCGACCGCCGTCGATGTGGTGGCCAATAATCTGGCCAATTTGAATACGATCGGATTCAAGGCCAATGCGCTGACCTTTTACGATCAGGTGTCGGCGGCCTTTGGCTCAGGCGATACGCAGATCGGCTTCGGTGTCAGGCGCCCGGTTACGAGCCGGCAATTTACACAAGGCGCGGTTCAGTCTACGAATAGCGCGCTCGATGCCGCGATCCAAGGCGATGGATTCCTCATTGTCCGCACGCCGGCCGGTGGCTTGTTATATACGCGCGCCGGCAGCCTCAGCGTCGATCGGGACGGCAATTTGTTGACCGGCAAAGGTCAACAGGTGCAAGGCTGGAGCGAGAAGAACGGCACGCTCACCTCGAACGGACCGATCGGGCCGATCGTGGTACCCGTGGGCACCATCCGGCCGCCCAAAGCGAGCACTTCCTTCAGCTTCGACATGAACCTGAACGCCGCGGCCACGGCCGGGCCTCCGCCCGATACCTTCAATACTTCGATTCAGGTCTTTGATACCCTCGGCAGCCCGATCGTGGCGACGGTGAACCTGGTGAAGAGCGCCACGCCGAACGCCTGGGATTACTCGATCTCGATCCCGGACTCGGTGGTGGCCAGTCCCGTAACGCCGGTGACCGGCACGCTCACCTTCGGTGCCGGCGGCATCCTGGTGACGCCCGCCGTCACCGACCCGCCACCGGCCCTGGCCGTGACCGGTTTGCTGAACGGCGCGCAGTCGATGAACCTGGCCTGGAACCTCTACAACGGCGCCGCGCCTCGCATCACCCAATTTACGGCCAGCTCGGCCGTGGCGGCCAATGCGCAGGACGGTAATCCGGCCGCGCAACTGACGCAGGTACGTTTGGCCGACGGCGGCAGAATCGTTGCCACTTACTCGAACGGGCAACCACAGGTGGTAGGCCAATTGGCCATGGCTTCGATTCGTAATCCGGAAAGTCTGTTGGCAGTGGGCGATAACAGTTTTGAATTGAGTGCCCGCAGCGCATTGCCGGCGATCGGCGAACCGAATACCGGCAGCCGCGGCGGCATCTTGGGTAGCGCGCTCGAATCTTCCACCGTGGATATTGCCCGCGAATTTACCAACTTAATTGTCTTTCAACGCGGTTACCAGGCGAACACGCGCGTAGTTACTACTACGGACGAAATAAGTCAGGAAACGATTAATCTCAAACGCTAATCCCGTCGCCGGGGGCAACCGATAGATAGGGTGGAGGAAAAATGGATCATCTCGGTGAGTTAGATCATTTTTCCGAAATACCGATGGATATCGAAGCGGAGTTAGACCGCAAGATCATGACTATGAGTCAGATCCTCGATCTCGAGGCGGGCGCGGTAATTAAGCTCCGCCGTTCGGCGGGCGAGAATATCGACTTACTCATCGGCGGGTCGCTGGTGGCCTTCGGCGAAATCGTGGTGCTCCAGGAAATGATGGGCATTCGGATTACGGATTTCCGCGCCGAAGGATCATGAGCGCAAATTCAAGAAGGGGTGCGAAGCGTTGGAGATAGCCAGAGAGATCGTCGCGGCGTTGCTGGTGTTGGGACTGTTGGGCGCAAGTCTTTACGCCGTGCGCCGTTATCGGCGGCCTGGGAGTGGCCCGGAGGGCTCCTTGCGGGCCATCGGCAAGTTGCGATTGTCCGAACACCTGGTGCTGCATTTGGTCGAATGCGGCGGCGAGCGTTGCCTGGTGGCGGAACAGAAGGCGGCCTGTTCGCTGGTAACCTTGCGGGGGGAGCGCGAGCCTGCTTCGGTCGCCCCGGAGGGCGCCCTTTCTTTCGTGGCGGGTCGCGGATGTTGATCCTGGCGGCGGCCGAACTACGCCTCACCACGCCGCTCGAAATCGTCCTGGTCCTGTCGCTGCTGGCCCTGTTGCCGGCGGCGCTGGCGAGCTTAACTCCGTTCCTGCGCATTACGCTGGTGCTGCACTTTCTGCGCCAAGCTTTGGGGACGCAGACCGCACCCTCGAATCCGGTCCTATTGGGGCTGGGTCTATTCCTGACCATGTTAGTCATGCAGCCGGTGGCGCGGGAGTTACAAACCAAAGCACTCGATCCATATACGAAAAACGAAATGACGTTACTCCAAGCCCTCGCGGCGGCGCGCGATCCGGTGCACACGTTTCTGCTGCGCTTCACGCGGGAAAAAGACTTGCAACTCTTTCTCGAACTTACCAAGACACCGCCGCCAAAGCGGCCGCAAGACGTCGAGTTGCGCGTATTGATGCCGGCCTATGTGCTGTCGGAGTTACGGACCGGCTTTCAAATTGGCGCGGTGCTATTCCTGCCTTTCCTGGTTATTGACTTAGTAGTGGCTTCCGTGACTTTATCGATCGGCATGGTCCAATTACCGCCGGCCATGGTGGCCGCGCCCTTCAAGATCCTGCTGTTTGTGCTGGTGGACGGCTGGAACCTGGTGATTGGTTCTCTGATGCGGAGCTTCGCGTGAAAGGCGCACCCCGATGAGCGCGCAATTGGGTGCCGAGTTAATTCGCCAAGCCTTGTGGACGGCGATGTGGGTGAGTCTGCCCCTGCTGGCCGTCGCGCTGGTGGCTGGCGTAGTGATGGGCCTAGTGCAATTGGTGACCTCGATTCAGGATCCGGGCTTTGGCACGGTGCCGCGTCTGGGCGCCTTTCTGGCGGCGCTGGTGATCTTTCTGCCCTGGATGTTTGCGGTGTTAATGAGTTACACGACTAAACTCTTTGGGGATTTGGGCCGCTATGCTCGCTGAGGGCATGCTCGCTGAGGCCAGCATCGCTTTCCGTTTGCCGGGCGAACTTGGCGCCCTCTGGCCGCTGGCGAGCGCCTTTCTGGTGTGCTTGACGCGGCTGGGCGGGCTGTTCGTGTTCTTCCCGTGGCCGGGCTGGCGCACGGCCTCGCCCGCGCCGCGGGTCTTCCTCTGTGTGGCGTTGTCGGCGGCGCTGGCGCCCCGGCTGGCGGCTATCTTTCCCGCGGCCGCGCTATCGTCGCAGAACGCGCCGGCGCTCTTGATGGCCGAAGCCGCCCTGGGCTTTAGCGCGGGTCTGGTGCTCCTCTTCATGATGGAGGCGCTGGCCTTTGGCGGTCATCTGATCGGCACCCAGGCGGGCTTTAGCTACGCCTCGTCGATCGACCCCGCCTCCGAAGCCGATTCGACCGTCATCCCCGTCCTGATGCAATGGCTGGGCAACGTCCTGTTCTTCGCCGCTGGTTTCGACCGTTGGCTGATGCGGGCCATGGTGAGCAGCCTGGAGCAGATTCCGCCCGGCGCTTGGCACTTGTCGAACGGGGCCTTTGAAATGGTGACTCGCTTGCTGGGGTCTGCGCTTGAGATGGGGGTCCGGTTGGCGTTGCCGGTCGCGGGCTTCCTGTTGCTGGTGGACTTGACCCTGGCCGTAGTGGGCCGTTTGAACTCCCAGTTTCCGTTGCTCAATCTGGCGTTTCCGCTCAAGACCGGGCTGGCTGCCCTGAGTCTGGGCGCGACGATTGGCTTGGTTCCAGGCATCTACGCCCGCTTGATGGAGATGGCGGGCGAAGCGTTGGGAGGCGTATTGCGCTGGCCGTAGGCCGGGGCAACCGAAGCGATGGCACAGGCTGGCCAGACCGAAAAAGCAACGCCGCAGCGGCTCAAAAAGGCGCGCGAAGAGGGGCGTTTTGTCTCGAGCCGCGAACTGCTCTCTTCGCTCGAATTCCTGGCGGCCGTTTACGTGATCACCCACTATGGGCCGGGCTGGTTCCTGCGCCTGCGGGGCCGGACGAGCCATTGGATCGAGGTCGCCTTCGCCGCACCCGAACTGACGCTCAACCAATTCACCGTCCTCGGTCGCGACCTGATTGTGTTCGATTTGGGGCCGGTGTGGGTGGCGGGATTGGGCTTGGTGGCGGTCGCCTTGGCCACGCAGATGGCCACCACGCAGTTTGGCTTTGCTACCGGGAACCTGGCACCGCAGTTGAGCCGGTTGAGTCCTGCGAGCAGGCTGAAGGATTACCCGGCACAGGCGATGCGGCAGTTGGGGCAAGCGCTGGTGGTACTGTTACTGGCCGGCTTCGCGCTCTATGCGCTGGCGATCGACAGTTACCCGGTGATCTTAAGTTGGGGACGGGGCGGCGTGGCCTCGGGCTTCCGGGGGATCTCGCTCGCCGCCGGCGATCTACTGCAAAAAGGCGCCGTGGTCTTTGCCGTGCTCGGTCTAATTGACCTGGTGCGCGCCTTCCGGCGGTATCACCACGATTTGATGATGTCGAAGCAGGAGATCAAGGAGGAGATGAAGGACGCCGAAGGCAGCCCCGAAGTAAAGCGCAAGCTCCGCCGGCTGCAGCGCGAGCACTCGCGCCGCCGCATGATGGCCGATGTCGAACGCGCCACGGCCATCATCACCAACCCCACCCATTACGCGGTCGCCATCTTCTTCGACCTCGACACGATGGCGGCCCCGAAGGTGGTGGGCAAGGGTAAGAATTATTTGGCCCGCCGCATCCGCGAACGCGCGACGGCGAAGGGCATTCCGATTGTCGAGAATCCGCCGCTAGCGCGCGCTCTCTACCAGTCGGTGGCGATCGGACAGGAGATTCCGGCGCACTTGTATAAAGCCGTGGCGGAAATTCTGGCTTATATCTACCGTTTGATGGGCGGGAGGCTACCGCGCTAAGGCGCGCCGGGGGATATGGCCGAAGCGACTCTAAAACTCCCGTCCGGTCCCGCCGCGGTCAGCGCCATGAGTTGGCGCGAAGCCGCTATTCCGCTCGCCGTGCTGGGGATCGTGCTGGCCATGATCGTGCCCCTGCCGGCTTTTGTGGTCGACCTGCTGATCAGTGCCAACATCTCGATTTCGGTGGTGGTGCTGATGGTGGCCATGTACGTCCGACGCCCCTCGGACTTCAGCCTCTTCCCGACGACCCTCTTGCTGCTCACGCTCTTCCGGCTGGCCCTCAACGTCTCCTCTTCGCGCCTAATTCTGATGAACGGCAACCGCGGGACGGCGGCTGCGGGCGGCGTGATCGAGGCTTTCGGCAACTTCGTCGTCGGGGGCAACTTCGTCATTGGGCTGGTGATCTTCCTGGTACTGGTCGCCATCCAGTATGTGGTGATCAACCATGGCGCCGTGCGCATCTCGGAGGTGACCGCCCGCTTCACCCTCGACGCCCTGCCCGGCAAGCAGATGTCTATTGACTCGGACTTGAGCGCCGGTCTGATCGACGAAACCGAGGCCCGGCAGCGGCGCAAGCAATTGACGGCCGAGGCCGAGTTCTACGGCTCGATGGACGGGGCCTCCCGCTTCACGCAGCGCGATGCCGTGGCCAGCATTTTGATCACGGCCATCAATATCGGGGCCGGTTTCCTGATCGGCGTCCTGCAACTGGACATGGAACTCGTGAAAGCACTGAAGACCTACACGGTGCTCACCATCGGCGATGGCTTGGTCACCGTGATCCCAGCCCTGATGGTGTCGGTTTCGGGAGGCCTGATCGTCACGCGGGCCTCGGGCGAACTCGAACTCGGTGAGCAATTCGAACAACAACTGCTCTCGAACGAACAGCCCTTGTGGCTCGCGAGTGGCATTCTGGCCGCGATGGCCTTGTTCCCGGGCCTGCCGAAGATTCCCTTTATCGCTTTGAGTGGCGGTTTGGCGGCTATCGCGTGGAGCTTACGGCAAAAAAATGCCACCGCCCAAGATTTGGCAGCCCAACCGTTACCGGCGGCGGCCGCACCGAAGGAAAACGTGGAGCAACTCCTGAAGGTGGAGCCGCTCGCGGTGGAGGTGGGGTTGGGGCTGGTGCGTTTGGTGGAGGGCGGAGCGAACTCGCCGTTGCTGCGCCGGATTGGCGGCATCCGCCGGCAGTTGGCAAGCGACCTGGGCTATCTGTTGCCGCCGGTCCGGGTGACCGACAACCTCAGCCTACGCTCCCGCGAGTATGTCGTACTGGTCAAGGGCACGGAGGTCGCCCGTTTCGAACTGCCGGCGGGCATGGACCTTGCGATTTCAAGCGCCATGGCGAGGGGCGAAAGCACCGGGGATGGCCACCTGCCCGCGCCGCCTGGCGGCCTGCCCACGCGCGATCCGGCCTTCGGCATGGCCGCCTGGTGGATTCCCACCGCGGACTCCGATGCCACCCGCACGGCCGGTTTTACCGTGGTCGACGCCGTCAGCGTCATGGGCACGCACCTGGGCGAACTCTTCCGGCGCTACGCCCACGAACTCTTTTCCCGGCAGGACGCCAAAGCGCTGCTCGACCGCGTAGGCGTCGACAATCCGAAGGCCGTCGAAGATTTGGTCCCCAAATTGCTTCCTATGTCCACGGTGCAGAGGGTTTTACAGAATTTACTTCGCGAGCGCGTTTCGATTCGGGATGCCAGTTCCATTCTGGAGGCTTTGGGCGAGGCGGCGAATACAAGCCGGAACATGGTGTTGCTCACCGAGTACGTGCGCCAATCGTTGCGCCGGTCGGTGGTGAAGCCCTATCTGACGCCCAAAAACGAGTTGCCGGCCTGGATGTTTGACCCCGCCACCGAGCAAATACTCGAAAGTTCGGTAGAGCACGGCGAGCAGAACAGCCACTTGAATCTTGCTCCGGCACGCATCCGCGAAATGCTCGAGCGGTTGACGCGCGTCGTCCCGAGTCCGGATGTGCCGGTGGTGGTGTTGGTAAGCGCCCAGGTGCGCTTCTTTGTCCGGCAGATGACCGAGGCTTTACCGGGGCAATTCGTCTTTCTCTCCCACGCTGAGATTCCGTCCGGCGTGAACGTGATTGGGCTAGGAACCCTATAAACCGAGGCGCAGTAACCCAAACAAATCCATGCGTATTAAATCCTATTTTTCAGGCACCGTTGAAGCCGCCATGGACCTGGCGCGGCGCGAGTTGGGTGAGGAGGCAGTCATCTTGAACTCCCGGTCGGCACCCCTGGAGGCGCGTCATCTGGGGGCTTATGAGGTCGTCTTCGGTGTGGATGAGGCACCCGCGCCGGCGCTGCGCCCCGAAGCGACTCCGGCGCGCAGTCTGGACCGGGTGCCCGAGAACCGCGTGCCCGAGAAACGCGTGCCTGAGAACCGCGTGCCTGAGAACCGCGTGCCTGAGAAAGGGCACCGCTTCGAAATGCTAGAAGGCGAAGTCGTCGCCTTGCGCCACGAACTACGCAAACTCTCAAGCGGTCTATTGGCCCCGGAATCAGCCTGGAAGGATGGCCCAGCCGGCCAGCCGCTTGACTCTCGTGGGCCGCTTGACTCTCGTGGTCAGGGTCGCGATCTAACCGCCTTCCTGGTGCGGCGCGAACTTCCGGAGGTGCCGGCGGCCGAACTCGTTCGCCGGGCCAGTAAGCGGCTGGGCGGGTCTACGGAGCGGCTAGGCGGGTCTACGGAGCGGCTAGGCGGGACGACGGCTGCCGCTACCGTCTGGCAGCAGCCCGCCGCTTCGGCGCCATTGGCTTCCGGGTTGTTTGGCCCCGCAGGAGTTTTCGGTGGTCAGGCCGGGCTTTTGGCCGACCTTTTTGCCGACCAGAGCCCGCTCGCCGCCGCCGTACTGGACGAACTGGCCGCCGTGCTGCGGGTCGCGGCCACCCTGGGCCGTCCGGCAGAAACAACTGGCCCGCGGGTCGTCGCCTTAGTGGGCGCACCCGGATCCGGCAAGACGACGACGCTCGTCAAGCTCGCCGCTCAGTACGGACTGCGCGGCCGCCGGCCGACGCAAATCATCTCTACCGACAACCAGCGTGTCGGTGCGGCCGAACAATTGCGCTCCTACGCGGCGATTTTGGGCCTCGGTTTCGATTTGGCCGAAACCACTGTCGCCCTGGGCCAACTCTTAAATGAGCATGCGGGCAAAGAACTAATCCTGATCGACACGCCCGGCTTGAGCCCGTCGCAGATGCCGGACGGCGCCTCGTTGGCCCGCTTCCTGAGCACGGATCCGCGCATCGATTGTCATTTGGTAGTGCCCGCCTATCAGAAGGGGCCGGATGTGGCCCGGCTGCTCGATCGCTTTCATCCTTACGGCGTCGCGAAGGTGATCCTGACGCGCCTCGACGAAACCGCCGCCGTGGGCGGCTTACTGCTGGCGCTCGACGAAAACGAGGCGCCGGTCTCGTTCCTTTCGATGGGACAAACGATTCCGGAGGATTTGGAACCCGCCACGCTCGCGCGGCTCCTCGATCTGTTTGTCGGCGACCCTCCGATGGGCGCCTTCTTGCCGGCGGGCGCACCCGCGCTGACGGCCGGGTCACGGTCATAACGGACGGTAGCGGAAAAGGAAGTCATACAGAAAATGGCCAGAGGACTAGGAAGATACACGGAAGAGCTGGAGCTCGAAGCCTTGGTGGTGCTCGAGACTGCCGAGGGCGTCGCAAGCGGCGAGGCGGCGGGGCCGCAGCCCTGGGTGCTGACGCCGGCGGAGCGCGAGCGGCGCATTCTGGAACACCTGCCGCAGGTGCGCCTAATTGCCCGCCGCATCCATGAACGCTTACCCGAAAGCGTCAGCATCGACGACCTGATCTCCACCGGCATCGTTGGCCTCATCTCGGCGATCGACCGCTTCGATCCCATTCATCAGGTAAAGCTCAAAACCTATGCCGAGTACAAAATCCGCGGTGCGATACTGGACAGCCTGCGCGGGCTTGACTGGGCACCCCGCCAGCAGCGCAAGCGCGCCAAGCAGATCGAAGCCGCCATTGCCGTCGCCGAGCAGCGTTTGAAGCGTGCCCCCACCGAGGAGGAGATCGCGGCGCAACTCGGCCTCTCCATGGGCGAGTACCATGAGTGGCTCGTCGACATCCGGGGCGTGAACCTGGGCAGTCTTGAGGCTAGTTCCGGCGACGACGATGGCCGCGATCTGCTCAAGTACATCTCCGACAAGGAAGAGAACTGGCCCTCCCGTCTGGTGGAACGGGCCGAACTCGAGCGCTTGCTGGCGGATGCGATCGACCGCATGCCGGCTATCGAAAAAACCGTGCTGAGCCTTTACTATCAGGAAGAGCTCACCTTGCGCGAAATCGCTAAGATCGTGGGCCTGCACGAATCGCGCATCTCCCAACTCAAGTCGCAAGCGCTGTTGCGCCTGCGCACCTATCTCGAGAAGTGCTGGCCCATGAAGCGCGGACAGGCGTAACGGGTGGCCGACCGCTCGCTCTGGATCTTCGAACAATTCGCGCAGAAGTTCGCGGCCGTCGCCGAGTCCATGTTGGGCTCGACGGTCACCTCGGCGCTCGATACCAAGACTCCCCTCCCCGGCGACGAAGCGGCAGCCGAAATCCTCGCCTGGGAGCAAGGTTTCGACGTGGGCGACGGCTGCCGGATGGTGGTGGCCGCGCCGGCCGCGGCCTGGGATAAGATCGGCGGCGACGCGCTCAAAGCCGCTGGCGTCGATGAACTCGATCCCGATAGTGTCCGCGGCACTTACCTCGAGTTGCTCAATCAGGCCCTGTCGAGCGTGGCCTCGGAGATCGGCGGGCTCCTGGTACGCAACGTTTCGCCCGTCGACGGTCGCGAACTGCCCTACGCCCAGGATTCCTACGCCCAGGCGATCGAAGTGATGTTGAATGGCGAGCCCGTAACTCTGTTCGCCGGCGTCGATCCTCGCTTGGTGGCCGCCTTGGAGAAGCCAGAAGCGGGGGCCCGGCCCCAACCCTCGCCCAGTGGCGACGCCCCATTGCCCAAGGAGCGCGACCGCGCTGGCGATGATCCCGATCGCCACGAGCGGCAGGACCTGCTCGATGGATCCAAAACCCTCGATCTTCTGCTTGACGTCGAACTCCCCGTCAGCATCAGCTTTGGGCGCGCCAGCGTGCCGCTCAAGGACGTCCTGAAGCTCACCTCGGGTTCCATCGTCGAATTGAACCGCGGCGTCAGCGATCCGGTAGAGTTGATCGTCAACAACTGCGTCATCGCCCGAGGCGAGGTGGTGGTGGTGGAAGGAAACTATGGCGTGCGCATTCAACAGATTATCAGCGCGCGGGAACGCTTGAGGACTCTAAACTAATGCCCGCGGCTACGGCAATTTTCGGCTTTGTGGCGCTGCTCGCGCTCGTCAGTTCGGCCGTGGTGGCCTGGCTGGTGGCTCGCTTTACCGACCGTATTTCAGCGCTCGAACGGCAGACCAAGTCCCTGGCCGGGGAGTGCCACCAACTGCATCTGAAGATCGAAGCCGCGCAGTCACTCCCGGTCGAGGTGCCTCTCTACTCCCTACCCGCCACCTTCGATACCGGGATGAACCTAAGCAAGCGCGTGCAAATCATCCGCCTCCATCGCCGCGGAGAATCGCCTCCCCATATCGCGAGTGTGCTGAACCTCCCGCTGGTTCAGGTCGACCTCGTGCTCAAACTCCAACGACAAGCGAGCGAAGCGACGCCGCCGGCCGTGGCCGGCGGTGTCTTCTCCCACTAAGCCGGCCAGGCCTCAACCGCGATCGGATTGCGCAACTCGCCAATCCCCTCGACAGAGACCACGCAATCGTCGCCCGCTCGCAGGTAACGCGGTGGCTTGCGGGCAAAGCCCACTCCGGGGGGCGTCCCGGTCGAGATGATGTCCCCGGGCTCGAGCGTCATCACTTGCGTGATGTGCTCAATCAAGGCCGGAATGTTGAAGATCAATTCTTTGGTATTCGAATCCTGCAGCACTTCGCCGCTCAGCGTCAGCTTGATCTGCAAGTTGTGCGGGTCGGCGATCTCGTCGGCGGTCACCAGCACCGGGCCCATCGGGCAGAATGTATCGCAGCTTTTGCCCATCAGCCATTGGGGCGTGGCTAATTGCAAGTCGCGCGCTGAGACGTCATTGATCACCGTGTAGCCGAAGACATACTCTTTCCAGTCCTCGCCTTTGACGTGCTTCGCCAGCTTACCGATCACAAAGGCAAACTCGGCTTCGTAATCCGGCTGGGCCGTCGCCTTGGGCAGTACCACGGTATCGCCGGGGCCCACAATCGAATTGTTGAATTTGCTGAAGACGGTGGGCGTCGTCGGAATCGCCATCCCGGACTCAATGGCATGATCCCGGTAATTGAGGCCGATCATAAGCAGCTTGCCCGGGTTGGGGATCGGCGCGTGCAACTTCACCTGGGCCAGGGGAATGCCCACGTGCCCCATGGCGAGATGAGCGTCGATTTTCGCCTTCGCCGCTGGCCCGTCGGCGATCACCGGCAGCAGCGAGGCATAGCCGCAGCCGGCAATCGAAATCACTTGATCGTTCACGAGCACTCCGGCTTGCGGAGCGCCTCCATTGTGGCTATAAACCAAATACTTCATATGAGAAAAAGGCTAGCACGCCCCTCGCCCTCACCCTTCGGCCGGTATGAAGTTAAAGGACGCCGAGTTCATGCAGTACCGCAATCCGGTAGGCTGCGGACCATCGTCAAACACGTGGCCCAGGTGCGCGTCGCAACGGCTGCAATGCACTTCATTGCGCTCGACGCCAATGTCCGTGTCGACGCTCGTGCTCACATTTTCCTTCGCAATCGGCGCATAGAAGCTCGGCCAGCCCGTACCGGACTCAAACTTGGTTGACGAGTGAAACAGCGGCGTGAAGCAACACACACACTGGTAGACCCCCTTGTCCTTGGTCTTGGCGTACTTGCCGGTAAAGGCCCGCTCGGTGCCCCGGTGGCGCGTCACTTCGAATTGGGCAGAGGTAAGTTGCTCCCGCCACTGTTCTTCCGTTTTCACGATCTTGTTCACGGTGAGGGCTCCTGTCGGTCGGCCGGACTTGTCGAAATAGCTGATCTTAATCTGAGCCCCATTGGCGGCCTTCAGCGCGAAGGGAACAACCGAGAGGCTCAAGGTAAACCAGCGGCGAGTGATGTTCATTGCGTTCGTCTCCATCCCGGAAATCCCACGCTGGGCGCGCGGTATTCCCGTCTACAGAGATTTACGCCGCCGGCCGGCCGATGGATTACTTCGCGCGCAGAAACTTCACGCACACGGGCGACCCCACCTCGGCCGTCTCGCCCGTGGCCGTCAACTTACCCGTCGCCGCATCGATCTTGAAGACCGCCAGCCGGTCGGAGCGCTCGTTGGCGGCAATCAAATACTGCCCGCTGGGGTCAATGTTGAAGTTCCGCGGCCACTCCCCGCCACTCGGCACCTGCCCTTGCGCCGTCAACCGCCCATCCGCCGCGATCGTAAACATCGCAATCGACTGGTGCCCACGGTTTGACCCATAGAGGAACTTCCCATTCGGATGCACCACCACCTCGGCCGTCCCATTCGTCCCGCTAAAGCCCGCCGGCAAGGTGGAGATATTCTGAAACTCCTTCAACTCGCCGCTGGCCGCATTCCACGTAAACGCCGACACCGTCGAAGCTAGCTCGTTGATCGAATAGGCGTACCTTCCCTTGGGGTGAAACGCGAAGTGCCGCGGACCCGATCCGGCTTTCAACTTCACCTTGCTCTTCGGCGTCAGGATGCCGCCCGATAACCCGTAGGTGATCACCTCATCGGTGCCCAAATCGGCCGCCACGGCATAACGGTTGCCGGCCGCCACGTTGATCGAATGCGCGTGCGGCTGCGTTTGCCGTGGGCTTACGCTCTGGCCCGTATGCTGAATCGTCGTAGTCGCTTCGCCTAACTTGCCGTCCGCGCCGATTGGATAGATGCCCACGCTGCCCCCGTTGTAGTTCGCTACCAGCAGATACTTACCCGTCTTATCGAACGACAGATGGCAGGGCGAGGCGCCGTGCGAGGAGACTGTGTTGAGCGCCGTCAGTTTGCCGTCGGCTTCGTTGAGCGTGTAGGCCGTAATGCTGCCCGACTTCTCGCCCCGAAACTGGTCTGTTTCGCCCACCGCAAACACCCAGCGCCGGTTGGGATGAATCACCAGGTAGGAGGGGTTGTCGGCTTTGATGGCCAGGCCCAGTGGGGTCAGCTTGCCGGTTGCCGAACTGAACTTCAACGCATAGATCCCTTCGCTTTTGCCGCGTGAGTAGGTGCCCACCATCACCAGTGAGTCTACCGCCAGGCAGGAAAACGTCGTCAGGCCAACGAGGGCCAAAGGCAGAATAAATCGCATGCCCTTCATCGTATGCGAAGTCCGGCCTCCACGGATACCAATCAAGGGATACTGGACGCATGGATCTACAGAACACGGTGGCCCTGGTGACGGGCGGAACTTTAGGAATCGGTAAGGCGGTGGCGCAAAGTCTTGCCGCGGCGGGCGCACGCGTCGCCATCACCGGGCGCGATCCGGAACGCTTGGCTGCGACGGCCAAAGAGCTGGGCGTGCACCCGATTCTTGCCGACGTTTCGGTGGAAGCCGACGTCCTGCGCACTTACTCCGAAGTGCTCGCCAAATTCGGTGACCTCGATATCCTTATCAACAACGCCGGCGTCGGCGCTTTCGGCCCGCTGGTCGATTTCGATCTCGCCACCTTCGAACGAGTGATGGACACCAACGTCACCGGCGCGATGCTGATGGGGCGCGAAGCGGCCAAGATCTTCGTCGGACGCAATCGCGGCAATATCGTGAATATTGCTTCCACCGCCGCCGTTCGCGGGGCACCGAACGGCACGGCTTACTATGCGAGTAAGTTCGCGTTGCGCGGGATGACCGAGTGCTGGCGTGCCGAGTTACGCAAGCACAATATCCGGGTCTTTCTGGTGAACCCCAGTGAAGTAATTACTAACTTCGCTGCCACCGCTGGATTCCCCCAAAAAGACAACGAGAGTAAGTTACAAGCCGGCGACATCGCCCACATGGTAAAAGCCATTCTCGAGATGGAAGACCGCGGTTTTACTACCGAACTTACGGTTTTCGCTACGAATCCCCAGGACTAATCGTTGATGTTGATTCCCGTATCTGCTCAAATCCACGAATTCAGCCATGGCGGCACGCCCAAAGCTATTCTCTTGCGCGGCGGCGTCCTGCGCAACCTCACCCAGGTCGCTGTGGCTACTTAGCGCGAAACCGACGTCATGGGGCCACACCCCATGTACTAGATTTACTACGTGCCGGAAGGCGAAGCCACTTACCGGCCTCCGGGGATTTTCCTGTTGCCCCACCCCGGAGCGGAGCACTTTCAGTAAGTCACTAAGGGTCCGCACAAGATCTTCTACTGGGGCATCGCCGGTTGTCGCGCCGGATTGGGCGGTGCTGCCCGGGTTAGTTGGCCGCGACTCCGGCCCACCGCCCCGCCATTTGCCGAAAGGCCGCCTCGTGTTGTGGCCAGTCGTGGAGTGTTTCCGGGTCGAAGTCGGCGCCGTAGGGCCAGACGAGGGTGTGGATCTCGGGGTCGATGGTGACTTGGCTGAAGAGAGCGGGATCGCGCAGGGGGCCGTAGATTTCGCCGGCTAGGACGGGGCAAAGGCGATGGTCTGCTCCGTGCCGTCGTCGAAGCTAACCCGCAGTTGATATGGCCGGAGATGCGTGACAGCTTGGACGCGATGAACAATCTACTTCGAGGGTACGATCTTTTGCGGCAGTCGGCCATCCGGAAGCCGTTCCCACGCTTCCCTCAGTGCTGCCTGATGAATTTTGGCCCAGGCTGTCAGCGCCATTCACGCCAAGGCCTGCTCCCGCAGCGTCGGTAGCGACTGAACCGCCCGCCCGACCTTTTGCTCGGCAATGCGCAAATCATAGAGGCTCTGTAAGTTCAGCCAAAACTGCGGGCTCATCCCAAAGTAGTGCCCCAAGCGCAGTGCCGTGTCGCCGGTGATCGCGCGATCGCCCTTGAGGATTTGGGTGATCCGGTTGGCGGGGACTTGGAGTTGCGGCGCCAGTTCAGTCGGGCTGAGGCCTAACGAATAAGCTTCCGAACGATGGCGAACGCCGAAGATGCGCAGGGAGTCCTCAAATAGGGTGAAGAGCACGCGGTAGTCGCCGATGCCGATGCGGAGGCGGAAGGCTCCGGCCATTTCTCCATGAAGGGCACTTTGAGCAGATGAACCACGGCTGCGAGCTTGCCGGGGTATAGCTGGCTCAGCAATTCATGGGCCTTAATTTGGAGCGCATTGGCGACCATCACTCTCACGCTACACCCAACCATCAAGCGCTACCCTGGAGAGGTTGCCCGTCGAGATCTCCCAAGCGCTCCAGTTCTTCCTGGTGACCCTGTCGTCCATCTTCCTGGTGGACCCGTTCGCCCTGGTGCCGACCTTCCCTCCACCAGCGCGCAACGCAAGCTGATGGCCAAACGGGCCGCCTGGACGTGCTTCTTCCTCCTCACCGCCTTCGCCTTGGTGGGGACCTTTGTCTTTGACATCCTCGGCATCACGCTTCCGGCCTTTAAGATCGCCGGGGGCATTATCCTGCTGCTGATTGGGATAGACATGGTGCAGGCGCGCCGCCCGACGACCAATGAGACGGCGAGCGAGGCCAATGAGGGGGGCGAACAAGCAGGATATCGGCATTGTGCCTTTGGGAATGCCGATGTTGGCGGGGCCGGGGTCAGTCTCCACCGTCATCATTCTGATTGGGACGGCGGGGACCCCACTCAAATTCTCGTTGGTCGTCGCGGCGCTCCGGATCACTGCGTTCTCGGCGTACATCATCCTCGCCGCCGCGGAGCGCGTGCGGACGATGCTCGGCTAGACCGGGATCCACATCCTCAGCCGCATCATGGGCATGTTACAGATGGCCTTGGCCGTGCAGTTTATCGCGGACGGCCTAGCGGCTTTGGGCTTCGCTAAGGCTCTGGCAAACGAGTACTGGGGGTTCTATCGCGTGAAAGAGGGCGATGATCCCTTGCGAGCTCTGGTAGGCTTCCAAGCGCTCAATAATCTCATTCAACAGGGTATGGCGTTCACGGAGCAAATCGAGCTGGGCTTCGGTGTCTGGTGATTTGGGGAAGGAGAGCGGCATGAATGCCAAGATAACAGGTGTTTACCTTAGACCGCAACGGCGCTGATGGGTGATTGGGCTCACGCATTTGCGGGGATCGAGTTTTCCGCTCGGAAACGGTTTGCTACACTCTGAAGGGTACAGTCCTTCCCCGTTTCCCCCTTACTGGCCTGACCTCAACTAGATGGAGCACCCGACGCGAGTGGATTTTTTGGCAGGCATGAACCCGGAGCAACAGAATGCGGTGGCGCACGTGGACGGCCCGCTGCTGATTTTGGCCGGGGCGGGGTCGGGAAAAACGCGGGTGATCACCCACCGGATCTGCCACTTGATCACCGCGCATCAGATTCCGGGCCCGTGTGTCCTGGCGGTCACCTTCACCAACAAAGCCGCGGGCGAGATGCGGGAGCGCGTTCAGAAGCTGATGGGGGGCTTTGAGAGCTACAACCACGCGCCGGTACTGGCGACCTTCCACTCCTTCTGCGTGCGCCTGCTGCGCCGCGATGGGGACCGGCTAGCGCCCCTGCGCCCCAAGTTCACGCGCAACTTCACCATTTACGACGCCGACGATCAGTTGGGCATCGTCAAGCAGGCCTTTCGCCACTTGAACCTCGACGAGAAGTTCATGCAATACCGCGCCGTGCTTTCGCGGATCTCGCACGCCAAAAACCACGGCGAATCGCCCACCGATTGGCTGAAGGATCAGGACCCCAAGGCCAAGACCCTCTCCGTCATCTACGAGCGTTACGAGCGCAGCCTGATCGAAAGCAACGCGGCCGACTTTGACGATTTGCTCCTGCTGGCCGTAAAGCTGCTAAGCCACGACGACCAAACGCGCGAGCGCTACAACCGCCAGTTCCAATACCTGATGATCGATGAGTATCAGGACACCAACCGCACGCAGTACGACCTGATCCGGTTGCTCACTCGGACCCATAGCAACCTGGCCGTCGTGGGCGACGAGGACCAGAGCATTTACGGATGGCGCGGAGCTGACATTCGCAACATCCTGGACTTTGAGAAGGACTATCCGCGGGCGCGCGTCATTCGGCTCGAGCAAAACTACCGCTCCACGCGCAACATTCTGGCCGCGGCCGGCGCGGTGGTGGCCAAAAATACCCAGCGCAAGGGCAAAACCTTGTGGACCTCAGCGGCCGAAGGTGCCAAAATCTCGCTCTTCGAAGCCGCCACCGGCGAGCAGGAGGCGATGTACATCGCCCAATCGATTGACCGCGAGTTTGACCGCGACCAGAAGGCCAAGATCGCCGTCCTCTATCGCACCAACTCGCAGTCCCGCCAGGTGGAAGAGGCCTTGCGCCGCTCTGGACGCAAGTACAAAGTGGTGGGCGGCACCAGCTTCTATCAGCGCGCCGAAATCAAGGATGCGTTGTGCTATCTGAAGCTGATCACCTCGCCCGATGACTCGATGGCCCTCATGCGGATCATCAACCAGCCGGCGCGCGGCATCGGCAAGACGACGCTGGATCAGGTGGAGACGGTGGCGCTCGATGGCGGCATCAGCATGTGGGCCGCGCTTGAGCAGATGGTGGCGGCGCGGCAGTTCGGTGCCCGGGCCGATGCGGCCGTGGGCAGCTTCCTCAGCCTGATCGCCGAAATGCGCACCCAGGTCGATATGCCGCTCGATGGCATGTTGCACCACATCCTCGAGCGCACGGGATACTACCGGATGTTGAAGGAAAGCAATTCGCCGGATAGCGAAAGCCGTCTAAGCAACCTTGAAGAACTGGTCAATGCGGCGGCCGATGCGGTGGAACGCGGCGAGAACATCAACGAATTCTTAGACCACGCGGCGCTGGTGGCGCAGACCGACGAGCTCGACTCAGCCATCGCCATTACCTTAATGACCATGCACAATGCCAAAGGCCTCGAGTTCCCCGTCGTCTACGTGGCCGGCATGGAAGAGGGGCTGTTTCCGCATTCACGGTCGCGCGAGTCCGAAGAGAATCTCGAGGAAGAGCGCCGGCTCTGCTATGTGGCGATGACGCGGGCGGAGCAACGGCTGCATTTGTCCTACGCGCGCTTCCGGCGGCGATTTGGGGGCGGGGCACCGGAGATGACGATTCCGTCGCGGTTCCTGACGGAAGTACCGGCAGAACTTCTGGAACGGGCCAAACCGGGCACTTTTCTGGATACGCCGATGTCGCATTTGAACCTTGACGCGGAGCAAACTTTGGTACGCGAATCGGTGAAGAAGACGACGTACACCGGAAAGACATATAATTCAGTAGAGAACGTTGCGCAGTTTTTTGCGGAGCGGGGAATGCCGGCCAAACCGGCGACGCCCTCCGTGCAGACGGCCAGCAGCCAGCCGGTAACGCCCTTTGGGCGAACCTTGTCTCCTAGCTTGGCGTCACCGCCGGTGAATCGGCCGCCCATCGGGGCGAATTCCGGGCCGGTGCCGATCCGGGCAACGCCCGTGGTGGCTCCTCCGGGTGGCCAGGGCCGTTTGGGCTTCTCCGGGCCGCCGCCAGGGCCGCCAACCGTGATGGCACCGGTGAGTCGGCCGCCCGCTGGTCAGCCAGTGTCCGTCCGGCCAGTGGCGAACCGGCCGCTGGCGAAGAAGGGTTTCCGGAATGGTGCCAAGGTTGTCCATCCCAAGTATGGGCGGGGCACCATCATGCGGGTGGAAGGTGACGGCGAGGATGCGAAGTTGACCATCAGCTTTGCGACCGCCGGCCTGAAGAAATTAGTTGCGAAGTACGCAGGAATTGAAAGCGATTAAATGAATACGAAGACGATTGAAGATAAAGCAGTTCGCAAGGTAGCCAAGCGCAAGGCGCGCAAGGCGGCGGACGAGAAGTCCCCCCTGCAGCCCCGCCCGGCCACCGTAGCGCGCGGCTCCATGAAGAAGAAAGTCAAGCAGATCGTTCGCGGCCAGCGCAAGCGCTAAGCTTCCCCCTCACCCTGACTTACAACTTAGGGCGGTGCCTCCTCACTCCGGTGAGTGGGCCCGCCCTCGTCGTGTTTTCGTCTCTTTCCGCTTGGCGGCATCGCCCTGGCTTACCATGGACTCTGTGACCCTTGCCCGCCTGCGTGGACCCAGCTGCGCCCTCCTCTTCACTCTGCTTGGCTGCTCGATTCTGCCCTACCCTGGCATTCAAACCGACGAGGCGCTCTTCGCCGGCATTTACTACCAGCCCTATGAGAGCCTGGACGGC
>Ga0105047_10001680_pt1 | contig 39712 bp, 36 predicted proteins | sample MAT04_FD_78384 | JGI IMG/M metagenome (GOLD analysis project Ga0105047, IMG submission 78384) | Freshwater microbial communities from Lake Fryxell liftoff mats and glacier meltwater in Antarctica - MAT-04 (megahit assembly) | ecosystem: Environmental > Aquatic > Freshwater > Ice > Liftoff...
GGATGTGGCACAAGGTCTCGCGCAGCACAGGGGCCGGCGATCCGCGCGCTCGCTATTGGCGCATTGCGAATCAGATCAAGTTTTATCGTGCTTATGCCGGTTTCTTGCAGAAGATATTGCTAGTCCTGTTTACGGCGTTGCGTGCGGGGCGTCTGTCAGCGTTCGACCTGGGCCGGGGTGACGCTGCGTTGGCCGGCGCAACCTGGCAGGCGTGGCGCGATGGATGGTTGACATAAATCCGACTGCGCTGCGGGATGCGTGGTCTAGAACGATGGTAGGCTATGGAAACAGTCGCTTGTAACTTGTGTGGCAGCACGGACGCTACGGACTATGCCGTCGTGCCGGATCTGCTGCTCGAACGACCGCAAGTCGTGGCGCGCCTGGTACAATGCCGGCGCTGCGGGTTGGTCTATCAGAACCCGCGCCCGACGCCGGAAGAAATCGGCATGCACTATCCGCCCGAATACGAGCCGTATACGGACTACACGGTGCAGCGTCGTCAGAATCCTCTGCTGCGCCGGGTAATCGACTACGGCATCAACAAACGCTGCCGTTTTGTGACGCGACATAAAACGGGCGGCCGCTTGCTGGACATCGGCTGTGCAGCCGGCACGTTCTTGCTGGGAATGCGCGCCCAGCCGGGTTGGCAGGTTCAGGGTGTGGAGCTAAGCGCTACCGTCGCCGAGATGGCGCGCACACAGCACAACCTTGATGTGTTTACCGGCACGCTCGAGCAGGCCGCCTTTGCTGACGCCAGCTTCGATGCCGTCACGATGTGGGACGTGCTCGAGCATGTCCATGATCCGGCTGGCACCGTGCGCGAAATCCGGCGGGTGCTCAAACCAGGCGGCATCTTGGTCGTGCGCGTGCCCAATTTGGCCAGTTGGGATGCTGGGTTCTTCAAGACCACGTGGGCCGGCCTGGACGCGCCGCGCCACCTCTATGTGTTTACGCCGGCCACATTGAGCCGGCTGCTCACGGAAAGCGGCATGCCGGTGGTCGAGCACAGTACGGCAATCGGCAGCTATGTCACATTTGCCTTGAGCGTGCGTTTCTGGATGACCGCCCGCGGCGTCAGTGCGCAGTCCAAACAACGGGCAGGCCGGGTGCTCTTTCATCCACTGGTGCGCATCGCCAGTGCGCCGATTTTTTACGTACCCAGTGCCATGCAACGGGGGCCGCTCCTGGTGACGACGGCCCAGAAAGGGGCCTGACGCATGTTCCTCTACGATTTGATGGAAGTGCAGGCCGTATGATCGAAATCCGGCACGACGCCGTTGGCAATGGCTTATCCGTTCAGGACGCCTACGACCGCTTTTTCCGGCGGCGCAAACTGCTCATGCGTGATTCTTTCTATCTCTGGTTGCTGCAATTGGTGCGCCCAGTCCCCGGCGAACTGCTGGTCGATGTCGCCTGTGGCAATGGCCGGCTCGTGGAATTGGCGGCACGGCGCCACATCCAGGCAATTGGCTTCGACCTGTCACTTGAGGGCATCTATAGGGCGGCGGCCGCCACGCCGGGCGCCGGCTGGGTTGTGGGTAACGGCCAGTCGATCCCGTTCCCAGACGCCAGTGCCGACATCGTCATGAGTATCGGCAGTCTGGAGCACTATGACGAGCCAACCCAGGGTGCACGCGAGATTGCGCGGATTCTCACACCGGCGGGCCGCGCGTGCATCTTGCTGCCCAATGCCTTTGGGCTTTTGGGCAATATCCGTCATGTGCATGCGCATGGCGAGGTATTTGATGATGAACAGCCGCTCCAGCGTTATGCCACGCGTCGTACGTGGGAGACCATGTTGGCACGCGGTGGCCTTGTGGTCGACCACCTGATCCCCTTCGGGGAATTCAACCTGCCGCGCACCCCTTCCGACGCACTCTGGACGGCTACGCGTCCGCAGAAGTTCATCAGGGCGGCGGTGGCGGCGGTGACGCCGGTTAACCTGGCTAACCATTTTATCTTCTTCTGCCACCGATCAACGCACCCGGTTGCCACGCACTATCCGATGCTGTCCTATTTATGAACGCTGCGCAGACGCCGCGTCGCTGGCGGACGGTGCTTTTTGCCCTGTTCAGTTTTGCGGCGGTGGCCGGTGTGTTGGGGATCCTGGTCTACCGCGAGCGCGATGCCTTTGCCACTTTCCAGTGGCAACTGGACTGGCGCGCCGTTGGGGTTGCCTTTGGGCTACTGTTGGCGGGGCTTGGCTTGGCGGCGCTGGCGTGGGCTACCGTCATGCGGGCGCTTGGCAGTCAACTTCCGCGCACGCTCCATCTCCGCTATTATGTAATTTCGCATCTGGCGCGTCGCTTGCCGGGCACGGTCTGGTACATTGCCGGGCGTGGCTATTTGTACCGGCAGCACGGCGAGACCGTGCGCCTGGTCACCATTGCCAGCAGCTTGGAATACTTGCTGCTGACGGTCGCTGGGGCAATTGCCACGCTGGCACTGTGGAGCTATGGATTGCGTAGTCTGCCCGTCGTCTATATGGTTGCCATGGCGGTCACCATCGCCCTTGGGCTGGCGGCAACCCACCCGGCCAGTGTGCGCTGGGCGCTGCATCGCGCCGGCCTGGTTGACTTTCCGCCTCTCCACTACGCACAGATCCTGGTTCTGCTTGGGATGTATGTGCTGGTTTGGTTGTTCGGTGGGGTCATGTTTTTTGCGTTGACCCATGCCATCGCCGGCACCGGCGTCGAGCATATGCTTTATCTCGTGGGGTGCTGGTGCCTGGTCGGGACGTTGTCGGTGGTCGTGTTCTTTCTGCCCAGCAACTTCGGTTTCACCGAAGTCGGCCTCAGCCTATTGCTCAGTGCGATCATGCCAACATCACTGGCTGTGTTGGTGGCGGTGCTGAGCCGGGTGTTCGTCATCGCGTTTGAGCTTGTCGCGGCCGGAGCGGTTATGGGTTTGTTGGCCCTCATGGCGCGGCGGCAGCGCCGATCTGGCGCCACCCACGCGCCGGCCATACAGGACGGCAGCGAGTAAATCCCCTTGCCAATTCGTCTGCTCTCTCCAGAGGTCGCCAAGATAATACCCCTAACGGCGTATTGTTTTTCGCCCACAAAGTCCGCATACTGAGGGTACAGTTCGTCTCGAATCGAACGCAGTTTCATTCAACCTGTGCAATACAAAGAGGAGTAAATTATGAACCGCAGAACACTATCGGTGATTGGCCGCCTGACACTTGTGTTGGCACTTGTGTTGGTCGCCGGCGTTGGCTTTGGCGCTAGTTCAGTTCAGGCGCAGGCATTTCCGGCCTATACTTCGGGCATTCAGGTTGCCAATCTGAGCACAACTTTGCCAGCCACCATTTCGTTGAATGCGTACAATGCTGATGGCTCGTCGGGCGGCACGCCATTGGCCGACACCATTCCGGCCAATTCGTCCAAGACCTATTTCCCCATCAGCAACGTGGCCGCAGGCTTTAGCGGATCGGTTGTGATTGGCTCGAGCCAAAGCGTCGCCGGTATCGTCAACCTGCTGGCTGTCGTCAGCAACACGTTCCCCGCTGCTGCTGCCTATGTCGGGCGCTCGGCTGGCGGCACCACCGTACTGCTGCCGTTGCTCAACCAGGACAACAGTGGGTTCAACACCTGGTATAGCATTCAGAACGCCGGTTCCAGCGATGCGACCGTCAACGTTGCCTATAGCGACGGCACTGCGGCTGGCCCCTTCACGATCAAGGCGGGCGCGGCGAAGGTTGTGTACCAGAAGCTCGGATCGGAAACCCATACGGCGAAGGTCTTTGCTGCCACGATCACAGGCAACCAGCCCCTGGTAGCTTCGGTGGTGCAGGAAAGCAACAAGATCATGTTTGCCTACACCGGCTTTGCCGCTGGCAGCACCAATCCGGTCTTCCCGTTGGTGAATGCAAACAATGCGAATTACATCACCGGTATCCAGATTCAGAATGCCGGCACGCAGGCGACAGATGTGACCCTGAGCTATACGCCGGCGTCTGCGGGCACTGCTTGCACGGAAACACGTACCGTCCAGCCGGGTGCATCGGCAACCTTTGCGCTGTCTGCCTTCAACCCAAGCGTTCCGGCTGATGCCAGCAGCAATTGCGCCAAGGCGAAGTTTATCGGCTCGGCGCGCGTCACCGGCAACACCACCGCCCAAAATCTGGTTGGCATCGGCAACCAGCTTCTGCCAGGCGTGAATGGCGAAGCCTACGGCTCCTTTAGCGACAGCGACGCTGGCAAGAGTGTTGTGATGCCGCTCATCATGGATCGCAACGGCGGCTACTTCACGGGTTTCAACGTTCAGAATGTCGGCACCAACCCCACCACGGTTACGTGCACGTTCCAGAACAACGCCCGCACGGTTGGCCCCACAGCCCTGGCGGCAGGCCAAGCTTTGAACGATGTCCAACTCAACACGCTTGCGGCGGGCTACATCGGTTCGGCCGTTTGTACGGGTGATGCCGCGGACACCAAGCTGGTCGGCGTTGTCAACGAGCTGAAGACCGGCACGGTTGATAATCTCCTGGTCTACGAAGGCGTCAAGCCGTAGTTCAGCCGGGTAAAACTTGAGTCAAGACGAGAGGAGGAGAAGGCTCCTCCTCTCGTCTTCTGTTGTGGGTTGATTGAACCTGCGTGTGACGTTCACCAAGGTATCGCTTGTTAAACCAAGTTGGCAAATTTACAATGATTGGTAAGAGACGTTTTCAATTTTATCTGTTGTTTTTGACACTGTTCCTCATGTTGTTTGCTGCCTGTGGTGGGGGTGAGCCAACTGCCACACCGATGCCACCCGTAGTCGTCGTCGAGGCGACGGCAACAACCGCTGTCGTCGCGGCAACCGCGGTTGTGGATGCAACGGCAACACCGGCGGCGCCTGCGGTAGTTTCGCCGCTTAGTGCACCGGAGTCCCCCTTGCCCACACCGGCTATAGTGCCGGAAACGTCGGCAACGACGGGAGCAATGATGGGCCGGATTATCCTGAATCGGCCTGAAGGCGAAGTATCTGTTGCCGACATGATTATGGGGTTGGCCGAGGTCATTCGCGACGACAAGGGCATGCCCAAGGCGAGCGGGTACGAACCGTCGGCGGCTCCCAGAACGATCACGGATGCGCTGGGACGCTTCGTTTTGAACAACCTGAAACCGGGTACGTATACACTGATTTTGGACGGTGTAACGGTGCAGTATCAGTTGGCCGACGAGGCTACGGGCGAGACGATCATGGTTGACGTCAAGCCTGGTGAGGTGATTGACCTAGGCACCCTTCGGTACAAGAACCTGCCCGTGCCGGGTCTTCCACAGTAGATTTGGATCGTAAGCAAGGGTGAATCAAGGGCTGGCTCCTGGGGGGCCAGCCCTTATTGATGGGCCAAGCGTGTATCTGTCATTTCTAAAGAAGGAGTGATTATGCAGCGCAGCGCACTATCGGTGATTGGCCGCCTGACACTTGTGCTAGCGATTGTGTGGGTGACCGGCGTTGGCTTTGGCGCTAATTCAGTTCAGGCAAGCATGTACGTCTTTGTTGTTTGGGGACTGCCGCGCTTTCTGTTACGATTGATCGCGTTATGCTGGCAGACTCCCTGCTCGTCCTCACCGTTGTCGCGCTGTGCACATTGCCTGGTTATGCGTTGTTGACCCTGACCAGTGCCTGGCGCGAATGGCGCCACTTGCAGCGCCTGTGTTTGGCGATGGGTGTCAGCATCGCATTGTACCCGGTGCTCTACTATTTTGCCCGTTGGCTGGCGCCTGGCTTTGCTTTTCGTCCGTGGATGTGGTGGGTCCTATTGGCCGCCAGCATCGGGGTGATCGCAATTAGCTGGCGCCGGCGTCGAGGGTCCATTGGACGGCCGGATGCTGGCGCACTGGCCTTTGTGGCGATTGTACTACTCTCGTTTCTCTCGCGTGCCTGGGTTGCCGTGGACTATCCCTATCCAGCCTGGTCCGACTCTCTCCACCACGCCATGACGACCGAACTGACGGCGGCGCAGGGCAGACTTCCTTGGAACTTGCTGCCCTATTTCGACGTGCCGCTCACGATGTATCACCTGGGTTTGTATGCGCTCACCGGCACCGTCGTGCAGTTGACGCAAGCGCCCGCTTACAGCGCACTGTTGTGGACGGCCCAGATGCTCAACACCTTCGGCGTCTTTGGCGTCTTCTTGGTCTTGGATCGCTATGTGAGCCGCACGGCGGCGGTCGCCGGCGCGCTGACCGCCGGTCTGCTGGCCCACCAACCGGCCTTCTATGTCAATTGGGGGCGATTCACGCAGCTCGCATCGCAGACGGTCTTGCTGATCGCCTGGGTGATGACCGTGGACACACTCGTGCATTGGCGTCACCGGTGGCGGAATCGTCGCTGGCGCCTGCTCTGGCAAGTTCTATTTGCAGCGCTGGTGACGGCCGCCCTTTTCATGCTGCACTTTCGGGCGGCGGCCTTTTATTTGCTCTTGCTCGGACCGACGGTGCTCTTCCTGGCGTGGCGCGCCTGGTGGCGCCACCGGCTGGGCGCCCTCGTCGTGGCGACGGCGGCGATCGGCGTGCTTGCGCTGCTGCTGGTCAGTCCCGTATTATGGGAGGCGCTGACCCGCTACATCGGCATGTATGCGGAACTGGCGCAGACGACCACCGTCAGTGCCAGCGATCTGAAGGAGATTGAGTCGCGCTATTTCTCGATGAGCCTCGACACCTTTCCCTATTTGATGGCGCATCCCTGGCTAGCGTGGCTGGCTGTGATCGGCGCCGGCATCGGCTTGGTGCGGCGTAATCTGATCACCTGGTTGGCGGTGGTTTGGACGGCCTTGCTCACGATGCTGGGGTACGTCTATCTGCTGGGCATCCCCATTCTGGCGGTGACGAATCTGGGCGCGGTCTTGATCATGTTCTACCTGCCGATTGCCCTCGTCATCGGCGTCGCCGTTGAGGAAATCCTACGGTTGCTGCCGGCACGGCAAGCTGGCTGGATGCGCAAGGGGGTGTTGGTGGCCGCGGTTGGGGTCGCTGTGCCCTTTGTCGTGGTGCGCGCGCATGATGTTGAGCCTTTTCGGTTCTTTGTCACGGACCAGGACATGCGCGCCATGGCGTGGATTGACGCCAACTTGCCGCTCGACGCCGCGTTTGCCGTCAATACAACGTTCTTTCTACCCAATGCACCGCATGGCACGGATGCAGGGTATTGGATCCCTTATTTCACACACCGCAAGACCAATACGGGGGTCATGAATTCCAGTTCGGCCAACAATGAGCACGCGCGGCAAGTGTTGGCCATCTCATCCCTGGCCAAAGCGCTCGAAGGGGATCCCAGTACCCTGGCTAAATTGCGTGACCAGGGCTACGAATATGTCTATATCGGCGCCAGAGGTAATTTTGACGGCGCCGGGTTGAATGCCGAAGCGCTTGTGCGTTCCGGCTATGCCGACCTTATCTATGCGGATGGGGGCGTTGCGATCCTGCGCGCCCGTTCCGTGCCACCGATCAGCCAACCCTAATCAGCGGAGTTCACCATGTCTACACCAGCTAAGAAGACCATCCTCGTCGTGGACGACGAGCCGCGCATGGTACGCTTTGTCAAAATGAACCTAGATTTGGAGGGCTATCTGACGCTGGAAGCCAACAACGCGTACCAGGCATTGGAGAAGGTGCGCGATTTTCAGCCGGACCTGGTTTTGTTGGATGTCGAGATGCCCGGGATGGACGGCTTTGAAACGCTGCGCCGGCTGCGCGAGATCAGCGACACGCCCGTGATCATGTTGACCGTGCGTTCGGATGAGGACGACCGCATCAAAGGGTTGGACCTGGGCGCCGACGACTACATCACCAAACCCTTTAGCCCGCGCGAATTGTCGAGCCGGATCCGGGCGGTCCTGCGCCGTTTTGAGCTGCAGGGACGGCCCGAGGATCAGATTGTTCCCATTGATGACCGGCTGCAAGTCGACATGCAACGGCGCCAGGTGATCGTGGACGGCGAACGCGTCGGCCTGCGCCCGACCGAATATAGGTTGCTTTATCACCTGATCCAAAATGCGGGTTGGGTTGTGCCCCACGAGGCGTTGCTGACCAAAGTATGGGGCCATGAATACATCAACGATAATCACCTGCTTCGTTTGTACATCACGTATCTGAGGCAGAAGATCGAAGTGGACCCCGCCAAGCCGCAATACATTTTTACGGAACGTGGCATTGGCTATCGCTTTGTCGATTTCAAACAGAAATCACAGGAGTAGACACCGTGAATGCACCATTGACTGCTGTTCGATCCATCACCATCCGGTTGGTTGTGTTTCTCGTTATGGCTGTGCTGGTTTTGGGCATCATTGGGCCTACCGTCAAGCGCATACTTGGCGCTGACGCCTTGCCAAAGGCGATGGACGAATTGCTCTATCTTCCGGCCATCTTTACGCCGCCTGTGCCGCCGCCGGCCAAGTTGAGTGTCGATTTTGGCAGCTTGATTGCCCTGCCGGAGGTCGCCGAACAGGCGCTGCCCGTGGCCGCGGCGATGGGCGCACAATGGTCACGCACCGAACTGCCCTGGCTGCGCATCGAGACCTCCCCCGGTGTGTACGACTGGGAAGCCTACGACAGAGCCATTACGCGCACGGTGCAGAGTGGGATGAAGGTTCTGGCGCTCATACATAGTTCGCCAGCGTGGGCGGCCGTCGAAGGCTGCGGCCCGATCAGTGACACCGTAGCGCTTACGAACTTTCTTACCACCACGATCACACGGTATGGGGATGTGGTCGATGCGTGGGAATTCATGAATGAACCGGATGGCCTTGCACCCAGGCCGGCCTATGGGCCGACGATTGGGTGTTGGGCGCCCTATCCAGCGCAATATGCCCAGCAGTTGCAGCTCTTCTACACGACGGTCAAGACGCTCGATCCGACGGCGTTGGTCATGTTTGGCAGCCTTGCCTATGACAGTTGGCCCTACTTTGATCGTGAATTTCTGGCCAACGCGTTGGCGGCCGGCGCCGGCCCCTACTTCGATGTGATCGGCGTCCACTTCTACCCGATCCATCCCGAAGATTTCCCGACCATGGCGCACAAAATTCGCGAGATTCGCGCCATTTTGGACAAGCAGAGGGTCTGGAACAAGCACATCTGGGTGACAGAAACCTCGATGTGGACCAACGCAGGCGCGTCCCTGGAGGACCAACGCACCTACATTGTGCGCGAACAGACGCGTGGGCTTTGCAGCGGGGCTGATAACCTGTTTTGGTTTGCCGTGCACCAGGAAGGCGCGAATCCGCCTTTGCATCGCTGGTTGATCAACCTTGCCCACCAAGCGGACCAGGGCTATAGCACCTACCAGTATTATGCCGGCCAGGTGACCGGCATGACCTGCCAGGGACGTATGGCCAATCTGCCGGCCGATATCGAAGCCTATACCTTCGACGGCAGCGGCAAAAAACGACTGCACATCTTGTGGTCGAATGCGGCGCCCACGGTGGTGGCGTTGCCCGCCGCCACCACCGCCATCGTGAGAAACCGGGAGGGTGGCGACCCACAGACCATTTCTGCGCAGAACGGCCAGGTCAGCGTCGCGGTGGGAACGACACCGATCTATGTCGTGATCGACTAGGCGGTAGCGGCGCGCATGAGCAGTAATCAGAATTCCACCTCCTTTCAGTTTGAACTTCGTTTTCGATCTGTGCTAAAATGCTTCCTTGGCGCGCGATGCGCCAGGCGATTTTCTATCCTTCACGCTGCCTGACCGGGGGCCGGGTGCTGCGGGCGACAGCCAGCAGTGTGCCCACCGGGTTGAGGGAAGCGGAAGCACTAACCCACACAGGAGTCAGTATGGCAAGCGTTACCATGAAGCAACTTTTGGAGGCGGGCGTCCATTTCGGGCACCGCACGCGCCGCTGGAATCCCAAGATGCGCCCGTATATCTTTACGGAGCGCAGCGGCATCCACATCATCGACTTGCAACAGACGGTGCAGGCCCTCAACGCCTCGACGCAGATGGTGCGTGACACGGTAGCCAAGGGCGGCACGGTGCTTTTTGTGGGCACCAAACGCCAGGCGCAGGCAACCATCGAGCAAGAAGCGCTGCGCTCAGGCATGCCCTATATCAACCAGCGTTGGCTGGGAGGCACCCTCACGAACTGGGTCACCATTCGTCAACGCATCCAATACCTGCTCCTGATCGAGCGGCGTATGGACGCCGGCGAGTTCCGCAATCTGCCGAAGAAGGAGCGCCTTTCCATCCAGCGCGAGGTCGACAAGCTGAACCGTCGCATTGGCGGTCTGAAGACCATGCGCGCCCTGCCGGACTTGCTTTTCATCGTCGACACGAACGTGGAAACACTGGCGGTTGACGAAGCGAAGAAGGTCGGTATTCCGATCATTGGAATGGTCGACACAAATTCGAACCCGGACAAGATCACCTATGTCATCCCCAGCAATGACGACGCCATTCGTGCCGTGAAGCTGGTGGTTGGCGCAGTGGCCGATTCGGCCGAAGAGGGCATGCGCATCCGTGAAGTGGACGCCGCCGAGACCGGCCAGGTCAGCCGCCGCGATTTGGCGGAGATGGAGCAGTACCTTGGGCCGAGCGTGCTTGCCAAGTTGCAGACGATCAACATCGAAGACGAGGCCACCTATGCGGACTACGTCGAAGAAGTTGTGGCCGTCGAGGAACTGGCCGCCGAGGTTGAGGTGATCGCGGATGTGCTTGCGGTAGTGGAAAAGACTGAAGGGGAATAAAGAAAATGGCTGAGATTACCGCGGATATGGTCAAGCTGTTGCGCGAAGCGACCAGTGCCGGTGTGCTTGATTGCAAGAAGGCATTGACTGACAGTAAGGGTGACTTTGAGGCTGCCGTCGAGGTATTGCGTAAGAAAGGGCTGGCCTCGGCCGCCAAGAAGGCGACGCGTGATGCCAATGAAGGAATCATCGGCAGTTACATCCACAGCGGCAGCAAGGTAGCGACGCTGGTGGAAGTCAATTGTGAGACCGACTTTGTGGCGCGCACGGATCAGTTCCAGCAATTGGCCAGGGACCTGGCCATGCACGTCACGGCGGCTCGCCCGCAGTGGGTTGCCCGTGAAGAGGTTCCAGAGGAAATCGTCGCGAAGGAAATAGAAATCTATCGCGAGCAGATGGCCACCAGCGGCAAGCCGGCGCCGGTGGTCGAAAAGATCATCGAAGGCAAGCTCGACAAGTGGTACAGTGAAATGTGCCTCCTGGAGCAGTCCTTTGTGAAAGATCAAGACGTCACGATCAAGGACCTGCTGACGACGAGCATTGCTACGCTCGGTGAGAATATCAGGGTGCGGCGCTTTGCCCGCCTTGAAATCGGCGGTTGATGGAGTAACCAAGCAAATGCCCAGCCATTGGCTGGGCATTTCTGTGTTATACGCAGAACAATAGCCGCAAAGGATAAAGGTAGAAATCACGATGTCAGAGCTAAAGTACCGTCGTATTCTGCTCAAGCTGGGTGGTGAAGCGTTGGCGGGTGAAGGCGGCTTCGGTATCAATCCACGCCAGGCCGAGTTCGTCGCCGGCAAAGTCGCCCATGTGGTCAATCTGGGCATCCAGGTTGCGCTTGTGATTGGCGGCGGCAACCTATGGCGCGGCAAACAAGATGGTCTCGACCATGGCATGGAACGCGTCACGGCGGACCACATGGGGATGCTCGCCACGGTGATGAACGCGCTGGCGTTGCAGGATGCCCTGGAGCGAATTGGGCTGCCCACGCGCGTGATGACCGGGATAGAGGTGCGTGCGGTTGCTGAGCCTTACGTCCAACGGCGTGCGATCCGCCACCTGGAGAAGGGCCGTGTGATTATCTTTGGCGCCGGCACCGGTAATCCCTATTTCACCACAGACACGGCGGCTTCGCTGCGTGCCATGGAGATCGACGCCGATGTGCTGGTCAAGGCAACCAAGGTAGACGCGGTCTATGACCGTGACCCCAAGAAAAACGCCGATGCCAAGCGCTTTGAGCACTTGACCTACATCGACGCCCTCAACATGCGCGTCGGCGTGATGGACAGCACCGCCATGGCGATGTGTATGGACAATGACCTGCCCATCTTGGTGCTCAACCTTTGGCAGGAGGGTGCGCTCGAGCGGGCGATGCTGGGTGAGACGGTGGGAACGACGATTACGGCATGACCCGTGACCAGGGATGCGTCACGCGCCCCTTATCCGGTGTTTTCACATCGGCCAGAATTTGTTACAATGTCAGTCACGTTTTCTGTCCAGCCCGAATACTTCTCTGATGCGTCCCGTAGGGACGTCAAAACTCCCATAAAGGAGATTTGGCAATGATTAAGGATGTCATGGCAAACGCCCATGAGCGAATGGAAAAAACGATCGAGTCGCTCCGGCATGATCTGATGGCGATCCGCACCGGGCGCGCCTCGCCGGCGCTCGTGGAGCACCTGACGATCGAGTATTACGGTGTGCCGACCCCGTTGCTGCAATTGGCGACGATTGGTGTGCCCGAAGCCCAGCAAATCGTGATCAGGCCGTATAACCGTGGGGATATTGGCGCGATCGAAAAAGCCATTGCAAAGTCGGACCTGGGGTTGACGCCCAACAATGACGGCCAGCAGATTCGCCTGAACATTCCCGCGTTGAATGAGGAGCGCCGCCGCGATCTGACCAAAGTGGTGGCCAAACGCGGGGAGGAGGCGCGCGTTGCGGTGCGCAATATTCGCCGCGATGCGATTCAAGACATCCGCGACCTGGAGAAAGAACATCTCATTTCGGAAGACGAGATGAAGCGCAGCCAGGAAAAGATCCAAGAGCAGACCGACCAGCATATCAAGTCGGTTGACCACACCGTCAAAGAAAAAGACGATGAGATCATGACGGTGTAGCACGCACGCTGCTGGATTGTAAATGCCCGCCAAGGTTCCATCCTGTGTAGGAGCGGATATTTCGTGAGCAATCAACCGGACGCCAGTCCGCTGATCACTGCTGTCCCCAATCATCTGGGTATCATCATGGATGGCAATGGGCGTTGGGCGCAGAGCCGCGGGCTGCCACGTGTGGCGGGCCATCAGGCCGGCGTCGACAACATGCGCCGCATTCTAGAGCACTGCGTGCGCTGTGGCGTCAAGGTGCTCAGCATCTATGCCTTCTCCACCGAAAATTGGGGACGACCGCCGGAAGAAGTGAGCGGCCTGATGCGCCTGCTGGGTTTGGCGATTCAGCGCCAGCTTAAAGAGCTAAACAAAAACGGGGTCAGAATCCTACACAGCGGGCGTATGGAAGGGATCAATCCCCACCTACAGAAGCAGATTATGAACGCGCTGGAAGTCACCAAGAACAACGACCGTATTACCCTCAACGTTGCATTCAACTATGGGGGGCGCGCTGAGATTCTGAATGCCGTGCGCCATCTGATTCAGGACGGTATCCGCCCTGACGGTCTAACAGAGGAATTGTTCAGTTCTTATCTGTACACGGGGAATCTACCCGATCCAGACCTCATCGTCCGGACCGGCGGCGAGTGGCGGCTCAGCAACTTTCTCATCTGGCAGGCGGCGTATGCTGAATACTATACGACGCCCACCTATTGGCCTGACTTCGATGAGGGGGAGCTAGACAAGGCTTTCATCGAGTACAGCCATCGCGAGCGTCGCTTTGGCCGCGTCCTACAAAAATGAATCACCCGACTTGCATCTCAAGAAACAGCGAGGTACTCTGTGCGCACGCGAATCATTGCCGCACTGATTGCCATTCCGATTGTCGTGATTCCCATCTATTTAGGCGGTCTGTGGGGGTTGCTGCTTGGCATCGTCATCACCGTCCTCGGTAGCCTGGAACTGTTCTTTATGCTGCGCGCCGGCGGCTACAATCCTTCAACCTGGATTGGTGTCCCGTGGGCGGTCATGCTCTTTCTTTCCGGCTGGGATCCCGTATTGGTGCAGCGTTCGTCGATCTCGGTTACCGGCGTACTCACCGAACCCACGGCGAAGTTAGTCGAATTTGTCTCGTTTCCGACTGCTTCCGTGCTGATTGCCGGCTTTATTATTACCCTCACCTACTGTCTGTTTGTCGTGGACAAGCCGGTCAACACCTGGCTAGCGACGAGTATGGGCGCCATCTATCTCGGCGTCACGCTGGGCCAGGTCGTCTCGTTGCGCTTCCTCCCGAACGGCTTCTATTATGTGCTGTTTGGCTTTCTGGTGACGTGGGCAGCGGATTCAGCGGCCTATTTTGTCGGGGTCTCTCTGGGGAAACATAAATTGTGGCCACGCTTGAGCCCCAAGAAAACGTGGGAGGGCACCATCGGTGGCTTTGTGGCGGCCACCGCTGCGGGCGCCTTTCTGGCTTCCGCGTTGCCGGTCGGCATTGGCCCGGTCTTCGGCGCCGTCGTCGGCTTTGTGGCGGGGATTCTGGCGCTCTTTGGCGACCTTTCCATCAGCATGATCAAGCGCCAGGTGGGTGTCAAGGACTCGGGAACATTCTTCCTCGGCCACGGTGGCATGCTTGACCGCCTCGATAGCCTTTTGTTCACGCTCCCCTTTATCTACCAGGCGTTATTGTTTTTTGCGAAGAACCCATAGGGCGAGAGGGTGAAGCACAACCACCCTCTCACCCGTTCACTTTCTCACTTCGCGTACTCCACAGCCCGTGTCTCGCGCACGACGGTGACACGAATCTGGCCCGGGTACTGGAGATTGTCTTCGATTTTCTGGGCAATGTTCTTGCTAAGCTGAATCGCCGACAAATCGTCCACATCTTCCGGTCGCACCAGCACGCGAATCTCGCGGCCGGCCTGGATGGCATAGGTCTGGCTGACGCCTTTAAAGCTATTGCCGATGTCTTCGAGTTCGGTGACGCGTTTGATGTACGTCTCCAGGCTCTCGCGGCGAGCTCCTGGGCGGGCGCCGCTAATGGCGTCGGCGGCGGCCACAATCACGGCCTCGATTGATTCCGGTTCGACCTCGCCGTGATGGCTGGCGATACAGTTCACCACCACATCGGGCACGCCGTAGCGCTTAGCAATTTCGGCGCCCACGACGGCATGGGGGCCGTCGATCTCATGCGTCACGGCCTTGCCCAAGTCGTGCAGCAGGCCGCCCATGCGGGCGATTTTTACATTGGCGTGCAGTTCGGCCGCCATGAGCCCGGCCAGTTTCGCCGTTTCAATGGCATGCATGAGTTGGTTCTGCCCGTAGCTGGTGCGGAATTTGAGGCGACCCAATAGGCGCTGCACTTCGCGATGGAGGCTGGGGATGCCGACTTCGATGACGGCCTGTTCGCCGGACTCGACGATAATGCGGTCGATTTCTTGTTGCGCCTTTTCCACTTCCTTTTCGATGCGCGCCGGGTGGATGCGGCCATCCGCCACGAGCTTGCTGAGCGCCATGCGCGCCACTTCACGACGCACGGGGTCGTAGCTGCTGATGATGATCGCCTCCGGCGTGTCATCGACCACGAGGTCGACACCGAGGGCCTGCTCGATGGCGCGAATATTGCGCCCCTGGCGCCCGATGATGCGTCCCTTCATTTCATCGGAAGGCAGATCCACGCTGCTCACCGAGAATTCGCTCACATGGTCGCTGGCGATCCGCTCGAGTGCCATCGTGATGATGGCGCGCGCGCGGCGATCCGCCTCCTCGTGGGCTTCGGCCTCCACTTCGCGAATCTTGCGCGCCATGTCCTGCCGGGTCGATTCCTCCACCCGGTCGAGCAGCGTTTGACGTGCCTCTTCGACGTTCATGGCCGCCACGCGTTGCAGTTCAGCCGACCACTCTTCTTCGATTGTGGTCAAGCGCGTCTCACGTTCCGTGATCTTGGTTTCGCGCTGGTTGATCTTGCGTTCGCGGCTTTCGATCTGTTGCAGGCGTCGTTCGGCGTTGTCGAGACGATTCTGCAGGCGTTCCTCGATCTTCTCCAAATCGGTGCGGCGGCGGGCCGATTCAGCGTCCATCTCCTTGCGCCGCTGCACTTCTTCCTCTTTGAAAATTAATTGCTGTTGCTTGCCGTGGGCTTCCGCCTCGGCCAGGATACGGGCGGCCTGTTCCTCCGCCCCTTGCCGGATGGCCTCCTGTCGATTCTTTTCGCCCTCAGCGCCAATCGTGCGTCCGCGGCCATAGAAAACATAGCCCGCCGCACCTGCGCCGACCAAAAGGAAAAGAATGGACAGGACAACCGTTAATAGCCAATTGTCCATACGGTGTGATCCTCATCATTACGTCAAGATATAAAAAAACGCTGCAGCTTGACGCTACAGCGCAGGCTAAACACGCAATTCGCCGGCGCATCGGCCCGAAGGGATCCGTGTGCTGCAAAAAGACGTGTCTATAACTGGAATCGTGGCGGCGCCTGGACTCAACTGTTCTTGCCGGTGTCGGCGCCGTTGTGGGCGGGCAGCCCAACTTTGGTTCGGATCAGGTTGTCAATTTCAACAGCCAACGCGGGGTTCTGGCGCAGATACGTCTTGCTGGCCTCGCGACCCTGTCCAATCATCTCTTCATTGAAGCGGTAATAAGCGCCCCGTTTCGACAGGATGTCATATTCGACACCCAGGTCGAGTAAATCACCGGTGGTGCTGATCCCCTCGTTGAACATGATGTCGAACTCAGCCGTGCGAAAGGGCGGCGCCACTTTGTTCTTCTTGACTGTCACCCGTGTCCGGTTGCCGACCACCTCGTCACCTTGCTTGATCGACTCGATACGGCGTGTGTCCAACCGCACGCTGGCATAGAACTTAAGCGCCATACCGCCCGTCGTCGTCTCAGGGTTCCCAAACATCACGCCGATTTTTTGGCGCAGTTGGTTTGTGAAGATCATGCAAGTATTGGTCGATTTGATCACGCCGGTCAGTTTGCGCAACGCCTGGCTCATCAGTCGCGCCTGCAGACCCATGTGACTGTCGCCCATTTCGCCTTCGATTTCGGCACGCGGCACCAGAGCGGCCACGCTGTCCACCACCACCACATCCATGGCATTGGATCGGACAAGGGCCTCTGTGATTTCGAGTGCTTGCTCGCCGGTGTCGGGCTGGCTCACATAGAGATTGTTCACGTCCACGCCGATCCTGGCCGCATAAGCCGGATCGAGCGCGTGCTCGACGTCCACAAAGCCGCAAATGCCACCGCTTCTTTGCGCTTCAGCTATGATATGCAAACAAAGCGTCGTCTTCCCCGAACTTTCCGGGCCGTAGATTTCGATGATGCGCCCGCGTGGCACACCGCCGACTCCCAACGCAATGTCCAGACTCAGGCTGCCCGTGGGAATGGCTTGCACATTGAGTTTGGTGGCCTCTCCCAACTTCATGACGACGCCTTCACCGTAGCGCTTATTGAGGCCCGCCAGGGTAGTTTCGAGGGCTTTCTGGCGACCTTCTTTGCTCATTCCACGCTCCGGAACCAAGAACTGACTAATCGGTGCATCGACCCATCCGGTGAGACAAACCAACCCGCGTTTGGTTACACGATTCCAGTGTACCGTTAGCGTTCATACTACAGTTTACAGCAGGACTGACATTTCTGCAAACAAAGATTAATAGAAGGTAAATGCGTTGTTGCTTAGCCCACAAAGGGCAGGTACATTTTTTCACGCAGAACCACGATATCGCGCCGCAATGTCTCGTCCTGTTCGATGTCGCCATTCATCTTTTCGACGCCGTGACGCACCGTCGTATGGTCGCGCCCGCCGAGTTGGTCACCGATCGCGGGCAGCGATAGTGCGTTTTCCGTACGCAGCAAATACATCGCCACATGCCGGGCATGCGCAACGGGAGCCGTGCGGCTGCGCCCCGTCAAATCGGCGGTTGTGAAGTTGTAGTATTCGGCCACCAACTGGACGACTCGCGGTGGCGAAGCGGGTGTGCGGCGCGGCGCCAGGTTGCTGAGGATGGCGCCGGCCAGGTTCACGGTAAGCGGTGCGTTGTGCAGTTGCGCCTGGATCCAAAGATTGTTCAACGCCCCTTCCAGTTCGCGCACGTTGCTGTCGACGCGTTCGGCCAGCAGCATGAGCACGTCGTAGTTCACGTGCAGATTCTGGCGCTGTGCCTTGGTCTGCAAGATGGCCACGCGCGTTTCGAAGTCCGGCGCCTGGATATCCGTTTGGATACCGCCCTCGAAGCGGCTGCGCAAGCGCTCTTCCAGGGTCGCCAAGGCTTTGGGGGGGCGATCGCTGCTGACCACGATCTGCTTACCGGCGGCATAGAGATGATTAAAGGTATGGAAAAATTCCTCCTGCGTACTTTCCTTGCCGCTGATGAATTGAATGTCATCGATCAGCAAGGCGTCCACGTGGCGATACTTGGCACGGAACTGGTCGGTGGACTGGTGACGTATGGCTGAAATCAGTTCGTTGGTGAATTCCTCGGAGGTGCAATAGAGCACCTGATGACCGCACTCGGCCAGTTGGATGGCAATGGCGTGCAGCAGATGGGTTTTACCCAATCCCACGCCGCCATAGACAAAGAGCGGATTGTATAGATTGCCTGGCCGTTCCGCCACTGACAGCGCCACCGCATGTGCCAACCGGTTATGGCTGCCCACGACGAAGTTGTCAAATGTATGGCGCGGATTGACGAGCGAACTCAAATTGGCACGCTCCGCGCGCGTTGCGGACGGGAGCGCAGCGGGCAGCGCGGCAGGTGGCACAGAGGGGAGCGCGGGGGCCTCTTCGCGTGGCTCATACAGGGGCGCCGATCGTGCATTGGCGGCGTCGACCACGGGCCGCGGTTGCACACGGAATTTGACGTCGATGGACGAGCGTCCGACGATCAGCGCCAGCTTGCGTTTGATCTGGGTGCGCAACCGGTTGACGATCCAGTCGTAGCGGAAGGCGTCGGGCAAGCCAATGATGAATTCGCCGTCCTCGTAGGCGATCACCCAGGTGTCGTGCACCCAGCGGTCGAAGCTGCCGCCCTGCTCGATTGCCAGTTCGCTTTGTAGCTGGCGCCACGCGGCATCCGCATCGAAGCCAGTCACGCTGGCGACTTCGGCTGGGTTCACATAAAGTACGCGTTCACGGTCAAGGGCAGGGAGCGGTGTGACCGGCGCTGGCACATCATTCTCCTGCTGCGTTTCGGCAGGGTGGGGATACTGGCCTGCTCGCCGTGAATCCTCGACACGCTGTGCATTCGGATGAGTCATAAATGATGCCTGATAAAATGAAGGCTGCCGATTTGACGCTGTTGCGAACTTGCTGATTTGCCCGCTAATATCCGATTTGCCCGGCGTCGTTCGCTCTGGCAATTTGGAAAACACAGAATGCCTCCTTGACCTGGTTGGCTTCGCGATGGGGCGATGCCGCGCTGCAACATCGCCAGGGACCGATGTTCACTCAGGGACAAATAGAGCGCATGCACCATCGCATGACGCCCCGTACCAACGTTTCGGTTTATTCTGCTGTCACATCAAACGTGCGCCACTGAGCCAGTGAGCATTTTTGAGAAGGGGATGCCATGAGGCAGCATCCGTTCGGCGACAACGGTCGAGCATCAACGATTTTACAGCGAATTTGTGTGGCGGCGCTGTCTGCGATGGGAATTGTTGCCGTCGAATCACTGGGAGGCAGTGTAGCAGAAGCGTGCGCAGTTGACAACGTCTGCTGTCGCGCAATTCGTACAAAGTGGCAGCCATTATCGTCAAATCCGGGGGTAGGAACATGTGTGCTACGCGACATGTTGATGCCGCAACGCGGCTATCCGCAAAATGCAAAGGCCAACCACCTTCACAGAGCGCAGAACTTTAAGGTGTAAAAGTCATTTGCAAATCGGCTGTTAAAACTCCGTTATACTTGTCTACAGCGCGGCGCGCGACTTTTCCCAGGATTGGCCGGTTGTCCCCAGGGTTATCCACAGATTGGGGAAGAATCGCGCCTTTTCCCCGCTCCGTGTGGTAGAATAACCAAATGCCTGAACCAACACGACCCCAAAGCATGACGGTTGACCGCGCTGCCAGCGTGATGCGCGTCACCTGGCAGGACGGCCACCAAAGCGAGTACAGCTTGCGCTGGCTGCGCGCCAACTGCCCGTGCGCAACTTGTCGTGAGGAGCGCCTTGCCGCCGTCCTCAATCCAGATCCGCTCAAGCTTGTCGATGGCCCACCGCCCAGTAGCGAAATTGCCGGCGCCGAGTTTGTCGGGCGCTATGCCATACGCTTTACCTGGCAAGATGGTCACGCCACCGGTCTCTATGCGTTCAGTGGTTTGCGGGTCAGTTGCCCGTGCCTGACGTGCAACCCGGATGGGCCGCCGCCTTTGCTCCCGGACTAGCGAGTTCTTTCCTTTTATGGAGACATTCCGAATCGGATGGTGAGCCGGCCCATGCGCGAGTTTGCAACCAGTACGGGGAGTATTGCTTACGAAGTGGTTGAAGCCCATGCGTCCACAGGCGCGGTTCAGACCCTCACGCTCTTGCATAACTTCATGAGCACCGGGCACGCGGCGTGGGGACCGCTGCTGCCGGATCTGAGTCGTCACTACCGGATCCTCTTGCCGGATCTGCCTGGCCATGGGCGCTCGCTCGGTTATCCTGCCGGGTATGATCATCGTCGCATTGCGCGCCAGTTGGCAGCCCTGATGCAGCAAGAGGGGGCCAACCACGGTCACCTGGCGGGTTGCAGCAGCGGCGGCATGCTCGCACAACTGCTGGTGCACGATCGCCTGATTGCACCGGCCACGCTGACATTGGTCAGCACCACCTACAGCGTCAATCCGGCCACCACGGGCAACACGCACAGGCTGAAGCCCGAAGACTTTCAGGCGGCGCACAAGTGGATGGAAGCGACGGCGCGCCTCCATGATCCGTATCGCTATGCCGGCTATTACGTTCAGGAACTACTGCCTGGTTTCCGGCGCTTGACCGGCGAGTTGGCCATCGATCTGCCGCTTGCCGCGCTGGGTGCTTATACGATGCCCTTGTGTATCATCCATGGTGCGCAGGATGAGTTTTTTCCCGTCTCGATTCCCCAACAAATGATGGCTACGGCGCCCGACGCCGAGCTTCATCTGATCCCGCGACAGTCACATGCCTTACTGTTTCGTCAGCCGTGGCAAGTCAGCAAGATTATGCTAGAATTCCTGGCAAAACATCGCCACTGACGCCCGCGACCGATTCTGCATGAGTCGGGCGTCGCCTGCAACGTACACTGGGGAAACGCATGACCACTCGGCACCCACTCATTCTGGCGCCGTCACTGCTGACGGCAGACTTTGGCCATTTGGCGGACGCCGTGCGCACGGCCGAAGCCGGCGGCGCGGACTATATTCACCTTGACGTGATGGATGGCATCTTTGTGCCCAACATCACCTTTGGCCCCATGATCATCGCGGCCGTGCGCAAAGCCACCGCGCTGCCGCTGGATGTCCACCTGATGATCGAGGCGCCTGAGCGCTATTTGGCTGAGTTTGTGGCGGCCGGCGCCAGCGTCCTCACTGTACAGGTGGAGGCCTGCAAACACCTTCATCGCACAGTGCAGCAAATCACGGAGTTGGGCTGCAAAGCGGGGATTGCCCTAAACCCCGCCACCCCGATTGAGTCGGTGCGGGAGATCCTGCCCTTTGTCGACCAGGTGCTCGTCATGAGCGTCAATCCTGGTTTTGGCTCACAGCGCTTTATCGAAACCAGCACCAGCAAACTGCGGCGCATGCGCAAGTTGATGGAAGAGTACAGCCCACTAGCCGACCTGGAAGTCGACGGCGGCGTCGACACCCACAACATCAGTGACATCGTGGCGGCCGGCGCCAACGTGATCGTCGTGGGCAGCGCCGTGTTCAACCCCTACGCGCCCGTGGCCGAGAACATCGCGCGGCTGCGCGAAGCTGCCCTGCGCGACGACTAGTACAGCCGGGCGCAAATAGACCGGTAATTGCGGTCGGTGGCAGGCCAGTAGGGCGATTTGCCAAATCGCCCTACAATTGGCTCGTCGATCGTCGCGCGGGTGTTTGCCTGTGAAGTCCGGCGTAACTCTTTTGCCCCCTGTGCGTCAAGCTTTCTAGACAGTTCGGTTAACCACCCCGGCTGCCATAACCAACGCTCGACGTCGCAGTTCACTGATCCTAAGGGGAGGCAAAGTCCATGGCTGAGCTCATCAAAGTCTCTGCACAATCACGTTCAACGGCAGTGGCCGGCGCGATTGCCGGTGTCATGCGTGAACACGGGTATGCCGAAGTCCAGGCCATCGGCGCCAGTGCGATCAACCAAGCCATCAAGGCGGTGACGATTGCACGCGGTTATTTGGAGCAAGACAACATGGATTTGGCCGTCGTGCCCAGTTTCACAGAGGTTGAGATTGAAGGCAACGAGCGTACTGCCGTGCGCCTGTCGGTGTTCAAGCGGCCCCTCACGTTGGTAATGCCGGTGGTGGCTACCAACGGCTCCGGTCATCTCGCGTTGGCATTATAGTTCGACCATTCACTGCAACAACTGTTGCCGGCCAGCGTTTGCTCGACCGGTAACAAAAAAGGGATCGAGTCTCACGGCTCCATCCCTTTTTTTGTGTCTCTCTCCGCTTTTGCTGGCCCACGCGCCAACCCCACAGGGCAATGCGTTCCCACCCAACGGCGCAGGTTGCAAGATCGAGCCTGATCGTGTAAAAGGCAGCGACATGCGTGCCGTGGTGCACGTGGGCTGCTGTGCGTAACCGGCGCACAGCCATGCTAGATCAGTTCGAAGAGTATCCATCATGCTGACTCAAAGTGACCGCCGCGCCGATACCGATGCCATGTTTGACGAGTTCGTGCGTGATGCGCTGGAGATCCTGCTAGTTGCCACTCTTGGCCTGGTTTGGGTGTGGACCTGTTTTGTCGCCTTGTTTGATGCCGAGCATGCCCGGCTTGCCTATCTTGCCCTTGGGTTTGCGGCGGGAATCGGGCTTGCCTGCTATCATTTTGCCGACCACCAACTGCGCACCATGGTGGTGCTCTATCTTGTCAGCTTGACGGTCATCATCAGCATCATCGTTCTCGCCTATCACAATGCCGAGACGCTTTTTCTCTTTATGCAAGTGATTCTCGTGGCGGCTGCGCTGACGACCCAGCGCACGCTCTGGCTGACCACTGGGTTGGTCGTTGCCACGACGATTGTGGTGGGCGCCTATAGTGGGATGGCGGCCGCCGCTTTGCTGCTGCCGATCTTCCTTCAACTGATCACTGCGTTGGCGGCCTGGCTGAGTACCCGGCGTCTTTTCACGGCGCTCGAATGGGCACTGAACATGGCCGATCGCGCCCAGCGCAACGCCGAAGCGGCGCGTACGCACCGCTTTGAACTGCAACGCGTGATGCAGAGTCTCGATATTGCCCTTTCGCGTCTCGAACGCAGCAACCGGGCGCTGGTCTTTGCCCAGGAGGCGGCCGAGAAAGCGTATCGGTTCAAAGCGGACTTCGTTGCCAACGTCAGCCATGAACTGCGCACGCCGCTCAATCTGATCGTGGGGTTTAGCGAGATGATGGCGACGGCGCCCGAGAGCTATGGCGGCTTGCCTCTGCCGCGCGAGTATCGGGGAGACATGTTGGCCATCTATCGCAGTTCGCACCATTTGCTTGACCTGATCAACGATGTGCTCGATCTTTCGCAGATCGAGTCGGGTCGCATGGCGATTCACAAAGAGCGCGTGCGGCTGGCCGATGTGATCACGGAAGCAGCCGAGATTGTGCGCGGGTTGGCCGAAGCACGCAAGCTCAATTTGGTGGTCGACCTGCCCGATGCGGCCCTGGTCGTCAATCTCGACCGCATTCGCATTCGCCAGGTGCTGCTGAACCTGCTGACCAATGCGATGCGCTACACGGATAGCGGCTCGGTGTGCGTGCGTACGCATGCCGAGGAAGGCGAGGTCACGGTGACGGTAGAAGACAGCGGCCGCGGCATTGCACCGGAAAAACTTACCCGCGCGTTTGAGGTCTTTGATCGGCTGGACGAGGAAGAACTGAGCAAAGGCAGTGGGTTGGGGCTGGCCGTGAGCAAGCGCTTTGTCGATCTGCATGACGGCCACATGTGGATTGCCAGCGCGGTGGGACAGGGCACCACGGTCAGTTTTGCGCTCCCGTTGCCGGCTGAGCGTGAGCGTATGCCGCTGGCGACGCTCCGTCTGTCGCATTCGCCGGATCCGGAAGATCGTCCGCCTTTGGTGTTGGTCTTCCACAACGATCGACGCGTACTGGCGCTTTTGCGCCGGCGCGTTGGCGGGTGCGAATTCGTATTGGCTGAAGATGGCGACCAGGCGCGCCACCTTTTGCAGCACGCGTTTCCGCATGCCGTGTTGGTCGACGCCGATAGCGTCGAACGCTGGGATGCGGCAACGCAGGGGATGGCGAGTGCTGCGCAGATCCCGACGTTGCTTTGCCCCCTGCCCAGCGTTCATCTTGTCGGCGCGCAGTTAGGGGCGGCGGACTTTTTGCCGAAACCGGTGATGCGCGAGGATCTCGCCCTGGTGTTGCAGCGGTTGCCGCACCAGCCACAGACGGCGTTGGTGATCGACGACGACCCGCATATTGTGCGCCTGATGGGCCGCATGCTGCGTGTCATTGCGCCTGATGTGCGCGTGCTGGAGGCATTTGGCGGCGAGGAAGGGCTGGCTTTGGCACGGTCGCATAGCCCGGACGTAATCTTTGTGGATCTGAAGATGCCGGGGATGAGCGGCCAGCAGTTTATTCAAATTGCGACGAGTGAAGCCAGCCTGGCCACCATCCCCATCATCGTGGTCTCCGTACGCAGCATCGCCGATGAAGCGGCGCCGCTGCTGGGCGAGGTGCGCCTCCGGCGCACCGTGGGGTTTTCGCTCAGCGAGATGCTCACCGTCGTGGAAGCGCTGCTGGCGCACATTACCCGAGCGGATGCAATCTCCCCAGCCAACGCCGCGTCACTGCTAGCAGATTCGTCTGGCTTACCGGCTTGACCAGGGTGTCGGTGGCACCAAGCGAACGCGCCAACTCAGGTTCGCGCAAGACGGAACAGATGATGATGGGTGTCGCCGCACTCGCTTGCGCGTGGCGCAGGGCTTGTAACACATCCCATCCGTCCTGCTGCGGCATCATTACGTCGAGCATGATCATCTGCGGGCGAAGCTGAGCGGCCAAGGCTAACGCCTCGCGGCCGCTGGTTGCCCCGACCACGGTCAGCCGATGGCCGGCCAGGTAACGTTGAAAGAGCTCGACCAGATCGGCATTGTCGTCGACGACCAGGACGGTAGGCATCTGGGCGGTGGGCAGCACCAATTCCGCCTGCCACGCGTCGCCGGCGCTGCCAAAGGTCAGCGTGCCGTGTTGCGCTGTGACCAGGGTTTGCGCCACGGTGAGCGCCACGCCGTCACGGGGTACGGGCGCCGGTAGATCATGACCGGTGTGGCTGGCTGGCGACTGGTGGAAGCAGAAATGGACGTTGCCGCCGCTTTTGCTGGTCGAGACCAGCAACTCCCCTTGGCAAGTCAACGTATCCAGGGCGTGGCTCAACAGGTTTAGCAGCGCCTGGCGCAGGAGCGTACGGTCGGCCATGACGGGCGGCGCGCTGGCGAGGGAAATTGCCGTAATCTGAATGCCGCGCTGCTGCATTCGTGGCGCCAGCAGTGTACAGACGCCTGCCAACACATCGCCGACGCTGACAATTTCGTAGCGCACCTCTTTGCTCAGTCGTTCCAATTCGGCTTTGGCGAGGGCGTGTCGCGCTGCCGGCGCCCCCCCGGCCCCCCAATTCTGGGGGGAGATTGGGGCGGCCGCGGCGTTGGTATGGGGTTGGCCAGTGGGCGCGGCATGGATTGGCGGGGATAGTGGGCTGTTTCCTGCGGGTTCGTAGGCGCCAAGGCGGCTCAATACATCCCACAGTTGGCCGGTCACGGCCTCTACGCCGCGTGCATATTCGCGATAGATTTGGCGCCGGCTCAGCCCCAACTTTGCCTCGATTTCCTCGATGGTGAGACTGTCGATGCAGCGGTAGGTGAGCACGGCATAGGCGCGCGCACTGTCGCTGTTGGGCTGCGTCTGCGGGCGCAGGCTTTCGATGGCGTCCAGCAACAGGCGGCGCAATTGCTGGGCGCGCGTCACGTTGTCGTTGCGCGGATCGCGCGCCAATCGAATCGCCAGTGCATGATTCTGCAAATAGGCGAAGTCATATAGGTGAACCAGCGCTGAGCGCACTTCATGGACCAAATCGGGGGGCAAGGTACCGCGTGTGGCGTCGTGGTTCAATTCTGTCGGTGGAGCGTCAATTTCTGGCACAAGGTTGGCACAACAGAGAGTCAAGAACCGTGATATAGTGTGACCTAGTTTACCATTCTTTCCCACGCTGCAAAAGTAAATCAGTTTATCGAGGAGGCATCTCACCTATGCAGTCCGCTATTACAGTTAGGCTGTCGCGTCGTGACTTCCTGCGTGCAAGCGCCGGGCTCACGGGAGTTGTGTTTTTGGCGGCTTGTGCACCGGAAGCAGCGCCAAGTGCGGCGCCTGCGGGCGGTGAACAGGCTGCGCCAGGCGCCGAGCGTGTAGAAGTCACCTTTATGGGGTGGGGCGCCACGGAGGAGGATGAAGGCGTCAAGGCGGCGGTCAAACAGTTTGAGGCTGAACAGGACAAAGTGAAGGTCACCTGGCTGCATACGCCGGAAAACTATGGGGAGAAATTGCTGACCGATATTGCGGCCGGCACGCCGCCGGACACGGCGTTTATCGGCTCCGATATGTATCGCACGTTGATCGGTGGGGGCTTGCTGCTAGACATCACCGACATGCTGAAGGGCGATCCGTTGTTGGGTGCGGCCGATTACTTTATCGAGCCACAAGAGGAAGGGCGTTGCACGCAGGATGGCAAGTGGTATGGCATTGGCTCCTGTTGGGTAGCGCCGCACATCTACTACAATGCCGACGTTTTTGCCGAAGCGGGTGTTGAACCGCCGAGCAACGATCCGGAGCTAGCCTGGACGTGGCCGCAGTTCCTGGAAGCCGCCACGGCACTGACGGTCGATGCGGCCGGCAAGCACCCGAACGAAAGCGGCTTCGATGCCGAAAATATCCAGCGCTGGGGCGTGCAGTGGCCGACGTGGTCGACGATTCTGCATGCGGCGATTGTGGGCAACGGCGGCGATTGGATTGACCCGGCGACTGGCCTTTTGATATTGGACACGCCGGCTGCCACCGAGGCCATGCAAAACGTGGCGGATCTGGTGCTGAAGAACAAGGTGAGCCCGGCCGGCACGGCAATGGAAGCGCTGGGCATGACCAATACGCAAATGATCGACAGTGGCCGCCTGGCCATGGCCATCGACGGTTCGTGGGCACTGTCATGGCTCTACAAGATCAAGCCAAAACTGGGTACGGCTGTGCTGCCGGGCATGAGCCAGAAGACCGGCACCAGCATGCAGGCGCATCTCCATTCCGGCTTTGCCTCCAGCCAGCATCCGAGCGAGGCGTGGCAGTGGGTGCGCTTCCTCTCGACGCCCTTCTATCAGACGCAGTTCTGCAAGAGTGGTTTGTGGCTGCCCAGCCAGAGTGACCTGATGACGCCGGAAGGGTTGCAGACCTGGATCACGGAAGGCGTTCATCCCGAAGGCTTTGTGGATATTCCCACCAAGTTCCTCCCCAAGTACGGGAGTGTGCTCTATCAGCCGGTGGGTTGGGCGGAGGCTGCGCAGATTCTCCAGCCAGGGTTCGACAAGATCTTTGTCGGCGACGCCACGGCCGAGCAGGCGATGAGCGAAGTGGTTGCCCCCGCCAACAAGGTTTTGCAGGAAGCGGCGAGCAAGAGCTGAGCCGGCTGTGCGCACGCCGATCAACACGCAGAAGCGATTTGCGAAGATTGTGTAAGACTTGCGTAAAGCCGAAAGAGCGCCAAGTAACGTAGCTTGTACTCGTGCAAGTTACATTGCTTGGCGCTCTTGGTGGCTTTGCGTGAGGCCGATCTGTACCTGAGCCTATACAGAACCCATGACTACCACGCATTGGTATCGCCGCTATTCCCTGCGCACGTTGGCCGGGCGGCGCATGATCGCCGGCTATATTTTCATCTCGCCGTTTATTCTCGGTTTTCTGATCTGGTTTTTGATTCCGGCCAGTGTGGCTGTGTGGTTGACGTTTCAGGATTGGAACTTGATCTCGCCGCCCCGCTACGTCGGCGCGGCGAATCTTGTGCGCCTATGGAGCGACGACCTGTTCTGGCAGTCGATCAAGGTAACCACTACCTTCACGCTGGTGTCCGTGCCGCTCGGTTTGCTATTGGGGTTTATGCTGGCATTGCTGCTCAACGTCAAGATGCGTGGCATCACCGTTTTTCGCACGGTTTATTACCTGCCAAGCATCGTACCGGCTGTCGCCAACGCTGTGCTGTGGGCGTGGATCTTCAACACCGAGTTTGGGCTGGCCAATGTGGCGCTGCGCGCTGTCGGGTTGCCCAAAATCAAATGGCTGCAGGAGCCGGAATGGGCGCTGCCAGCCTTGATCATCATGTCCCTGTGGGCGTTCGGCAGCGGTATGGTGATCTATCTGGCTGGGTTACAGGGAATACCCGATGTCTTCTATGAAGCGGCCGATATCGATGGCGCCGGGCGCTGGGCCAAGTTACGCCACATCACGATTCCCCTGGTCTCGCCGGTCATCTTTTTCAACCTGATCATCGGCATCATCGCCTCATTCCAAATCTTCACAGCCGGTCGCCTGATCACAAATGGCGGCCCGCAAAATGCAACCTTGTTCTACGTGTTGTATATGTACCGCACGGCGTTCCAGAACCTGAAGATGGGTTATTCGGCGGCGCTGGCGTGGGTGCTGTTCGGGATTGTGGTCGTTCTGACGCTCTTTGTTTTCAAATACATCGGCAGTCGCGTGCATTACGAGGATGTCCGCTGATCTGAAAATGCATAACCGCAAAGAGCGCAAAGACATTTCCATTGTCGATTGTGCCCCGTAGGGGCATGGATACTAATATGAGTGTACTCGAGCAAACCACCACTGAACTGCGCCCGCGCACCACCGCGCGGGCCAAGACGCGCAATCCGCACCGTTTGTGGAACGGCATGATTCTGGCCATTCTTGTCGTCGGCGCGGTTGTCATGTCGATGCCGTTTGTCTGGCTTGTGATCAGTTCTTTCAAGCCGCAGGAAAAGATCTTTGTCTTTCCGCCCGAGTGGATCCCCCAACCGTTTCGGTGGCAGAATTATGTGGAAGCCCTGGTCTACAAACCGTTTGGGCTCTATCTGTTCAATACGCTGAAAATCATTGTGTTGAACGAGATTGCGATTCTCTTAAGCGCCTCGTTTTGTGGCTACGGGTTTGCCCGCATCCGGTTCCCGGGGCGCGACTTCTGGTTTGGCCTGGTGCTGGCGACGCTGATGGTGCCCTACTTCGTGCTCATGGTGCCGCAATTTATCATGTTCAGCCGGTTTGGGTGGGTCGACACCTTTTGGCCGCTCACCTTTCCGTATTTCTTTGGCGGCGGTGCGTTCAATATTTTCCTCTTTCGGCAGTTTTTCCGGTCGTTGCCGGAAGAGCTGGCCGATGCCGGGCGCATCGACGGCAGCTCTGAAATTGGCATCTATTGGCGCATCATGATGCCGCTATGCAAGCCGGCGTTAGCCACCGTGGCCGTTTTCACCTTTCTCTTTGCCTGGAATGACTACATTGGGCCGCTGCTCTATCTGCGTTCGGATTACAACTTCACGGTCGCCATTGGTCTCGCTACCTTTCGCAGCGTGATGAGCACCCAATGGCATCTGCTCATGGCGGCATCCACGGCGATGATTCTGCCGGTTATCTTGCTATTCTTCTTCGCCCAGCGCTACTTTGTCGAAGGTCTCGTACTGAGTGGCATCAAGGGCTAATCGAACCGACTGGACTATGACACCTACATCCGCACAACGCCAACTGACACCCGTTCCGTTTACCAGCGTGGCACTCGACGATCCATTTTGGGCGCCGCGCCAGGAAGTCAACCGCAGCGTGTCGATTCCGCACATGTACCAGATGTGCCTGGATACGGGGCGCATCGGCGCCTTCGATCTCGCCTTTGAGCGGGCCGTGCCGTCGTCGATCGTGCTGATCTTTGGCGATTCGGACCCGGCCAAGTGGTTGGAGGCCGCCTGCTATTCGCTGATCACGCATCCTGACCCGGAACTGGCGCGCCTTGTCGATGAAGTGGCCGACAAGATCATCAGCGCACAGCAGCCGGATGGCTATCTCAACACGCACTTCACGGCCATCCAGCCGGAGATGCGCTGGAAGAATCTGCGTGACTGGCATGAGATGTATTGCGCCGGCCATCTGATGGAGGCGGCGGTCGCCCACTATCAGGCCACGGGCGAGACGAAGCTGCTCGACTGCTTGTGCCGCTATGCCGACCACATCGATCGCTTGTTTGGCCCACGACCCGGCCAGCGCCGCGGCTACTGCGGCCATCCGGAGATCGAGCTGGCATTGGTGCGACTTGCGGAAGCCAGCGGTGAACGGCGCTATCTCGAACTCTCCAAGTACATGGTGGAGGAGCGCGGCCAGTCGAACCCGCACTACTATGATGTCGAGGCGTTGGAACGCGGCGACGATCCGGCCAAGTTCTGGGCGCGTACCTATGAGTACTGCCAGGCACATGTCCCGATCCGCGAGCAGGACAAAGTGGTGGGGCATGCCGTGCGCGTCATGTACCTGATGTGCGGCGTCGCCGATCTGGCCGCTGCCTATGACGACCCGACGTTGCTGGAGGCTTGCGAACGCCTGTGGGCTAACCTGGTCTACAAACGGATGTATCTGACCGGCGGGATTGGCCCTTCGCGCCACAATGAGGGCTTCACGACCGACTACGATCTGCCCGACGAAAGCGCCTACGCCGAAACGTGCGCCTCGATCGCGCTGATTATGTGGAATCATCGGCTGCTGCAATTTGCCGGCGATGGGAAATATGCCGACATCATCGAGCAGACCCTGTACAACGGTTTTATCAGCGGCGTCTCGCTCGACGGCAGCCATTTCTTCTACGTCAACCCGTTGGCCAGCGCCGGCGACCTGCACCGTACGCCGTGGTTTGAGTGCCCGTGCTGCCCGCCGAATCTGGGGCGCATTCTGGCCAGCCTGGGCAACTACGTTTATTCGACCTCGGCGGATGGCCTTTGGGTGCACTTCTACGCCCAAAATACGGCCGGCGTCGCGATCGATGGACAGCCGGTGCAGGTGCGGCTGACCTCGCAGTATCCATGGGATGGCGCCGTGACGATTGCGCTCCGCCTTGAGCAGCCGCGGACCTTCACCCTGTACCTGCGCATCCCTGGTTGGTGCGGCCAGTGGCAGATCAAGGTCAATGGGACGCCAGTCGATAGCGCAACGCCGCAGAACGGCTATGTGGCGGTGCGACGCACCTGGCAGAGCGGCGACCGTGTGGAGTTGGAACTGGCGATGCCGGTGCAGGCGATCTTTGCCAACCCCAATGCACGCCAACTGCAGGGCCGCTTTGCCCTGCAACGCGGGCCAATTGTCTATTGCATGGAAGGCGTGGACAACGGCAATCTCGGCCTCGACCGCATTTCCTTGAACCCCGACCAGGTGGATCAGCTTGTGGTCGAACACCGTAGCGATCTGCTGGGCGGCGTACCGGTGTTGCGCGGGACGGGCGCCGTCATTCAGGAAGAGGGCTGGAGTGAGCAGGCGCTCTATCGCCGCAACCAGCCGTCGACGACAGTCGCCAGAGAGGTGGTGGCGGTTCCTTATGCGACGTGGGATAACCGTGCCCCCGGCGAGATGCGCGTTTGGTTCCGTGCGGACTGATCCGCTTTCTGAGTTGGCCTATTTTCACATAGCGAGACGGACATGACCTATCCACTGCAACCGGTTCGCCCAGGCTCGGTAAAACTCTTGCCGGGCCTGTTCCAGCAGCGTTTCGACTTGAACCGCACGTACATGCTGGCGCTCAAAACCGAAAACTTGCTGCAAAACCACTATCTGGAAGCGGGCTTGTGGAGCGCGCGCGCCCGTGTGAGCGACATCCATTGGGGCTGGGAAGCGCCTACCTGCCAGTTACGCGGCCATTTCCTGGGTCACTGGCTTTCGGCGGCGGCATCGATTGCCGCCAACACTGGGGATCAGGAGATCAAGGGCAAAGCCGACTACATCATCAGCGAACTGGGCCGCTGCCAGCAGGAAAATGGCGGCGAGTGGGTTGGTTCGATCCCTGAAAAGTACCTCGAGTGGGTCGTGCGCGGCAAGCCCGTCTGGGCGCCGCATTACACGCTACACAAGACGCTGATGGGGCTGTGGGACATGTACGCCGTCGGCGGTAATGCGCAGGCGCTGGAAATCCTGGCCAGGTGGGCACGCTGGTTCCACCGCTGGAGCGGGCAGTTCAGCCCCGAGCAAATGGACAATATCCTGGACGCCGAAACCGGCGGGATGCTGGAAGTGTGGGCCAATCTGTACGGTCTGACTGGCGAGAGGGCACACTATGAGCTGCTGCAGCGCTACGACCGGCGGCGGCTGTTCGACCCGCTGATCGCCGGGCAGGATGTGCTGACCAACATGCACATGAACACCACGATTCCCGAAGTGCAGGGGGCGGCGCGCGCCTGGGAGGTGACCGGCGAGCCGCGCTGGCGGCAGATCGTGGATGCCTACTGGCGCAGCGGCGTGACTGAACGCGGCCAATACATTACCGGCGGGCAGACCAATGGCGAGGTCTGGTCGCCGCCCAATGCGCTCTCCGCGCGCCTGGGATTTCGCACGCAAGAGCACTGCACGGTCTACAACATGATGCGGCTGGCCGATTCCCTGCTGCGCTGGAGCGACGACCCGCGCTATGCCGATTATTGGGAGCGAAACCTGTGGAACGGCATCCTGGCCCAACAACACCCCGAAACCGGGATGATCGCCTATTTCCTGCCGTTATACGCCGGGGCCGAAAAGGTGTGGGGCACGCCCACCGAGGATTTCTGGTGCTGTCACGGCTCGTTGGTGCAGGCGCAGACGATGTACGCGACCCACATCTGGTATGAGAGCGCCGGCGGTCTGACCCTCAGCCAGTATATCCCGAATGAACTCACCTGGCAGCGCGATGGGCAGCCGGTGACCTTGCGCCTGACCCAAAATGCGCAACTCACCCACCATCATCGCCCCGCAAGCCTGGCCTACGATCTGCGCGTGCAGGCGGCACAGCCGGTTGACTGCACGATACGCCTGCGCCTGCCGTGGTGGTTGAGCGACACGGCGCAGATCAGCCTCAATGGGCAGCCGCTGGCCGTCGAGCAGGGCGCTGCCGGCTATGTCGAAATCCGGCACACCTGGGGCGACGACACGCTTCACCTGGTATTTCCCAAGGCGCTGGTGGCCGTAGCGCTCCCCGACGAGCCGGGAACGTTCGGCTTTATGGACGGCCCGGTGGTGCTGGCGGGGCTGAATGCGGGCGAGCAGCCTTCGGCCGCGCGCACCAAAGAGCCGGGCAGCTACATGGCGCGGCCCAACTACCGGATCAGCGGGATCAGCCTGCGCGGCAATCCCAGCGACCCGCAGTCGTTCTTGGTGCCTGACAACGAACGGGAGTGGACCTACTGGCGGGGCGATTACCGCACACGCGGCCAATCGCAGGATATCCGCTTCATCCCGCTCTACGAGGTGCGCGACGAAGTGTTTACCGTGTATTTCCCGCTGCAAACAGGCTAAGACTCTTTGGCTCCGGGGCGGTCGGTGCGGTTGCGGCGGCGGCGGCGGCGCTTGCGCTGGGCGTCGCTGGTGGCCGACGCCTCGCCCTCGGCGTCTTCGCTCTCTTCCGGCGCCACTTCAGGTGGGCGGGCGGCGGGCGGCGGGCTCGGTTTGCGCTTGGCCGCCTCGGCGCGTGCTTGTGCGTTGTCCTCTTCGGCGGTGGAGCGGCGCTTGACCGTGCAACCGCCACAGGTGCTGCAGCCGTGGCCGGCGGCGCTCTTGCTGGTAATGAGATCCATGACCGCTATCTCGACCAGCGCATGGTTTTCGAGCATGACGGTGACCGTCTCTTTGAGGGGGTGGATGTGGCGCACGCGCCCGGCGCCTTGCGTGGTCACCACTTCGGCACCCAGCTTTGGCATCTTCTTGTTTTGTTCGCGGTACAAGTCATCTTCGTAGGAGAGACAGCAGAGCAGGCGGCCGCAGACGCCGCTGATTTCGTCTGGGTTGAGCGGCAACTGCTGGTTTTTGGCCATGCGGATGCTGACGGGCGTAAACTCGCGCAGCCAGCTTGTGCAGCAGAGCTGGCGGCCGCACTTGCCGACGCCGTCCAATAGCTTTGCCTCGTCGCGCACGCCGATCTGGCGCATCTCGATGCGCGTATGAAAGATGCGCGCCAATTCGCGCACCAGCACGCGGAAGTCCACGCGATCTTCGGAGGCAAAGTAGACGAGCAGCCGGCCGCCGTCGAAGCTGTATTCGCAGCGCACCATCTTGATGTTGAGCCGGTATTCTTTGGATTTGGCACGGCAGATGGCGAGGGCCTCCTGCTCTTTGTGTTGCCACAGGTCGCGCTGCACCATGTCCCATGCCGACGCCCGGCGCAACACCGGCTTCATCTCGCCGACTACGTCGCCGTCGCCGATCTGGTGGGGTGGTTGCACAATTTGCGCCACTTCCGGCCCGCGAGCCGTATCGACGATGACATACTCTTGGTCAAAGAGGTCGAGCAGCCCGTTGGGGTCAAAATGGTAGACTTTGGTGACGGGTTTGAACGCAACGCCGACGACGATGGGCATACGGTTGTCTCCTTAAACGGGTCAGCGCCGGGAGCCGGATCGCCCTGGTGAGGGTCGATCGGCGGGGGGCGTGACGCCGCGAACATTATGATTTCAGGTCAGGCAAGTGAAGCACCAGCACGTCCAACGCCAGCCGTGTGTTGACGGTGTGGTGTAGATAGCCCTCGATACGCTGCAGGGTGTGCATAAACTCGCGCACCAGGCCACGGTCGAGGATGTGGGCCTGGCGTTGCAGCTCGGCCTCCTGGTCGACATTGCTGCAGGCGTCTGTGCAGTTGGCTTGCGCCAGCAGCAGGTCGCGCCACCATCCCGTCCAGACTTCCAGCAGGCCGAACAACTGCCGGCTGTTGCGGTTGGCGGCCAGCGTCTCGGCAAAGGCCAGCCGCTCGATGCGGTCGGCCGCCATCAGGCGCCACAAGGTGTGTAGCTGGTCGAGCCGCTGCTGGCTGCGGTCCGGGTCACGCAGTTGGTCCACGGCCCACCCCAGGCGCCCGCTGGACAACCGCGCCAGCAACATTGCCTGTTCGGCCGACGCCTGCCAGCCGGTGCGCAAGGCCTGTTCTACGGCGCCGGTATCGAGCGGTCGCAGTTCGAGCACCTGGCAGCGCGAAGCGATAGTGGGCAGCACGCTGCTGCGGTCCAGCGCCGTCAGCAGCAGGATCGATTGCGACGGCGGTTCTTCCAGCGTTTTCAGGATCTTGTTGGCGAAGCTCGGATTCGCCGTATGGATATCCTGGATCAGAATGATTCGCCAGCGCCCTGCATTGGGCCGCAGCGCAGCCTCGCGAATCAGATCGGCGGCCCGCTCCGCACGCAATTCGCCGTTCAGACGGTCGACGACGCCCTCTTTGTCGGTCGGCTGCAGCACACGAAAGTCCGGGTGACTGCCGCGCGCCAGCAACTGGCATGACCGGCACTGTGCGCAGGGGCGCCCGTCGTCTGCTTCGCAGAGCAGGGCACGCGCGAACGCCTTGGCCAGCGTGGTCTTGCCGATCTGCGGCGCGCCCAGCAAAAGATAGGCGTGATTGGGCCCAGAGCGTTCACCGGCAAGGCGGGGTGCGGACGATGCGGCCTTTTGCAACAACTGGACCGCCCACGTGTGGCCCACCACATCCCATGGCCCCGCACCGGTGGAGGAGCGATTGTCGATTGGCATTAGGGCCGATTGTACCACGCGGCGCCGTCGCTTACAAACAGTCTGTGAGGCTGGGGGGCAAAAGAAAAGGAGTGGGGCGAATGGCCCCACTCCTTGGTCGGACAAAGCACAGAAGAGGGTTACTTGACCTCGACCTGGGCGCCTTCGGCTTCGAGCTTGGTCTTGGCGTCTTGCGCAGCTTCCTTGCTGACGGCGGCGAGAATCACCGAGCCGGCAGTCTCGACGACATCCTTGGCCTCTTTCAGGCCCAGGTTGGTCAACGAACGCACGACCTTGATGACGTTGATCTTCTTCTCGCCGGCGCCCTTGAGGATGACGTCGAACTCGGTCTGCTCCTCGACGACGGCAACCTCGGCGGCGGCGGCGGGGCCGGTAGCCATGGCGACCGGTGCAGCGGCGCTCACGCCCCACTCACCCTCGAGAATCTTGACCAGTTGCGAAGCCTCGAGCAACGTGAGGCTGTTCAGCATTTCCTTGATGGCATTCAAGTCAGCCATTTTTGAATCCTCCTATTAGAATTGGGTATCAATCTGCAAACAATCGTAACGACAAACCCTTGCTTACGCCGCTTCCTTCTGCTCGGCATGGGCATTGACCACACGCGCCACGCTGGCGCCGGGGGCGTTGATGATCTGGACCAACGTGCGTGCCGGTGCGCTGATCGCGCCCAACAACATGGCACGGGTCTGCTCTTTGTTGGGCAGGCTGGCCAATGCTTCGGCGGCCTTGCCCTGCACGACGGACGTTTCCAACAGTGCGCCGGTCACTTCGAGCACTTTGGCGCTCTTGATCCATTCGTTGATCGCCGTGACACTTTTCGCAATATCTTCGCCCAAAAATGCGACGCCGTTGGTGCCGGTGAGCAACTGCTCTGGAACCACGCGGCCACTTTCCTTCAGCGCAATGCCCAGCAGCGTATTTTTGACCACGACATAGGTGGTGTCCGTGTCTTTCAACTTCACACGCAGCGAGCGCAATTGGCTGACTTTGGTCCCCTTAAAGTTGGTGAAGACCAATGCCGACGAATTCTTGATCAGCTCTTTGTAGGTAGCGACCAGTTCTTCCTTCTTCTGTCGGTTGATAGCCAAGCGACATTCCCTCCTTTCTTGAGAGATGACTACAATAAAAAACGCCCTTTGGCGATGCAAAAGGGCGTCAGGCGCAAACCAGAAGAAAGGGCATCTACAGGCAATGCCGTTTTCGGTTGGTTCACTGCTTGCAAGCCTCGGCAGGCTGTCCGGCATGGCCGGCATTTACACGGGCACCTGCTGTCTTTAGCATCGAAGACAGGAACGTTTCTATTCAGTTAGGCTTCCCAGTATAGACGAAAAGCCGGCGATCGGCAAAAGAACAGTGGCGCCAGGGAAATTGTTCCTGGCGCCACTGCAGTCGTGCGTTACAAGCCAACGGCTTGGAGAGCGATTTGCCAAATCGCCCTCCTGGCACCTGGACTAGGCGGCGATATTGTCGGCCTTGAGGCTGGACGCCGCGGACACATCGGTCTTGACGCCGGGTCCCATGGTGCTGGTCAACGTGACGCGGTGGATGTAGATGCCCTTGATCGTGGTCGGCTTGGCCGCGACAATGGCTTCCATCAACGACGCAAAGTTTTGCAGCAACTTTTCCTTGGGGAAGCTGACTTTGCCGATGGGCACGTGGATGTTCGACGTCTTGTCGACGCGGAACTCGACGCGGCCGAGGCGTGATTCCCGGATGACGCGCGGCAGGTCTTCGGCGGGCACGATAGTGCCGGTCTTGGGGCTGGGCATCAAGCCGCGCGGGCCGAGCACCTTACCAAGTTTGCCGACCACGCGCATCATATCCGGCGTGGCCAGGACAACGTCGAAGTCGGTCCAGCCCTTGACGATCTGGTCGGCCAGGTCGTCGGCGCCGACGAAATCGGCGCCGGCCTCGCGCGCGAAGGTCTGCCCTTCAGGGCCGGCGAAGACCAGGATGCGCACGGTGCGGCCGGTGCCGTTGGGCAACGTGACGACACCACGCACTTGTTGGTCGGAATAGCGCGGGTCGACGCCCATGCGCAGATGAACTTCTACGGTCTCATCGAACTTAGCGCTGGCAGATTCTTTGACCAGTTCCACGGCCTGTTCCGGCGCGTAGAAGTGCATGCGGTCGACTTTGCTGAAGGCTGCAGCGTAGCGTTTGCTGTGTTTTGCCATAGTTTGATCTCCTGTGGTGATAGCGGGCGGAAAACGCCCTCCCACTTATTCTACGATCGTGACTCCCATGCTGCGGGCCGTACCTTCGACCATCAGCATGGCGCTTTCCAGACTGACGCCTTCCAGGTCCTTGAGCTTGATCTCAGCGATCTCGCGTACCTGGGCCTTGGTCAGCTTGCCCACCTTGGTCTTGTTCGGCTCGGCGCTGCCCCGGGGGATGCCGGCGGCCTTCTTGATCAAGTCGGGCGCGGGCGACGTCTTCATGATGAAGTTGAATGAATTGTCGCTGAAAATGGTGATCTCGACTGGGATCACCTGTCCCACCTGGCCAGCGGTGCGGGCGTTGTATTCCTTGACGAAGGCCATGATGTTGACACCCTGCGGACCGAGGGCGGTACCCACAGGGGGCGCCGGCGTAGCTTTGCCAGCCGGCAACTGCAGTTTGACGATTGCCTTGAGTTTCTTTGCCATTTGTCACTCCTTCTGGGTCTGGTGAACGCCTCCGCGCGACTGGCAATCGCGCGTCAGCTCCCAGGCCCAGCCAATCCAGAAAATGTTTCGATAGGCTAAACGCCTTACAACCTGCTAGGCGTCTCGCTGCAACTGAATAAAGTCCACCTCGACCGGTGTCTCGCGGTTGAAGAAGCTCACCAACACGCGCGCCTTGCCCTTGTCGGGATAGATCTCGTCAACGACGCCGGCAAATTCGGCGAAGGGACCACTCATAATGCGCACGTGCTCGCCGCGTTGGAAGCTGACCTTGATGCGCGGCTCATCGGATTCGATGCGACGCAAGATCTTGTCCATTTCATCCTGGCGCAGGGGCGTGGGTTTGTTGCCCATGCCCACAAAGCCAGTCACGCCCGGGCTGTTGCGCACCACGTACCAGCTATCCTCGTCCATGATCATGTTGACCAGGATATAGCCGGGAAAGACACGGCGCTCCACCTCGCGGCGCACGCCGTTGCGAATCTCGATCTCGGTCTCGGTGGGAACGACCACTTCCAGAATGCGGTCGGTCATTCCCATCGATTCGGCGCGATGTTCGATATTCTTTTTGACCTTGTGCTCCATGCCCGAGTAGCTGTGAATCACAAACCACTGCGGAATCGGCCCAACCTCGACCGCTTCGGTCGCCAACTGGGCATTGATTTCGGCATCCAGCGCAGCCAGTTCGGCGTCGGTCAACCCACCGCTGGACTTATGGCTTTTGGATTGATCAGCCACGTTCGTCTCCTTTGTCCTGCCATCGTTCAGTTACAGGGTGCGAATCAAGAAGCTGACGATAGTCGCAAACAAAGAGTCGATCCCAAACAGCACGACGGTCGACACGGCCGTGATGAGCAACACGATCCCGGAGAGGCGCAGACCTTCCTCGCGTGTCGGCCAGGTGACCTTGGCGATCTCCGCACGTGTATCGCGGAAGTAGCGAACAATCTTGTTCTCTTCCTTCGGTGCGGCATTGGATTTGGTCATTCAAGCCCCCAAACTTCAGTCATTATTCGGAAAACGACCACCGGGCATAGCGCACCGGTGGTCTGTTCAGGCAGGCGAGGCAGGACTTGAACCCGCAACCTGTGGTTTTGGAGACCACCGCTCTGCCAAGTTGAGCTACTCGCCTAAGACATGGGGAGTGAGTGGGTGATCTTATCACCCACTCACTCCCCCACTGACTACTTGATAATCGACGTGATGACGCCGGCGCCGACCGTGCGACCACCTTCGCGGATGGCGAAGCGGCTACCGGTTTCCAACGCAATCGGCGAAATCAAGGTCACGACCATCTTGATGTTGTCGCCCGGCATCACCATTTCCACGCCCGCC
>Ga0105047_10001681_pt1 | contig 39710 bp, 30 predicted proteins | sample MAT04_FD_78384 | JGI IMG/M metagenome (GOLD analysis project Ga0105047, IMG submission 78384) | Freshwater microbial communities from Lake Fryxell liftoff mats and glacier meltwater in Antarctica - MAT-04 (megahit assembly) | ecosystem: Environmental > Aquatic > Freshwater > Ice > Liftoff...
CCGAGGGCGTGAGAGCTGCCTCGGGTGCCGAACATCGGGGCGTGCGGGCGCAATGAGCCCTCGTGAGTGGTTGCTGGAACGAACCGCATGCACCCGTTGGCGATGGTCGAGTCGTCGATCGCAACCCACACGGTTGCCGTGCGGGTGTCGGGGGTTTCGGGCCAGTACGCCATGTCCTGGTGCCAGGCGAAGACGGCGTCGTCCTTGTTGGGCTGCTTGGCGAGCAACTGGTCGTAGTCCAGCTCCATGTCGTCGCCGAGGAGCTGGCGGGCGACCGAGGCGCTGCGCTGTTCGACGACGTTGCCGACCCAGGCCGGGTAGTAGCGGCGGGGTAGCATCACGTTGACGATGGAGTAGTCGACCGGGTCGCGGCCGTAGTCGCCGGCCATGTCGCAGTAGTCCTTGCCCTCCACCGCGATCTCGCGACGCAGGAACCGGTCGTAGTCGACGGCAATCTCGTCGACCTCGGCATCGGTGAGCAGCCCGGAAAGATGGACGAACCCCTGCTGCGCGAACTGACGGCGGTGCTCGTCGGTGATCGGATACTCGCTCACGTCGGGCCGGTCGGGGGTCTGTTCGTTCATCGAAGGCTCCTGCGCCATGGGGATGGTGCCCGCCAACGTACACGGCGCTCATTCAGGTGAGCCAAGAGGCGTCGTCGATCAGTTCAGCGGCTGAGCAGCGGCGTCGACAATCCGGCGGCGGGCGGCGGCCATTGCCGCGATGATCTGCCGCCCGGGCGCACCGTCGAGGATGGTGTCGATGCCGGCGGGCATTCGTCGACACCAGTTGGGGTGCTCGTCGCCGAAGGTGCCGGGGTGATTGGGCCGCTCGACGCAGCCCGCAAGGTCGTCCACTGCTGCCAGGCACAACTGAGCGCCACTGGCGGCGACCTGCGTGTGGAGATGCACCGAAGCAGTCACGACTGTGTCGTTTGGTGAGGCTGCGGCGAGCAGCGCTGCGATCATCTCGGGAGAGCCGTCCGTGCGCTGCCACACGCCGGCCACCGTGGGCAGGTCGTGGGTGGTGACGGTGGCGAGGTTGGCGTTTGACCACTGGACGGGCTGCGGGTCGAACCACCACACCTTGGTGCCGAGGATGCCGCCGTCGCGCAGCGCCTCGCCGACCCGCGGCTCGACGGTGCCCAAGTCTTCGCCGATCACGAACGCGCCGGCCAGCGTCGCCTCCAGCCGCACGATGGAGAGCAGTTCGTGAGCTGGGAGCTGGACGTACGCGCCATCGGCAGGGCTGCCACCTTCGGGGATCCAGAACTGGCGGAACAACCCCATCACATGGTCGATGCGCAGCCCGCCCATGGAACGGCATGCGGCGCGGGTCATGCCGATGAACGGTTGGAACTGGGCGGCACGCAGCCGGGAGGGCACGAACGGTGGCAGGCCCCAGTTTTGTCCGGCGGCGTTGAACGGGTCCGGGGGAGCGCCGATGCGGAAGTCGAGCGCCATCAGGTCCTGGTGCAGCCAGGCGTCGGCGCCGTCGGGCGAGCAGCCAACGGCGAGGTCGCCGATCAGTGCGAGGCCAGCGGCCGCCGCCGTGCGCTCCAGCGAGCGTGCGGCGAGCCACTGCAACCAGGCGTGGAACTGGCAGTCGGCGGCGAACTGCTCGTCGTTGTCGGCGAGCGCAGCGACAGCAGGGTTGTCGGGGTGGCGTAAGCGCTCCGGCCACTCGGTCCAGCGCGGTCCGAGCCGTTCACTGAGGGCATTCCACGTGCAGAACCTGGTCAGTTCGTCGCCCTGCTCGCTGGCCCAAGTGCGCCGCTCGGTGCTGTCAGCGGCGAGGCGGAACTGCTCGAGAAGCGCACTGCGCTTCGCGGGCCACACCCGGTCGCGGTCGATCAGGGCACCGGCCTCGTTGGGCACCGGCGAGGCGCCGTCGAGCGGGATCAGCAACGGGTTCAGCCATCGGCGCGAACTGGGGTAGTACGGGCTGGTCTCCTGTGGGATCGACGGCGCGGGGGAGTGCAGCGGGCTGAGCAGCAGCGCCGAGGCGCCACGCTCGGCCAATGCCCGCCCGAGCAGTTCGACGTCGCGAAGGTCGCCGATTCCCCAGCCGTCGTCATCGAACAGCGAGTAGACCTGAGCGGCCGCACCCCAACCGGCAGGGGCGGGCACGCACGAGCGAGGTGCGACCACCAGCAAGGTGATGGGCCCACCGTCCACCGGGGCCAACCGGTGGTAGCCCAGCGGCAGGTCGGCGGGTAGCTCGTCGAAGTCGCCCCGCTCGGTGCCGTCGGCCAGCGTCAGCCGGCAACGGCCCTGCAACCAGTGGCTGCTGCCGGCGTCGATGCACCACACAGGCTCGCTCGGTGGCGGCGTGCCCATCGATGCTCGCAGTTGCTCGCGGGTGGCCGCTGGCGTCTCGTGCCAGGCGCCATCCACGTCGTGGTAACCGTCAGCGATGCCAAATTCGTCGTACACGGAGACATTGTGCCGCTTCGTACACTCGGTGCATGTCGTCAGCGCTCGTGAAATGGCAGTTGAAGAAGATCGGCAAGCGGCTGCACAGCCTTCGCGCAGAGGTGCAGGTGATCGATGAGCAGCGCATGTACCTGGTCGACGATGCCGACGACCTGGATGTGCGTGCCGTCGTGTCCGAGTCCGGCCGCGACCGTGCAGAGGCGCGTTCGGCAGAGGGTCACGTCGCCGCGATGGGGCGTGCGAAGGCTCATGCACAGGCCGAGATCGCCCGCCTGGAAGCCCGCCAGGACGAACTGCTCGACAAGCTGTCGGCGCGCTGACCGCTGTACGAACCGTCAAGCGGCGGTGCCCGCAGGGGCGCTACCTGCTTGAATGTCGGCTGCCTGCTTGAATGTGTGCGGGTTCGCACGTTGCCAGACCACCCGAAAGGACGCCATCGATGACCATCCGTGTGGTGATCGCCGAAGACGAAGCCATCATCCGGCTCGATCTGCGCGAGACGCTCGAGGAGGAGGGCTACGAGGTGGTCGGCGAGACCGGTCGCGGCGACAAGGCGGTCGAGTTGGTGCGCGACCTGCGCCCTGATCTCGCCATCCTCGACATCAAGATGCCGCACATGGATGGCCTCGAGGCCGCCCGCATCATCAGCGGCGAGCGCATCTGCGGTGTGCTGATGCTCACTGCCTTCAGCCAGCGCGAGGTCGTCGAGGACGCCCGCGACGCCGGCGCGCTTGCATACCTCGTCAAGCCGTACCAGAAGAGCGACCTGATCCCCGCCATCGAGGTCGCCATCGGTCGCTTCCGCGAGTTGCAGCAGCTCAGCGGCGAGGTCGATGCGCTGGGTGAGCAGCTCGAGGCCCGCAAGGTCATCGATCGCGCCAAGGGAGTGCTCATCGACCAGCACGGCATGAAGGAGCACGATGCGTTCACCTTCATCCAACGCACCGCGATGAGCGAGCGTTCGCGCATGCGTGAGGTCGCTGACCGCATCCTCGCCGGCACCCTGCACCCCTGAGCCGGTGGACGGCGGTGGCAAGTTGGCGGCTCCCCTAGAGTCGAGCGGGTGAAGCTCCTCCTGCTCGACGGCAACTCTCTGACGTATCGGGCGTTCTACGCGCTCCCCACCGACATGGCAACGGCGTCCGGGCAGGTGACCAACGCGGTGTTCGGCTTCACGTCGATGTTCATCTACATGGTCAAGGACCAGCAGCCCGATGCAGTGGTGGTGGCGTTCGACCGTCCCGAGAAGACCTTCCGCCACGACGCCGATCCGCTGTACAAGGCGCAGCGCGAAGCAGCTCCCGACATCCTGCGCCAGCAAATGGGCCTGGTGCGCGAGGTGCTGGCAGCGCTAAACATCACGGTGCTCGACCTAGCCGGCTGGGAGGCCGACGACATTCTCGCCACCCTCGCCGAGCAGGCCAAGGAGCAGGGCCACGATGCCATCATCGTCACCGGCGACCGCGACACCTACCAACTGGTCGACGACCCCCATGTGCGGGTGATGTACAACAAGCGCGGCGTCAGCGACTACGCCCTCTACGACGAGGCCGGTATCGCAGCGCGAACAGGGGTGACGCCGCTTCTCTACCCACAGTACGCAGCGCTGCGCGGCGACCCCAGCGACAACCTGGAGGGCGTTCCCGGTGTGGGTGAGAAGACCGCTGCCAAGCTGCTCAACCAATATGGCGGGCTCGATGGGATCTTCGCCCACGTGGATGACCTGACCCCGAAGCTGCGTGCGTCGCTGATCGAGCATGAGGCACGGGCCCGGCACAACTTCGAGATGATGACGTTGCGCCGCGACGCGCCGGTGTCGGTCGACTTCGCGTCGCTCACCGTCCAGCCCAACGACGACGAGGTCAAGCGGCTGTTCGACTTCCTCGAGTTCCGCGCACTGCACGACCGGCTGTACGAGGCGCTGGCCACCTTCGGCCCCGGCGCCGCCGCCGGTGCTTCGCCCGTCTCCTCGTCGGCAGCCGAGGTGTTGGAGGCCGAGGTCACCGACATCGACGACGCAACCGTCGCCGCGACGCTGATAGCCGCCCAGGTCACGCTCGACGTGATCCCGGCGTGGGCGGGCAATGCCGGGCGCAGCGACGTCACCGGTCTGGCCGTCGTCACCGACGCCGAGGCTGCCGAGATCGTGTGGCTCCCAGGCGCAGTCGTTCACAGCCCCGAGGTGCTGCGTGCGCTGAGCGCCCACCGCGGCTGGCGCAGCCACAACGCAAAGGCGCTGATGCGCTGGCTGCTCGGGCAGGGCGGCCAGGTGCCCGGCCTGCGGCTGGACACAGCTATTGCCGCCTATCTCATCGATCCCGCCGACACCCGTTACGCCCTACGCGATCTGGTGCTGCGCTACACCCGTTTCCAACTGCCCGACGACGGTGCGGCCTCCAGCGGCCAGCTCGATTTCGGTGGCGGCCCCGACGAACGGCGCATCGCTGCCCGCGACGCACTTGCCGTCGCCCACCTGTCCGCCGCGCTCGAGGCTTCGCTGGACAAGCAGGGCATGGCCGACCTCTACGCGACGATCGAGAACCCACTGGTCAGCGTGTTGGCGAAGATGGAGCACGTCGGCATCGCGGTGGACGTTTCTGAGCTGACCAAGTTGAACGAGAAGCTCACCGCCGAGGTGGAACGGCTGGGTGCCGTCCTGCAGGCAGTGGTCGGACGGCCGTTCAACATCAACTCGCCCATCCAGTTGCGCGAGATCCTTTACACCGAGCGCGGTCTCGCCCCGGGCAAGAAGACCAAGACCGGCTTCTCCACCGATGCCGCAACGCTCGAGAAGCTGCGCGACCAATGGCCCGAGTTCATCGATCCGCTGCTGGCCTATCGCGAGGTCGAGAAGCTTCGCGGCACCTATGGCACCGGCCTGCTCGCGGAGGTCGCCCCCGACGGCCGCATCCACGCCACGTTCAACCAGACCGTTGCACGCACGGGCCGGTTGTCGAGCGACCAGCCCAACCTGCACAACATCCCGGTGCGCAGCGAGGAGGGCCGCCTCTTCCGCAAGGCGTTCATCCCGGCCCCCGGTTGCCAGTTGCTGGTGGCCGATCACAACCAGATCGAACTGCGCTGCATCGCCCATCTCGCCCAGGACCCAGGGTTGATCGACGCGTTCCGCAGTGGTACCGACATCCACAACGCGACTGCAGCGCGGGTCTTCAGCGTCGATCCTGCGGTGGTCACGATCGAGCAGCGGTCGAAGGCGAAGATGGTGTCATATGGCCTGGCCTACGGCATGGAGGCGTACGGGCTGGGCCAGCGGCTGGCCATTCCCACCAGCGAAGCGGCGGTCATCCTCGATGCCTATTTCGAGGCGTTCCCCAACGTGAAGGATTACATGGACCGCACGGTGGTCGAGGCCCGCATGCGCGGGTACACAGAGACGCTGTTCGGGCGCCGCCGGCCCATCCCGGAGCTGTCCAACAGCAACTTCCGCATCCGCCAGGCCGGCGAGCGGCAGGCGATGAACGCAGGCATCCAAGGACTTGCCGCCGACATCTTCAAGGTGGCGCTCGTGCGTATCGACCAGGCGCTGGTCGATGCCGGGGTGCAGGCGACCCTCGTCCTGCAGGTGCACGACGAGGTGCTGGTAGAGGCACCCGTCGCCGAGATGGATCTCGTCGGCCCGATGGTGATCGATCTGATGAAGGGCGCCGCGCAGCTCGACGTGCCGCTGGAGGTCAACGTCGCGTGGGGTACCACCTGGGCCGCCGGCAAGGGCTGAGCCGGTTTCGTGCTCCGTGTCGCGGCTGCACGTCCATCTTTGGTGGTCAGGCCGCGACACGAAGGCGATCACAGGGCAGACTGGCGGAGTGACCGAGGCCGCAGCGCACGCCAACTCGCACTGGTTCGAGCCGGTTGCGGAGCACCTCGGTGGTGCGTACCTGCGGTACTCGTTCACCAAGGGCACCCGCCAGGAGGTCAACTTCCTGCAGGAGACCCTTGGGCTGGAGCCGAGGATGCGCGTGCTGGATGTGGGCTGCGTGCCGGGTCGTCACTCCCATGAGTTGGCCCGGCGCGGCCTACAGGTGCATGGCATCGACATCAGCCAGCGGTTCGTCGATCTGGCGACCGAGCAGGCACCGGCCGGCGCGACATTCCAGCGGATGGACGCCCGCGATCTCGCGTTCGACGGCACGTTCGACGTGGTGATCTGCCTGTGTCAGGGCGCGTTCGGGCTGATGACCGCGAACGGCGACGACGAGCGCGTGTTGGCGGGGATGGCCCGCGCACTTCGGCCCGGCGGTCATTTGGCGCTGAGTGCGTTCAACGCCTACTTCGCGGTGAAGTACTTCGACGGAAATGGTGGCGCCACGTTCGACGCAGAAAGCGGCGTGAACCACGAGCACACTGAGGTTCGAAATGAAGCCGGCAAGCCCAAGACAGTCGATCTTTGGACCGGGTGCTACACGCCCCGGGAACTGCGGGTGCTGTGCCGAGTCGCCGGCTTGAGCGTGGATTCGATCAGCAGCGTGGAACCGGGCCGGTACGAACGGGCGGTGCCGTCCACCGAGACAGCTGAATTCTTGGTGATCGCGCGCCGCGACTGATGTCGCGGGCGTCACTGCGCTGGTATCCTCCCCAGGTCCGGAATCCGCCGGTCTTCCTAGGTTTTTGTTCGAAAGCGATCGTCCCTTGTCCGATACTTCTACTTCCTCTTTGACTTCCGGTGCCTGGGGCACCTTCGACGAAGAGGGCAACTACACCCCCCGCCAGATCGTCTCCGACGATCTCGGCATGTCGTTCGCCGACGCAATCGCCGGCACCATGGTCTCCGTCGAAGACGGCCAGCTGGTGCATGGCATCGTCGTGAAGGTCGACAAGGACGAAGTCCTCCTCGACATCGGCTACAAGAGCGAAGGCGTCATCCCCGCCCGCGAGCTCAGCATCCGCAACGACGTCGACCCCAACGAGATCGTCTCCGTGGGCGACTCTGTCGAAGCGCTCGTGCTCACCAAGGAAGACAAGGAAGGCCGCCTGGTCCTTTCGAAGAAGCGTGCCCAGTACGAGCGTGCATGGGGCACCATCGAGAAGATCAAGGAAGCCGAAGGCACCGTCGAGGGCCCGGTCATCGAGGTCGTCAAGGGTGGTCTCATCGTCGACATCGGTCTTCGTGGCTTCCTCCCCGCCTCGCTCGTCGAGCTGCGCCGTGTGCGCGACCTCGTGCCGTACGTAGGCAAGACCGTGCAGGCCAAGATCATCGAGCTCGACAAGAACCGCAACAACGTCGTGCTCAGCCGGCGTGCGTTCCTCGAAGAGACCCAGAAGGAAAGCCGCGACAGCTTCCTCACCAACCTCAAGCCCGGCGAGATCCGCGAGGGCGTTGTCAGCAGCGTCGTGTCGTTCGGTGCGTTCGTCGACCTGGGCGGCATGGACGGCCTCATCCACGTCAGCGAGCTGTCGTGGAAGCACGTCGACCACCCGGGTGCCGTCGTCACCGTCGGCGACAAGGTCACCGTCCAGGTGCTCGATGTCGACTTCGATCGTGAGCGCATCAGCCTCTCGCTGAAGGCCACCCAGCAGGATCCTTGGCAGGAGTTCGCCGGGTCGCACGAAGTAGGCCAGCTGGTCTACGGCCGTGTCACCAAGCTCGTTCCCTTCGGCGGGTTCGTGCAGGTCGGCGATGGCATCGAAGGTTTGGTGCACATCTCGGAGATGTCCACTCACCACGTCGATTCGCCCGAGCAGGTCGTCACGCCCGGCGAAGAGCTGTGGGTCAAGATCATCGATCTCGACCTGGCCCGTCGCCGCATCAGCCTCAGCATCAAGCAGGCTGCCGAGGGTGGCGAGCTGGCAGAGGAGTACCGTTCGCACTTCGAGATCGACGAGCACGGCAACTGGGCCGCCGGTCAGGACGACGCCGAGCGCGAAGCCGCATGGGCCGAGTACTACCAGGAAAACCCGGACGAAGCGCCTGCCGCCATCGAAGCGGCAGCAGCCGCCGCTGCCGCAGCAACCAGTGACGCGCCTGAGGCTGAGGTCATCGACGTCGAGGCAGCCGAGCCGGCCGCCGCTGACGAGGCACCCGAAGCCTGACCTTCGTACTTCACAGCCTTCGTGCGCTGGCACGGCCTTCGGGCCGTGCCAGTGTCCGTTTTCAGGTGAGTTTGACGATGCCCATCTTGACGGCCATCAGCACGGCTTGCGTGCGGTCGCGGGCGTTCAGCTTCTCGTAGATCGAGGCCAGGTGGTTCTTCACCGTGCGGTGGCTGATGAACAGTCGTTCAGCGATCTCGTTCGTGCCCAACCCGTCGGCGACCAGTTGCAGCACTTCCTCCTCGCGGGCGGAGATGATGCCGTCGGTCTCGCGGCGGGCTTCGGTGAGCAGGGCTTCGGCGAGGTGCGGCGACATCGGCCGGTCGCCGTTGGCGGCAAGACGAATGGCCTCGGCGACATCGACGACCGATGAATCCTTGGTGACGTATCCGACAGCGCCGGCCTTGAGCGCACCATCGATGACCTCGCGGTCGATGTGCATGGTGAGCATCACCACGCGTACTTCGCCGTTGGCGGCCACCAGTTGACGGGTGGCCTCGATGCCGTCGGTGACGGGCATCGAGACGTCCATCAGCACCACATCTGGGCGCATCGCGAGCGCGACCCGCACGCCCTCTGCGCCATCGGCGGCCTCGCCGATGACGGTGATGCCCTCGCTCTCGAGCGCTCGCCGCAGCCCTTGGCGCAGCATGGTGTGGTCATCGACGAGTACGACGGTGAGTCCCATCAGCGATCTGTTCCTCCCAGGTCGAGTTCGAGGCGCATTTCGGTGCCGCCGCCGTCCAGCGACTGGACGATGAGTTCGGCGTCGACGCGGTGCGCCCGTTCACGCATGCCTACCAGACCGTAACTGTCAGGACGGGGCGTGGTGCCGTCCAATCCCACGCCGTCATCGCGCACGGTGAGCGTCACCAGCTCACCGTTGCGCCGGCCGGCAACCATCATGTGCGCCGCCTGTGAGTGGCGCTCGGCGTTGAGGATGGCCTCGCGCGCGATCTGCCAGAGTTCGCGTTCGATGAGCATCGGTAGGCGTTGGCCGATGCGGATGTCGCAGTGCGTGCTGATTCCGCTGCGTTGCTGCACCCGTTGCAGGAACTCTGCCGCGGTGGCACCCAGGTCGCGGCTGTCGGTAACTTCTGTGCGCAGGTCGTAGAGTGTGTCGCGCACGTCGGTGACGACGGCCGAGACATGCCCGCGCAACTCGCGCAGCACGGCTTCTACATCCGCGCCGTCGGCCGCCAGCGCGACTGCACGGTCGACCTCGAAACCGATCATCGCCAACGAGGAGCCAACGTGGTCGTGCAGGTCGCGCGCGATGCGGGAGCGTTCCTCATCGGCCGCGAGCGTGCGAATGCGCCGGAACATGCGGGCGTTGTCGATGGCGATGCCGAACGGCTCGGTGAGGCCGTGCACGACTTCGGCCTGCTGCTGGCCGAACGCCCGCAACTCGGCAGACTCGACGGCGATGAAACCGATCAGGGCACCGCGTGCGCGGAGTGCCGCGTACAGCCCGCTCTGTGCGCTCGGGGAGAGGCCGTCGCCCTCGGGCAGTTCGTCGAGGCGAACGGTCTTCGCTGACTCGACCGCTTGACGCAGCCCAGGCGGCAGCTCGTCGAGTTGATACGAGCGGCTCTCGTCAATGCCATGCGTGCGTGCAGGCGTGGCGCGGCGGGTGATGGGGTCGATCAGGTACACGGCGAGCAGGTCGTGACGGACCATCGTGCGTAACCGGCCGACGGTGGAATCCAGCACCTCCTCCAGGTCGAGCGACGCAGGCAACGTTTGCGCGACGCGCTGCAAGGCGAACAGCAACGAGTTGGCCTCCGCCAGGCGACTGACGCGGTCGAGCGCCACCTGCTGCTGGCGGGCAGCGTCGAACGCTGCACGGTGGGCGAGGCCGCTGGTGAAGGCAACCAGGCCGAGCAGGCCGACCCAGAGCGCTCCGTCCTGCAGCCCGGCGCGTGCGCCCACGTCGGGCACGTGCTGCACCGTGATGATGGCCACAGCCACGGCCGACACCTGAGCGCTGAACGCAGCGCCGGAAGCGAAGCCCGTCAGCATGCCAGCGGGCACCAGGAAGAGCACGAACGGCGATGCCCAGGCACCCGTGAGCAGCACCGCAGCAGTGATCAGCGCTGTTTCGCTGACGATGCGTAGGCGCACCTTCGGGTCGTTGCGGTACACGACGGGCAGTCGGCAGGAGATGGCTGTGGCCACAGTGGCGAGCACCGCGATGACACCGAGGCTCCAGTTGCTCCAGGACAGCAGTGGGACCGCTCGCACCAGTGCGCCGACCAGGGCAGCGAGCCGGAATGGCCACAGCGGGGCGGCCGTGATCGTCGGGTTGAACGCCGAGTCCGCGGGCGGTCGGTCGTCGCGACGATCGAGGCCACCCGGTGGTGTCCGGTCGGAGCGCCGGCGTTCGACGAGCGGCCAACTGACGGGGCGGGCGTCGGGGGTCGACCGCGCCTTCGCCCCGGGGAGCTCGTCGGTGTCGTCGGTCACGTGGCGATGCTACTGGGAGAGGTCGAGCACCCTGTCCGCACGCGACAGGGCGACCGGGCGGTTGGAGGCGGCGAGCACGGTGAAACCGGAGGCGGCCAGGCGCCGCCACATCTCCAGTTCGGTTTCCACGTCCAGTGCGCTGGTGAGGTCGTCGAGCACCAGCAGCTCCGGCCGGTGCGCCATCGCCCGCGCGCCGGCGGCACGTTGCAGTTGGCCGCCGCTCAACCGCACTCCACGCGCGCCCACCATGGTGGCGAGGCCCTCGGGGAGCATGGCCACGTCGTCGTCGAACGCAGCGGTGGCCACGCCCATGCTGATGGCGACGGCGTCGAGATCGTGGCCGAGTCGCAGATTGTCGAGCAACGATTCGGCGAACATGCGCGGCACCTGCGCCACGTAGGCGCATTGTGGCGGGACGAAGAAGGCGGCTCGGTCGGCCACCACGTCGCCGTTCCAGCTGACCATCCCGCGGTCGATTGCGATGAGCCCGATGACTGCCCGGAGTAGTGATGATTTGCCGGTGCCGACGGGACCGCGCAGCACCACCAGTTCGCCGCGCTCGATGGTGAGATCGATGTCGAAGAGACCGCGCTCGGCAACGGTGAGACCGCGCACCTCCAGCCGTTGCAGCGGGGTGCGGGCGGGGAGCACGGGCCCGGGAGGAGTCGGCCCATCGAGCACGGTCATTGGCCGGTGGGTGACGAGATTGTCGGTGGCGCTCGGCTCCGCGACCAGTGCACCCATCCGTTCGGCCGATACTTCGAACCGGCGGCGGCCCGAGACCAGGCCGCCCAACCGCATCGGCAACCAGGTCATGCCGACCAGGTAGGCGAAGAACAGCGAGACGTCACCGGAGCTGAGCGGCCCGCGGGCGGCGACCACCACGGCGATGCCCACGAACACATCCGCCAGGGTGCCGTTGAGGGTCCAGATGGTTTCGTTCCACACACCGTCTGCGACGGCCGTCCGCCCGCGCTGGGCGTTGAGCTTGGCGAGGCGGTCGAGCACGTTGCGGCGAGCGCCGCTGACCTTCACGGTGAGCGACGCTTCGAACGTGGCGTTGAGGAAGCCGCTCACCTCACTGGCTGCCACGCGGGCGGTTGCCCGATAGCGGCGCGCCCGATTGGAGATTGCTCGATTCGCCAGGCCCAGCAGCAGCAGCGGGCCGATTCCGGCCACTGCGGCCCAGGGGTCGATACGGAACAGGAAGTAGGCGGCGGCCGAGCTGTACAGCAGCGAGCCGACCAGGTCGACCCAGTTGTCGAGCAGGAACAGCATGTCGAACGGGTCGTCACGCAACCGCACCAGTACGTCGCCCACCGGCACATCGCGGCGGCCAGCGGTGGGGCCTCCGCTCGCCAACTGTGCATCGAGCACGTTCGCTCGGAGCATCGCCTTGGCCGACTCGACACCGCGAATGTAGCTGCGGTGGGCCTTGGCGATTCCGAGGATGATGGCCAGCTCCGCGACACCGAGGACCACGAGGAGAATGACGGCGCGCTGCGTTGCGCCACGCTTCTGGAACTCGTCGAAGATCTGGCCGATGAGCCAGCCCGGCACGATCGGCGAAGCGAAGTACATGATCCAGCCAGCCGTGCCCCACCAGTACGGGCGGGCACGAAAGTTGGCGGCGTGCACCATGCGCCGTTCGGAATGCATACGGCGAGGCGTGGCGTTGTTCATGCCAGTTCTCCTGCGTCAGCGCCGACAGCGAGCAGACGGGCGTAGTGCGACGAGGGATCGGCGGCGAGGTCGGCGCGACGACCGTGCTCGACGAGCGCGCCGTGTGCGAGCACGGCGATCTCGTCGCAGGCATCCAGCGTCTCCAGTCGGTGGGCGATGATGACCGCGGTGCGCCCTTCCACCAATCGGGCAAGCGCCTCGCTGATGGCGGCCTGGGTGAGCGAGTCGACTCGTGAGGTGGCCTCGTCGAGCACGATCACGTCGGGGCGCCGCAGCAGTCCACGGGCGATGGCCAGCAGCTGTGCCTGACCGGCTGACAAGCCGGTCCGTGTGGCCGTCGCGGCGCTCGACGAGTCGTCACGCCCATCGGCCGACAACACGGTGTCGAGGCCTGCCGGTAGCTCGTCCAACCAACGGCCGAGCCCGGAGTCGTGGAGCGCGGCTCGCACGTCGGCGTCGTTGGCGGGAGCGAACATCGACACGTTGTCGCGCACCGTTCCGGGGAACAGCTGCACGTCCTGCGGGATGGCGACCACGCGCGTACGAAACTGATCGTCGTCGAGGGTGGCCACGTCGGTGCCGCCCACCAGTACCTGCCCGGAGGTGGCCTCCACCAGGCGCAGCAACAGGCGGGCGACGGTGGTCTTGCCCGAACCGGTGCGGCCAACCACGCCGAGCACGTGGCCCGCCTCCACGCGAAGATCGAGCGAGGTGAGTGCCGCCGCGCCATCGGTGGAGTCGTCGTACACCAGTCCGACGCTGTCGAACTCAACGGCCAGCGGACCGGGCGGCAGCACGCCGGTGCCGGCGACCACCGAGCGCCGCTCATCAACCAACTCGAGGATGCGTCTGGCGGCTCCGGCGACACCTTGCGCCTCCTGCAGCCGCCAGGTGAGGTGCTCAACCGGAGCGCGCACGATCTGCACCAGCCGAAACGCGAGCAGGATGCCGGCAACGTCGACCCACCCGCCACGCAGGCCCAGCCCACCCAGCGCGAGCACCGCGATCATGACGCCGGCGATGACGGTCTTGATCGAGCTCTGCACGCGCATCTCGTCGCGCACGCGCAATCCGGCAGCATCGACCAACCGGGCTGCGGCATCGCCGAAGCGGCGCAGACCGTGCCGTCCGGCACCGAGCGAGGCCACATCTTCTGCTCCGGACAGGTATTGCTCGGTAACCGAGTTCATCTCAGCGTCGATGGTTCGCTCGGCGAGCACCGCGTCTGCCGATAGATCCTTCACCTTCCACATGGTCCAGCCGAGCACGGTGTAACCGATGGCGAGCACCGCTGCAAGGCGCAGCTCGACGAAGGCCAGCACCACCGTGCTGGCGACCGCCAACATCGCGATGCCGATGATGCGCGCAACCACGGAGGCGAGGAACGTGGTGAGCGAGGTGACGTCGGCATCGCAGCGAGTGAGCAGCTCGCCAGGGGTGCGGTCGCGATGGAACGACAGGTCGGCCTCGAGTACGTGACCGACCAGGTCGTTGCGCAGCTCGTTGGTGACCTGCCACGCGAGCGCCGTGGAACGCCAGGTGACCAGCAGTCCGAACGCTGCGCTCACTAGGCCGAGGACCGCGTAGCCCAGGCCGTAGGGGGCGACATCGGCCAGTGGCGCGCCGTCCACCACCAGCTTCACGAAGTGAGCGATGACGAGTGCACCGACGATGGGGAGCGCAGTGGCCACCGCCAGGATGAGGCCGTAGCCGACAAAGGCGCGCCGATGGGGCCGCAGCAGTGACGCGACGAAACCCCAGTGAGAACCGGCCATGCCTCGACGCTACCCAGTGGCACGTGAGTGGCCCGTACGAGTTCCATGCCTTCACTCCATGCGTCGGCTGGGGCTACCGTGCTCGGCATGATCCTGGTGGGCCTCACGGGCGGAATCGGTTCGGGCAAGTCGACGGTCAGTGCGGCGCTGGCGGCTCGTGGTGCCGTCATCGTCGATGCGGATCAAGTGGTGCGCGACGTGCAACAACCCGGCTCGCCGGTGCTGGGCAAATTGGCTGAGCGTTTCGGGGCTGAAGTCATCGCGGTCGACGGTTCGCTCGACCGAGCAGCCCTTGCCGGCATTGCGTTCGCCGACGCCGATGCGCTGAAAGACCTCAATGCCATCGTGCATCCGGCCGTGGGTGCGGAGATGAACCGCCGTGTCACCGAGCAGATCGCCACCGACAACGTGGTGGTCATGGACATTCCGCTGCTCACCGAGAACCCACACGACGGGTTGCAAGGCAAGATCGTGGTCGACGTGCCGGTCGAGCTGCAGGTGCAACGGCTGGTGCAGTCGCGCGGGTTCGACGAGGCCGACGCACGTGCACGCATCGCCCGCCAGGCCAGCCGCGACCAGCGGCTTGCCATCGCCGACTTCGTGGTCGACAACAGCGGCACGTTGGCCGATCTCGAACCGCAGATCGACTCGCTCTGGGAGTGGTTGCAGTCGCTGCCTCAACTGCCACCCGACTACGAGTTCGTCGGCCGCAAGGACGGCGTGGACCGGTCGGCCGAGGCACCACCTACAGCGTGACGCGGGCTTCGATTTCGTCGTCGACGATGCGGCCCGTCGGTACGAACCCGTGGCGAAGATAGAAGGGCTCGGGGCTGCCCGGCCCCTCGACCCAGCGGGTCAGCAGTGTGGTGCAACCAAACGAGCGGACCTGCGCTGCGATCTCCGCGAGGATCAGCGTGCCGATGCCCCGCCGCTGGTGCAGTCGGTCGATCAGTAGCCGCCACAGATATGGCTCCGTGTGGTGCTCGGTGACCTCGGCGAGCATCACGAAGCCGACCCGTTCCCCGTCGGCCAGTACTCCACGCAGCCACGGCACGACCGGCGCACCGTCGACGACCTCAGGGAACAGAGCGTCGCGAAACGATTGCGACATCGGCGCGGCGAACCGTTCCTGCGAGCGGTGAGTGGTGAGGCGACCCCACAGGTGAGCGTCGTCGGGCGTGATCTCGGCGAGCTCGATGGCGGCAGGCGGCTGGCGCGGCCGAGCGAGCCATTGAGCGCGGTCGTCGGCCGGCATCGAGTAGAGCAGATCGCTGACCCAGTCGCCGTGGATGAACTCAGCGGAGCGAACCAGCGACTCGAACGTGAAGCCGACTGCCTCGAGCACGCGCATCGACGGCACGTTGTCGGGGTCGAGTGTTGCGGTGAACCGATGCACGCCGCCAGCACACAGCGCACCGACGACGGCGCTCACCGCCTCGGTGGCGAACCCCTTGCCGTGGTGCGCTGGCGCAAATGTGTAGCCGATGGTGGCAACCTTCGGCGCGTAGTTCGACGGCCACATCGCCCACCAGGGCACCGTCGAACTCGACCGCCAACTGCACCCAGCGCCCATTGGTGGGCCCGGACACCTTGGCCTGATCGGCAACGATGCGCTGCGCCGACGACGGGTCGTATGGCAGTTCCCAATCCTGGAATCGACCGATCTCGGGGTCGCCGCGATTGGCCACGAGCGCGTCGGCGTTCCGTTCGAGCAGCATCGCGATGTCGAGTCGGTCTGTACGGAGCGGCAGCATGCCGGCGACAGTACCCGTCGGCCACCCCTCACGTTTGTGTCAAATCCGCCACCGGAAAACACCAGCTCAGAGCCCGACAGTCTTTACGTAAAGCGGGGTTGCTGGCGAACACTCGTTCGGCCGCTAGGCTGCGGGCGTGCCTGCCTTCAAGGTCGAGTCCCCGTTCCAACCCGCCGGCGACCAGCCGAAGGCCATCGCTCAGCTGGCCGAAGGCATCGAGCGTGGCGATCGCTTCCAGACCTTGCTAGGCATCACCGGCTCGGGCAAGAGCGCCACCATCGCCTGGACCATCGAGGCCACCCAGCGCCCCACACTGATCCTGGCCCCCAACAAGTCGTTGGCTGCCCAGCTCACGCAGGAGATGCGCGAGTTCTTCCCGAAGAACCGGGTGGAGTACTTCGTCAGCTATTACGACTACTACCAGCCCGAGGCGTACATGGCCTCCAGCGACACATACATCGAAAAGGACTCGTCGGTCAACGACGAGATCGACCGGTTGCGTCACTCGGCCACCGCCGCGCTGCTCACCCGTCGCGACACCATCGTGGTCGCCTCGGTCAGCTGCATCTACGGCATGGGCGATCCCGCGGAGTACAAAGGCCAGCTGCTCGAACTGCACACCGGCGTCGACTACGACATGCGCAGCATCCTGCGCCGCCTGGTGGATCTCCAGTTCGACCGCAACGACATCGCTCTCGGCCGCGGGAAGTTCCGTGTGCGCGGCGACACCATCGAGATCCACCCGTCGTACGACGAAACCGTGCTGCGCATCGAGATGTTCGGCGACACGGTCGACCGCATCACCACCATCGACCCAGTCACCGGCGAAACGCTCAACGACATGGAACAGGTGATGGTCTTCCCTGCCACCCACTACGTCGCCGGCGAGGAACGCATGCGAAAGGCCGTGGTCGGCATCGAGGCCGAGCTGCAAGAACGGCTCGCCTGGTTCGAGGCCAACGGCAAGCTGCTCGAGGCCCAACGCCTGCGCATGCGCACTCAGTACGACCTGGAGATGATGGCCGAGGTCGGGTACTGCAACGGCATCGAGAACTACAGCATGCACATCGACGGCCGCTCGCCGGGGCAGCCGCCGTTCACCCTCATCGATTACTTCCCGAAGGACTTCCTGCTCGTCATCGACGAAAGCCACGTCGCGGTGCCGCAGCTGCACGGGCAGTACCTGGGCGACCTCAGCCGGAAAGACATCCTCGTCGAGCACGGGTTCCGGCTGCCCAGCGCGCGCGACAACCGGCCGCTGCGTTTCGAGGAAACCCTGGAACGCGTCAACCAGTGCGTGTTCGTGTCAGCCACCCCGTCGCCGTACGAGATCTCACACAGCCAGCAGGTGGTCGAACAGATCGTGCGCCCCACCGGCCTGGTCGACCCGGAGGTCATCGTCAAGCCCACCAAGGGCCAGATCGACGACCTGATCGAGAACATCAACACCCGGCTCACCATGGGCGACCGCGTGCTGGTCACCACGCTCACCAAGAAGATGGCCGAAGACCTCACCGACTACCTGCTCGAGCAGGGGCTGCGCGTGCGTTACCTGCACAGCAACATCGACACCATCCAACGCATCGAGATCCTGCGCGCGTTACGCCTCGGCGAGTTCGACGTGCTGGTCGGCATCAACCTGCTGCGTGAGGGCCTCGACCTGCCGGAGGTGTCGCTGGTCAGCATCCTCGACGCGGACAAGGAAGGCTTCCTGCGCAGCGAGACGTCACTGATCCAGATGATCGGCCGCGCCGCCCGCAACGTGGATGGGCAGGTGGTGATGTATGCCGACAAGATCACGCCCAGTATGACCAAGGCCATCAACACCACCCGCGAGCGTCGCGCCCGTCAGATCGAGTACAACACGCTGCACGGCATCAACCCGCAGACCATCCGCAAGGCGGTCGGCGACATCCTGTCGTTGCTGCGCCCCGACGATTCTGCGCCGGTCCCGGGCAAGGGCAACCGCCGCAACCGCGAACGCGAGAAGGTGCAGCGCGAGCTGAAGACGATGCCCCAGCAAGAGCTCGCCCGGCTCATCCAGACGCTGGAGGAGGAAATGCACGAGGCGGCCGCCGAACTGAAGTTCGAGTACGCCGCCCGCCTGCGCGACGAGGTCAACGAGCTGCGTCGCGAGCTACGCGACGCAGGGTAGGGCCGCGTCAGCGCAGGCGGTCAGAAGGTGCTGACCAGGGGTGCCGACAGCACAGTGGCCAGCGAATCGGCAGGCTGGGGGAGCGCGAACAGGTAGCCCTGGCCGAGACGGCAGCCCAGGCGCACCAGCCGGTCGCACTGCAGTTGGGTCTCGATGCCTTCGGCGACCACGGTCAGCCCAGTCTCGGCGGCAAGTGCGATCATCGTCTTGACGACGATGCTCTCCCGCTCACCGTGGATGACCTGACCGGTGAACCGGCGGTCCAGCTTCACGCCCGTGATCGGCAGGCTGGTGAGCGTCTCGAGTGAGGCGAAGCCGGTGCCGAAGTCGTCGAGCATCAGATGTACTCCCATGTCGGCGATCGCGAACAGTTCGTCGCGGACAGCCGGCGGAAGCTCGAAGGTCTGACGTTCGCTGAGTTCCAGCGACACCGACTCGGGCGGCAACCCGTACCGGCTCAGTCGGTCGCGTACCACTTCGTGGAGCGAGTTGACCGGCTTGGTGTCGAACTCGAAGTTGACCGCCAACTGCAGGTTGGGGGAGATGGCACGGAACTGGACCAGCTGCTCGAGCCCGTCGTCGAGCATGCGATCGAACAGCGCCCCGAGCAGTCCGGCCTGCTGCATTTGGGGGAGGAACTGGTCCGGTTCGCGCACTCCGTCGTGCGACTGCCAGCGGGCAAGCGCTTCCAGTGCCACGACCTGTCCGGTGCGTAGATCAACGATCGGCTGGAAGTACGCCTTGATCGCGCCGCGTTCGAGGGCCTCCATCAGCTCCGCCGCGATGCTGGCATCTGCGACGGCCGAGTGGCGTACCTGGTGCGCGCCGTCGATGGTCCAGTTCGCGCTCTCCAGCGCGCCGGTGAGCCCGCGCTCGGGCGTGCGATGCCCGACACCGATTGCCGCCGAGACCTCGGACGCGGTGAGCGCCTGGCGCACTGCCCGTTCCAGCTCGCCGACCTCGTGGTCGTTGACCCCGATCATCACGGCGCCGAGCCGGTCGCCGGTGATGCGTGCTGCGAAGTGGCGGTCGCCGAGCACGCCGCGCAGGATGGTGCCGGCGAGGCGCAGTTGCTCGTCGCCCGCCGAATGGCCCTGATACTCGTTGTGGTGCTTCAGCTCGTCGAGTTCGATCACCAGCACCGCAGCATGGTCGCCGAACTCGTGGCAGAACTGTTCATCGCGGCGCAGCCGCTGCTCCCAGCCCTGGCGAGTCGCCAGCCCGGTCAACGGGTCCGACAGGCCTTCGTCGAGTTCGGCGGCTCGGCGTTCGCGAGCGAGGGTGTACTCGGCGGCAGCGAGTGCGCCGAGGATGGAACCGAGCATGTGCACTTCGTCGTGAGTGTGGGCCAACGGTTCCGAGGGTGGGAACGGACCGAAGCCGACGAGCTCACCGAACGGCTGTCCGTCGGGGAAGGAGATCGAGGCGACGAGCCGGTGCTGTGCGTCGTTGCCGAGCGGACCGGTGAGTGTCTCCTGGGCACGGACGAGCCCTCGTGGGTCGTTGACCACGAGCGTATGGCTGCCCCGATAGTCGCCGCGACAGACCGCCCAGGTCTCCAGACCGGAGGTGGTGGACAGGTGTTGCAGCACCTGTCCTGCGGCCCGTGTAAAGGCTGTGTCGTGGCTGCCACCTTTGTTCATGAAACGTGTATCGGCACGGTACGCAGTGAACTTCAGCGAGTCTTGACATCCGCTGGTGCCTGCTCGTTTGGGGTGCTGAATGGGGAACAGGTGTTCGTTCCAGTGCTACTGTCGGGTCCGTGATGTGTCACTCCCACCCCGTTTGCTGTTGTACACCAGCCTGTGTCGGCCGTGCCGCCGCCACCCGTCGGTAGCCTCGCCGCCATGCCCGCTGCCCCGTCTTCGAAGAGCGACGTGCCCAAGATCATCGTCAGGGGTGCGCGCGAGCACAACCTGAAGAACATCAGCATCGAGATCCCCCGCGACAAGTTGGTGGTCTTCACCGGCCTGTCCGGCTCGGGCAAGAGCAGCTTGGCGTTCGACACCATTTACGCAGAGGGCCAGCGCCGTTACGTGGAATCACTGTCGGCCTACGCCCGTCAGTTCCTCGGCCAGATGGACAAGCCCGATGTCGATGTCATCGAGGGTCTGTCGCCGGCCATCTCCATCGACCAGAAGAGCGCCAGCCGTAACCCGCGTTCCACCGTTGGCACCATCACCGAGGTGTACGACTACCTGCGCCTGTTGTACGCCCGCATCGGGGTGCAGCACTGCGCGAACGACGGCACTCGTCTGCAGCGCCAGACGCCCTCGCAGATCGTCGATCGCATCCTGCTGCTGCCCGATGGCACTCGCTTCCAGGTGCTGGCCCCGGTGGTGCGTGGGCGCAAGGGCGAGTACAGCACGCTGCTGGAAGACCTCACCGCCCAGGGGTACGTGCGCGCCCGCATCGATGGCGAGGTCGTCGACATCGCCGAGTTCCTCAAGCGCGACGAGAAGCTGGCCCGGTACGAGCAGCACCGCATCGAGATCATCGTCGACCGCCTGGTGCGCCGCGACGGCATCGAGCGCCGTCTCACCGACTCGCTGGAAACCGCGCTGAAGCTGGCCGATGGTGTCGCCGAGGTCGAACTGGTGGCCAAGGACGGCGAGATCGAGGGCGAAACGCTCACGTTCAGCCAGCACCTCGCCTGCCCGAAGTGCGGCACCAGCTATGACGAGCCTGCCCCGCGCAACTTCTCGTTCAACTCGCCGTATGGCGCGTGCGAGGCGTGCGACGGCCTGGGCACCACCTTCGAGGTCGACCCGGAACTGCTCATCCCCGATCACGACCAGTCCATCAACGCCGGCGCCATCGCGCCGTGGCGCACCAGCAGCACTCAATACTTCACCCGCATGCTGGAGGCCGTTGCCGAGGAGTACGGCATCGACCTCGATGCGCCCTATGGCACGCTCAATGCCAAGCAGCGCAAGGTCATCCTCTACGGCGTGGAGGGCAACCTGAAGGTCAAGTACAAGAACCGTTACGGCCGCACCCGCGAGTACTCCACCGCCTACGAGGGTGTCATCCCGTGGCTCAACCGCCGCCGGGAAGGCGCGGAGAGCGACTGGTCTCGCGAGCAGTACGAGGGCTACATGCGCGAAGTGCCGTGCCCGAAGTGCGCTGGTGCCCGGCTCAAGCCGTCCACGCTGGCGGTGACGGTCGGCGACAAGAACATCGCCGAGGTCTGCGAGATGGCCATCGGCGATTCTGCGAAGTTCCTGTCGGCGCTCCAGCTCAGCGAGCGCGACAAGATGATCGCCGAGCGCGTCACCAAGGAGATCAACGCTCGCCTCGGCTTCCTGCTCGACGTCGGCCTCGACTACCTGTCGCTGTCGCGCAACGCCGGCACGCTCGCCGGCGGCGAGGCGCAGCGCATCCGCCTGGCCAGCCAGATCGGCAGCGGCCTGGTGGGCACGCTGTACGTGCTCGACGAGCCGTCCATCGGCTTGCACCAGCGCGACAACCGGCGCCTCATCGACACGCTGTTGCGGCTGCGCGACCTGGGCAACACGGTGCTGGTCGTCGAGCACGACGAAGACACGATCATGGAGGCGGACTGGATCGTCGACATCGGCCCCGGTGCCGGCGAGCACGGCGGTGCGGTCGTCTACAGCGGTCCGGTGAAAGGCATCCTCAAGTCGAAGGAGTCCATCACCGGCCAGTACTTGTCGCGCAAGCGGTCCATTCCGGTACCCGAAGTGCGACGTTCGCCCGGGCTCGACTGGTTGGAGATCAGGGGCGCGAAGGAACACAACCTACGTAACCTCGACGTGCGCATTCCACTGGGTTGCTTCGTCTCCATCACCGGTGTCAGCGGCAGCGGTAAGAGCACGCTCATCCGCGACATCCTGCTACCGGTGCTGATGCAGAAGATCTACAAGTCGAAGGCTGCGGCGGGGCGCCACAAGAACATCACCGGCATCGAAATGCTCGACAAGGTGATCGACATGGATCAGTCGCCCATCGGGCGCACCCCGCGCAGCAACCCGGCCACATACACCGGTGTGTTCGACAACGTGCGCAAGCTCTTTGCCAGCACTGCCGAGGCGAAGGTGCGCGGCTACCTGCCGGGCCGGTTCAGCTTCAACGTGTCCGGCGGCAGGTGCGAGGCGTGCAGCGGTGACGGCACCATCAAGATCGAGATGCACTTCCTGCCCGACGTGTACGTGCCGTGCGAGGTGTGCAAGGGCGCTCGGTACAACCGCGACACGCTCGACATCCAGTTCAAGGGCAAGAACATCGCCGAGATCCTCGACATGCCGGTGGCCGAGGCCGTCGACTTCTTCGCGAACCAACCCGCGATCCACCGCTACATGCGCACGCTGATGGACGTTGGCCTGGGGTACGTGCGGTTGGGGCAGTCGGCGCCCACCTTGTCGGGTGGCGAGGCGCAGCGCGTCAAGCTGGCCACCGAGTTGGCCAAACGCAATACCGGCCACACCATCTACCTCCTCGACGAGCCCACCACCGGTCTGCACTTCGAAGACGTTCGCCGCCTGCTCACCGTGCTGTCACGCCTGGTCGACCAGGGCAACACGGTGCTGGTCATCGAACACAACCTCGATGTCATCAAGACGGCCGACTGGCTCATCGACCTCGGGCCCGAGGGCGGCAGCGGCGGTGGCTTGGTCGTCGCCGAGGGCAGTCCAGAGACCGTGGCCAAGATCAAGGGCAGCCACACCGGCCGGTTCCTCGCACCCTTGCTGGGCTGACGAACCACTGGTGGGCCGGCAGCCGCCTGTGGCTAGCGTCGGGCCAATGCCTGTCGCCGAAGAAGTCGACCACTCGGTACTCCAGCGGCGCACCCTCATCACGTTGCGGCTGGCGCAGGTGCCCGGGCAGGCTGCCGTCGCCGGCGTTGTTGCTGTCGGCGCGTTGTTGGCCAAGGACCTGTTGCACGGCAAGGACCGCTTCGCTGGCTCCGGCGCCGCCGCCTTCACGCTCGGTTCAGCATTCTTGGCGGTGCCACTGACCGCGTTCATGCGCCGCAGCGGGCGTCGTCCGGGGCTGATGTTCGCGTTCGGACTCGGCGCGTTTGGCGCGGTGATCGCCGGCATCGGCGGGCAGTTGCGGTCGTTCCCGCTGTTCCTTGCAGGCATGGTCTGCTTCGGCGGTGCCCAGGCAGCCACACTGCAGGGGCGTTACGTCGCCGCCGACCTGGCCCCCGAGAACGGCCGGGCGAAGGCCATTGCCAGCGTCGTGGTGGTGGGAACGCTCGGCGCCGTCTTCGGCCCCATCCTCACCCCGTGGGAGAAGCGCGCCGGCGAGGCGCTTGGGCTCGACGAGTTCATCGGGCCGTTCTTCTTTGCCTCGCTGTTGCTGCTCGTCGCGATGGCCATCATCGCCCGCCGACTACGCCCGGATCCACTCGCCGTCAACGGCCAACTCGACCCGCACGCGGAACGAGTGCGTCCGCTGCGGCAGGTGCGCCTGTCGTCTGCCGTGATCCGCGACAGCAAGTTGGCCTCGCTGGGCCTGGTTGCGATGGTGGTCTCGCAGACGGCGATGGTGGCGGTGATGACGATGACCCCGTCGCACATGAAGGACCACAACCATGCCGATCTCTCGGCCTACGTCATCGCGCTGCACATCGCCGGCATGTACGCCTTCGCCCCGTTCGTCGGCAACTTCGTAGGCCGTGTCGGCCAGGTGCGCGCGGTGATGGTTGGCGCAGTTGTGCTTGCTGCCGGCACCGTCGTGTCGGTGGTGGCCGGTTACGTCCCGGTGTTCATCTTCGTCGGCCTGTTCCTGCTGGGCGTGGGCTGGAACATTGGCCTCATCGCTGGCACCAGCATGCTCACCGGTGCGGTGCCGGCCAGCAGCCGCGTCGAGGTGCAGGGCACCGCCGATCTGACGATGAGCTTCTGCGGTGGCATCGCGGCCTTCGGTTCCGGCTTCGTCAAGCAGGCCTGGGGCTATCACATGCTGGCCAACGCAGCAACGCTGACAGCGGGCCTGCTGTTGGTCACCGCGTACGTGCATTCGCTGCGCGTTCGCGTGGCGACTGCGTGAGCTGGCTCACCGGCCGCGGAGCTTCTTGCTCAGCTCGGTGAGCCGTGCCTTCTCATTGCGCGACAGGGCATCCATGCCGTTGGCGCTGATCTTGTCGAGCAAACCATCGAGCTCGGCTTGGTCAGCGGCGGAGTGGGCGGGCGGCGTGGCGGCCCACGGGCCGGCCACGACAGTGGACCCGCCACCGCCCTTGCGGCTGACCGCCTTCGGGCGCTTGCGCTGACTGACGAAGCGGGGGATGAACTGCAGATCGTTGAGCATGCCGTACTGCCGGGCCATGACCGTGCCGACGATGATGGCGCCCAGTTCCACCAGCATTGCGCCGAACATGCGGTTACCGAGGTACTGCAGCACGTCGAGCAGTACGAACACGAGCGCCAGCACCCACAGCGGGATGTTGAAGAACCACACCGCGTTGGGGCTGTCGAATGCGTAAACGACGAGCAACGCGATGGCCAGGATGCTGAGGCCATACGCCTGGCCGGTGGAGGCCGTGAAGTCGAACAGTGAGACGACTGCGGCGGGCAGCACGGTCATCATTGCGATCATGGTGGTGAATCGCTTGCGGCCGATGGTGTCTTCCACACGGTGCCCGACGAACCAGAAGAACGCGAGCGTCAAGATCACCCAGATGCGGGTGGGCGGGTTGCCGATGGGCCAGGTGATCAGGCGCCAGACCTCGCCGTCGCGCACATAGGGGGCGATGAAGTACAGATTGAAGATGGGCCCGCCGGCGCCACCGATCGCATAGAGGAACATCGAGGCAATACCGAGGCCAACGAGTAGCGCGGTGGTGGTGACATCGAGCGTTCCCACGCGGAACCACCCGTCGCGGCTGGGGCGTTCGGGCATGGAGAACTGGTAACGGCCGGGCACGCAGGCAACCCTATCCGCGACACCCTCACTGCCGCAGGGCGTTGACCGTAGAGTCAGTGTGATGGTTGCTCGCCCGCCCAACGGAACGATTCCCGAGACGCCCGGCTCGTACCAGTTCAAGGACAAAGACGGTCGCGTCATCTACGTCGGTAAGGCCGGCAACCTGCGTCAGCGTCTGTCGAACTACTTCCAAGACCCTCGCAACCTGCACCCGCGCACCGCACAGATGGTGACCACGGCCACGTCGGTGGAGTGGATCGAGGTACGCAACGAGGTCGAGGCGCTGATGCTGGAGTACAGCCTCATCAAGCAGCACCATCCGCGCTTCAACGTGCGCCTGCGCGACGACAAGAGTTACCCCTTCCTGGCCGTCACGCTCGACGAGCAGTACCCGCGAGCGCTCGTGATGCGTGGGCGCAAGCGGAAAGGCACGCGCTACTTCGGCCCCTACGCGCACGCCTACGCCATCCGCGACACGCTCGACCTGTTGTTACGCAGCTTCCCCATCCGCACATGTAGCCCGGGCAAGTTCAATGAGCACCAGCGCCTAGGCCGGCCATGCCTGCTGTTCCACATCGAGAAGTGCAGCGGGCCGTGTGTCGGCGAGATCGACGAGATGCCGTACCGCCAGTTGGTGCAGGAGCTGTGCGACTTCCTCGACGGCGACACCGACGACATTGTCAAGCGACTGGAAGCCGAGATGGCTGGGGCGGCCAAGGAGCTGGAGTACGAGCGCGCTGCCCGGTTGCGCGACCGCTTGCTGGCGGTGCGCCGGGCCATCGAGAAGCAGCAGATGGTCGGGGAGCGCAGCGAGGACATCGACATCATTGGCATCGCCGACGACGAGCTGGAAGCAGCGGTGCAGGTGTTCTTCGTCCGCAAGGGCCGGGTGGTGGGCCGCAAGGGGTTCGTGCTCGACAAGGTGGAAGAGCTCTCACCGGGGGGCCTGGTCGACCGCATCCTGGAATCGCTGTACGGCGACGACCCGCCGGCGGGTGTGCCCAAGCAGGTGCTCGTGCCGGTCGACCCGGACGACCAAACGACGTACGAGGAGTGGCTGTCGCACCTGCGTGGCAGCCGGGTGCAGATCCGCGTTGCGCAGCGCGGCGACAAGCGCGAGCTGCACGAGACTGTTACTCGCAACGCGCGTGAGGAGTTTACTCGCCACCGCATGCGCCGCGCCGGCGACCACAACGCGCGTAGCCGCGCGATCACCGAGCTGCAGGATCTGCTGGGCCTGCCCGAAGCGCCGCTGCGCATCGAGTGTTACGACATGGCGCACCTGCAGGGCACCGACTACGTGGGCAGCATGGTGGTGATGGAGGACGGCTTGCCCAACAAGCGCGAGTACCGACGTTTCAAGGTGCGCGACGTGCCCGGCAACGACGACTACGCGGCGATGGAGGAAGTGCTCACCCGCCGCTTGCAGGCGTACCTGAACGAGCGCGACCAGCCCCTCGACGATGACTTGGTCGACGGGCAGGGTGGCCGCCGCCCGAAGAAGTTCGCATATCCGCCGCAGCTGCTGTTGGTCGATGGTGGCAAGGGTCAGCTGGCGGTCGCGGACCGGGTGGTACGCAAGCTGGGTCTCCAGGACGAGATCCCCATCGCCTCACTCGCCAAGCGCTTCGAGGAGGTTTACCTGCCCGGCCGTGGCGAGCCGGTCGAGGTCCCCCGGGGCAGTGATGCGCTGTTCATGCTGCAGCGCATCCGCGACGAGGCCCACCGGTTTGCCAACACGTTCCACCGCGAGCTGCGCGGCAAGCGAATGACGGCGTCTTCGCTCGACGGCATTCCTGGCTTGGGTGAGGCGCGCAAGAAGAAGCTCACCCAGGTGATGGGTGGCGTCAACGCAGTGAAGAAGGCGTCGCTCGACGACCTGAAAGCGCTGTCGTTCCTGCCCGATGCGGTCGCCGAGGCGATCCACGCCAAGTTCCATCGTGGGTGAGCCGGTAGAAGAGTTGTGGCTGCGACCGCTGGCCCAGGATGGTTCCGATGCGGTGGTGATGCTGCCGTGGCTGACCGACGAGCGGATGCTCGATTGGGATTTCTTCCACGCCTACCAAAACACCTGAAGTCTGTTCACAATCGCACTTGTCGCATCGTGACCTCGGTGTGACTCGGTCGGGCCGCGACACGTGCGATTGTGAACGCCGCAACCCGAGTCAGCGGAAGGCGCTGAGCACGTCGGCGTGCAACGCCGCGTACGTGTCGCGACGCTCGCTCTCCGACTCGCCGAGCGTGAAGTCGGGGATGGCGAACTCGTGCACGCCAAGCTCCGCGTAGCGGGCCAGTTGGTCGATCAGTTCTTGCGCACCGCCGACGACGGAGCGACCGGCAACGATGTGCGGCTCGGCTGCCGCGCGGGCGGCCGGCGTAGGCGTGTAGTACACCATCGCCTGTGCCGAACGGCGCAGCTCGCCGGGTTCGCGACCGACGGCCTCGCAGGCCTCCAGGAACCGCTCGGTGCGCCGCCCCACTTCAGCGGGGTCGCCCCAGGTGTTCCACTCCTCCGCCCAGCGGGCGGTCAGCCGCAACATGCGCGGGCTGCCCGTGCCCACCAGGATGGGCAGTGTGCCATTGACCGGCTTGGGCGATAGCGGTGCACCGGTGAGGCGGTAGGTCTCGCCGTGGAAGTCGACGCGGTCCTCGCGGAACAGGCGATGCACGATCTCGATCGCCTCCGCAAAGCGGCTGACGCGAGGCCCCGGCGCTGGTAGATCGAAGCCGTATGCGGCGTGTTCGTTGACCTGCCAGCCGGCGCCCATGCCGAGTACAGAACGCCCGGTTGAGACGTGGTCGACCGTGGTGGCGCGCTTGGCCAGCAGCACCGGGTGGTGAATGGTGACGGGCGAAACCATCGAGACCAAGCGCACGCGCGGCACGAGCGCGCCGATAGCGGCGAGGACGCTCCAACACTCCAGCGCGTCGCCTTCATCCGGTGTGCCGTCGTCGGTGTTCGGCATCAGATGGTCGGCATACCAGAAGGAGTGGAAGCCGGCGCCCTCGGCCCATGTCGCAAGCGAGAGCGTTTCGCCCCAGGTTCGGTCGTACGAGGGCCACACGGAGAACTGCATGCGCCGCACTCTACGACAGCCCCTACGATTGCTTCGTGAGCAACGATCTGTGGGAAACGCATGCGGAGTGGTGGATCGACGGCTTCACGGCCGGAGCGGACCCTGAGTACGAAGAGCAGATCCTGCCCCTCGCAGCCCGCGAACTGGCGGGCGCACAGCGCGTACTCGACGTCGGCTGCGGCGACGGTCAGGTCAGTCGCCTGGCCGCCAGGCTCGGCGCGCAGGTGGTGGGCATCGACCCCACCTGGAACTGTGTCAAGGTTGCCAACGAGCGCGGCGGGGGAGTGTTCGCCCGCGCCGGTGCGGCGCAGCTGCCGTTCCCTGATGCCACGTTCGATGCGGTGGTCGCATGCCTCGTGTTCGAACACATCCGCGACGTGGACAGCGCAATCGCTGAGGTTGCCCGCGTGCTGCAGCCCGGTGGCCGGTTCTGCTTCTTCCTCAACCATCCGCTGCTGCAAACGCCCAACAGCGGCTGGATCGACGACCAGTTCCTCGACCCGCCCGAGCAGTACTGGCGCATCGGCCCGTACCTCGTCGAGGACGAGACGATCGAGGAGGTGGAGAAGGACGTGTTCATCCCGTTCATCCACCGGCCGCTCAGCCGCTACATCAACACGCTCTCGGACAACGGCCTGCTGCTCGAGCGAATGGAGGAGCCCGCCCCGCCGGCCGGCTTCCTCGCCAAGGCAGAGGAGTACCTCGCAGCGTCCACCATCCCGCGGTTGCTCTACCTGCGCACCCGCAAGGTGTGACCGCCCGGCTCGGTGGCCTACGCTCTCGTTGATGGCCGACATCCTGCTCATCACCGGCATGTCCGGCGCCGGTCGCTCCGGTGCCGCGGCGGTGCTCGAGGACCTCGGCTGGTACGTCATCGACAACCTGCCCACGTCGCTGGTCGACACCATCGTCGAGCTGGTCAGCAAGCCCGGCAGCGACATCCATCGCCTCGCCCTGGTTGCTGGGCGCCAGCACGTCGAGCTACTGCCGAAGGTCGCTGCGCTGCGCGCCGGCGGGCATCGCGTGCGCATGCTGTTCCTGGATGCGTCCACCACTGCACTGGTCAAGCGGTACGACTCCACTCGGCGCAAGCACCCGCTCGATGGCGAGGCACCCGGCCTGATGGAAGCCATCGATCTCGAGCGCAAACTGCTGCAACCGGTGAAGAGCGCCGCCGACCTGGTGATCGACACAACCGAGCTCAACGTGCACCAGCTGAAGGCGAAGCTGCTCGCCGCGTTCGACGAAGTCGGCGACGGGCAGCGGCTACAGATCGCGATCGAGAGCTTCGGGTTCAAGCACGGCCTGCCGATGGACGCCGACGTCGTGATGGACGTCCGCTTCCTCCCAAACCCGCACTGGGACGAAGCGCTTCGCCCGCTCACCGGTCACGATCCAGCCGTGCGCGATTTCGTGCTCGAGCGTTCGCAGGCCAGCGACTTCCTTGATCGCTTCGAAGGGCTGATGCTGTCGCTGCTGCCCTCGTACGAGAATGAGGGCAAGAGCTACCTCACGGTCGCGTTCGGCTGCACCGGCGGTCGCCATCGCAGCGTCGCGGTTGCCGAGGAACTGGCCCGTCGGTTGCGCGAGCACGGCTACGCGGTGCGCACCGGCCACCGCGACCTCGCGCGCTGACAACCGCACGCTGACGATCGGCGGCCACAAAGGGCCGAAGGGCCGGTTCGCTCCCACGTCGGCTTGAGTAGGCTCACGTTCGAAAGACCCCTCTGTCGAAAGGAACGCAACCATGACGGTTCGCGTCGGTATCAATGGTTTCGGGCGCATCGGGCGCAACTTCTTCCGGGCTGCCAAGCAGCGCGGCGCAGACATCGATTTCGTGGCGGTGAACGATCTCGGTTCACTCGACCAGATGGCGCACCTGCTGAAGTACGACTCGGTGCTGGGGGTTCTGCCCAACGAGATCAAGGCCACCAAGAACGGCATCAGCGTCGACGGTGACGAGCTGCGCGTACTGAGCGAGCGCGATCCCAAGAACCTGCCGTGGGGCGAGCTGGGCGTCGATGTCGTCATCGAGAGCACGGGCTTCTTCACCAAGCGCGACACGGCCGCATACCACCTCGATGCCGGCGCTCCGTTGGTCATCGTTTCGGCGCCGTGCGACGGTGCCGACGCCACGTTCGTGTACGGGGTCAACCACAAGGACTTCGACTTCAAAACGCAGAAGGTCATCTCCAACGCAAGCTGCACCACCAACTGCTTCGTACCGTTGGTGAAGGTGCTCGACGATGCGTTCGGTGTAGAGCAGGGACTGATGCAGACGGTGCACGCGTACACCGGCGACCAGCAGCTCGTCGACGGTCCGCACAAGGACCTGCGCCGCGCGCGTGGCGCCGCCATCAATATCGTCCCCACGGGCACCGGCGCCGCTCGCGCCACCAGCCTCGTGCTCACCAACATGAAGGGCAAGCTCGACGGCACCTCGCTGCGCGTGCCGGTGCCCACCGGTTCCATCGTCGACTTCACCGCCACGCTCAAGACCGCCGCGACGGTCGCCGAGATCAACGCGGTGTACAAGAAGGCCGCAGCGTCGGGCCCGCTCAAGGGCATCCTGCGCTACACGGAAGACCCCATCGTGTCCAGCGACATCCAGGGCGACCCGCACAGCAGCATCTTCGACGCCGGCCTCACCATGAGCATGGGCAAGCTGGTCAAGGTCCTGTCGTGGTACGACAACGAATGGGGCTACAGCAACCGCCTCATCGACACCACGCTGTACGCCGGCGCCAAGGTCAGCAAGCGGAAGAAGTAGTCATGGCTGGCCGCATCCCCACGCTCGCCGATCTCGGCGACGTCAGCGGCAAGCGCGTGTTGGTTCGCACCGACTTCAACGTTCCGATGGAGAACGGCGAGATCACCGACGACTTCCGCATCCGCGCCGCGCTGCCCACGATCAATTGGCTCACCGAGCGAGGTGCGCAGGTCGTCACGGCCTCGCATCTCGGCCGGCCCAAGGGTCAGCCGAACCCGAAGTACAGCATGGACGCCGTGCGCGCACGGCTCGCCCAGTTGGCGCCCGGGGTCGAGCTGATGGAGAATCTGCGCTTCGACGCCGGCGAGGAAGGCAACGACCCCACGTTCGTTGCTCGCCTCGTTGACGGCATCGACCTGTACGTCGATGATGCGTTCGGTGCGTGCCACCGCGCGCACGCCAGCATCGTGGGCCCACCAAAAACACTGCCGTCGGCGATGGGTCTGCTGCTGCAGAAAGAGGTCGAGGTGCTCCTCGGCTTGCGCGAGCACCCGAAGCACCCGTTCGTCGCTGTGCTCGGTGGCTCCAAGATCAGCGACAAGCTCGGTGTGGTCGAGGCCTTGCTCAACACGGTGGACTCGCTCGTCATCGGCGGAGCAATGTGCTTCACGTTCCTCGCCGCCCAGGGCTACCCCATCGGTGCCTCATTGTGGGAGCCCGATCAGGTGGAGACGTGCAAGCGACTGCTCGAGCAGTCCAAGGCCACCGGCAAGACCATTCACCTCCCGGAGGACCTGACGGGTGTCGATGCGCAGGGCGAGTACGCGACGTTCGGCATCAGGTTGCCCGAGGGTGCGAAGGGCTTCGACATCGGCCCCGGCACTGCGGCCGCGTTCAGCGACGTGATCATGGATGCCCGCACCGTGTTCTGGAACGGCCCGATGGGCATGTTCGAGGACCCACGCTTCGAGGCCGGCACGCGCACCGTCGCCCAGGCGATGGCCGACACCAAGGCGTTCACCGTAGTCGGTGGTGGCGACAGCGCTGCTGCGCTCGCCCAATTCGGTCTGGATGACGACGTCGACCATGTCAGCACTGGTGGCGGTGCCTCGCTGGAACTCCTCGAGCTTGGCGACCTGCCCGGGCTCGAGGCACTACGTCACGCACCCAACGCACCGATCTCGCTCAACGACCCGGAGCCCTCATGACACGCAAGCCACTCATCTCCGGCAACTGGAAGATGAACCACAACCACTTCGAGGCCATCCAGACGGTGCAGAAGCTGGCGTACCTGGTGGGCAAGGACGACCTGGAGGCGGCCGACGTCAGCATCCATCCGCCGTTCACCGACATCCGCAGCGTCCAGACGGTGATCGACAGCGACAAACTGGGCTACGCGCTCGGTTCGCAGCACTGTCATTTCGAGGAAAAGGGGGCCTACACCGGTGAGGTGTCGCCGGTTTTCCTGGCAAAGCTGGGCGTGCAGTACGTGATCGCTGGTCACAGCGAGCGTCGCGAGATCTTCGGTGAGACCGACGAGATTGTCAACAAGAAGGTGGCTGCCATCCAGCAGCACGGCATGACTCCTATCTTCTGCTGCGGTGAGACGCTGGAGGAACGCGAAGCCGGCGCCACCGAGACGAAGGTGCTCGGCCAGATCCGCGCCGGACTGGCTGGCCGCAAGCCCGAGCAGGTCGGGGCGCTGGTCATCGCGTACGAGCCCATCTGGGCCATCGGCACCGGGCGTACGGCCACCAGCGACGACGCGCAGACGATGTGCGCCGCCATTCGGGCGTGCGTCGCCGAGATCGCCGGCAAGGATGCCGCAGCGTCGGTGCGCATCCAGTACGGCGGCAGCGTGAAGGCGGCCAACATCGCCGAACTGATGGCGATGCCCGACATCGACGGCGCACTGGTGGGCGGCGCCAGCCTGGACGCCGACGAGTTCGCTCGCATCTGCAAGTTGGGTGTGTGATCGCTGAACACAGTGGAAACACCGCTGGAACGTTTGCACCAACTTTTCGTACAAACGGGAAAGGGTCCGCTACCCCTGGGTAACTGACCGTGGTATCGTCCCTGCGCCCGTACTGATCGGGGAGGACAGTGCGAGTTTTGGCGGCACCTCGGTGCAGCCGCAGATCCTTCCCTCCGTTTCACCAGGAGGACCATCACGTGAGGAACACGAAGAGCAGCAAGTTCGCTGCACTCGTCGTCGGCCTTGCTCTCATCGCCGGCGCATGCAGCGACGACAGCTCGAGCACCGACACGACAGCAACTTCCGGAACCACTGGCGGTAGTGATACCACCGTCAGCGGCGACACCACCGTAGCCACCGACCCGCCGGCCGAAGGCGGCGGCACCGCTACCTACGCCGCCGAGCAGGAATACGTGTCGTACAACAACGGCACCTCGGACCAGAACCTGTTCTCCAGCACGCTCGTGCTGAACATGCTCCTGCCGGGCGCCTACATCGTCAATCCCGACCTTTCGTTCGAGCTGTGGGACGAGATGATGGTGTCCGCCGAGGTCACCGTCGACGAGCCGCAGACCGTCGAGTACGTGGTCAAGCCCGAAGCCGTCTGGTCCGATGGCGACCCCATCGACTGCGATGACTTCTACATGGCATGGCTCGCCAACAGTGGCAAGCTCGAGAAGCCGAACCCCGACTTCACGGCCGCTGGCCAGCTCGATGCCGACGGCAACGAGATCCCCGAGACGCTGCCCGTGTTCAACACTGCCAGCACCACCGGCTATGACAGCATCGCGTCGGTCGAGTGCTCCGAGGATGGCAAGACCATCACCACCGTCTACTCGACCCCGTACCCGGACTGGCAGGGTCTCTTCGGCGGCCTGCTGCCGGCGCACATCGTCGAGAACAACGCCGCCGTTGCCGACATCACGGCCGTCGACACCGAGGCAACTTCGGCTGACGCCGAGGCCTTGGGCGACTTCTGGAGCACCGGTTTCATCGGCTTCGACCCGGAGATCACCATCTCCGGTGCGTGGTACAACATCGACTCCTTCACCCCCGGCCAGGACCTGATCCTCAAGCGCAACGAAGCGTTCTGGGGCACGCCCGGCAAGCTCGACCAGATCGTGTTCCTCCAGGTCCCCGACGCCACGCAGCAGCCCGCCGCGCTGGAGAACGGTGACGTGCAGGTCATCACCCCGCAGCCGAACGCCGACCTGGTCGCCCAGGTCGAGGGTATGGACGGCGTGTCGTTCGACATTTCGGCCGGCACCACCTGGGAGCACTACGACTTCAACCAGGCCAACAAGCACCTCGCCAAGCCCGAAGTGCGTCAGGCCCTGGCGTTGTGCATCGACCGCCAGGAGATCGTCGACACGCTCGTCGTGCCGATCAACCCCGAGGCTCAGGTCCTGAACAACCGCATGTACGTCCCCGAGTCCCCGGACTACAAGGACAACAGCGGTGAATTCGGTACCCGCGACGTTGCTGCTGCCAAGGCACTCCTCGAGAGCGCCGGCTACACCATGGGCGCTGATGGCGTCTACGCCGACGCCGATGGCGAGCGTCTGGCACTGCGCCTGGGTCGTCGCGACCCGAACCCGCGCCGCCAGAGCACCAACGAACTGTTCGCAGAACAGTGCAAGGAAGCCGGCATCGAGCTGACCGACGACCCCGCCGAGGACATGAACTCGACCCGTCTGCCCGCCAGCGACTACGACATCATCCTCTTCGCCTGGGTGGCCACGCCGCTCCAGTCGTCGAACACGTCGATCTACGCACCCGGTGGCGATCAGAACTACAACAGCATCAACATCCCCGAGCTCACCGACCTGTTCGCACAGGCCAACGCCGAGTTCGACCAGACGAAGCGTGCCGAACTGATGAACCAGATCGACACCATCCTCTGGGAGAACATGGCAACACTGCCGTTGTTCCAGTTCACGAACATGGTCGCTTACAGCGACACGGTGTCGAACGTGGTCTTCAATGACCCGATCGGCGTCACCTGGAATGCCAACGAATGGGCCGTTTCGGTCTGATCGGTTTCAAGTAATGTCGGGGTGGGTTCGGCCGTCAGGGCCGGGCCCACCCCGTGCTACCTGGCCATACCCCTCATGATCCGTTTCGTCATTCGTCGCTTGCTCGTTGCGCTGCCGTTGTTGTTCGCCTCGAGCATCCTCACGTTCATTCTCGTTACCAACATCGGTGTACCCAAGGCGATCGAAGACGCCATGGCGAAGCCGAATGTGCAACAGGCACAGATCGACAGTCTCGAGCGCCAGTTCGGCATCGACAAGCCGCCCGTCGAGCGCTACATCAAGTGGGTCACCGACTTCGTCAAGGGCGACTGGGGTACCAACCAGAACAGCGTCGAGATTCGCCCGCTGATGTGGGAACGAATCCAAGTCACACTGCGGCTGCTCATCGCTGCCTCCATCTTCTCGGTGGTCCTCGGTGCGCTGATCGGCATCATCGGGGCCATCCGCCAGTACACGGCCTTCGACTACACGATGACCTTCCTGGCGTTCCTCTTCTTCTCCATACCCACCGCGGTGCTGGCCGGCTTCTTGAAGGAGTACGGCGCAATCCAGCTCAACCCCTGGCTACGCAATCCATCGATGTCCACCGCCGTGCTCGTGGTGCTGCTGGCCTTCGGCACGCTGTGTGGCTTCCTACTGCTGCGCAACCGCTACAAGTACGAGCGTGAGCGCCCGCTCAGCAAGGTGCTGCTCGGCGCCGCTGCCGGCCTTGGTGTCGCAGTCGGTGTGGCGGTCATCTTCGCCCTTTTCTGGGGTGGCAACACCTACCGCCAGGGCAACCCGAAGAACCTGATCCCCACCGTCGGCCAGACCACCCCCGGGTTCGAAGGCGACTTCATGGCGCGCATGCAGGACTACTTCTGGCACATGCTGCTGCCGACGGTGTCGCTGGTGCTGGTGGGTTTCGCCGGGTACAGCCGCTACATGCGGGCCTCGATGCTCGATGTGCTCAGCTCCGACTACGTGCGTACCGCCCGCGCCAAGGGCATCAGCGAGCGTCGGGTCACGGTGCGGCACGCGGTACGCAACGCGCTCATCCCGTTGGTCACCGTCGTTGCCCTTGACTTCGGTGTGCTGCTCAGCGGCGCGATCATCACCGAGACCATCTACGGCTGGGCCGGCATGGGCCGCTTCTTCTCCGAAGCGCTCACCGCCAAGGACCCACGGTCGCTGCTCGCCTTCGTGATGGTCACCGCCATTTCGGTGGTGCTGTTCAACCTCATCGCCGACATCGTGTACGCCCAACTCGACCCGAGGATCCGTCTTGGCTGATGTAGCTACTCCCGAGGTACACGACGAGCGCGAGTTCACCATCGCTGCACGCTCGCAGTCGCGCACCATCTTGAAGCGCTTCCTGCGTCACCGCCCGGCGATGATCTCGCTGGTGGTGCTCGTTCTGCTCACGCTGTTCGTGTTCCTGTTCCCACTGGTGTGGAAGTGGCCGTTCACCACGCGTGACAAGACGGCGCTCAGCAAGCCGCCGTCGTGGAACCACCCATTCGGCACCGACGGGCTGGGCAAGGATGGTCTCGGCCGGGTCATGCGCGGTACGCAGCGGTCGCTGGAGATTGCCATCATCACCGCCATCCTGGCTACCGTCATCGGTGTCACGCTCGGTGCCATCGCCGGCTACTTTCGTGGCTTCATCGACGCAGTCATCATGCGCCTCACCGACCTCGTCCTCACCCTGCCGTTGCTGGTCGTGGTGGCGGTCGTGTCGGTGGGCAACCCCGACTCCCCGTGGTACACCATCCCGTTCCTGCTCGGTATCTTCGGCTGGACGTACCTCGCCCGCATCGTGCGCGCCGAGTTCATGTCGTTGCGCGAGAAAGAGTTCGTCGAGGCGGCCCGCGCCGTCGGTGCGAAGGACCGTCGCATCATCTTCCGGCACATCCTGCCCAACCTCGCCGGCCCCATCATCGTCAGCGCCACGCTCACCATCGCCGGCGCCATCCTCACCGAGACAGCGCTGTCCTTCCTCGGTCTCGGCGTGCGGGCCCCAGACGTCTCGCTCGGTTTCCTCATCCAGGACGGCCTCAGCGCGTTCACCACGCGGCCGTGGCTGTTCTGGTTCCCGGCCGTGGCCATCGTGCTGGTGTGCCTCTCCGTCAACTTCATCGGTGATGGCCTGCGCGATGCGTTCGACCCCAAGCAGAACCGGATCAAGGCGTAGTCATGAAGCTCCTCGAAGTCAGCGGGCTCAACGTTCGTTTCCCCACCGAGGACGGCGTGGTGCACGCGGTGCGCGATGTGTCGTTCAGCGTCGATCGTGGTGAGGTGCTCGGCATCGTCGGCGAGTCCGGGTCCGGCAAGTCGGTCACGTCGATGGCCGTGATGGGCCTGCTCCCGCGCAGCACCCTCATCGAAGGCTCCATCCTGTACGACGGCAAGGAACTGGTCGGTCTGCCACGCAAGAAGCAGACCAGCTACCGCGGCAACGAGATCGGGATGATCTTCCAGGACCCGATGACGTCGCTGAACCCGGTGTACAGCATTGGTTGGCAGTTGGCCGAGGCAGTGCGTGCGCACGACGACGTCGGCCGCAAGCCGGCATGGCAGCGTGCCATCGAACTGCTCGAACTGGTGGGCATTCCACAGGCCAAGAACCGTGTCGAGAGCTATCCGCACGAATTCTCCGGTGGAATGCGGCAGCGCGTGATGATCGCGATGGCCATGGCCAACAACCCCAAGGTGCTGATCGCCGACGAACCCACCACGGCGCTCGACGTGACGGTGCAGGCGCAGATCCTCGAGACGCTCAAGGAGATCCAGGACCGCACCAACATTGCGATCATCCTGATCACCCACGACCTGGGCGTGGTGGCGGGCATGGCCGATCGCGTGATGGTGATGTACGCCGGTTCGGCAGTCGAGAACGCCAAGGTCGACGACCTGTACTACCAGCCGCGCATGCCCTACACCATCGGTCTCCTGGGCGCGATTCCCGGTGAGCGGTCCGACGGCCGGCCGTTGCAGCAGATCAAGGGCACCACGCCTTCGCTGATCAAGATGAAGCCCGGTTGCCCGTTCTCCACCCGTTGCCCCCTCGTCATCGATCGTTGCCGGGCCGAGACCCCCGTGCTCGAGCCCATCGAGACGCCCGATCACCTGGTCGCCTGCCATCGGCGCGACGAGGTCGGCCAGATCGATGTCCGTTCGCTGTTTGCTCCGGAGGGCGTGTCGTGAGTGCCGCCGAGACCAACGAACCGATTCTCGTCGTCGAGAACCTGGTCAAGCGGTTCCCCATCAAGGGGGGCTTCTTCGGCCGCACGGTGGCTGTGGTCGACGCCGTGTCCGGTGTTTCATTCTCGGTGAACCGCGGTGAGACGCTCGGCCTGGTAGGCGAAAGCGGTTGTGGCAAGTCGACCACCGCCCGAGCCATCCTGCGCCTACACGAACCCGACAGCGGCAGCGTGGTGTTCGAGGGTCGCGACGTGATCGGCATGAGCAAGTCGGAGCTGCGCAAGATGCGCCGCGAGATGCAGGTGGTCTTCCAAGATCCGTATGCCTCACTGAACCCGCGTTGGCAGATCAACAACATCATCGGCGAGCCGCTTGCGGTCCAGGGCGTCAGCACCCACGAACGCACCGAGCGCGTTGCCGAACTGCTCGGCCTTGTCGGTCTCAGCCCCGAGCACGGCAACCGTTACCCGCACGAGTTTTCCGGTGGCCAGCGGCAGAGAATCGGCATCGCCAGGGCACTGGCACTGGACCCGAAGCTGGTCGTGCTCGACGAGCCCGTATCGGCGCTCGACGTCAGCGTGCAAGCCGGTGTCATCAACCTGCTCGACGACCTGCAGAACCGTCTCGGCCTGTCGTACGTCTTCGTCGCCCACGACCTGTCGGTCGTGCGTCACATCTCGGACCGTGTTGCCGTGATGTACCTGGGCAAGATCGTCGAGATCGGCGACCGCGACGCGATCTACCATGGCGCTGCGCACCCGTACACGCAGGCGCTGCTGTCGTCGGTGCCGGTCGCAGACCCGATCAAGGAACGCGCTCGCCATCGCATCGCGCTCACCGGCGACGTCCCCAGCCCGGTCAACCCGCCCAGCGGCTGCCGTTTCCGTACCCGTTGCCCGATTGCGCAGGACATCTGCTCGGCGGAAGAGCCGGCGCTGATCGACCGCGGCCAGGGCCACCCGGTCGCCTGCCACTTTGCTGCGCTCGCACCCGCACCGGTGTTGGCCGCAGACGCCGCGCTGTGAACTTGCCCCGATAGGATTCCCGACCGTGCGCGATTTCATCATGTACCTCACGATCATTGTGAACGTCCTGTCGTTGTTCGGCATGGTGGCCGGTGTGCTCATGCACAGCGGTCGCGGTGGTGGCCTCAGCGACATGTTCGGTGGGGCGGGCTCCACGGCATTGGGCAGCACCGCTGCCGAGCGCAACCTCACCCGCATCACCACCGTGTTCGGCATCGTGTGGATCGGTACGATCGTCGCACTGAGTTTCCTGTTGGTGCGCTAACAGCGCTCCGGTAGCCTCATTACGCAACCACGTCGAAGTGGCGGAATAGGCAGACGCGCCAGCTTGAGGGGCTGGTGAACTTAGGTTCGTGGGGGTTCAAGTCCCCCCTTCGACACGAAACGACCAGCGCGATTGCGCTGGTCGTTCTGCATTTGGGATCGTATCCGGAATCGGCCGGCGGGTTGGGCAATGTCGGCCTGCGGCACGTCCCGCCGGGGTCACCTCTTTC
>Ga0105047_10001682_pt1 | contig 39706 bp, 43 predicted proteins | sample MAT04_FD_78384 | JGI IMG/M metagenome (GOLD analysis project Ga0105047, IMG submission 78384) | Freshwater microbial communities from Lake Fryxell liftoff mats and glacier meltwater in Antarctica - MAT-04 (megahit assembly) | ecosystem: Environmental > Aquatic > Freshwater > Ice > Liftoff...
ACCACGGTCACCAGCCAACCCCAACACCACGACCCGCTTCGTCCACCGACCGGATCGCCGGGCAGCTCGCCGAGCAGTGCGTCGAGCAGAACATCGCGGCCACCCGAGCGATCGGGACACGTCCCCGACGTCCCGGTCACAAACCGGTCAGATCCAACTGGCGGACCGCCCAGGCTGCGCCGAGAACCGCAGGAAGAGGCCGCACCCCCGTTGAAACCGCCGCCGGCCGACCCGGGCACGCGAATGGCGACCGCCGACGCGTCCACAGAACCGGCGCTCGCTCGAGGACCCCGATCGTCGTTCCCTGACACGAGCTGAAACGACCGTCGCGGCGCCACGCCCTGCGGTGGCGTGCGCTCGTCTCCGACCGGTCTCGCGGCGAGAGGTCCTCTCGCCCTTCAGGGCGCCGGGCGACTGTAGGCATTGCGGGCGGCGCGTCGTTCGAGTCCATGGGACACCGTCGGTCCTCTACGCCGGTGCCGTCCCTGGCATCGGCCGTGGCCCCCTAGGATCCCTGGTGATGACCGACTCCCGTCCCGTGAACCTCACCCCGTCCGGACCGCCGGAGACCATTCTTCCGTTCGAGGCTCCCGAGGCCCGGCAGCGGCTGGAGCAGGCGCTCGCCGCTCCACCCGAAGAGCGGCGTGCCGCCATCTCGACCGTCGTCGCGGCCTATCCCCGATGGTCCGAGGCGTGGGAACGGCTCGGGGATCTGGGCCGTGACCCGATCGAGCAGTACGCGGCGTTCCGTGTCGGATACCACCGGGGTCTCGACGCCCTGCGCGCCAATGGTTGGCGCGGTTCGGGTTACGTGCGGTGGGAACACCCGTCCAACCGGGGGTTCCTGAGAGCGCTGGCCGGCTTGGCCCGCACCGCCGAAGGGATCGGCGAGAACGACGAAGCCGAGCGCTGCCAACTGTTCCTGCGTCAACTCGATCCGTCGTGGCCGCCCGCCGATCTCGACGACGCCCGCTGAGGCTTTCGGTCGTGGTCGATGCGCTTGGCTCCTCTCTCGATGCCCGTCTCGCCGTCGACGGCGTCGACGGGTGGCTCACCGACCAGCAGGCCGATCGGCTCTGGAACCGCGCCCGGGAGTTGCATGCCGGCGCCCAGGTCGTCGAGATCGGCAGCTTTCGAGGCCGCTCCACCATCATCCTCGCTCTCGCCCTCCCCGAGCAGTCCGAGGTCGTGGCCATCGACCCCCACGGCGGCAACGATCGTGGTCCGCAGGAACTCCGCGGGAAGGAGGTCGAGGCCGAGGCCGACCATCGCGTCTTCCTCGAGAACCTCGAGCGGGCCGGGGTGCGTGACCGGGTCCGGTACTTGCGTGAGTTCTCCCACGCCGCCCATGACGAGGTGGAGGGCGACATCGACCTGCTGTACATCGATGGCGCCCATCGTTTCGGCCCTGCACGCGACGACATCGCGAAATGGGGTGTCCGCGTCGCCCCCGGCGGCACGATGCTCATCCACGACTCGTTCAGTTCGGTCGGCGTGACCCTGGCCATCCTCACCACCATCGCCGGGTCCGACCACTGGGAGTACATCGGGCGTTCGGGCTCGATGGCCGAGTACCGGCGGGTGCAGCTGTCGCCGCGTCAGCGGCGCCACTCGCGCAACGCCCAACTCGCCCAACTCCCCTGGTGGGGGAGCAACGTGGTCATCAAGGTCCTGATCCTCGCCGGCCTGCGCCCCGTCGCCCGGGCCCTCGGCTTTCCCGCCGACAAACCTTGGCCGTACTGAGCAGATCGGCCAGGTCGGTTTGGTCGACGCCGTCGGTTCCTCTACGACCGCTGGCCCATCGCGGCATCAGCCGGGGTCGTGTCGCCGCCTACGGCGACGTCCCCTCGCCCGGATCGTGAACGCCTCTCGCCCGGCGGTCGACCCGGATCCACGGCCACTGGTCGGTGCCGTGCTGACCGGTGGGGCTTCGAGACGCATGGGCCGCGACAAGGCCCTCGTCGTGGTGGACGACAACCCTCTGGTTGCGACAGCGGTCTTCGCCCTCCGCCAGACCGGAGCCGATCCGGTGTTGGCGATCGGGGGAGACCACGAGGCGTTGGCCCGGCTCGTCCCTGGTGCGGTTTTCGTCCCGGACCTCCATGCGGGTGAGGGCCCGCTCGGAGGGTTGGTCACCGCCCTCGACGCGGCGATGGGGATCACGGCGGACCCGTCGACCCTCGTCGTGGTGATCGCCTGCGACATGCCCCGCATCGATGGGCCCACCTTGTCAGCGTTGGTCTCGGCCCTCGACGCGGATCCTGCGGCCGGGGTCGCGGTCGCGGTGGTGAACGGCCGACGGCAACCGTTGACTGCGGCCTGGCGTCCGCCCACCAGCCACACCGTTCTGGCCCGGGCCTTCGCCGCCGGGGAACGGGCACCGCGTCGCGTCCTGCCGTCGCTCCGGGTCGTCGAGGTGTCCGGACTCGACAGCGACGCGATCGCCGACGTGGATCGGCCCGAGGACCTCGACCGGTACGCTGGCCCGCAGTGAGCGGAGGCGAAGTGTCGCGAGCCCCCGATTCGAACGATCCGACCAGGAGTGAGGCGTGACCGACGAAGCCCCAGAGATCGACATCGACACTCTCGTGACCCATCTCGAAACCGGTGCGATGGTCGTGGACGTCCGGGAAGACGACGAGTACCGAGACGGCCACGTCCCCGGAGCCGTCCACATCCCGCTGGCCACGGTGCCCGATGCCCTCGACCGGCTCCCCACCGACGAGCCGGTGTACGTCGTGTGCGCTGTCGGAGGGCGAAGCGCCCAGGCCGTGTCGTTCCTGCGCACCAACGGCATCGAGGCCACCAACGTGGCTGGAGGCACCAAGGCCTGGATCGAGGCGGGGAAGCCTGTCGTCGTCGGGAGTGACCCACTCTGACCGACACCGACGAGGTTGCCGAGCGCCGGTTCGTCGACACCGATCACGGCTTGGCCGAGGTGGTCACCGCGCTGGCTGATCAGCCCGAGTACGCCCTCGACACCGAGTTCCACCGCGAGCGCACCTATTTCCCGAAGCTGGCACTGGTACAACTCGCCTGGCCCGGCGAGCTCGTACTGGTCGACCCGCTCGCCGTCGACTTCGCCCCCTTCGCGGCCGTGCTCGACGGCCCCGGTACCGCGGTCCTGCATGCCGCCGACCAAGACCTCGAGGTACTGCAACTGGCCTGTGGCACCGCGCCGTCGCACCTCTTCGACACGCAACTGGCGGCCGGTTTCGTGGGCATGAGCACCCCTTCGCTGGCCTCGCTGTACGAACGCGTCGTCGACGTTCGCGTCGAAAAGGCCGACCGGATGACCGACTGGTTGCAGCGCCCCCTCACCACCGATCAGTTGCAGTACGCCGCCAATGACGTGGCATACCTGCTGGAGGTCGAGCACCGCCTGATCCGCGATCTCGAGGAGCGGGGCCGACATCAGTGGGCCCTCGACGAGTGTGAGCTGATGCTTCGTCGTTCCCGCGGGCAGCGCGACCCGGAAGAGGCGTGGCGACGGATCAAGGAGGCTCGCCAGTTGAAGGGCCGAGCGCGGGCGGTGGCGCGATCCGTGGCGGCGTGGCGGGAACGGCGAGCTGCTGGGCTCGACATCCCGGTCCGCCACGTCCTGTCCGACATGGCCGTGATCGGCATCGCCCAGCGTCCGCCTTCGAACCGCAAGGAACTCGAGCGGATTCGAGGCCTCGATCGCGGGCTGCGTCCCGACGCTATCGAAAGCCTGCTGGCTGCTGTCCGCTTCGGGGTCGAAAGCCCTCCGCCCGTGTCCGATGAGATGTCGGCTGGGCCTCTCGACCGAGATCTACGCCCGGCGGTGGCGCTCGTCTCGGCGTGGGTGGCGCAACTGGCCCGTGACCTCGAGATCGACTCCACTCTGTTGGCTACGCGCAACGACCTCGAAGCGCTGCTTCGCGATGACGAGGGTGCTCGGTTGGCGACGGGATGGCGCCACGGGATCGTGGGGGAGCCCATCCGCCGGCTGGTCGACGGTGGGGCCGCCGTCGCCTTCGCCGGCAACGGCGAGCTGGTCATCGAAGAGCGCTCCCATCGTCCCCTCGGCTGAACTCCGTCGCGCCGCACCCCGCTCCTCGCCGACGAGAACCCACCCTGGTCGATCGAGCGCCGGCCACTGGGTCGAGGGACGACCCTGAGTCCTTCAGGTCGGGGGTTCAGGACGGTCCGAGGAGCACGGCTTGATCGGGTCCGAGGGTCCGTGGCGCCGGGCCGCCCTCGCCGACACCATCGGACGCCACGAGCACGAGGTGCTCGGCGATCACTGGGTCGAGGTCGGCACCGAGCTCGACGATGGAAGCGGTGAAGTTGACGAGGATCACCCGGTGGTCATCGCCAACGGTCGAGCGGATCCACCCGAGCACCCCCGGCGGGGTGGCGAGGAACGTCTGGTCACCCTGCTCGAGGGCCAGGGAAGCGTGTCGTTGCTCGAGCAACCGCCGGTACAGGTGCAGGATCGAGGCGGGATTGCTTCGCAGGTGGGCAACGTTGCGGACGGTGCTCTCCGGGGGCAGCGGGAGCCACGGATCGGTTGTCCACCCGTGGCCGACGGAGTCATCCCACGGGATGGGGGCGCGACAGCCATCACGACCGCCCGGATCGACGACACGGTCGGGCGGAACCTCCGCATCGAGCAGCCCCAGTTCCTCCCCGGCATAGAGGAAGGGCGTACCCCGCAGGCCGAGCAGCAGCACGGCTGCAGCCCGAGCCCGGGACTCCGAACCGCCATAGCGGTTGCGGTGGCGGGGGTTGTCGTGGTTCGACAGCACCCATGTGGGCCAGGCGTCGATGGGATCGAGAGCGCCGGTGGTGGTGTCGATCACCTCGCGCCAGCAATCGGCGTCCCATTCTGCGTACAGGGCTGGAAAGTTGAACGACAGGTGGAGCTCGTCACCGCGCCCGTAGTACTTGGCCATACGCGGCACGTCGAGGAGGTAGACCTCGCCCACCATCATGCGGTCGTCCTCGTAGCCATCCACGAGGCGCCGCAGGTCTCGCAGGATCGGGTGGGTTTCGGGTCGATCGTTCAGGCCGACGTGGGGCAGGCCGATCGACTCCGGGGGGTCGTCGGCCAAGTCGGGGTCCTTGCCCAGCAGGTGCACGACGTCGATACGCACTCCGTCGACCCCACGATCCAACCAGAAGCGCAGCACGCCGTGCATGGCCTCGACGACACGGGGGTTGGACCAGTCGAGATCCGGTTGTTGCGGGAGGAAGCAGTGCAGGTAGTACTGGCCGGTCGTGGGGTCGAGCGTCCAGGCCGGCACGGGAGAGAACGCCGCCCGCCAGTTGTTGGGGGGGCCGCCGGACGGGGAGGGGTCCCGCCAGACGTACCACTCCCGCTTGGGGTCGGCGGTACTGCTCCGCGACTCGACGAACCACGGATGCTGTTCGGAGGTGTGGTTCGGGACCCAATCGAGCACCACGCGAATGCCGAGGGCGTGGGCGTCGGCGATGAGTCCGTCGATGTCGTCGAGCGCCCCGAACAGCGGGTCGACATCGCAGTAATCGGCGACGTCGTAGCCGAAGTCGGCCATGGGGGAGCGATAGAACGGCGAGAGCCAGATGGCGTCGACCCCGAGCCAGGCGAGGTGCCCGAGGCGATCGCGAACCCCGCCCAGGTCGCCGATCCCGTCGTGATTCGAGTCGGCGAAGGATCTCGGGTAGATCTGGTACACCACCGCCGATTGCCACCAGGGTCTTGTGCCCACCGGGGGATACTAGGCCTTCTCCGTGGCTCGGACCTCGAGGTCACACCCGCTACAGTTTCGCCCTACGTTCACCGGACGGGAGTTGACCCGTGAAGAAGGGGCGACATCGGCGCTTCGAAGAAGCCCGAGCACTCAAGCGCAACAACGACGATCTCGACGCCATCCTCGATGCGCGCGATGCCGAGCCTTGTCCCGAGTGCGGGGCCGATCCCGGGCACGACCACTCTTCGTGGTGCATGTACGAGCGTGAAGTCGACGACGCCGGCTCCTGGGGAGCCTGAGCCCTTCTCCAACGGCGCCTCTCGCTGCCGTGTGGCGGCGCGATTCGGGTTCGGGGGCTTGGCGCCGGTAACATCGTTCCCCCGTGCCCCCCGCCGAAGACACCTCCATCTCCCTCCGCAACGTCGCTCTGGTCGCTCACGTCGATCATGGCAAGACCACCCTCGTCGACGCCCTCCTGAGGGCCAGTGGGGTGTTCAGCGAGCACCAGGCCCTCGTCGACCGGGTCATGGACTCCAGCGATCAGGAACGGGAGCGAGGTATCACCATCCTGGCCAAGGCCGCCTCGGTCTCCTGGCACGGCACCCGGATCAACCTGGTCGACACGCCCGGGCACTCCGACTTCGGTGGAGAAGTCGAGCGGGCCCTCACGATGGTCGACGGGGTGGTGCTGCTGGTCGACGCCGCCGAGGGTCCCCTGCCCCAGACCCGCTACGTCCTCTCCAAGGCCCTCGCCGCCGATCTCCCCGCGGTGGTCGTGCTCAACAAGGTCGACCGCCACGATGCCCGGCCCGACGAGGTGCTCGACGAGATCTACCAGCTGTTCCTCGACCTCGACGCCGACGAAGCCGCCATCGACTTCCCGGTGATCTCCGCCATCGCTCGCGAAGGTCGGGCGGTCTCCGGCATCGGGATGCCGGGTCCCGACGACGACCTGACTGCGCTCTTCGAAGCCATCCTCGCCAGCGTGCCCGCCCCCGCCGGTGACCCCGACGCGCCGCTGCAGGCCATCGTCACGAACCTCGATGCCAGCGACTACCTCGGGCGTCTGGCCATCGGCCGAGTGGTGCAGGGCACGCTGCGCCGCGGGCACTCCGTGGCGCTCTGCGAGGAGGACGAGGGGCAGACTCCCCTCAAGCGCAAGCTCAGCCAGCTCATGCGCTTCAGCGGCATCGGCCGCGAGGAAGCCGACGACATCTCAGCCGGGGATCTTTTCGTGGTGGCCGGCTTTCCGGAGGTGGAGATCGGGGACACCCTGGCTGACGCCGCCAACCCGGTTCCTCTCCCACGCCTCACCGTCGACGAACCCGTCTTGCGAATGACCTTCGGGGTCAACACCTCGCCTCTGGCCGGCAAAGAAGGCTCGTACCTGACGTCACGCCACCTGCGGGAGCGGCTCGACCGGGAGGTGCTCGGCAACGTGTCGATCAAGGTCGACCAGACGTCGACCCCCGACATCATCGAAGTTGCCGGTCGGGGTGAGCTGCAGCTCGCGGTGCTCATCGAGACCATGCGCCGCGAGGGCTACGAGGTACAGGTCAGCCGGCCCGAGGTCATCGTCCGAGAGATCGACGGGAGTCGCCACGAGCCTCTGGAACGCGCCGTGATCGACGTACCCGACGAGCACGTCGGGACGGTCACCCAGGCCCTGGCCCCGCGAAAAGGGAAGGTGACCGATCTGCGTCCCGGTGACACCGGTCGCACGATCGTGACCATCGAGGCTCCGGCCCGTGGCCTGATCGGCTTCCGAAGCCAGCTCCTCACTGCCACCCGCGGCACCGCGCTGATGCACCAGCACCACTCGGGTTGGATCCCATGGGTGGGCGATCTGCCGTCGCGCAAGGGTGGCGCGATGATCGCCGATCGGCAGGGTCAGACCACCGGGTACGCCCTCGACAACCTGCAACTGCGCGGCGAGCTCTTCGTCGGACCAGGCGAGGCCGTCTACGAGGGCATGGTGGTGGGAGAGAACTCGCGGCCCGACGACATGCAGGTCAACGTGGTGCGCGAGAAGCAGAAGACCAACATCCGCACCCACGCCGCCGATGACGCCATCAAGCTCACCCCGCCCCGTGAGGTCACCCTCGAGAACTCGATCGAGTTCATCGCCGATGACGAACTGGTCGAGGTGACGCCCACCAGCCTTCGCATCCGCAAGCGGGTCCTGAAAGAGGCCGATCGGCGTCGGCAGCGGAAGTGACCGAACTGTTGAGCCTTCAGAGCCCCTGAGCGCTCGCTGTGCTCAACAGTTCGGGGAAGGTGGTGGTGAGAAGAACGGCGTCGACCGAGCTAGTGCTCGGCCCGGGTGAGCTGGGCCAACTCGATGGCCTGATCGATCGCGGCGTCGATGTCGGCTTCGTCCAGAATCGCCCTCGTCGGTCGGCCGCCGCTGCGGGAGGCGAGGTCGGCCTCGGCCCGGATCCGGTCGTCGTGGTGGATGCGCACGGGTACGTCGATGAGGAGCCGACCAATGGTGATGCCCGAGACCGTCGACCGGTCTCCGAGCCAACGACCGTGGTGGTACTGGACCGGCCCTGACAGCAGGGAGCCCCGCTCGGCCCGGAACTCAGGGAGACGCCGGCCCTGTTGCTCGAGGCGGCGGACGACACCGAGCAGGACGTGGTGCTGGGCCCTGGTGCGCTGATCCCGCCACGAAGCGATCTCGGCGGCACCGAGCGGTTCGGCGGCCCGCTCGAGCATCGCCAGCGCCGGCCCGTACGTGCGCCAGTGCTTCCCCGAACGGGTTCGGCGTATCGCCCGAGCCGTGATCCGTTGGCGGGGAATGTCGGACAGGGTGGGGTGCTCGAGCCAACGGGCGGCGTGGTCACCGGCTCGCCGTGTCTCGTCGAGCATCAGGTCGGCCACCGGTGCCTTCATGCGTTCGGAGGCGTCGCGAGCGCCTCGGGCGATCGAACGCAGGGCGGCGACGAGCACCTGGTTCTCGTCGATGTCGTAGGCCCGACTCGGCGTGGCGCAGATGAACAGGTCGCGATCGCCGAAGCTCGACGCCCGAGCCGACATCGTCTCACTCCAGAGCACCGGACCGCGGAGCTCACCGATGCAACGCTCGTTCTTGGATCGCACCGAGGTGGCGAGTGATCTCACCGTCGCCGGCATGGTCGACAACAGCCCTTCGGCCTCCGCGCTGCGGGCGATCGCGCTGCCCACGAACTGCGACGTGGCGATCGGGGTGAGCCCCACGAGGGCGGCGGTGGCCGCGATCACGTCGAAGGGCCGGGCGAGTCGGCCGTAAAGCTCTTCGAAGTCCGGTTCGCTCTCCATGGGTGCCGCGCCGAGTGGCTCGGAGAGCATCAGATCGCGAGGTCCACGCCGAGCACATCCCGGATCGTCCGCTGCGCCTCGAGGCGCTCGGGCTCGTCGAGTTCGACCGCGATCGTGCGGTAGAGCGTCGTGGCCCGCCGGTCCTCCATCCCTTCGAACTGGGGGAGGAAGTAGGCGTAGAAGACCTCGTAGATCAGGCGGGACTCCGAGGGTGCATCCTTGGCTCGGCGGGCTGCGTACTTGGCGGCATCGAGGTAGACGGCGGGGCCGAGGTCGGTGAACTCGCGGAGGCCGAGCAGGCGGGTGACGATCGACCCCGGTCCCTGGAGGAGCTTCACGTAGGCCTCGTCGGAGGGAGTGCCGACCTCGATGAAGGCGAAGCGACGCATGAGGGCGTAGCTCATGTCGAACAGCAGGTTCTTGTCGAAGACGTTCATCGTGGCGATGATCCGCCAATTCGCCGAAACCCGGATCATGTCGGTGTTGTCGGGCGCCTCCACTCCGGCGGGCACCAGCGAGATCGGGTTGGTGCTGCCCTTGCGCTTGAACGGCAGAACGACTGCGGCGCCGGACAACACGGTGAAGAGCTGACCGAAGGCCCGATCGAAGTTCGAGCGGTTCAGTTCGTCGATCACCAGCCAACGGCCGGTCTGAATGGCCTCGATGAACAGGCCCGGTCGGTAGATCAGGCCGTCAGGGGTGGGTTGCAGCCCACCGATGGTCTCGAAGGTGGTCCACTCGCTGGTGGCCGTCGTGGGCATGTAACCGGTGCAGAACAGGGCCTGCCGGGCCACTTCTGCGGCCAGATAGGCCAATGTGGTCTTTCCGGTCCCCGGAGGACCGGTGAGGATGACGTGCTTGCCCGAGTCGATCGCGGCGACGAGCTGGTCCAACACATAGTCCGGGAACAGCATGCCGGCGTCGTCGGCGGCACGCTGGAGTTCGTTGGCCGTGAAGGAGATCATGTCTCCTTCACTTCGGCTCAGATGCGGTCTCGGTTGAGCGCGGGATGCCCGACACCGGGACCCGTGGCCCGCTCGGCGAGAAGAGAGGCGAGGACCCCATAGGGGCCCTCCCCGACCAGGGCCTCGATGTCGGCCCGGCAGGCGAGGTAGACCGGTTCCTCGCCCACAAAGGCCAGCGGGTCTTCGGTGCACCACCAGTGGAAGTCGTCGCCGCCCGCACCCCAGTCCCGGCGCTTCCACTCGCGCAGGATGTAGGTCAGGTGGTCGTTGTCGTCGCGGTGGTAGTCGAGCCGCAACGGGAGCTGCCAGCACACCTCGGGCTTCCAGTCGAGGTAGCTCTCACCCCGGCGCAACGCGGCCTGGTGGAGCGCGCAACCGGCGCCCCCCTCGAAGCCGGGCCGGTTCAAGAAGATGCAGGCCCCGTCGACGACATGGCTCTGCCAGACGCCTTCGTCGTTGCGGAAGAGGGCGCCGTTGCGAGCTTCGGCCTCGGCTTTGTACTCCCACTCCCCGTCGCCGAGCTGGGCGGCCTTGGCCAACGTGGACTTGCGATCCTTCTTCCCCGTGAAGTGGGCGCCCCAGCTGCAGCAGCCGAGTTCGAGCTCAGGAGCCGGCGTTTCGCCGATACCCGGGCAGCCGTTGCCGTAGATGCACGACCAGTTGCTCAACAGGAACGTGGCATCGAAGGTGTAGGTGTCGCCGTCGTGGTCGAACGAGATCCACTCGTGCACGTCAGCGGCCATGATCGGGATCGACACGGGGGTGCGAGGCAAGGACGTGACCAGTCGGGGAAGGTGGGCGGGTGCGGGTGGGCAGGTTACCGGTCTCGTCGGCCAGGATGGACCCATGGACGATGAGTTCGACGACATACGGCTGCGCCTCGAGGGCATCGCCGAGGAGCTGGCCGACCTGGCCATCGTCCGCCTGCGCGCGTCGATCGATGCCGGCGGTCACGAGCTCCCGGTCGACGAGAAACGACTGACCCGGGCCCGACGGGCGGTGGAGAAGGCGGTGAACAGCCTCCGGGAGCCCGATACGACGGCCTACGACAGCTGAGGATCCCTGCCGCCGTTGAGGCGATCCACCAGCATGCGCAGGCGAGCGAAGCTCCGGCGGTCGAAGCCGAACGAAATGCGGGGAAGGTGGGGAACGTCGTCGTCATCGATCTCTCCGGGGGAGGGGTCGGTCACGGAGATCGGGGCGCCCACGATGATGTCGGCGAACTCGGCGTTCAGCTCGGCCAGCTCGGCGGCCGCCGGCTCGTCGTGCAGGCGCAGGACCAGACGGCGACCGACGAACCGCATCGAGTGGTACCGCGAGTAGAAATGGCAGATTTCCCGCACCGCGTCATCGGTGCTGGCGCACACCTTCACGAAGGCCATGTCGTCGGGTGAGATGAGCGAACGGCCGGCCAGTTCTGTCTCGGTGAAACGGATCCAGCTCCGCCAATAGGTGGATCCCTCGGGTTCGATGAGCACGACCGGGCACAGCGCTGATCGCCCGGTCTGCATGAGGGTGAGCAGCTCGAACGCCTCATCGAGGGTGCCGAAGCCGCCCGGCAGCAGGGCGTAGGCCGATGACTCCTTCATGAAGGTCAACTTCCGAGTGAAGAAGTACCGGTAGTTCACGAGCTTGGGGTCGTCGGCGAGTATGGCGACCGCTTCCTGTTCGAAGGGCAGGACGATGTTCACCCCGAAGGCGGCGTCGACCCCGGCGCCCTCGATGCCCGCTTCCATGATTCCCGGACCGGCGCCGGTGATGACCATCCACCCGTGCTCCACGATCGCCCGGCCGAAGTCGCGGGCGGCCAGATAGGCGGGGTCATCGACCTCGGTGCGGGCCGAGCCGAAGATCGAGACCTTACGGGTGGCGCTATAGGGCTCGAAGACCCGAAAGGCGTAGCGCAACTCCTTGAGGGCGGCGTTGACCAGCTTCAGATCGCCCCGGTCCACGGCCTCGCGGCCCATTCTGACGCCCGACACCAGCATCTCGAAGACGAGGTCGGCGTCGCGACGCACCCCGGCGCTCTCGAGCAGGTCGAGGATGAGGCCGTCCACCTCGGAATCGCCGGTGCGATAGCGCGGTGGACGCGGCGGTGGGCTCACGGGCCGGCCCTCACCCGACGCCCGCAGCCACCCGGCCGTACAGCGTGGTGCGTTGCTCGAGGGTACGGCCGAGAGGCTCGACCCACGATCGGAAATCGGCCTCGACCATCCCCTGGCCGTGGTCGGCTCCGGCGGCGCGACTGATGTTCTCGTCCATCAGGGTCCCGCCCACATCGTTGGCGCCGGCCTGGAGGATCTGCTGCACGCCGGTGCGCCCCAGCTTCACCCAGGAGGTCTGGATGTTGTCGATGAGCCCGTCGTAGGCGATTCGGGGTACGGCGTGCATCAGCAGGGTCTCGCGGAAGGTGGGACCCCGGCGGGCTCTGTGCTGTAGATAGAGCGGCGTGGCCATGTGCACGAACGGCAGGGGCACGAACTCGGTGAAGCCGCCGGTCTCGATCTGTAGGTCACGGGTGCGAACGATGTGACGGGCCCAGTGCACGGGCCGCTCGACCGCTCCGAACATGATGGTGATGTTCGAACGCAGGCCCACGGAGTGGGCCGTGCGGTGGGCGTGGAGCCACTCGTCGGTGGTGACCTTGTCGGGACACAGGATGGCGCGGACCTCGTCGTCGAGGATCTCGGCGGCGGTGCCCGGGAGAGTCTTGAGCCCGACCTCCATGAGGCGCCGGAGGTAGTCGGCCAGGGGTTCCTGTAGCCGTCGGGCACCTTCGGTCACCTCGAGGGCGGTGAAACCATGGATGTGGAGTTCGGGTGCGGCCGTGCTCACGGCCCGGGCCACGTCGACGTAGTAGTTGCCGTCGAAATCGGGATGGATTCCCCCTTGGAGGCAGACCTCCGTCGCCCCGAGGTCTGCGGCCTCGCGCGCCCGGCCGGCGATGTCGTCGAGCGTGAGCAGGTACGGGGTGCCCCGGAGGTTCAACGAGAGCGGACCCTTGCTGAACCCGCAGAACTTGCACTTGAAAGTGCACACGTTGGTGTAATTTATGTTTCGGTTGTGGACGAACGTGACGACGTCGCCCACGCGCTGGCGCCGCAAGTCGTTTGCGACCTCGGCGACGGCATTGACCTCTGGACCCCGGGCCGAGAAGAGCGTGACGATCTCTTCGACGCCGACTTGCTGGCCGGCGAGCACACCGGCGAGCACCTCGCCCACGGCACCGCCGCTCGAGGCCCGTCCCGGAACGAGGACGGGCGGGGGGTTGGACGTACCTGCGTACCAGGCCGTCGACCGGGCCCCGACGTGGAGTACCTCCACACCGTCGTCGACCTGTTCGGGACTGGCGGGCGAAAGCCGTTGCACCAGTACCGACCCGGGGTCGTCGCGACCGAGACCCTCGGCGTCGGAGCGATCCATCACTGCGAAGTGCAGCCCGGGGTCGAACCAGCGCTGCGGATCTCGCACGAAGCTCGGATGGGCGGTGAGCCGAGGAGCCACGACGAAACCCCGCGCCTCGGTGACCGCGCGGAGTCGATCGAGCGCCGGCCACGGCCGTTCGGGGTTCACGTGGTCGGCGGTGATCGGGGACACCCCGCCCCAGTCGTCGATGCCTGCGTCGAGGAGGAGACCGAAGTCGTCGGAGAGGTTCGGTGGGGCCTGGAGGTGGACGTCGGGCGGGAGGATGAGTCGGGCCAGGGCGATGGCGTCGAGGTACACGTCCGGGGGGCAGGGCCGGGCGGCGTGCATGGTGGTGCCGGACTTCGGGAGGAAGTTCTGGACGATCACCTCCTGGACGTGGCCGTGGCGGCGATGGGATGCCGCGATGGCTTCGAGGGCGACGATCCGGTCGACCCGCTCCTCTCCGATGCCGACCAGGATCCCGGTCGTGAACGGGATCTGGAGCTCGCCCGCCAGTTCGAGGGTGTCGAGGCGCCGTCCGGGTTCCTTGTCGGGTGCACCCCGGTGGCAGTCGAGGTCGGGTCGCAGGGTCTCGAGCATCATCCCCTGCGACGGCGACACCGGGCGCAGCGCCGCCAGCTCGTCGCGGTAGAGGGCGCCGGCGTTGGCGTGGGGCAACAGCCCAGTCTCGTCGAGCACGAGCTGGGCCATCGCGGCCAGATAGTCGATCGTGGTCCCGTAGCCGTGGTCGGCCAGCCACTCGGCGGCGATGGGGTAGCGCAGTTCCGGTCGCTCACCGAGAGTGAAGAGAGCTTCGTGGCAGCCGACGCGAGCCCCTCGTCGGGCGATCGACAGGACCTGCTCGGGGGTGAGATAGGGCGTCTCGAGGCGGGCCGGGGGCTGAGCGAAGGTGCAGTACCCGCACTTGTCGCGGCACAGCATCGTGAGCGGGATGAACACCTTGGGCGAGTAGGTGATGCGGGTGCCGTGGGCGGTGTCTCGCACCGCTCGGGCCTCAGCCATCAGTTCTTCCCGCGGCACGTCGAAGGCCCCAGACATGCCGGCACCCTACTGCCCTCGGGCTGGTGATCCGCCCGCTTCGTCTGCCGTTCTCGGCGCTACCGTTCGGCCTCATCGTGGTGGAACTCGGAGCTCGAAGGCGGGTGGTCGGACTCGGACTCGTGGTGGTCCTCTCGTCTGGCCTCTTCGCCAGTTGCACGACCGACTCGTCGTCCCCACCGACCATCACCGTGGACCTCTCCGAGGCGCCCGGTCAGGTCACGTCGGTGCCCCTCGACGGTACGGTGACCACACCCGGCGCCCTGCTCGCCGAGCCCGATGGCTCGTTGCTGATCGGTGATCGCCTGACCGGCCGTATCAATCGGGTCGGGGCCGACGGTCGGGACGATCCCGATCCCGTGGCCGTCGTCGAGGTGGCCGGCGCTGCCGGCGACCAGCGAGGACTGCTCGGTCTGGCCCGTACCTCCGACGGCCGCCTGTTCGCCTCGTGGACCCGTGCCGAGGATGGTCGGCTGGTGGTCGGCGAGCTGGCGGACAAAGAGGCGGTTCGCCTCGTGTGGCTGGGACCGGTGTCGGCGGACGCGGCGAACGGAGGGCGGCTCGTCGCCGCCCTCGACGGGCTGGTGATCGGCATCGGCGACCTGCTCCAGGACCGGGGCTTGGCCGACGTGGCCGACGTACCGAACCGCAAGGTGCTCTGGCTCGATCCCGACGGTCCCGACCAGCAGTCGCCCCGCATCCTTTCCACCGGATGGAACAACCCGTTCGCCCTGGCCGTCGGGCCGACCGGGGAGGTGTGGGTCGCCGACAACACCGGCGGCGAGGGTCCCGAGCGATTGGGACGCGCCGACCAGCCGGCCGGCGAGAGCGCATCGCTCGGCGGTCCCGGTGAGGGCCAGGTCGCTCCCGCGGGGCTGGTTGTGCTCGAGGACAGCTTCGCGGTGTGCGGTTTCCTGAGCGGGCGGGTCGATCGGGTGGTCATCGCTGGTGACGCGATGGCAACGACCGCCGCCGTTGTCACCCGACCCTGCCGTACAGGGGTCGTCCGCCTGGCCGACGGTCGACTGGCCATGGGCACGGATGACGGGGTGGTGGTCACCACGACGCCGGTCAGCTGACCCCGCTGGGTGTGGTCAGGCCCGGTCAGGTCAGGCGTGCGGCCGCGGCGAGGAGCAGGTTGCGTACCCGGTGGATGTTGGCCTCGAACGCCTCGAAGACCGCCTCCTGGGTGACGGGCGCGGCTCCGGGGTCATCGGGCACCCCGACGTCCCGGTCGGTCACGAGGCCCAGGCCGGCGTACCTGAGACCGGCCTCGACGGCCAGTGTCGCTTCGGGGGCCTGGGTCATGTTCACCAGGTGCCAGCCCTGCGAAGCCATCCAGGCCGACTCGGCCCGGGTCGAGAACCTCGGGCCGTTCACGACGACGACCGTCCCGCCGTCGCGCACCGCCGAGCCCTGTTCGGACGCCACGTCCAACAGCAGGGCGCGCAGCTCAGTGTCGTACGGGTCGGCCAGGGAGACGTGCTTGGGCCCGTCATGGAAGTGATCGTGGAAGGTGTCGTCACGACCGTGGGTCCGGTCCACGAACTGGTCGACGACGACCAGGTCGCCCGGGCCGAGCTCGGGGGTCAACGACCCGGCGGCAAAGGGTCCGAACAGGGCGCGGACCCCGAGCTGGCGCATGGCGTCGACGTTGGCCCGGTAGTTGACACGATGCGGCGGCCACTGGTGCCCGAGGCCGTGGCGGGCGAGGAAGGCCACTCGTGCCCCACCGACGGTGCCGATCGTGACCGGTGACGACGGGTCACCCCAGGCCGTGGAGACGTCAACTTCCTCGGCGGCGTCGAGGAGATGGGTGAACCCCGACCCCCCGATCACCCCGACATCGGCGGTCTCGGAGCTCTGGTGGGGCTCACGGCGATCCGGGACGGTCATGGCTGCTCCTCCTCGGGGGGACGATCCGGTGAGCCAACGACTCGAGCCGTCCGAGTCTCAGCCACGAGCTGGGCCCGCATGTCCCTCACGGCCCGCACGGTGCCGCCCACGGTACCGGTGACCTTCGATCGGCCCGTTCGGGTCCGGTAGCGCACCGGTCGCTCTTCGATACGCCACCCGGCCCCGGCGGCGCGCAACACCATCTCGAGAGGCCATCCTGATCGTCGATCCTGCAGATGCAGGTCGAGCAGCGGGAGACGACGAGCCACTCGCATCGGTCCGAGGTCCGACAGTCGAATCCCGGTTCGACGACCGACCTCCCAGGCCAGGTAGCGGTTGGCGACCCGGGCATGCGCCGGCCAGGCGCCACGGTCGGGCTGACGCGCCCCGAGGGCGAGATCGATCCCCCCGGCGGTCACCATCGTGACCAGAAGGGGCAGCTCCGCAGGGTCGAGCGAACCGTCGCAGTCCATGAAGCAGACCTCGTCCGCGGTCGCCGCGCTGAGTCCGGCGAAGCAGGCGGCGCCGAAGCCCCGACGGTTCTCGACGACGACCGTGGCCCCCTGGGCCCGGGCCACCTCGGCGGAACCGTCGGTCGACCCGTTGTCGACGACGATGCCGCGGTAGCCAGCGGGCAGGCGCGCGAGAACCCAGGGCAAGGCCTCGGCTTCGTCCAGGACGGGCAGGATGACGTCGATCACCGTGAACCCCCCCGGGTGAGGCCGACGACGGCGAACCAGCGGTCGTCCTCCGTGCACCATCGCTGGCGCGAGAGGCCCGCCTGACCCGCCAGTTCGTCCACCCCGTCGACACCCACCCACGCCCACGGGAACCAGTCAGAGACTTCGCCTTCGTGGGCGATGCGGGCCTCGCCGACGACGGTCGGACGTCCCGGGGGGTCGACTTCGATGACCAACGAACCCGCCGGCCTGAGCAGCTCGGCCGCGCGGATGAGCAAGGCCTGCGGATCTCCCCCGATCCCCACGTTGCCGTCGATGAGAAGGACACAACCCCAGCGACCTGACCCCGGCAGCCGATCGAAGACCGAGCGGTGCAGCACGGGCAGGCCCTGCTCGCGCGCCGTGCCCACCGCGAGAGGGGAGGCGTCGACACCAAGGGCGGGCATACCGAGCTCGGCTGCCGCCGCGACCAGTCGACCGGGTCCACACCCGAGATCGAGTACCGGGCCGTCGAGTTGAGCCAGCAGTCGGCGCTCCGCAGCCGTCGCCTGGGCATGCCAGTCGCCGGTAGCGAGGGTGAGCGACCCTCCGTGCCGGGCCTCGAGCACCACGGTCACCCCCGGCTCGCCTCTCGAAGGTGGCGCAGGTACTGCACCACGAGTGCCACGAGAACGAGGCCCCAGGTGACCGTGAGGGTGAGCACCAAGTGCTGGACGTAGTCGAGGGGAAACAAGCTGGGATTGGCTGCGCGAACGCCCCAGCCGCGGATGGCCGGCCAGAAGACCACAGTGACCAACGCCGTCCAGGCCAGCCCGAGCCGGATCGGTGTGCGGGCCCACACGGGGAGTACTCGCCCGGTGACCCAACCGGCCAGCAACAGCAGTGGGAGCAGCACGGCGTCGTGGACCACCCCGGCGCCGAACAACCATACGAACAGGTTCGCTGGCACCGTCGCCGTGCTGTTGCGGAAGAGCCCGACGACGCCCACCAGCACCAGCGCGGCACCGGCGGTCAGACCTACCCAGAACGCCGCTCCGGCGGGGCCCTCGTCGCGGTGTGACCTCTGGCGGTTCGAGGCGGTAGTCACGAGACCACCAGCTCGGTGACCCATTTGGTCTGCAGGACGCCGGGTCGGTTGGGGCCGATCAACCGGCACGGCGCCCCGTGATCGAGATGCAGCGGCTCGCCTCCCAGGTCCAGGGCGAGGAGGGTGTCAGGATCGCGGGCCTGAGACGGGCTGAGATTCGAGCGGCCGTACAGGCCATTGGTTTCCAGGCTCACCACCTCGACCCGCACGGTGCGGTCTGGTGCCACGCCGGCCCGGGCGAGGAGGTCGGTCACCGAGACGCCGGTCCAGACACCTTCTGCGCTCCAGCCCTCCACACACGCGATGGAGAGGGTGGCGGTGCGCAACGGCATGGCCCGCAATCCGTCGAGATCGAACTCGATCGGCGAATGAATTGCGCCGGTGACCCGGAGGCGCCAGTTGGGGTCCAGCGCGGACTCGATGACGCCCGCCTCCCCGGCGGTCTGGTTGACAGGGAGCCCCTGCGGACCGATGTCGGGGCGACGGGGAGCGAAGAGAGCGAAACGCTTCAGCGGGCCCACGGTCTGGCCCACGGTCAGAAGGGTGATGAGCCCGGCGGCAACGGCCGTGGCGGTGAAGAAGCCGCGCCGGCCGAGGTGCCCCGGTCGGGGCGGCGGGTCCGGACGCACGCGACGACGCAGCGCTCCGCTGGTCACCGGGGCCTTGCTCCCGATGTGGACCATCATGGCGCCGATCGTCATCCATCCGACCCAGTAGTGACCGGCCGGGAAGAAGAACTTCCAGGGGTACCACCGCAGCACGTTGGCCGTACCGGTGAACAGCTGGAACACGGCCCCGGACACGAGAACGACGAGGAAGAGGCGCTCGATCAGATGGGGAATCGACTGGAACGGTGGCCATGCGAACAGTCGGGGGTGCACGGACCACAACTTGGCGAGGAGCAGCGGGATGGTGGCCAGACCGGTCGCCACGTGGACGCCTTGAGTGACGCGATACAGCCCGGCCGGACCGGACGGGACGTCCCACCACGAGGGCGGTTGCTGGAGGAAGTGGGAGTAGAGACCAGTGAGGAAGCAGACCGCGAAGCTGATGCCGAGGGCGATGCCCAGGATCGCGGCGGTACGTTCGTCGTGGAGGGGGTCGGTGAGGGCCTCGTCGCGCCGGGTGGACATCTGGGCGGCCCGCCGGCGTCCCTCGTCGAGCAAGGTCATGGTCCTACTCGGTGCTGCACTGCGCCGACGGCAACGGCCGTGGCCAGATGCGATTCGGCGCGAGTGATGGCAAGAGCGTCGTCCCACGTGTCGAGGTCGCGCAACGCGGGCAGATCGGCGACGTAGAGGCCCAGGGACCGGAGGCGGTTCGCCTGAGCGAGGCCGGTGGTGGAAAGGCTCATCTCCACACCCATGAAGGCCTGCGGGTGCGGTCGGTGCAACCCGATCGCCCACCACCCGCCGTCATCGGCCGCCCCGAGCGCCGCTCCCGGAGGGTCACTCCCCTCGAGGAGTGCGGCCAGGCACTGGTCGAGCAGCGACGCGGTCACCTGCGGGGTGTCCATCCCGATCTGCAGGCCCGGGCCGCCTGCGGCCTCCCACGCGGCGGTGAGACGCACGTCGAAGGACCCGTCGACTTGAGCGACGACCTCGAATCCGTCGGGAATCCAGGGTCCGGGTTCGCCGTCGAGGGCGAGAATTCTTCGTTCGACCCCACATGCCGCCACGGCGGTGAGGGTGTCGTGCAGGGCCGCAGACGCGATGCTGGCGGCCTCCTCGGGGGTGCATGGGGGGCAGAGCCTCGTCTTGACCCTGCCGGGAACCGGGGACTTGGCCATCACGAGGAGGTGTGCTCGCCTGGACATCCGGTCAAGGTAGCCAGGTGTGGTTTCCGCGGGAAGGCTTCCCCGGTAACGGTTCGCGAAACAGCCGGCGGGTCTACCAGTCTGGGCCGGGTGGGTCTGCTTCGATGGGGGCATGCCGACGGCCGTTCTCCCACTGTTCCCCGACGGTTCCTCTCCCGACGGAGCATCCTGGTGCCGATGACGAAGCCGGCGCTTACCCGAGTCCTGGTGGTGGACGACGACCCGGTGCTGTCCGAGGTCGTGGGCCGCTACCTCACTCGCGAGGGCTTCGAGGTCGACTTCGCAGCCGACGGGACCTCAGGCCTCGAGAAGGCGCTGCGCACTCTTCCCGACCTGGTGCTGCTCGACGTGATGCTCCCCGGGATCGATGGCTTGGAGGTCTGCCGACGGCTTCGGCAGGCCGCGCCGATCCCGGTCGTGATGCTCACCGCACGCGGGGAGGAGAACGACCGAATTGCCGGGTTGGAACTCGGGGCCGACGACTACGTGTCGAAGCCCTTCTCGCCGCGAGAACTCACGGCTCGGGTGAAGGCCGTCCTGCGCCGAGCCGAGGGTGGCGTGACCTTCGCCGGCCAGACCGAGCTCCACGGCGGCCCCATGGTGATCGATGTCGTCGCCCACGAAGCCCGTCGCAACGGCGAGCGAGTGGCCCTCACCAGCAAGGAGTACGACCTGTTGGCTCATCTGATGGCGCACCCCAACCGAGCCTTCCGACGTGACGAGCTGCTCGAATCGGTGTGGGGCTGGACCTACGGCGACACCGCGACGGTGACGGTACACATTCGCCGGCTGCGCGAGAAGGTCGAGGACGACCCGTCAGATCCGCGGCATCTGCTCACCGTGCGCGGCGTCGGGTACAGGTTCCAGCCATGAGCCGATCGACCTTCTTGCGGGCGCTCGCCGTCATGGCCTGCGGACTGGTGGTGGCGTTCACGGTGGCGGTTCTCGCCGACTGGCCGTTCCGCTCCACGGTGACGACTTCGGCCCTGGCCGCCGGCGGTGCGCTCGTCGCCGCCGTGGTGGGCGCAGTCGTCGTTCGGCAGTTCCGCGGTCGGTCCACCCGGGTGCAGACCGTGGTTGTGGCTCTCACCTCCCTCGCCGTGATGGTGACAGGGATCATCGTGGCGGCGCGGGCCATGTTCATCTCCTCGCACGACCTGTCCGCACTCGTGGTCGTCGTCGCCATCAGCACCGCCATTTCCATCGGGGCGGCGATGCAGCTGGGCGAGGAGATCGGAGCCAGTGCCCGCCAGATCGAAGGGATGGCCACCGAGCTCGGAGAAGGGTCCGAGATGTCCGCACACTCCGTCTCCGGGCCGGAGGAGTTCGTCGTTCTCGCCTCCCGGCTCGACCAGGCTTCGCAACGACTGGAGGAGTCTCGGCGCCGTGAGCGGGCTCTCGAAGGATCGCGCCGCGAGCTCATCGCCTGGGTGTCGCACGACCTGCGTAGCCCGCTGGCCACGATCCGGGCCATGGCCGAGGCCCTCGACGACGGTGTGGTCAGCGACGCCGAGACCGTCGCCCGCTATCACGGACTGATCCGCCAGGACGCCGAACGCCTCAGCACGCTGGTCGACGATCTCTTCGAGTTGTCCCGAATCCACAGTGGATCGCTGCACCTCGACCCGCGACCGGCGCTGCTCAGCGACATCGTCGGTGACGCCGTGAGCGGAGCGCGGGCCCAGGCCGAGGTGACGGGTGTGTTGGTGCTCGAGAATGTCGGCGACCTGCCGGAGATGGAGGTGGCCGCCAAGGAACTCACGAGGGTGTTGCGAAACCTCCTCGACAACGCCGTGCGCCACTCGCCTGCCGGTGGCACCGTCCTCGTCGAAGCCAGCGTGGACGACGAGGGGGTCACCTTCGCCGTGACCGACGAGTGCGGGGGGATCCCCGAGCCCGATCTCACGCGAGTGTTCGACGTGGCCTACCGCAGCGACGCTGCTCGCAGCCGTGAGCACGGGGGAGGCGGTCTGGGTCTGGCCATCGCCAAGGGGCTCGTCGAAGCCCACGAGGGCTCCATCGAGGTGGCCAATCGCGCCCCTGGCTGCTGCTTCACCGTTCGCCTCAACCGGTCCCCATGACGTCGACCGCCGCAGTGGGGGACCACGAACCCATGGCCCGAAGCGGGCCCCCGGGTCGCGCTGATCGGCCGGGGTCGGTCCGCGGCACCGTGCTGTGCCTCGGGGCCTGGGCGGCATTGCTCGTCGTGTCCCGACTCTGGGGCCTGAAGGTCGTCGCCGACGCGCCCGAGTCGATCTTCGTCGACGCCGTGCCCTTCTACGGACGATGGGACCTGTTGATCTCCTGGCGCTGGATCCTCGCCGTTGGCGTCGCCGTTGTCGCCGTGGTGGTACTACCCCGGATGGTCGAACGTCTGTCGTGGTGGCGGCTCCTGGTGGTCGTGGCCGCGGCAGCCGCGATCTGGACGCTGGCCCTGGCCTTCGTCGAACCGTCGGCGATCGCCTGGCGCAACATCTACGGCGACTACGGCCAGTTCGTCCCGCTCGTCGAACAGTCCGGACCGGGTGGGTTCCTACGCGACTACGTCGCCGTCCAGCTCGAGCTCCCCACCCATCTGTCCGCCCACCCGCCCGGAATGATGATCCTGCTGTGGGCCCTCGCCCAGGTCGGACTGGCGGGTATGGGCGTGGACACCGCTCTCGCCGTGATCGGCGTGGCCGCAGCGGCGGTGGCGGTGATCGTGGCTCTGCGGAACCTGGCCGGCGAGACCAGAGCGCGGGCTGCGGCGCCGTTCGTGGTTCTGGCCCCGGCGGCGGTGTGGCACACCAACGCCGACGTCGTCTTCGCCGGGTTCCTGTTGGTGGGGTTCTGCCTGTTCGTCGTCGCCACCAGTCGACACGATCGTCGCGGTGACCTGTTCGCCTCGGCGGGCGGGGCCTTGATGGGCACGGCCGTGTTCATGACCTACGGCGTCACGCTCTTCGCCCTCCCGGTCCTGGTCGTCGCCGTGGCTCGCCGCCGGGTCCGGCCGGTCCTGTTCGGCGGGCTCGCCGCTCTCGCCGTGGTGCTCCTACCGCTGGCCTGGGGCTTCTGGTGGCTCGATGGGCTCTACGCCACCAAAGAGGCCTACGACCGCAACCTCGCCCGGGTGCGGCCCTACGAGTACTTCCTGGTCGCGAACCTGGCCGCATTCGCGGTGGCCGTCGGCCCCGCCATCGCGGTGGCGCTGTCGCGTCTTCGTGATCGGCGCACCTGGCTGCTCGTCGGTGCTGGTCTGGGCGTGGTGGCCCTGGCCGATCTCAGTGGCCTCTCCTCCGCCGAGACGGAGCGCATCTGGCAGCCCTTCATGCCCATCGTGCTCCTCGCCGGGTGCGCCCTCGTACCGGCTGGCCAGTTCGTGCGGTCCCGACCATGGCTGGCGGCTCAGGCCGGTGTCGCCCTGGTGCTCGTCGCCGCCCTGCGGTCCCCGTGGTGAGGGGCCGACGGTGAAGGTGCTCGTCACGGGCGGGCTCGGATTCATCGGTAGCCATGTCGTCGACCTGCTCGTCGACGACGGTGCCGATGTGGTGATCCTCGACTCGCTCGACCCGAGTGCCCACGCCGCCCTGCCCGGCTACGCCAACCAACGAGCCGACCTCAGGGTCGTGCCTCTCGACGATCCGACGGGAGTGGCGGCGGCGGTCGCCGACGTGGACGTGGTGTGCCATCAGGCGGCCCGGGTGGGCCTCGGGGTGGACTTCGACGACGTCGAGGCCTACGTGCACGACAACGACGCCGGCACCGCGGCGTTGCTGCGAGCTCTCTTTCGAAGGGGGTTCACCGGGCGTCTGGTGGTGGCGTCCTCGATGGTCGTGTACGGCGAGGGTCGCTACGTCTGTGTCGAGCATGCCGACGTCCGTCCGGGGCCGAGGGCGGTCGAGGACCTCCGCGCCGGTCGGTTCGAGCCGGCGTGCCCCCGTTGCGGCCGGGACGTCTCGTGGGCGCCGATCGACGAGTCGGCGATGCTCGACCCGCGCAACGTCTACGCCGCCACGAAGCTTCACACCGAGCACCTCACGTCCGCTTTCGGGCGCGAGTCCGGGGCTTCGGTGTGCGCCCTGCGCTACCACAACGTGTACGGACCGCGTATGCCCCAGGGGAGCCCCTACGCCGGGGTGGCCAGCCTCTTTCGCAGCGCCCTCGAGGCGGGCCGGGCGCCGACAGTCTTCGAAGACGGGGCCCAGCTCCGAGACTTCGTCCACGTCCACGACGTCGCCCGGGCCAACGTCGTGGCCATCGCGTCGGACTGGCAGGGTGCCCTGAACATCGCCTCCGGTGCCCCGCACACAGTGCTGGAGATGGCCGAAGCGGTGACCGACGGGTTCGGGCCCGGCGCGCCCCGACCGGTCGTCAACGGGGCGTTCCGCCTGGGCGATGTCCGCCACGTCGTCGCCGCCCCGGACCGAGCCCGTGGCGCGCTCGGGTTCAGTGCGGGCGTCGACTTCCGCGACGGCATGGCCGACTTCGCCACCGCCGCTCTACGACCCCCTCCGGCCCGCCACGGACCAGTGCGCTGACGCCACCGTCCCGGGCTCAACCCAACAGGGCCCCCGACTGAGCCCGGTCGAGGGTGATCTGGCACTCCACGCCGGCGCCTCCCGTCGAGTAGGAGTGGCCGCTCACCCGATCGTCGTCGATCTCGAGACGGCCGGGTTTGTCGGGGTCAGGGACGACGACGAGGTCGCTGGATCTCGCGATCGTGGTGACGCAGGACTGCAGGTTGCGGCCGCTCAGCTCGAACTCCTCGAAGAGATGGGACTGCGAGCAGGGCACGACGGTGGCCGTGGTCGAATCGGGAACGGCCGGGTCCTTCGCGGCGAGGCATCGGACCTGGGCCGGTTCGAGGGCGACCCCGGGCGAACCCGTCGGGAGTCCGCTCTCGTCGCGGCTCGACGAGTCGACATCCGCACTGCCCACCGCCCCCGAACCGGGGCCGGTCGACACGACCGTGGCCCCGGGATCCGTAGAGCAGCCGGCGACGAGAGAGAGCATCAGCACCAGGAGGGTCCCGACCGGGATGATCTGTTTGACGAACATGGCCGAAGGGTACTCAGGGCGTTGGCCGCCGGCGGGGAAATGAGTACTCAGAGCAGGGCTGCGGCGTCGGCGTCCACGAGCCAGATCACCCGATCCGACGTGACCCGCGAGGCCGGGGCGGTCAGGTCGTCGGCGGCCACCCGGGCCAATGCCTCGGCCTTCGTGGCACCCTCGGCGGTGATGATCACCAGGCGCGAACGGGAGATGCCTTCGAAGGTGAGGGTCATGCGGGGGTGCGGGTTGCGGGCGAGGGGATCGTCGTTCAGCACGACCAGGCGACCCTCGGCGGCATCGAGAGCCGCAGATTCGGGGAAGAGCGACGCCGTGTGCCCGTCGGGCCCGAGGCCCAGGTGCACCACGTCGAACCGGCCCAGCTCACCGACCCGCAGTTGGTAGGGATCGGCCCCCTCGTCGCAGCGCATGGGCCAGGTGGCGTTGGCCGCGCCGACCCGGTCGAGGAGCGCCTCACGGGCCAGGCGATAGTTCGAGTCGACGTCGTCGAGGGGGACACAGCGCTCGTCCCCCCAGTAGACGTCGACCTGCCACCAGTCGACCGTGTCGGCACCCTCGCCAGCGAGGCGTTCGTAGCAGCGACGGGCGGTGTCACCTCCGGACAACGCCATCGAGAAGCCCGGGGTCGACCGGTGGGCGAAGGCTTCGGTGACCCTGGACGCGAAGGAGCCCGGCACGTCGTCGACGACGACGAGCTCCCCGTTCATGCCAGCGTCGCCGCCTTTTCGTCGAGCGACGCGATCAGGTCGTCGAACGACGCCGAGAACGACGCCACCCCCTCGTCCTCGAGCGTGTGGGTCACGTCCTCCAGGGACACACCCACGGCGGCGAGGCCGTCGAGTACGGCATGGGCTGCGGCGAAGTCGGCGTCGATCGTGCGAGCCAGGGTGCCGTGGTCGTCGAAGTCGGCCAGTGTGCCTTCGGGCATGGTGTTCACCGTGTGCGGTCCGATGAGCTCGTCGACGTAGAGGGTGTCGGGGTAACTGGGGTTCTTGGTCGACGTCGACGCCCAGAGCGGGCGCTGCACCCGGGCCCCCCGCGCCGCGAGCGCCTCCCAGCGCGGGCCGGTGAAGGTCTCGATGAATGCCTCGTAGGCCACTTGGGCGTTGGCGACCGCCACCTTCCCCTTCAGCGCCGCCGCCTCGGGACTGCCGACTGCGTCGAGGCGGGCGTCGGCTTCGTTGTCGACGCGGCTGACGAAGAACGACGCCACCGACGACACTCGGGAGAGGTCGCCGTTGTTGGCCTCGAGTCCGGCGATGTAGGCCTCCATGACCTCTCGGTACCGATCCACCGAGAAGAGAAGGGTGACGTTGACGCTGCGTCCCTCGGCGATCATCTGGCGGATCGCCGGTAGGCCCTCGGCGGTGCCCGGAATCTTGACGTAGAGGTTCGGTTCGTCGATCAGCGTGCTGAGGTGCCGGGCCGCCCCGAGGGTGCCGTCGGTGTCGCGAGCGAGCAACGGTGACACCTCGACGGACACGAAACCATCGAGGCCGTCGCTCTGGTCGTAGGTCGGGCGCAGGAGCCCCAGGGCGTGGCGGATGTCGTCGACGACCATCTCCCAGTAGGCGTCGAGCACACTGGTGCCGGACGCGGTGAGGGCTGCGAACTGCTCGTCGTAGGCCTCGCCTCCCGAGATCGCCTTCTGGAAGATGGTGGGATTCGAGGTCATGCCGCGCACGCCCCGATCGATCCAGCGCTGCATCTCGCCACTCACGATCCAGTCGCGACGCATGTTGTCGAGCCATGGGCTCTGGCCGCACTGGGCGTAGAGATCGCTGAGTCGGGTCATCGTTGCTCCTGGATCGGGATCGGGACGAGTGGCCTCGGCCAGGGGCACGAGGGTAGGAGAGAAATCCGAAGGAGGGGGCGGGGCGAGCGCCCTATCTCGGGGGTGAGTGAAGCAGAGCGCGGGCATGGGCGAGAACGTTCTCGACCGTGATGCCGAACTGCTCCATCAGCTCTGCGCCGGGTGCGCTGGCGCCGAAGTGGTCGATCCCGACCGACGAGTCGGCCCACAGCGACCAGCCGAAGGTGCTGCCCGCCTCGACCGAGACCCGAGCCACGTCGACTCCCATCACCTCGACCTGGTAGGCGTCGTCCTGCTCGGCGAACAGTTCCCAGCTGGGCATCGACACCACCCGCGCCGCGACGTCCTCCTCGGCCAGGATCTCGGCTGCGGCCACGCACAGCTGGACCTCGGAGCCGGTGCCGATCAGCACGACATCGGGATCACCCGCAGTGGCTCCCAGGACGTAGGCGCCGCGGGCGACTCCGTCGCTCAGGGCGGTGCCGGCGAGCACGGGGAGGTTCTGGCGGCTGAGTATCAGCGCCGTGGGCCCGTCTCGTTCGATGGCGATCTGCCAGGCCCGCGCGGTCTCGTTGGCGTCGGCCGGGCGGATCACCCGGAGCAGGGGCATGGCCCGCAGTGACGCCAGGTGCTCGATGGGTTGGTGGGTCGGTCCGTCCTCGCCGAGACCGACCGAGTCGTGAGTCCACGAGTACACGACCTTGAGCCCGCTCAGCGCCGCCAGGCGCACCGCCGGGCGCATGTAGTCGGAGAACACGAAGAACGTGCCGCCGAAGGGGAGCACACCCCCGTGAGCGGCCATGCCGTTCATCACCGCACCCATGGCGTGTTCACGGATGCCGAAGTGGATCTGGCGGGCACCTCGGTTGGACGAGGAGAACGGTTGGGCATCGTCGATCTCGACGCCGGTGTTGCCGGTCAGGTCGGCCCCGCCTCCGAGCAGGCCGGGAACCACCGGGAGCAGGGCATTGAGGACCTTCTTTCCGGCGTTGCGGGTGGCCACCATCTCCCCGACGTCCCACGAGGGCAGGGCCTCCTGCCATCCCGCGACTCCAGTGGCGCCGAGAGCAGCATCCAGAGCAGCGCGGTCCTCGGTCCATCCGTCGTGGAGGGCTTCCCACGCTTCCCGCTCGCCCCGGCCGCGCCCGCCGACGAAGCGCATGTGCTCGAGCACGTCCTCAGGCACCCAGAACGACTCGTCGGGCACGCCCATGAGCGTCTTCGTGACCGAGATCTCCTCGGCCCCGAACGGACTGCCGTGGGCGGCGGCGGTGTCGGTGAACTTGGGCGAGGGATAGCCGATGTGGCTGCGCAGCACGATCATCGACGGGCGGTCGTCCACCGCCATGGCCCGGCGCAGAGCGGCCTCGAGGGCGTCGACGTCCTCCGCGATCTCACCGACGTCGTCGACGTGCCAGCCGTAGGCCGCGAAGCGGGCGGGCGCGTCGTCGGACAGCGCCAGCTCGGTGGGGCCGTCGATGGAGATGTGGTTGTCGTCGTAGACGACGACGAGCTTGCCGAGGCCCAGGTGCCCGGCCAGCGAGGCCGCCTCGTGGCTGAGCCCTTCCTCGAGGTCGCCGTCGCCGCAGGAGGCGAACGTGTGATGGTCGAACAACTGGGGGCCGAAGCGGGCACGTAGCCAGTGCTCGGCGAGGGCCATTCCCACTGCGTTGGCCAAACCTTGACCGAGCGGACCGGTGGTCACCTCGATCCCGGCGGTGTGGTGCATCTCGGGGTGGCCAGGTGTCGCCGACCCCCACTGGCGGAAGTCCTCGAGGTCGCTGAGGGTGAGTCCGTACCCCGTGAGATACAGCATCGAGTACTGCAGGATCGAGACATGGCCGTTCGAGAGCACGAAACGGTCACGGTTCGGCCAGTGCGGAGCGGTGGCGTCGTAGCGCATCACCCTGGTCCACAGGGTGTAGGCGAGCGGCGCCAGCGCCATGGCGGTGCCGGGGTGCCCGGAGTTGGCCTTCTGGGGGGCATCCATGGCCAGGCCACGGATGACGTCGATGGTGCGGGTCTGCAACTCGCGGTCGCTCACGGATCCTCCTCGGCGGATGACGCGACACTACTGCCGCACCGTCGGCGCCCATCCCGGTCCGCGCCCGCCGGTGGTGCCCTCAGCCGAAGAGGGCGACGCTGGCCGTGAAGCCGTGGACGAAGTTCGCGGTGCCCACCGGGCCGATCTCCCCGGCGCAGAACATGCCCCCGATGGCGATCGTGCCGAGGGCTTCGGTGATGACCATCGCGTCGTGGTGCGGCTCACCGAAGAAGCGCGCCCCCCGTCCGTTGCAGGTGAAGACGAGCGCACCCTGGGCTCGGTGGTCGGCGAGCAGGGATCGCAGGTCGGCGTCGGCCGACGCGGCGTCACGCACCTGGAGTTGCACGGTGGCCCCGACCTCGACGACATCACCCACCGCCACTGCCCCGTTCGTGGGGTCGGCGCCGAGGATGTTGCGTACCAGGAAGTCGCCCCGCTCGAAGGTGACCTTGCGATCGTCCACGACCCGACCGATGTGCAAACCCGCGGCAGCCTTTCTCCGCATCTCGGGTGTGAGCGCTCCGACGATCTCCTGCAGCCACTGCAGGGCCGGTCGGCCGGCGATCTCGTGGATCATCGTTCGTTCGGCCCTCGTGACCGTGAAGGGGTCACCGATCGGTGCGCAACCCTGACTCACCACCGTCGTGATCGGCTGCGACGCCGGTATCAGCACGCCGACGGCGCCGTGGTCGAGCACCCGGCCGTCGACCACCAGTCGGTTGCCTCCCGCTCCGAACCCTGCCGAGGCCATCCCTCCCACGACCTGCAGGTCGGGGTGGGAGACCGAGAGTTGGGCCAGAAAGGAGTCCACCGGGAAGGACGCGGGGTCGGCGATCAACAGCATGGTTTTCGCCTGGTCGAGCTGAGCGGGCTCGAGCCCCAGCACCTCGACGGTGCCATCAGCAGCAGGGACGGCCTCGAGGGCCAGCGAAATCACGGGCCCGGTGTGGCCGGCCCAGAGGGAGATCGCAGCCACCTCCTCCGCCTCTGCCTGTCCGCCCAGCACCGACACTGCGGTCGCGGCGAGGAGGGTGGTGGGGGCGAGCAGTGTCCGCACCGTCGCGGCGATGTCGTCGAGCGCACCGACATGCGGTCGGGTGACGAACAGAACGGCGAGGTCCGGGGGTTGGCCCCCGAGGCGATCGAGGACCTCGCCCACCACCTCACCGGTGGCCTGGGTGGCCAGGAGGTGCTCGGAGAGCGCAGCGGCGAAGGGCACCGGCTCAGGCCGGGACGGGGGGGAGCAGGGTGAAGGGGACGACGCTCACCGGACCGAGATCGACCCGGCAGTGGGCTTCGATGGTCCCGTAGGTGTCGAAGGTCAGTTCGGCGCGCACCAGGCGGTAGTTGAACTTCCCGGGCTCGACTTGCAGCGGCTGCACGTTGCGGGCGATCTGTTCGCCGTCACGCAGGTAGGTGACCTCGAGGGCGGCCGAGCCCTTCCCGTCGGGGGGGTTGTGGACGATCACACAGAGGTGGGGCTCGACCGTGACGGGTACGGCCGCCTCGGCCGCGGCGCTGAACTGGATGCCGGTGAGGTCGATGCGAGTGGACGGTCCCTCGACCTGGCGGAGGTCGATCCCCTCGATGAAGAGCGCAGCAAGGATGTTCATGGCCGTCGACACTACGACGCCCCGATCGTGACGGGCTCGTCGGCCCTCCTCCGGCCCCGCATCGTCCCCGGGTCCCGACGGCCGAGGGCACTAGGATCACTGCCATGGCTGTCAGCGCGGGGACTCTCTCCACCCGCGACACCATCCTCGAGCAAGCACAGCGCTGCTTCGCCGAAGGCGGGTACGACGGGACGTCACTGAACGACATCGCCGAGGCCGTCGGCATACGGCGATCCAGCGTCCTGCACCACTTCCCGTCGAAGGACGCGATCTACCGGGAGGTCTTCGGCCGGGCGCTGGGCGAATGGCTCCTCCGTGTCGACACCGCCATCGCCAGCCCGGTCGAGGGCTGGCCGAAGGTCGACGAGGTCCTCACCGCCGGGTTCCAGTTCTTCATGGAGAACCCCGAGTTCGTGCGGATCGTGCGTCGCGAGGCGCTCGATGGCGCCGATCGTCACGGCATCGATCTGGGCGTGTCGCTGCGGCCTTTGTTCGAGCAGGCCGTGGCCTACTTCGAAGGCGAGATGGCCGCCGAACGCTTCCGACCCTTCGACGCCGAGCAGCTGCTCCTCACCGGTTACGGCGCCCTGCTCAGCTATTTCTCCGACCTGCCCTTCATCGAAGGCCTGCTGGGTCGGGACCCGTTGGCTCCCGATGCGCTGGAACAGCGTCTCGAACACCTCCGTTCGTTCTTCCGCGCCGCCCTCGAACTCTGATCCGGGTCCGGTCGCCAACGATGTCGCGCACGCTCTCGGAAGCCGCTTCGAAGGAACTGTTGCGCCCGTTCGGGGTGCCGTTCCTGGCCGAACACGTGGCCCGTACGCCCGGCGAGGCCTTCGACGCGGCGACGGCCCTCGGCGCTCCGGTGGTGGCCAAGCTGTGCGGTGACGCCATCGCCCACAAAACGGAGCGCGGCCTGGTCCGGCTGGGGCTCGAGAGCCCGAAGGCCGCGCGATCCGCGGCCGCAGAGCTCTTTGCCGCGGCCAGACCCGAGGATGGCGAGGTGAGCGTGCTCGTGGCCCCCATGGTCCGGGCCACGAGGGAGCTCATCGCCGGCGTCTCGGTCGACGCGCAGTTCGGTCCGACCGTGCTGCTCGGCGTGGGAGGCGTGCTCGCCGAGGCGGTGGCCGATGCCGTGGTGCGGCTGGTCCCGGTCGACGCCGTCGACGCTTCCGAGATGATCGATGACTTGGCCAGTCAGGCCCTGCTCGGGTCGTTCCGGGGTGAACCTCCTGTCGATCGAGAGGCGCTGATCGCCGTCATCCTGGCTCTCTCGATCGCCGCCGAAGCCGAACCGGCGCTGGTGTCGATCGATCTGAACCCGTTGATGATCGTCGACGGCCGGCCGGTGGCCGTCGACGCCCTGGTGGAGGTGGCCGACGCCCTCCCATCGGCGAGGTCTCACTAGATGCCCGGCCCCGGTCACTATCAGGCGCTGTTCGATCCACGGGGGATCGTGGTCGCCGGGGCGTCCACCCACCCCGGCAAGTTCGGCTTCGTGGCGCTGCACAACATCCTGGCGGCGGGCTATCGCGGCGCGATCTTCGCCACCAATCGCGACGGGTCGGACGTCCTCGGGCGCCCCACCCTGCGCTCGCTCGATGACGTCCCCGCGGGCGCGGCCGATCTGGTCTTCGTGTGTACGCCGGCGTCGACCAACCCCGATGTGCTCCGCCAGGCGGCGGCCAGGGGCATCCGGGCCGCGTTCATCGCGTCGGCCGGCTACGCCGAGGCCGGTGCCGCCGGTCGCCAGGCCCAGGATGATCTCGTCGAGCTCGCCGATCAGCTCGATCTTCTCATCGTGGGCCCGAACGGTCAGGGCGTGGTGTCCACGCCCTCGTCGTTGTGTGCCCAGATCGTCGCCCCGTACCCGCCCCCGGGCGTGATCGGGATCGCCAGCCAGTCCGGAAACCTCGTGTCGTCGTTCATGAACCTGGCCTGCGCCGCCCAGGTCGGGGTGAGTCGGGCGGTCTCTGCGGGCAACGCCGCCCAGGTCGGGGTGATCGACTTCCTCGAGTTCTATGCCGACGACCCGGCCACCGAGGTGGCGCTGGCCTACGTGGAAGGCATCGACGATGGGGTGGCCTTCGCCCGGCGGCTACGGGCCGTCACCGAGAAGATCCCGGTGGTGGTGCTCAAGGGGGGCGCCTCGGCCACGGGGGCGCGGGCCGCGGCCAGCCACACCGGGTCGTTGGCCAGCGACGACCGCGTCTTCGACGGCATGTGCCGCCAGGCCGGGGCAGTGCGGGCGGCCAACGTCGAGGATGCCTTCGAGGCTGCGGCCACTCTGGCCACGCAACCGCCGCCCCCCGGTCCGCGCGTCGTCGTGATCACCACCGTCGGAGGATGGGGGGTGGTGACCGCCGATGCCCTGTCGACCACGTCGCTCCAGCTCATGGCCCTCCCCGAGGACCTGCGCGCCACCCTCGACGATCTGCTCCCGCCGCGTTGGAGTCGGAGCAACCCGATCGACATCGCCGGTGGCGAGACGAAGGACACCGTGCCCAATGTGCTCGAGGCGGTCATCGCTCACCAAGACGTCGACGCGGTGATTCTTCTGGGCATGGGCATCCAGTCGAATCAGGGCCGCCTCGAGGAGAACGGTCCGTTCTTCCCGGAGTTCGGGCTCGAGCGCATCGCCGGGTTCCACGAGCGCCAGGATCACCGGTACGCCAGCGTCGCCGCCGACTTGTCCGTACGCCACCAGAAGCCGGTGCTCACGGCCACCGAGCTGGCCATCGCCGATCCCGAAAACGCGGCAGTGCGAGGTGTGCGTGAGAGCGGGCGGTACTGCTACCCGTCGGCCCATCGGGCCGTCGTGGCGCTCGAGCACACCTGGTGGCGGGCCCGCTGGCGCCGCGCCCGCGGTCTCGATCTCCCCACCTAGCCTCGACGATCGTGTCCTCGATGGCCCCGGCGAGCCGAACAACCTTGCGCCGTCGATTCTCGGTGATCCTCACCGCTGTGATGCTCGCAGTGCTCGTGCTGCCCCTTCCGGCCGGATCCGGGCGCGCCGATGCCCGCGCCCAGAGCGCAACACCCGGCCCGGCCACTCCGCCAACCCCTGTGCTGTCGGCGCGTCGCATCCCGGGGCTGCTTCAGGGAAGTATCGCCGACCCGGCCCTGGCCGCCGAGTTGCGGGGCACGATCGACCGCAATCCCGAGACGTGGTGCGGCCGGATCGATGATGCCGGCCGGCCCGTCCTGACTGTCAGCCCGGACCTCCCGTTGGCTCCGGCGTCCCTGCTCAAGGTCCTCACCGGTACCGCCCTACTCGAGCGGTTCGGGCCCGAACACCGGTTGCGAACAGCGATGGTGGCCTCCGCGGTGGCGACTGACGGGGTGGTCGAGGGGGACCTGTACCTGGTCGGTGGCGGCGATCCCCTCCTCACCACCACCGGGTACGCACAGAGCTTCGACGACCCCGAGCAGCCTTATGTCGACGCCAATGCCCTCGTCGATGCGCTGGCGGCGGCGGGTGTCACCGAGGTGCGCGGCAACGTGGTCGGCGACGACTCCCGCTATGACGCCGAACGGTGGGTGGCCACCTGGCCGACGCGCTACCAGAGTGAGCCGTCGATCGGGCCGATCAGCGCGTTGGCCATCAACGACGGCTTCAGCGGCTACGCCGGCTCCCCGGAACGGCCGAACCCCAGACGTCGGGCCGGTGATCCGCCGGCATTGGCGGCCGAGACGTTGGTGTCGCTGCTGCGGTCACGCGGCATCGGGGTCGGAGGGCAGGGTGTCGCCGGCTCGGCCCCGGTGGGTGCCGTCGAGGTGGCCGCGCTCGACTCGCGAACCATGCGCGAGCTCGTCGGCCAAATGGTCCTCGACTCCGACAACAACACCGCCGAGATGCTCCTCAAGGAACTCGGGTTGGCCACAACCGGGCAGGGAACGACCGCGGCCGGGCTGACCGCGGTACGTGACACCCTCGCTCGGCTGGGTCTGGTAGCAGAGGGACTCGACCTCCGGGACGGGTCCGGACTCGATCCCGAGAACCGCGTCACCTGCGCCGTCGTGTTCGCGGCGCTGGAGCGCGCGGGGCGCAGTTCTGACCTCACCACCAGCTTCGCCGTGGGCGGACAGACCGGGACCCTCCGCAAGCGGATGACGGGATCGCCGGCCGTCGGGCGGGTGGTCGCCAAGACCGGCACCCTCAACTCGGTCAACGCCCTCGCGGGGTGGGCCGACACGCCCACCGGAGCCACGTTGACCTTCGTGGGAATCGGCAACGGCACGGACGCTCGCGGCACCGGCGCGGCCGACAGCTTCGCCGCCGCCCTCATGACCTACCCGCAGGGCCCGCCGCTCGACCTCCTACGACCCCGCTGACCGACGGTCCGGTTGGGCCCCCGGTCCCTCCCGGGCCCGGACCCGCCCCTACGGTGAGTGCATGCCTGTGCTCCCGATGTTCCCCCTCGGCTCGGTGCTGGTCCCCGGCATGGTGCTTCCCCTCCACGTCTTCGAGCCCCGGTATGTCGCCCTCGTCGAGGCCTGCCTCGCCGGTGAGCCCGAGTTCGGGGTGGTGCTCATCGAACGGGGGAGTGAAGTCGGTGGCGGCGAACTCAGACGCGACGTCGGTACCGTGGCCCGCATCGTCGAAGCGGTCCGTTTCGACGACGGCCGGTGGGGTCTTGGTTGCGTGGGGGTGCGGCGCATCCGCGTCGAGGACTGGCTCCCCGACGACCCGTACCCGCGAGCTGATGTGGTCGACTGGGACGACGAACCCCCGGGCGGCGCGGTGGCCGACCTGCTGGCCACCGTCACGGCTCAACTTCGCCAGGTCCTCGCCGTGACATCAGAACTGGGTCTCCCGGCATCCCCGGCCACGGTCGAACTCTCCGATGACCCGACGTTGGCCAGCTACCAGGCGACGGCCGTCGCCCCTTTCGGTCCGGCCGACGTCCACGATCTCCTGGTCGAACCCGGTCCGGATTCCCGCCTCGCCAAGCTGGGCTCGATGCTCACCGAAGAAGCGGGCTTTCTCGACCAGCGGCTCGCCCTGGCGAGTGAGCCCCTCGATCCCGGAGCCCGGGACGACGACGACGTCTCCGACTGAGTCGCGCCACTAGGGTTGGGCGTCCGTTGCCCGATTCGAGGTGGAACTGTGGCCGTGAACTCGGTGCCGGAGACGTTGCAGGAACTCAGGGATCTCGTTGTCGCGTACGCCAAACAGGAGACGATCGATCCGCTCCGCAACCTGGGCCGCTTCGTCGGCTTCGGGCTCGGGGCCGTCACCCTGTTCTGCATCGGCACGCTGTTCCTGGCCATGTCGCTGCTCCGCGGTCTTCAGACCCTCACGGGCGACGTCTTCGTGGGCTTCTGGTCCTGGGTGCCGTACCTGATCGTGGCTCTCGCCCTGGTTGGTGTCGGCGCTGCGGTCGTCCCCCGCATCGGCAAGGGCGGCCTCGGCACGGCCGTCGATCCGTCCTCCCGAAAGGCGTCATGAGCCCGACCCCGATCCCGCCCGCCCCGATCAGCCGAGAGGACATCGAGGCGAAGTTCCGGGCCATCCAGGGGGAGGCCGTCGAGTTGGAGTCCGAGGCCCAGGACTATCTGATCCTCGGAATCGCCGCCATCGGCGTGGCCGTCGTCTTCGTGGCTTTCGTGCTGGGCGTTCGCCGAGGCCGTAGTCGGCGCACGGTCGTCGAGATCCGCAGGATCTGATGGGCCTGCTCGACACCGCCCGCCGCAACGGAATCGATCGGGGCCTGCTCGGCACGAGCCGGGGCTGGCTGGTCGTCGGGGCCGCGGCGTGGGGTATCCGGGCCTTCCAACGGGCGCGACGACCCGAAGGCGAGACCGTCACCCTGGAAGTGCTGCAGCCCGGCGAGACGATCATGATCTCCCACGGTGGCCCGCCGGCCTCACGGCGGCGACGGCGCCAGGACGCCCGCCTCGAACGCCGGTTGCGTCGGGCCGAGCGCAAGGCCCGGTGAGCCTTTCCGCAGGGCTGATCGTCCCGCGATGGCGGGGGCGGCATCCAGTCGGGTTCTCGATGGTGCCGGACCCTGCGATCATGGGAAGGTGAACGTCCTGCTGCGCAATCCCCGACGCGAGATCGAGATCGACGGTCCGATCACCGTCGTCAACCTGCTCTCGCGTCTCGACCTCAATCGTGAGTCGGTGCTCGTGATCCGTGACGGAGAACTGGTGGCCGGAGACGCCACCCTCGCGGACAGCGAATCGATCGAGATTCGACCGGTCATCTCCGGAGGTCACCGATGAAGTGCGTCACCTGTCGCGGGCCGGCGGTGATCGACATCCGTCGCCACAACGCCAATTTCTGTGCCGAGCACTTCCTCGAGCAATGCCGGCGCCAGGTCGCCAAGGCCATCGACGAGTTCGACATGATCCGGCCCGGCGATCGGGTTCTCGTTGCTGTTTCTGGCGGCAAGGACTCCCTTGCGGTGTGGGACCTGCTGCGTGAGCTCGGCTACGACGCCGACGGGCTCTACGTCGGCCTCGGCATAGGGGAGTACAGCGAGACGTCCGGTGGGTACGCCCGGCGCTTCGCGACCGAACACGACCTCACGTTGCTCGAAGTGGACCTGCGCGACACGTACGGGTACGACATCCCCACCGGATCGAGGGCCGCACGGCGCGCCCCATGTTCGGCCTGTGGCCTCACCAAGCGTCACCTCTTCGACGCCGCCGCCCTCGACGGCGGGTACGACGTACTCGTGACCGGCCACAACCTCGACGACGAGGCCGCGGTGCTCTTCGGCAACACCCTTCACTGGCAGACCGAGTACCTGGGCCGGCAGTTGCCGGTACTTCCCGCGCGAGACGGCTTCCCGAAGAAGGTCAAGCCGCTGGTCCGACTCACCGAGCGCGAGTCGGCCGCCTACTGCATCGTCAAGGGCATCGACTACCTGGTCGACGAGTGCCCGATGGCGGCGGGCAACAAGCACCTCGTCTACAAGGCCGCGCTGAACGACATCGAGCGGGCTTCACCGGGGGCCAAGCACGCCTTCTACTTCGGCTTCCTGGCCCGGGCGTCGGAACGCTTCGCCGAGGAAGCCGAAGAGGATCGCGGCGACCTGCACGCCTGCCCCACCTGCGGTGCGCCGACCACGGCCGACACCTGCGCCTTCTGTCGCCTCGTCGAGAAGGCGGGCGGCTCGCTCGGGACCAGCGTGGCTGTGAGCCTGGGCCGACGGAATTCGCAGGTCGTGTCGTGACCCAGGTGTTCGCGGCCGGCGACCGGGTGCTGCTGATCGACCAGAAGCAGCGGCGTTACCTCGTCGTCCTGAAACCGTCCGGAGAGTTCCACTCCCACGCCGGGATCGTTCCCCACGACACCATCATCGGTCAGTCCGAGGGCACCACGATCCGCTCCACCCGCACCTCCACGTACCTGGCCATCCGTCCGACACTGTCTGACTTCATCCTGAAGATGCCCCGTGGCGCCCAGGTCATCTATCCGAAGGACATCGGTCCCATGCTCATGCTGGCCGACCTGTACCCCGGAGCGCGGGTGCTCGAATCGGGCATCGGTTCCGGCGCACTGTCCATGGCCATGTTGCGGGCGGGGGTGGAGATCGTCGGCTACGAGCTGCGCGAGGACTTCGCCGAACGGGCCCAGGCCAACGTCTCCTCGTTCCTGGGGGAGGAGGCGATGACCCGTTACGCCATCGAGTTACGGGACTGTTACGAGGGCATCGACGAGACCGATCTCGACCGCGTGGTCCTCGACCTCCCCGAACCCTGGCGGGTGGTGCCCCACGCCGAGAAGGCACTGCACCCCGGGGGAATTCTCCTCGCCTACACACCGAGCATCGTGCAGGCGATGCAGTTGCGTGAAGCCCTCGACACCAGCGCCTTCGATCTGGCCGAGACGGTCGAGGTGCTCAACCGCACCTGGCACGTCGAGGGACAGGCGGTCCGCCCCGACCACCGGATGGTGGCCCACACCGGGTTCCTCACCCACGCCCGGCTGCTCCAGGGGTGACGCGCCCACCCCGCCCATTCGTGCCGTGAGCGTCCTCGATGTGGCCCTGGTGGCCCTGGCGATCGCGGCCATGGTCGGCGGTTTCCGTCTCGGGTTCGTCGCGAGGGTCGTTTCGTGGATCGGCCTGGGTCTCGGCCTGGCGCTGGCCGTCCGCTTCTCACCGACGGTGCTCGATCGCGTCGATTCCAGCCGTCCGGCGGTCGTACTGATCCTCGCCATCGCCCTGCTCATCGTGGGAGCCTCCGTGGGGCAGGCGGCGGGATTCGTGGTGGGCGGGCGGCTGCGACCGCGTCGGGTGAACGGCGTCGGCGGGCGCATCGACGGGCTGGCCGGTGCGGTCGCAGGGCTGATGGGCATGCTGGCGCTGATCTGGCTGCTGCTTCCCGTGCTCGCCGTCGCCCCGGCGTGGATCTCACGACCGGTCACCACGTCGTATGTGGCGCGCTCCATCGACGAGTACCTGCCTCCGCCCCCCGATGCCATCGAGGTCCTGCGCAACCTCGTCGGTGACGACCCCTTCCCCGACGTGTTCGCCAGCTTGCAGGCCACCCCGGACCTCGGCCCGCCGCCGCCCGAGACCGGCCTCTCGGAAGCCACCAGCGACGCCGTGTCCCGGTCGGTGGTGAAGGTGGAGGGCTCGGGCTGCGGTCGGATCCAGGACGGCAGTGGGTGGGTGGGCGCCCCGGAACTCGTGGTCACGAATGCCCATGTGGTGGCGGGCCAGGAGACGACCGAGGTGGTACGGGACGACGGTCGTCGCCTCGACGCCACGGTCGTGGCCTTCGATCCCGATCGCGATCTGGCCATCCTGCGCGTCGAAGGTGTGGACCGTCCGCCGTTGCCCGTCCTCGATCAGATCGCGCCGCAGGGATCGATCGGGGGGGTCTTCGGTCACCCAGGCGGCGAGCCCCTCAGGATCGCCCCTTTCGAGGTGGCCCAACCCATTCGGGCGACGGGTCGTGACATCTACGGGGGGTCGCTCACCCGTCGCGACGTCTTGGAACTGGCCTCGTCGCTCCGGCCGGGCGATTCGGGTTCGGCGCTGGTCGGACCCGACGGGAAGGTCGTCGGAGTGGCCTTCGCCATCGCCCGCGACCAACCGGACGTCGCCTACGCGTTGGCGACCGGCGAGCTGGAGCCGGTGCTCAACTCCGTGACCGGCCGTACCGTCGCCACCGGCCCCTGCATCGACTGACCATCACCGGCCGGGGCCCGCCATGGACGCGGCCGGAGATCTCCCCTCTGGCCCACCCCGAAACGACGGCGCTCACGCGCCGGGCATCACTCGACCTCGATGAAGATGCACTCCCCGGGGCATTCCTCCGC
>Ga0105047_10001684_pt1 | contig 39664 bp, 37 predicted proteins | sample MAT04_FD_78384 | JGI IMG/M metagenome (GOLD analysis project Ga0105047, IMG submission 78384) | Freshwater microbial communities from Lake Fryxell liftoff mats and glacier meltwater in Antarctica - MAT-04 (megahit assembly) | ecosystem: Environmental > Aquatic > Freshwater > Ice > Liftoff...
GCGCTGGGTGGCGGGCGCTCGGACGCTCTGGGCGGCACCGATCCGGTGCGCTGGTCGAGCCTCGACCAGTTGCCAGCGCTGATGGAGGCGGCGCTGGCAGGTGAGACGGCGGTGATGGAGGCCGCCGTCTCCCGTGCCGCCATCGATCGGTGCATCGTGCTCGGGCGTGGCTTCGAGTACGCGACCGCCCGGGAGTGGGCGCTCAAGCTCAAGGAGCTGGCCCAGGTCAAGGCTGACCCGTACTCCGCGGCCGACTTCCAACACGGCCCCATGGCCCTCGTCGAGCCGGGTTACCTGGTCCTCGCGACAGCACCCACAGGAGCGACGCAGCCGGACATGCGCGAGCTGCTGCAGCGGCTGCGCGACCGGTACAAGGTGGACCTGGTGGTGATCTCGGATGACCCAGAGGTACGTGCCATCGGGTCCGTGGGCATCGCCATCCCGGCGGGCATCGCGGACTGGCTCACGCCCATCGTGTCCGTGCTGCCCGCCCAGCTGTTCGCGTACCACACCACCGTGGGCCGCGGCCTGGACACCGAGAACCCGCGCTGGATCAGCAAGGTGACCCTCACCCACTGACTCCCGGGCCGTTCGCCACGCGGGCGTCAGCCGACGCGAGCACCTGGCTCCGGGTCCACGACGGCGACGTGGCTCGACCCGCGGGCGGCCAGCGCCGCGCGCAGCTCGTCCGGCGTTCCGGCGAGGATGGGGAACGTGCCGTGGTGGATGGGCACGACCGCGGAGACTCCCAGCAGCTCGACCGCCTTGGCGGCGCCCCGCGGATCCATCGTGAAGTGGCCGCCGATGGGCAGGAACGCGACATCCGGCCGGTGCAGCTCGCGGATGAGCGCCATGTCCCCGAACACGTCCGTATCGCCCGCGTGGTAGACGCGCCGCCCGTTCTCCAGTTCCACGACGAAGCCCACGGGCTCGCCTAGGTCCAGCATCAGCGCCGGCCCCGACGCCCAGTCCCCGGCGGAGTGCTCCGCGTGGACCATCGTGATGCGCAGGTCGCGCGCCGCGACCGTGCCGCCCTTGTTCATGCCCATGACGTCCGCGGGCGTGCCCGTGGCGCCGGTCAGCCACAGGCTCATCTCGTGGATGCAGGGCCACGCGGGCGAGGTCCGCGAGGCGATCGTCAGCGCGTCGATGTCCCCGCCGTTGCCGGCCGACCCACCCAGGTGGTCCGAATGCCCGTGCGTCACGAGCAGCACGTCGCACGCGTCCACGTCCGCGGCAGCCTTCGTGGAGCGCGGGTTGCCGAACCAGGGGTCGATGAGCACGCGCGTGCCGGCGCGTGATTCGATCTCCACGCAGGCGTGGCCGTACCAGGTGAACGCGAAGCCGAGGTCGGGCATGGGTCGGTCTCCTTGGGTCTGGTCGAGGGTGACGGGTGGCGGGATCGTAGACCCGGCCAGGCGCGGGCGCCCCGGTATCCTGTCGGGCATGGAGCTGCTGCATCGTGTGACCGGTCCGGTCGGGACCAACGTCTGGGTCCTGGGTGATGAGGCGAGCCGCGAGGCGCTGGCCATCGACACCGCCACGCCGTCCGTGGACTGGCTCACGGCCACCCTCGCGGAGAAGGGCTGGACGCTGAAGTTCGTGGTCAGCACCCACCGCCACTGGGACCATATCGGGGATAACGCGGCGGTCGTGGAACGGACCGGCGCCACGTTGGCGGTCCACGAGCACGACCACCACGGCCTCGTCGATCCGCAGCCGCTGTTCGCGCCCCTCCCGATCATCCCCTCCATGCCCGCGCTGGACCTCGCGGAGGGGAGCGTCATCCGTTTCGGCGACATCACGCTCGAGGTGCTCCATACGCCCGGCCACACGGAGGGCTCCGTCTGCCTCCTGGCGACCGAGCAGCGGCTGCTGTTCAGCGGCGACACGCTGTTCGCGGGCGGCTGGGGCCGCGTCGACCTGCCCGGTGGCTCCCCGGAGGCGATGGTCGATTCGCTCAGTCGGCTGGCCACGCTCGACACGGACCTGGGCGTCCTGCCCGGGCACGGCAAGCGGAGCACGATCGGCCGCGAGCAACCCTGGCTGGAGATGGTGGCCCGGGAGCGCCGCTTCCCCTTCTAGACGTGGCTCACGGTTCGGGAGAGGCGAGCAGGTCGGCCGTAGGTGCCACGTACGTCACGCCGGTGTGGACGAGGATGTCGTCGAACAACGCCTCTACCGGGGGAGCGTCGGCTCCCACGATGAGCGTCGCCGCACCGTAGGGGCCCACAGGGATGTCGAACAGCGTCGCGACCGGGATGCCGTTCGCGGTGATGACCGCATGATCGCCACCTTCGGCAGGGGACGAGGCGCACTCGATGGCAAGGGTCACGTGGCGCCCGTCCACCTCGATGGGCAGGTCGCCCCGATCGATCAGCTGGAGGCGCCCGTCGATCATGCGCCCGACCAGCCAGCCCATCGCGCCGTCCGTGCCAGCCCACAACCACCGCGGCACCCCCAGGCTCGACCCGCACGCGACGCCGGCCATGCCATCACCCGTCGTGGCGACCCACGCCTCCACGCGCAGCACGTCCGCGGGCGCGTCAAGCTCGAGGTCGTCCCAGACGTTCGAACCGTCCGCGATGACGGACATCACGAGGCGCCCGTCGGCGTAGGCCGTCGCGCCGGTGTCGTCCGAGATCTCCTCCCACACGGAAGGTGCCGACAGGTCATCGCGGAAGACCTCCGTGTCGGCACCCAGCAGCCCGGGCGCGGGCGATGACTCCTGGGCTGATGCCCCCGGCGCCAGCGCGGCCGCTGTCACGACCGCGAGCGTGGCCATCAGGCCGGCGCGCATCCGTCCGTCCATGGGATCCTCTCATCGTCCGCGAGCCGGCGGCCCGTCGCCGCCCCACGGTAGCAGCGGCCCGGTAGCCCGTCGAACCGGCCGGCGACTGCTCCTCAGCGCAGGCGCCGGTCGGTCAGCGCGGATTCGCCGTCGGGCACAGCGACCGGCCCCGGCCACGGTTTGCGCCACGCCGACTCCGTGCGCACGACGGCGAACCCCGTGCCCGTATACAGGTCGAGCGCCCGGTTCACGTTGTCCACATCGACGCCCAGCTGGGCGCTGGTCATGCCGCGATCCCGCAGCCGCTCGAGCGTCCGCCCGATGAGCGCCTTGGCCAGCCCGCGCTGGCGCCATGGCCGGCGCACGAACACCGAATCCAGCCAGCCGCGCCGGTAGCCGTACGCCTCGTTCTCCTCCGCGGAGATGAGGCCAAGCACGCCGCCGGCAACCTGGTCGCCGTCCCACGCGATGACCCACAGGGAGGGGTCCGTGGCGGGCTGGTCACGCCAGGTCTCGAAAGCGTCATCGGAGGTGTGGACCGCGCCCCAGTGGTCGCGGAACGCCTCGGCGTCCGCCTCGAACACCACCCGCCCGTGATCCATCGAGCCGGGGCGCACCTCCAGACCGTCAGGAAGTGGCGCCACGTCGATCGCCTCCAGCGTGGGCCGCACCATCTGGAGGAACCGGCGATCCACCGCGTAGCCGGAACGCTGCAGCAGCGCGACGTTGCCCGCGTTCTCGTCATAGCCCCAGCTGATGAGGGCGCGCGGCCGGTCCACGTCATGGTCCGCCGCGATGGCCACATTGCGTGCCTCGAACCAGCGATGCATCGCCCAGCCGATGCCCTGCCGCCGCCATGCGGGATCCACGAACCCGAACGACTGGTAGCCGCGGATGCTGTCGTTCATGTCCTCCCAGAGCGCCCGACCGTACGCCACCAGCATGCCGTCGACCTCCGCCAGGAGCACGTCGCGCGCCGGGTCGCAGTTGATGAGGTGGGCGTAGTCGACGTCCAGTGCCTCCACGGTGGACACCTCCGGATCCCCGTCCGCCCGGCGCGCCAGGTTGCACACGCGGTCCATCTCGCGGTGATCCGCGGGTCCCGCGTAGTGGCGGAAGCGCAGGCCGGGGATGGCGGGTGCGCCGGGCACGTCGACGCCCGAGGCGTCGCGGCCCAGCGGATCGATGCCCATGTCGGGGGTCATCCGGCGCTCATTGTCCACGTGCGGAAGGTGGTGAACCGCGCGAAGCCGAGTCGCCTGTAGAGCGGCTCTGCCATCTCGCTCGGCTGGAGGACCGCCGGCAGGTCCGGCGCGGCAGCCACGGCCAGCGAGGTGACCGCGGTCGCCGCGCCGCGCCGCCGGGCGGCGGGCAGCGTCGAGACCGCGTAGATGCCCAGCACACCCGCCTCCCGGAACCCGTTGGCGGTGGCGACGGGTTCCCCCGCGGCCCGTGCCAGCCACAGGTCGAAGCGAGCATCGTCCAGCAACGGCAGCCCGTGCCACGTGTGCGGCGGCCCGACGGCCGAGCCGAACCCCGCCGCCGCGGTCCGCTCGAAGTCCACCAGCCCGGCGGCGTCCACGACCCGCTCGATGGCCAGGCCGTGGGTCACCGGCGTGGCCGGCACGGGCCCGGGGGGACGAAGCATCCAGGGACGCTCCGCCTCGAACGCCAGCCCGTGGCGGTCCAGGGGCAGCTCTGACCAGGGGTCGCAGGCGGCCATGGTGGCGGCCAGGTGGCACCGCCGCACCGGCACTCGGGGGTCGGCGCCGGGCCGCACGGCGATGGCCCGGAAGAAGATCACGGGCACGTCCTCCGGCGTCAGCCACCATCCGTCGCACCACTCGGTGCGGTGGCCCAGGGCACGCAGGTTGAGGTCGTGCCAGCCGGCGAGGTTGGCCGCCGTGGCGGCCACGAGCCGCGCCGCGTCCACGGGCGTGAGCGGCGGGCCGACACCGATCACTCCCGGGCCTCCTTGCGCAGCTGTGCCGTCTTGCCGGCATCGCGATACATGCGGCCCAGGCGTCGGTTCTCCGCGCGACCGGAGGCCAGATCGCTCCGTAGGTCCAGCGCCCGCAGCTCCTTCTCCAGCTTCTGGTGGCTCGCCAGGCGCTCCTCGGCGAGCTCACCAGCCGCGATCGCCGCGAGCACGGCGCAGCCGGGTTCCGTCCCGTGGCGACAATCGGAGAAGCGGCAGCTCTCGGCGAGCGTGGCGATGTCCCCGAACGCCTGGTCCAGGCCCTTGCCGTCATCCCATAGGCCCACGGATCGGAGGCCGGGGGTATCGATGAGCAGCGCGCCACCCGGCAGCGGGAACAGCTCGCGCGCGGTCGTCGTGTGGCGGCCCCGGCTGTCGTCGGTGCGCTCCGCCTTGACCAGCTGGCGCGCCGCGCCCAGGAGGGCGTTGGCGAGCGTCGACTTGCCCACGCCCGACGAGCCAAGGAGGCACACCGTGCGACCCGGCGCGAGGTACGGCGCGAGGCCTGCGAGGCCGTCGTGGGTCACGGCGCTGACGGGGTGGATGGGCACGTCGCCGGCGACCGCGGCCACGAGCGCGATGGCGGCGGGCAGGTCAGGCGCGATGTCCGCCTTGTTGAGCACCACCACGGGCGCCGCACCGCTCGCCCAGGCGAGCAGCAGGTACCGCTCGATGCGCCGTGGGTTGAGGTCGTGGGTGAGCGCGGAGACGAGGAAGGCGGTGTCCACGTTGGCTGCGACGATCTGCTCCGCCACGTGCTGGCCGGAGGTCGCTTCGCCCCGCGCGAAGGCACTGGTGCGCGGCAGCACGGACCGCACGGCCGCCTGCTGGGCGGCGATGCCGCTGGAGATCATCGGTTCCAGGGACAGCCAGTCGCCGACCGCGGGCAGGTCCGCGGCGCTCGCTGCGGCACGCTTGAAGCGCCGCTGGAAGACCACGTCCACCATGCCCTCCGCCGTCGCAGCGCGCATCACGCCGCCGGTGCTGACGACACGGCCGGGAACCAGCCCCGCCGCGGCGTGCTCGGCGAACGCTGCCTCCCGCTCGGGTGTCCAGCCGAACGCGGCGAGCGAGCGGGGGAGGGGGGTGGGGTCGGGCATCGCCGTCGGGACGACCAGGTCCACGCCGGTCACCCGACCCGCTTGAGCTTGCCGGTGCGCTTGGCGTACCGTTCGGCCTTCCCGAACACCCAGATGCCGGCCGGGATGAACACGATGGCCATGACGATCAACGGCCACACCAGGTCCAGCATGTCCGTGATGGGCGTGCCCCTGATGAGCGCCCCGCGGACACCCTCCAGGACGTAGGTGAACGGCGACAGCTTGGCCAGGGTCTGCATCCACTCCGGCAGGACCGTGATGCTGTAGTACACGCCACTGATGAGCAGCAGCAGGGACTGGATCACGAACGTCATCTGGGCGCCTCGTTCCACGTAGATGAGCGGCAGGACCGCCGCCATCATGCCGATGCCGATGACGGACAGCGACCCCAGGAGCATGAACACGGCCGCCGCGCCGAAGTCGGCATCGGACAGGTCCAACCCGAAGAACAGGACCAATGCCGTGAGCACCACGGTGGTATGGATGAGGCCATAGAGGATCGCGAACAGATTGGACCCGAGGAGCTGTGAGGCCCGGCGGACCGGCGCCATCATCGTGTACTCGAGCGTGCCCTCCCAGCGCTCCCACGCGATCTGCTCCGCGATGATCGAGAACACCGTGGACAGGTAGTTCCAGAACACGGCGCCGATCATGAGCGAGAACACGAGCGCCTGGGAGCCCTGGTCGGTACCGATGAGCGCGATGGACATGGCGCCCGCGATGGCGTACACCATGAACGCCATCTCCCAGCCCCAGTAGCGCTTGACCAGGAAGAAGTTGCGCTCCATGAACGCGAAGCTCGCGCCCATCTCGCGCCGAAGGGTGGTCATGGGAGATGGACTCCGTGGGGGGAGGAGGGAGCCGGCCCGGCCCGTCATCGGGGTCGGACCGGCTGCAGCGTCGGCTCGGGCTCGGCCGCCAGGGCGTGGCCCAGGCGGATGAGCGAGCGACCGACGGAGCGTCGGACGGAGCTGCGGTCCGCGCTGGTTCGGGCGCTGCGACCGAGACGGTGCTCGGCGGCCTCCGCGATCTGGCGCTGACGATGCTCCTGGGCCAGCCGGAGCGCGATGTGGGTGCTGTGCATGGCGTTCACCTCCTTTCTAGTCATCGTTGTCGCCGTCCTCCTCGACGTCGTCGTCGAGGGAACGGCCCGTGAAGGTCATGAAGACGCTCTCGAGCGTCGGCGGCAGGCCGCGCTCGCTGACCATCCGCTCCTTGAGCGCCTCCGGCGTGCCCTCTGCGATGAGGCGGCCCTGGTCCAGGATCGCCAGGCGGTCGCACAGCCGGTCGGCTTCGTCGAGGTCGTGCGTCGTGAGCACGATCGTCGCGTCGTGGTGGTCGCGCAGTTCCTCGATGAAGGTCTGCACATCCAGCTTGGAGCGGGGGTCGAGCCCCGTGGTCGGTTCGTCGAGGAGCAGCAGCGTGGGGCTCGTCAGGATCGCCCTGGCGATGGCCACCTTCTGCTGCATGCCCCGGCTCATCTGCTCCAGCGGCCGGCCGAGGCGCGACTCGCTGATACCCAGACGGGCGAGGATGCGGATGGACTCGTCGCGCGCCTTGCGGGCGTCGAGCCCGTACAGCCGCGCGGCGTAGACGAGGTTCTCGTAGGGCGAGAGCTTCTTGAAGAACGCGGCGTCCACCGAGACGCGGTTGATGAGCCGCTTGACGGCCATCTCGTCGCGTTCCACGTCGTGTCCGAAGACCTCGACGCGGCCGGCATCCAGCGTCAGCAGCGTGCTGACGAGGCGGATGAGCGTGGACTTGCCGCCGCCGTTCGCGCCCAGGATGCCGTAGACCTCGCCCCGCTCGATGCGCAGCGAGACGTCATCCACGGCCGTGACCGGCTTCTTCTTGCGGCCGACCACGAACCGCTTGGTGACGTGGTCGACGAGGAGGGCGGGCACCGGTCCCGGCACGGGGGCCGGCCGGCGCACCGACGGGGTGGGAAGCGTGCGCTCCGCCCCGGGCACCGGCTCGCTCTCGGGCCGATGCGGTTCGGTCAGGATCGCCATCGTGGTCGTGCTCCGTGGTGGATGGGACTCAGGTTCCGACGAGAGGGCCCCCTGGTGGAGGGAGGTCGGCTTCCGATCCATGCACGATGGCCTGGGGACAGAAACGCCGGGGGGCCCGATCCGACCCTCCGGCGCGTGGTGGCTGCTGGCGCGCCTGGCGCCGCTACCGACTCACGAAGGGCGGGGATCTCCCGCGTCGTGCGCACCCGCGGGCGCGCAGACGGGCAGCCGCATGGCTGCACTCGCGGTGTTCTTGACGTTCTGCATGTCAGCGGCCTCCGTGCTTGTGGAGATGCGGTCTGCGCACTCGACGCGAAGTTTACGGGCCGCGCCGCGCGCCTGTCAACGAGACGAATGACGTACGTGTGGTCGACCGGCGACGCGCTCCGCGGCGTGCGATCGAGGGTGGGGCCGGGGCGCGGAGGGTACCTCCGTCCCATCGTCACCGCACCCCACTGCTCTAGACTCGCGCCCATGACCGATCCTGCCGGCCGCGTCGCGGCCATCTTCGACGAGCATCTCGCCACCGCCCAGCGCACGCGCGACGGGCTGCTCTCCGTGGTGGAGGAGCTGGGTGCAGACGTGTGCGCGGCGCTGGGGCGTGGCGGCAAGCTGGTCACCTTCGGCAACGGGGGATCGGCGGCGGACGCACAGCACTTCGCGGCGGAGCTGACCGGGCACTTCGTGCTGGACCGGGGACCGCTGCCGGCCGTGGCGCTGACCGTGGACACGTCGGCGCTGACGGCCATCGGCAACGACTACTCGTACGCGGATGTGTTCGCGCGCCAGGCGACGGCGCTGTGTGGCCCGGACGACCTCGTGGTCGCCATCTCCACGTCCGGCAAGGCGGAGAGCGTCATCCGCGGCGCGCGGGCGGCGGCCGACCGGGGCGCCCGGGTCTGGGCGCTCACCGGTGGCACCGGCGGCGGCCTCAAGGACGCGACCCACCGGGCGCTGATCGTGCCCAGCAGCGAGACGGCGCGCATCCAGGAGATGCACATCACGGTCATCCATGCCGTGTGCGCGCTCATCGACGACTGGGTCGCCGCCCGCGACGGCTGAGGTCCGCACCGCAAGGGTCGCCCGCGGCCTCCGCACCCCACCCGATGCAGGCTCCGCCTGCCCGCCCAGGAGGTCCGCGCCATCACCCCCACCACCCTCGTCGGACTCATCGCCGACGGTGCCCTCGACGCCGAGCTCGCGGCCCTGCTGTGGCTGCTCGTGGAAGACGGCGTGCCGCTCATCGTCACCGGGGAGTCGGCGACGCAGGTCCGGGCGGCGTTCGCGTCCGCGGTCCTGGATATCGTGCCGGATCGCCCCTGGGTGGTCCTGGACGCAGATCGCGAGCGGCCGGACGCGGAGACGCTGGGGGCCACGCTGCGGGGTGGCGTGACGCCCGCGGTGATCCTGCGGGCAGCGTCGCTGCGCGCCGCCATGGACCTGCTCGCGGCGCCCCCGGACGGCCTGCCGGATGACGCCGTCCGACGCCTGGGCGCGGTGCTGGTGGTGGACGCGCCCGATGGCGCACGGGTCCGCATCGCCGCTGCGCACTACCTGCGGCCGACGGAGCGGGACGCACAGGGCCACGTCCAGCGGCGCCCACCTGCGGTGCTCGCCACGTGGGACCCGGCCACGGATGCCTTCGAGCACTTCGCGTGGGGCATCACGCCCGAGCTCGCCGACCGCGTCGACCGGTCGCAGGCAGACCTCGAACAGCGGCAGGCCGCGCGCGCCGTGAGCCTCGCCCGTCTGGCCGCAGGGCCGGATCGCGACCCGGTGCGGGTGCGGGCCACGATCGCGGCGCTCGTCGCTTCCGAGCCGCCGCGCGAGCACGCGCCCGATCACGCTGCCGCCCGCCCGAGCGGCCTGCGCAGCCCGCTCAGCGACCCGCACGTCCACTGAACGGCGCCTCGCCTCGCCGCGAGCCCTCCTGGTCGGAGACCGATCGCCGGGAGCCGTGCGCTTCGCCGTGAGTGGTACGCTCGGGACCCGCCGCCCCTCCGCCCCTGGGAGCCGCCCATGACCGACGCCGCCACGTCCACGCCGAACCTGCCCCACCTGCCTGCGACACTCGGCGCACTGCGCGCCACCGGCTACCAGCCGCGCTCCGTGAAGCAGGAACTGCGGGACTCCCTGATGGCGCGGCTGGTGGACGGTCGCGCGCTCTTCCCGGGCGTCGTGGGCTACGAGGACACGGTCATCCCGGCCATCGAGAACGCGGTCCTGGCGGGCCAGGACATCGTGTTCCTGGGTGAGCGCGGGCAGGCCAAGACCCGCCTGGCACGGTCGCTCACGGCGCTCCTGGACGAGCACGTCCCTGCGGTCGACGGGTCGGAGCTCCACGAGGACCCGTTCGCGCCGCTGCTCGACGAGACCCGCCGACGCATCGAGGCGGAGGGTGATGACCTGCCCATCGCATGGCTCCACCGCTCCCGTCGGTACGGCGAGAAGCTGGCCACCCCGGACATCACGATCGCCGACCTCATCGGCGAAGTGGACCCCATCAAGGTCGCCGAGGGGCGCTACCTCGCGGATGCCTCCACCATCCACTACGGCCTCATCCCGCGCACGAACCGGGGCATCTTCACCATCAACGAGCTGCCCGACCTCCAGGAGCGCATCCAGGTGGGCCTGCTCAACATCCTCGAGGAGCGGGACGTCCAGGTGCGCGGCTACACGCTGCGCCTGCCGCTGGACCTGTTCGTGGTGGCGAGCGCCAACCCCGAGGACTACACCAGCCGCGGCCGCATCATCACGCCCCTCAAGGACCGCCTCGGCTCCCAGATCCGAACGCACTACCCGCGCACCATCGAGGGCGAGATCGCGATCATGCGCCAGGAGGCCGAGCGCCTCGACGGCGGGCCGGAGCTCGACGAGCCGGCGTTCATGCTGGAGATCGTCGCGGAGCTGTCCCACCTCGCGCGGCGTGCTCCGGACATCAGCCAGCGCTCCGGCGTGAGCGTGCGGGTGAGCATCGCGAACCTCGAGACGCTGCTCGCGAACGCGACCCGGCGGGCGCTCAGGCTCGGCGAGCCCTCCGCCGCCCCGCGCATCAGCGACCTGGGCGCGATCATCCCGTCCACGACGGGCAAGGTCGAGCTCGAGACGCTCGGCGACGAGGCGCCCGAGGAGCGCATCATCGACCGCTTGCTGAGCCGGGCCATCCACGCGGTGTTCGCCCGCCGGGTGTCGCTCGACGAGCTCACGGACATCACCGAGGCGTTCGAGTCGGGCGCCATCATCGAGACGGGTGAGCTCGTGCCATCCCGCGAGTACGTGCGCTGGACGCGGGAGACGCCCGGCATGGCGGATGCCGTGGCCCGTCTCGGCGTGGGCGAGTCTCCCGCCGCCATCGCGAGCGGCGTGGAGTTCCTGCTGGAAGGGCTGCACCTCCACCGGCGCCTGAACAAGGAGCGCGCCGCCGCCGCCGGGGGCGGGCGCTACCGCGCCTGATCGTCATCCCGAGCCGCGGCCGATGATCATGTCTGGCGCCCATCCCCCGCCGTCGGACGGCGTCCCGGACCTGGACACCCCGCCCGGTCTGCTGTCCGGCGGACCCTATCGCTACGCGCGCTGGGACGGACGGCAGCGCCTCTCCGACCTTGGCGCGGACGAGATCCTCGATGCGCTGTCCGATGATCTGCTCGCGGAGAGCGACCTTGCGACCGCCCTGCGGCGCCTCCTGGAGCGGGGCATGCGTCGGCCGTCGGGCGCCATGGGGGATGACCTGCGGGGCCTCGACGAGCTCATCGAGCAACTCGGCGAGCAACGTCGAGAGCTGCTCGAACGGTACGGGCTGGGCGACGTGCTGGGCGACATCCGCGACGAGCTCAAGGCCATCGTGGACACCGAACGGCGGGGCATCGAGCGTCGCCTCGCCGAGTCCGGCGGGGACCCGGACCTGCGCCGGCTGGCCCAGGAGATGGCCGGGAAGCGAGCCGATCGACTCGATGGGTTGCCGGAGGACCCGGGACAGCGCATCAAGGCGCTCCAGGACTACGACTTCCTGGAGCCCGCCGCCCGCGAACGCTTCGAGCAGCTCCTCGCCCGCCTCCGGGACACCATGCTCGACGGCATCATGGAGGGCCTCGCGGACGCCATCCGCAACGCCACGCCGGAGCAGCTGGCGGCGAATCGCGAGATGGTGCGCGATCTGGAGCAGCTGCTCCACCGGCGACTGGACGGCCAGGAGCCGGACCAGGGCGAGGTGGACGACTTCCTGGCGCAGCACGGCGACTTCTTCCCGGGCGCCGAGACGCTCGACGACATCGTGGACCAGCTGGCGGAGCGGATGGCCGCGATGCAGTCCCTCATGCGCTCCCTGACCCCGGAACAGCGCGCGGAGCTCGGGTCGCTCATGGACGGCCTGCTCCAGGACGACCGACTGCGCTGGGACCTCGCGAAGCTGGCGGGCACGCTCGATGCGCTGCTGCCGGGCGGGCTGGGCGACCGGATGCGCTTCCGGGGCGGGGAGCAGGTATCGCTCGAGGGCGCGCTCGCCCAGATGGCACGCCTCGGTCAGCTGGACCGGCTATCCGACGAGCTGCTCGCGGCGACCGAGCCGGGGGCGCTGCCGGACCTCGACCTGGGCGAGGTGCGGCGGCTGCTGGGCGAGGAGGCGGCCCAGGATGTCGGCGCGCTCCAGGAACTGCTGCGCAAGCTCCGGGACGCGGGGTACCTGGACGGCGAGGGCGATCGCCTGGAGCTCACGCCGCGGGGTACCCGGCGGATCGGGCAGGGGGTGCTGGAACAGCTCTTCGGGCGCATGGAGCGGGGCGCCTTCGGCGGTCACGCCGTCCATCGCACCGGGCGCGCCGGTGAGCGCACGGAGGAGTCGGCGCCGTGGGAGTTCGGGCGGCCCTTCCACCTGGACCTGCAACGGACCATCGCGACGGCCGCGGCGCGCCCGGAGAACGCGCCGTCACTTCGACACGGGCGGCTGCGGCTGACCCCCGCGGACTTCTTCGTGCACGGCACGGAGGACGCCACCGATGCGGCCACGGTGCTGCTCCTGGACATGAGCCGCTCGATGCTGCTGCGGGGCTGTTTCCTGGCGGCGAAGAAGGTGGCCATCGCCCTGGACACGCTCATCCGCACGCAGTATCCGCGCGACACCCTGCACATCGTGGGCTTCGCCTATCACGCTCGGCAGGTCCGTCCGGGCGCGCTCGCCGGCCTGTCGTGGCACGGCTACGAGTACGGCACGAACCTCCAGCATGGCCTCCAGCTGGCGCGCGGGCTGCTCGCGAAGAGCCATGCCGCGAACCGGTCCATCGTGGTCATCACGGACGGTGAGCCGACCGCCCACATCGAGGGCGGCCAGGTGGAGTTCTCGTACCCGCCCACGCGACGCACCGTGGAGGAGACGCTCAAGGAGGTGGGTCGCTGCACCCGCGAGGGCATCACGATCAACACCTTCATGCTCGAGCGGTCACGTGCGCTGGCCGCGTTCGTGGAGCGGATGACGCGCCTCAACCGGGGTCGAGCGTTCTTCGCGGACCCCGAGAAGCTGGGGTCCACGGTCCTGGTCGACTACGTGGGACGCCGGACCGGACGGGCCTGAGGGCGTCCCCGGCCGGTCAGCCGGCGGCCTTGACCCAGGTCAGCGTGACGATGCCGTTGCCACCGCGGAACGTCAGCTCGGTGTCGGTCGTGGTCCACATCGTGGATGTCTGGAGGGCTGCGAGGAACTGCTCCTCCTGGTCCGCGAGCGTCTCACCGGAGCAGGCGGCGCGCGTGCCGGCAAGGCCGCCGATCACGATGCGCGGGCCGTCCGCCACGTACGTGCCGGTGAAGTCGTTGCAGCCGTCGTTGCCCGACAGCGTGCCGTCGGCGAAGAAGGTCGTGTCCAGGGTGCTGCCCTCGACCGGCGCGATGATGGCGCCCTGCTGGTTCTGGATCGCGGTCACCGTCCATGACCCGTCGAGCGTGCGCACGGGCGCCTGGACGTACGCGAGGAGCGGTGCCCCGGGCGCGTTCACGAGCAGGAGGCCGGTGTCCCGGACGCCGAAGCGGGCGACGAAGGAGAGAGCGTCGAGGTAGTTCGACTCCAGCAGCATGACCGCGTCGTCACACACCTTGCGCGTGGTGGCCAGGATCCCGAACACGATCTCGTCGGCCGAGATGGTGTACGGCCCGGTGAACGTGTTGCAGCCGGATCCGCCGACCGCGACACCATCCACGAGGGTCAGGGAGGCGCGGATCTCGGGTGGGATGACGACGATGTCGGAGCCGTCGGCCATCTCCGCGAGCAGCCACTCGACCCCCTCGCGTGCGGCACCCGTGACACCCGTCACCGGGGAGCCACCCGCGGTCCTCGGGGACGCCTGGGGTGTCAGGGATGCCTCGGAAGCGGCCACTGTCGCGGTGGGCATCTTGGTCGGCGCGAAGGTGGCGACCGGTGTGGGATCGGGCGTCGGGGTGGCCGAGCTCCCTCCGCACGCCGCCAGCGCCAGTGCGGCGATGGCCACCATGCTTGTCGCGACCCGCCCGGTCATGGTCCTCCTTCGCATCCTGCCGAGGCAGCCCAGACTGTAGCTCGCCTGCGACCACCGGCGCACGCCGCGCATCGCAGCCCGTCAGCCGCCCAGGACCGTCGCGATGGACGCGACCCCGAACAGCATGATGAGCAGGCCCGAGACGACCGTCACGCCGTGCAGCAGCCTGCCCGTGATGCGCGTCCGCAGCGCCGCGACGGCGCTCACGAGTGCCAGCCACCACGCGATGGAGCCGACGAGGAAGCCGAGGGTCACCAGCGCCGCGTCCGCCGGAGTGCCGCTGACATCGAGGTTGACCACGATGGCCACGAACAGCAGGATCGTCATGGGGTTCGACAGGGTGAGCCCCACGATCGACACGTACGCGCCGGCGATGCCGCGACGGGTGGTGGGGGACGGCGCCGCATGATCGGGCGGCCTGGCGAGCATGGTCCGGAGCCCTAGCCAGATGAGCACCACGCCGCCCGCCACGCCCAGCGGGTCGGCGAGCGCCACGAGCGGTGCCGAGAGCGCGGTCAGCCCGAACGCGGCGATGGCGCCGTAGATGGCGTCCGCCGTGGCGACACCGAGGCCGCTCGCCACACCGGCCGACCAGCCTGCCGTCAGCGTGCGTCGGATGATCAGCAGCGAGATGGGCCCGACCGCCGCCGCGATCGTGAAGCCCAGGATCACGCCCTGCGCGAGCAGCCCGAGGTCCATGCGTCTCCCATCGATCGGCGGATGGACCCGGACAGGAGGACGCCCCCGGCGGACCGGGGGCGCGACCTCCTGGGTGGTGTCGGGGTCAGCTGGCGGGGACGATACCCGGAACGAAGCCGGCCAGCAGCGATCCGCGGAGGTCGACCAGCTCCAGCCAGCCTTCGACGGTGATGCGCCAGCCGGCGGCATTCTCGAGCGCGGCCAGCAGCACGGTCTCCGTCTGGCTGAGGGCGGGGTCGACGCACGCCATGCGCGTCGTTCCGACGGGGCCGATCTTGATGGCCTCGCCATCGAGCGCGTGGTCGGCCATGAGGGTGTTGCAGCCCGTGCTGCCGGTCAGGGACCCGTCGTCACCGAAGGTCAGCGTCGCCTCGGAGTCGAGGAGGATGATCGCGTCGCCGTCGGTGATCTCGGCCAGCTGCCACGTGCCCACGATGGACCCGCGGGCGGCGGGTGCCAGGACCGCGAGGTCGTTGCCGCCACCATCGAGAAGGTGCAGCTCGCCCGCGCTGATGTGCCAGCCGGTGACGATGCCGAGCGCCGTGTACCAGACGCTCTCGATCTGCATCCGCGGCTCCTCGCAGGCCATCTCGGTGCCACCCACCGCGCCGAACGTCAGCGTGTCTCCGGCGAGCGTGTAGCCTCCGAGCCACTGGTTGCAGCCGGTGCTGCCGCCGGCCTGGCCCGCGTCCATCCGGAGCGTGACCTCGATGCCGTCCGGGATGGCGACCAGCTCGCCGTCGATGAACAGCAGTCCCGCCTGCCAGTCGGTGCCCTCGACGGGCACGCCGGCGGTCGCGTTGGAGGCGAGCACCAGGAGCGTCGCACCGTCGGTGTCCATCAGCTCCAGGGCGCCGTCGACGATGGCCCAGCGTGCGATGGAAGGGAGGGCGCCGAGGTACTGGCCCTCGAAGCTCATGGCGGGCTCCTCGCACGCCATCATCGTGGAGCCCACGTCGCTGAACGCGATGGCGTCACCATCGAGCTTCACGGTGCCGAACCAGCTGTTGCAGCCGCCCTGGCCGCCCGCCTGGGTGCCGTCGATGCGCAGGGTGGCGTCCACGCCAGGTGGCACATCGATGAACGGGACGCCGCTGCCCGCGACCTGCACGAGGCGCCAGTCGATACCTTCAGGCGTCACGGGCGGTGCCGGGGATCGCGCGGACACGACACCCGGCAGGGCGGACAGGAGAAGGCCTGCAAGCAGCAGGCCGGCCGATGAGCGGCGTCGGAACATGGTGGTCCTCAGGTGATCCGGGTGGGGAGGGACGGCGTTGGGCCGCCTGTTGGACGGCGCCGGGCGCCGCGCGGTTCCCTTGCCGGGTGCCTTCGCCATGTTCGGGCCGCTCGGCGGGTCGCGGCAGGACGGACGGCACCCGTGCTTCCCGGGGTGCCACGGTAGGATGGCGGCGCACCACAGCCCACCCTGCGGCAGTCCGATGCCGCCGTCGCCCCTGGAGGTCCAGATCCATGGCCCAGCCCCGTGTCGCCACGTCCGCCGCCGAGCTTCTCGGCTTCCTGGGTGGCATCGCTCACCTGGAGGCGGACGCGCTCGTCATCGACGATACCGCCGCATTCCGCACCTCGGGCATCCGGGACGTCGCCTGGACGGCGACCTTCAGCGAGGACGCGGGGGCCATCGAGGGCGCTCGCTGGATCGTGTGGGAGGCGTCCCAGCTGCTGGGCTCACCGTCCGCATCCATCCACGAGCTGTACATGGCGCGCGGCAGGGGCGAGGTGTCGGGTTTCACGGTGCCGGCCATCAACCTGCGCACGCAGGTGTTCGACATGGCGGCGGCGATCTGCCGCGCCTCCCAGCGCATCGACTCCGGCGCGGTCATCTTCGAGCTTGCCCGGAGCGAGCAGGAATACACCTTCCAGCGACCCGGGGAGTACATCACGAGCGTGCTTGCGGGGTGCATCTCGGCCGGCTGGCTGGGCCCGGTGTTCGTCCAGGGCGATCACTACCAGTTCAACGCCAAGAAGTACGCGACCGATCCCGACGGCATCGCCGAGACCCTGCGCAAGGCGACGCTCGACGCGCTCGCCGTGGGCTACGGCAACATCGACATCGATTCCTCGACCCTCGTGGACCTCTCGTTCCCGAGCGTGGATCAGCAGCAGTCGGTCAACTATCACCGGGCGGGCGAGCTCGCGGCCGTCATCCGCGCTGCGCAGGACGCGGGCCTGACGGTGTCCATCGGCGGCGAGATCGGCGAGGTCGGCAAGCAGAACTCCACCGAGGAGGAGCTGCGGGCCTACCTTGACGGCTTCCGCGCCGTATTCGATGCCAAGGGCGGCACCGGCCTGCCCGGTCTGTCCAAGGTGAGTGTCCAGACCGGGACCTCCCATGGTGGCGTGCCGTTGCCGGGCGGGGGCGTGGCGGCGGTCAAGCTGGACTTCAGCGTCCTGGAGCGCCTGTCCGCCGTCTGCCGCAGCCACGGTCTGGCGGGCGCGGTCCAGCACGGTGCCTCGACGCTGCCCGACGACCTGTTCCACCACTTCCCCAAGGTGGAGACCGCCGAGATCCATCTCGCGACGGGCTTCCAGAACGCGCTCTACGATCACCCGCTGTTCCCGACGGACCTCACGGCGGAGATCACCACCTGGGTCAAGGCGAACGCCGCCGACGAGGCCAAGGCGGGCGAGACCGAGACGCAGTTCGTGTACAAGACCCGCAAGAAGGCGCTGGGCGTCAACAAGCGGACCCTCTGGGAGCTGCCGACCAAGGAGCAGATCATCGCGGACCAGGAGCGGAAGCTCTCGTTCCTGTTCGAGCAGCTCAACGTGACCGGCACGCGGGAGCTCGTGGAGCGCTATGTCCAGACGCCGGCCCGCCATCGCCCGGTCCCTGCAGCGCTCAAGGGGTGAGCGCCCGGAAGACGTCCGCCTAGGTGGCGGCGGCCCTGCGCGCCGACCTGGTCCTGACCGGGGGGCGCATCTGGACCGGCATCGAGCGGCGCCGCCCCGAGGACACCGTCGTGGTGCGGGACGGACGGATCGTCGCCATCGGCCCCTACGACGAGCTCGCCTGGGCCGTGGGACCACGGACGCGCGTGATCCGGCTCGAGGGCCGGTTGCTGCTGCCCGCCTTCCACGACGCCCACGTCCATCCCATCGCCGCGGGCCTGGCGCTCGACCGCTGTGACCTTTCGGGTGCGGCGGACCTCACCGCGTGCCTCGCTCGGGTGCGCGACTGGTCCGTGACGCATCCCGAGGCCGCGTGGCTGTTGGGGGAGGGGTGGACGACGGCATCGTTCCCGGGCGGCATCCCGCGCGCCGTGGATCTCGACACGGTCGTGGCGGACCGGCCCACGCTGCTCCGGTCCGCGGACGGCCAGGGGGCATGGGTCAACTCCGCCGCGCTCGAGGTGGCCGGCATCCGCGCGGACACCCCGGATCCGGCCGGCGGCCGCATCGAGCGCACGGCCGGCGGCGAGCCGCTGGGGATGCTCCTGGGACGCGCCGTCGCGCTGGTGACGGAGCTCGCGCCGGTGCCTTCGGCGTCGGAGCTGGAGGGGGCACTCCTCCGCGGCCAGGCCCACCTGCACGCGCTGGGGGTGGGCGGCTGGCATGACGCCGAGGTCGGAGCCGCGGAGGATTCCGCGTATCTCGCCCTCGATGGGCGGGGCGAGCTTCACGGCCAGGTCAGCCTGTCGATGCGCTGGGATGATCGGCGCTGGCTGGAGCAGATCCCGGAACTCCACGAGCGGCGCCTGGCGATCGGCGAGCACTCGGAAGGGCGCATCCGGGCGGGCTTCGTGAAGCTCCACCAGGATGGCGTCGTGGAGACAGCGACGGCCGCGCTCCTCGACCCGTACCTCGATGCCCGCGGGCGCACGACCCAGCATCGGGGCGACAGCATCCACGCGCCGGAGGTGCTGCGCGAGATCGTGGTCGCGCTGGACCGCGAGCGCCTCGGCGTCCAGGTGCATGCGGTCGGCGATCGCGCCGTGCGCGAGACGCTCGATGCGCTCACGGTCGCGCGCAAGGTGAACGGGCCCCGCGACGCGCGTCATACGCTGGCCCACGTGGGTCTGGTCCATCGCACCGACCTGGTGCGCTTCAAGGCGTTGGGCGTGGTCGCGAGCGTCCAGCCGCGGTGGGCCGTGGACGACGTGCGGATGCGCACCGCGATCCGGCCGTTGCTGGGTCTTGAGCGCACCACGGGCATGTTCCCGTTCGGCAGTCTCGCGCGCAGCAAGGCGTCCATCGCGATGGGCAGTGACTGGCCGGTGACGACCGCGGATCCGCGCGCGATCCTGGACGCGGCCCTGACGCGCCTCGATCCGGACGTGCGGGGCGCGCGGCCGCTGGGCGCGGTGTCGGAGCGACTGAAGCCCGAGATCGCCCTGCGCGCCTATACGCGTGGGTCGTCGTATGCAGCCTGGACCGACGATGTGAGCGGCACCATCGAGGTGGGCAAGTCGGCGGACCTGGTGCTGTTCGACCGGGACCCGCTGGGGACTCCCGGGACGTCGTGGCGTGATGCGACCGTGCTGCTCACGATGGTCGATGGGCGCATCGTGCACGAGGCCCCCGGACTCGACGGCTGAACGCGCGCGGGACAGAGAACGGCGCCCGGCAAGGGCCGGGCGCCGTCGCAAGGAGACTGGACGAACCGCGTGTGAGCGGACCGACCCCGCGTGGGCGGATCAGCCCCGCTCGGCGGCCGCGATCGAGGCGTCGATGACGGCCACCGCCTGGTCCACCTCGGCCGCGGTCGTGACCAGGGGCGGGATGAGCCGCACGACCTGGCCGAACGATCCACAGGTGAGCAGGATCAACTTCCGGTCCAACGCCCCGGCCACGACCCGCTTGACCATTCCCGCGTCAGGTGTGCGGGACTCTGTCGCGGTCGGGTCCACGAACTCGAGTCCGATCATGCAACCGAGGCCGCGGACATCCCCCACCGATGGGTGCTTCGCGGCCACCGCCCGTAGCCCCTCGAGGAGCTGGCGACCGCGCTTGGCGGCATTCGCCACGAGGTCCTCGCGCTCGATGACGTCCAGCGTCGCGTTCGCCGCCGCGCAGCTGACGACGTTGCCGCCATACGTCCCGCCGTGCGCCCCCGGCGCCCACGCGGCGAGCATCTCGCGGGGTGCCAGGATGCCTGAGAGTGGCAGACCGGACGCGATGCCCTTGGCCATCACGATGACGTCCGGCACCACGTCCCAGTGCTCGATCGCCCAGAACCGGCCGGTGCGCCCGAAGCCGCTCTGCACCTCGTCCGCGACCAGCAGGATGCCGTGACGATCGGTGATCTCACGCAGCCGGGGCAGGAAGCCCGGCGGCGGCACGATGTAGCCGCCCTCACCCATGACCGGCTCGATGAAGACCGCAGCGACCTTGCGCGGGTCCACGACCTGCGCGAACAGCGTCTCCAGGCGAGTCTCCCAGTCGCACGTGCAGGCATCGATGGGGTGCGACCCGCCGCTGGCGCGATAGCAGAACGGGTAGTCGGCATGGTAGACGGAACCGGCCAGAGGCTCGAAGTCGCCCCGGATGGTGACGCGCGATGTGGACAGCGCCATCGTCTGGCCGGTGCGCCCGTGGAACCCGCCGCGGAAGGTGATGATGGCCGGTCTCCCGGTCGCGACGCGCGCCAGCTTGACGGCGGCCTCGACGGCCTCCGCACCGCTGTTGGACAGGAAGGCGCCCCAGCCGGCGGCCGGCGCCAGCGCCGCGAGCCGGGCGTGCAGCCGCAGGCCAGCCTCGTGATAGACGATGTTCTGCTGCCCGTGGAGGAGCTTCGTGGCCTGGGCCGCCACGGCCGCCGCGACGTGCGGGTGGGCGTGGCCGGTGTTCGTGACGCCGATGCCCGAGGAGTAATCCAGGTAGCGCTCACCGCTGGTCGTGACCAGCCACGAACCTTCGCCCCGATCGATGCGCAGGTTGGTGTAGCGGGCCCAGACAGGTGCGATGACGCTCGTGTCGAGGGCGTCGAACGGGGTGTCGGGGACGGTGGCAGGGGTTGCGGTCATGTGGGCTCCTTCGGCATGGACGATGCGGTGGCGACGGCGTCGATCGGGATCCGGCCTCTGCCGGTGCCATCGATCCCAGCCAGGCCGGGGGCTTCTTGGACAGCGGCATCCGGAGGGCAGGCCGGTGGTCGGTGATCGAACGTGGCGGGTGTGCGGCGCGGCGCGCGCGCGCGCCGCGCGATGTCCGTGGCCGCGCATTGTAGGCACGGACCTCGGCGAGGGTCAAGGGCGCGACTCCCGCGTGTCATCGGCCAGCGACGCTGTCGCGGGTCGTGCTCATGGGTGCGGCCGCGCGCCCGTTTCTTCACCAGGGTCGAAATTCGAGCCACGGCCGCGATCACGGGGTGGCTGGCCGGAGTCGCGCCAACGTCTTTGGCCGTCGACGACGCGCGACCCTGGCGCGTGATGCACGATCGAGTGACGTCCGGTCACGGGGCAAGGCCAAGCGCGCGTGTGAGTGCGACCAGCACGACGGCCGCGACGAGGCCGACGGCCGCGAACTGGGCCGCGCCGGCAAGCACGATGGTGCTCATGGCCATGGCCTCGATGATCGAGAACCCGCCCTCGCGCGCCGCCAGGCCGTACACGAGGCCGAAGGCGAACGCGGAGAACGAGATGGCGAGGCCATCGGTCATGACGCGTCGTCGGACGTTCCCGACGTCGTCCATCACCGCCTGCTCCGACCACCTCCCGCGCGCCCGAGGCCCCGCCGCGGGGACAAGTCCGACCTCGCGGGTACGATATCCCCATGCTGACCGAAGCCGCCATCTACGAGGCGCTGCGCGCCGTCCAGGAACCCGAGCTCGGCCGGGACATCGTGACGTTGAACATGGTCAAGGACGTGGCCATCGCCGACACGGATGTCTCGCTCACCGTCGAGCTCACGACGCCCGCCTGCCCCCTCAAGGACGAGATCGAGACCAACGTGCGGGCGGCGCTGGTGGGCATCGGCGCCGGCGGTGTGGACATCACCTGGGGCGCCATGGTCCGTCGGGCGTCGCCACGCCAGCCGGAGTCCCTGGTGCCAGGCGTCAAGAACATCATCGCGGTCGCGTCCGGCAAGGGCGGTGTCGGCAAGAGCTCGGTGTCCAGCAACCTGGCGGTGTCGCTGGCGCTCGACGGCGCGTCCGTGGGCCTCCTGGACGCCGACATCACGGGTCCCAACATCCCCCAGATGATGGGCCTCCAGGGCGCCCCCACGGCGACGCCAGAGGGCAAGATCCGGCCCATGGAGCGTTACGGCGTCAAGGTCATCAGCATCCAGTTCTTCGTGCCCGAGGGCCAGCCCATCGTGTGGCGCGGTCCGCTCGTGGGTGGTGCCATCCAGCAGTTCCTGCGGGACGTGGACTGGGGCGAACTGGACTACCTGGTCATCGACCTGCCGCCCGGGACCTCCGACGCGCAGCTGACGCTGGCCCAGTCGGTGCCCATCAGCGGTGTCCTGCTGGTGACCACGCCCCAGGACGTCGCGCTCGCGGACGTCGAGAAGGCGCTCGCGATGTTCCGGCGCATGAGCGTGCCCGTGGTGGGCATCGTGGAGAATATGAGCGCATTCATCTGCCCGCACTGCGGCGAGGCGACCGAGATCTTCGGACGCGGCGGCGGCGAGTCGTTCGCCAAGCGCCACGAGCTGGAGTTCTTCGGCGGCATCCCGCTGGACGTCAAGGTGCGCCAGGGCGGCGATGCGGGCATCCCGGCGGTCGCCCAGCGCGAGCCGGGTGCGGCGGCCGTGGTCCTGCGCGCGGTCGCTCGTCAGGTCGCCGCACGCATGAGCGTCCGTGCTGCTCGCGCCGCGCCGGTGCTGTCGATCAGCTGAGGTACCGCCAAAGAGCGCTGCAACGCTTGCGCGGTTGAGGCATGCTTCGGGCGCCCGTCACGGTCGCCGACATCACAGAGAGAGGTCGCACGCATGCGTCATCGCACCCATCGGATGGGTCGCGCGCTCGTGGGTTGGGCGGCTGCCCTGTCCCTGTCGCTCATCCTCGCGGTTCCCGTCGCCGCCCAGTCGCCGTCTCCCACCGCTCCGTCCGTGTCGACCCTCACGGTCGTCACCACGTTCCCCTCCATCGAGGTCGACCCGGGCGGCGAGGCGACATTCCCGCTGACGGTCCTGAGCCCTCAGCCAGAGCGCGTCGATCTCGTCGTCTCCAGCGCGCCGGACGGGTTCCGGACCACGATCCGCGGCGGCGGCTCCATCGTGGGCAGCGTGTTCACGGGCAGTGACCCGGCGCCCGAGCTGGAGTTGCGCGTCGACGTGCCGGACACCGCGACCGCGGGCACGTTCCAGGTCGTTCTGACAGCGACCTCTGCGAGCGGCACCGCGGACCTGCCGGTGGACCTCGTGGTGTCCGACTCATCGGCCGGCAGTGTCGCCCTGACCACAGACTTCCCTGCGCTGCGAGGGGACTCGACCGCCACCTACCAGTTCAACCTGCGGCTCGCCAACGACACGTCCCAGGAGATCACCTTCGGGCTCTCCGGCCTGGGTCCGGACGGCTGGGCCGTGAATGTGACGCCCACGGGCCAGGACCAGGCGGCGACCGCCGTCGTGGGCGCGGGCGAGACGCAGAACATCCGTGTCGAGGTGACCCCGTCGCGTTTCGCCGACGCCGGCCAGTACCCCATCGGGATCGTCGCGGACGGCGGCACGCGCCGCGCGGAGGCGCAGCTGCTGGTGGAACTCACGGGTAGCTACGCGATGACGCTCACGGCGCCGGAGGGACGGCTCAACACCACGGCGACCGGGGGCACGCCCACCAACTTCGTGGTCGTGATCAGCAACACCGGCACCGCGCCCCTCGTGGACGTGGCGCTCACCGCCTCTGCCCCGGTGGGCTGGGAGGTCACCTTCGACACGCCCACGATCGCTGCCATCCCGGTCGGCGGCACGGTCAACGCGACCGCGCTCATCACGCCCTCCGGTAGCGCCGTGGCGGGTGACTACGTGATCACCATGACCGCACGCGCGGGGGATGTGAGCCAGAACCTGCAGGTGCGCACCACCGTCGAGACCTCCCAGGTCTGGGGCTTCGTGGGCATCGGGCTCATCGTGCTCGTCGTGCTCGGGCTGTTCCTCGTCTTCCGTCGCTACGGGAGGCGCTGAGCATGACCGCCGGAGCGGTGGTCATCCGCACCGTCGGGCTGGAGAAGCGCTACGACGACCGGATCGCGGTCCGGTCGCTGGACCTCGAGGTCCGACAGGGAGAGGTGTTCGGCCTTCTGGGCCCCAACGGCGCGGGCAAGACCACCACGATCCTGATGCTCCTCGGGCTCACGGAGCCGACCGGCGGCACGGCGGAGGTGCTGGGCCTGGACCCGGCGCGCAACCCGCTGGCCGTCAAGCGGCACGTGGGCTACCTGCCGGACAACGTCGGGTTCTACGGCAACCTGACCGGGCGCGAGAACCTGCGCTACACGGCCCGGCTCAACGGTATCGACGGGCGGGCCGCGAACGCCCGCATCGATGAGTTGCTCCGGACCGTGGGTCTCGCGGACGCGGGCGATCGAGCCGTGGAGACCTACTCCCGCGGCATGCGCCAGCGGCTCGGCCTCGCCGATGCGCTGGTGAAGTCGCCGTCCGTGGCCATCCTGGATGAGCCCACGACGTCCATCGATCCGGTCGGTGTGGTGGAGGTCCTGGAGCTCGTGCGCTCCCTGGCCCACGATCACGGCGTCGCCGTGCTGCTGTCCAGCCACCTCCTGCACCAGGTCCAGCAGGTGTGTGACCGGATCTCCATCTTCGTGGCCGGCGACGTGGTCGCGCTGGGCACCGTGGGGGAGATCGCGGCGCAGCAGCAGCGCGGCCTCAACGTCTCGCTGGAGATCGGCGCGGATGGGGATCCGGCCGCGACGCGCGCAGTGCTGGAGGCCGTGCCCGGCGTCGTCGCCATCGACGGTGACCCGCAGGACCACCGGCTGCTGGTGGTGACGGTCGCGCCGGAGGCACGCTCAGCCGTGCTCACGTCGCTGGTCGGGGCGGGCATCACTCCCTGGCTCGTGCGCGATCGAGGCATGGAGCTCGATGAGATCTACCAGCGCTACTTCGCCGCGGCCGGCGGCGCGCCCCGGGAGGTGGCGGCGTGATCGAGAGATCCCAGCCCTCCGACGTGACCGCGGAGGTGTCGCCCGCCACGCGCTCCATCCCCGCGGGCTGGCGCATCATCGGCGGCAAGGAGTTCACCGACCACCTGCTCAGCCTCCGCTTCCTGCTGCTCCTGCTGCTGCTGGGCGCGCTGGGCGTGGGCACGATCTACACCGTCGCCGGCACCATCCGCGATGCCGCTTCGCAGGTCAGCGGGGCACGCGGCATCTTCCTGCTCCTGTTCACCCTCAACCCATCCACGTCCATCACCCAGTCACTGCCGCCATTCGTGCAACTCGTGGGGTTCCTCGGGCCATTGGTGGGCATCGCGTTCGGCTTCAATGCCATCAACTCGGAGCGCGCCGACGGCACGCTGCCCCGGCTGCTGTCCCAGCCGATCCATCGGGACGATGTCATCAACGGCAAGTTCGTGGCGGGCCTCGCCACGATCGCGCTCATCCTGGGCGCGGTCATCGTGCTCGTCGCGGCGATCGGCATGATCCGGCTGGGGCTGGTACCCGCGGGTGACGACGCCATGCGGCTGTTCACGTGGTACCTGATGACGGTCATCTACGTGGGGTTCTGGCTGGCCCTCGCCATGCTCTGCTCGGTGCTGTTCCGGAACTCCGGCACGGCGTTCTTCGCGGTGCTCGCGGTGTGGCTCGGGCTCACGTTCTTCGGCACCACGATCATCGATGCCATCGCGGGCATTATCGCGCCCAGTGGTACGACCGGTGAGCAGCAGCTGAACAACCTGGTGTGGCGCCAGAACCTGGCGCGCCTCACGCCGAACCGCCTGTTCACGGAGATGGGCCAGGTCATCCTCGATCCACGGGTCCAGACGGTGGACATCCAGGGGCTCGTCGCGCTGCGCAGCAACCAGCGGGCGCTGGCATCCGTGCTGCCGTTCACCCAGAGCCTGCTCATCGTCTGGCCGCAGGTCGTCGGTCTCATCGGCATGACCAGCGTCTGCTTCGGGGCGGCCTACGTGGCGTTCATGCGCCAGGAGGTGCGCGCCTGACCGGTGCCCCGTCCCTGACCGGCGACGGATCGGCGTCCCGGCCACGATCGTCGTCCGACGGCCGTCCCGGCTGCGCGCCGGGGCGGTCATCGCATCTCCCGCTCAGCCCAGGCGGGTCCAGAGCTCCGCGCAGGCGAGATTCGCGGCGCGGCGCCGGCCCTGGTCGCCGCCCAGGAACGCCAGTTTGGACACGACCGCGGTGCGATCGCCGATGGAGACCGCGATCTGGACCGGCATGTCGCCCTTTCGCTCTCGAGCGATGACCGCGAGGCCGATGTCAGCACCGGCGATCTGGCGGATGTGCGCGGCCCAGCCGCGCGCGCCGCGCTGGGTCTTGACCATCGGCGTGCCGGGCGCGACCTGCTGCGCGAGCCGCAGCCAGCGCTTGGGCCCCAGCAACGCGCCGAGCTGGCCAGCGCTGCCGATCTCCACGACGCCCAGGGTGCGTCCGTCCAGCCGGCGCTCGATCGCGTCGGGCCACGCCTCGTCGCCGCGCGCGAACACGTAGGGCTCCAGCCGGGGCAACAGCTCGGCGAGTGCCGCATCGACCATGGAACGCGCCGAGCGCGTCGCGTCGCCGCTCGCGGAGATGCGCACGTCCACCGCATCCACCCGGGCATACGTGGCGACCTCGGGATTGCGCTGGCGCAGGATCGCGTCGCCGATGACGTCCACCAGCGTCGACTCGCCGATGCCTGTCAGACGCAGCGTCTCGGCGGCGCGGTCCGCCCCCAGGCCACGCGCCCGCAGGCGGGGCAGCACCGCATCCCGCCACATGGCGCGCAGCTCGCGCGGTGGCCCCGGCAGCGCGATGATCACCCGACCATCGGGCCGGTCGATCCACCATCCGGGTGCGGTGCCGTTGTGGTTGGCGAGGGCCGTGCCGCTCGGGATCAGCCACGCCTGCTTGACGTTCGCCTCCGAGAAGGCCACGCCGCGGCGTGCGAAGAGGTCGCGCAGCCATGCCTCCAGGGTCGGATCGATGACGGGCGCCTCGGCGCACACCGCGGCGATGGACTCGCGCGTGAGATCGTCGGGGGTCGGCCCCAGGCCACCCGTGGTGATGACCAGGTCGGAGCGTGCCAGGGCAGCGCCGAGGGCCTGGCTGACGTCCTCCAGCCGATCGGGCAGCGCGCCCAGCCGTCGGACCTCCACGCCCAGGGCGGTGAGCTCGATGGCCAGGTCGCCGGAGTTGGTGTCCCGGGTCTCCCCGACCAGCAGCTCCGCGCCCACGGCGAGCAGCTCGGCGGTCTCCAGTCGTCGCGGTTCGCTCATGGCTGGGGAGTCTAGCGATGCCGGGCGACTCGGGCGACCAGACCCAACGCAGGATGTGTTAGCAATCTACGCCTGAGAGTGCTAACCTTTGCGCGACGGCCACCGCACCCATCCCGTGCAGCAGACCGTCGACCCAAGGACGACCGCCGCGCAGCAGCGCAGCACGGAACCACATCACGGAGGACCTGACGCGAGCATGGCCAAGCTCATCGCCTATGACGAGGAAGCCCGAGCGCACCTGAAGCGCGGCATCGACGCGCTTGCAGATGCCGTGAGCACCACCCTGGGTCCCAAGGGCCGCAACGTGGCCCTGGACAAGAAGTTCGGTGCCCCCACCGTCACCCACGACGGCGTGACCGTGGCGCGCGACATCGAGCTGGACAACCCGTTCGAGAACATGGGCGCCCAGCTGCTCAAGGAAGCCGCGACCAAGACGGAGGACGTGGCCGGCGACGGCACCACGACCGCCACCGTGCTGGCCCAGGCGATCATCACCGAGGGCCTCAAGAACGTGGCGGCGGGCGCCAACCCGATGCAGATGAAGATCGGCATCGACGCGGCGGAGAAGGCCCTGTCGGCCGCCATCAAGGCGCTCTCGGTGCCCGTCAAGGGCCACGACGAGATTGCCCAGGTCGCCTCGATCTCCGCGGCGGACCGCGAGATCGGTGACCTCATCGCGGATGTCTTCGACAAGACCGGCAAGGACGGCGTGATCACGGTCGAAGAGTCCAAGACGATGGCCTTCGAGACCGAGTACGTCGAGGGTATGCAGTTCGACCGGGGCTACATCAGCCCCTACTTCGTGACCGATACGACGCGCATGGAGGCGGCCCTCGACGAGCCCTTCCTGCTCATCACGGACAAGAAGATCTCGGCGATCGCGGACATCGTGCCGGCCCTGGAGAAGGTGCTCCAGGCCGGCAAGAAGGAGATGCTGATCATCGCCGAGGACGTCGACGGTGAGGCGCTTGCGACCCTGGTCGTGAACAAGCTCCGGGGCATCATCAACGTCCTCGCCGTCAAGGCGCCGGGCTTCGGTGATCGTCGCAAGGAGATGCTGCGCGACATCGCGATCCTGACCGGTGGCCAGGTCATCTCTGAGGAGGTCGGCCGCAAGCTGGACTCCGTGGAGCTGGCGGATCTCGGCCGCGCCCGCCGCGTGGTGTCCAACAAGGACAACAGCACGGTCATCGAGGGCCGGGGCGACCAGGCCACGATCGACGGCCGCATGAAGCAGATCAAGGCGCAGATCGAGGAGACCACCTCGGACTACGACCGCGAGAAGCTCCAGGAGCGTCTGGCCAAGCTCGCCGGCGGCGTCGCGATCATCAAGGTCGGCGCGGGCACGGAGACCGAGCTCAAGGAGAAGAAGCACCGCGTGGAGGATGCCCTCTCGGCGACCCGCTCGGCGCTCGAGGAGGGCATCGTCCCCGGCGGCGGGGTCGCGCTCCTCAACGTCCAGTCCGCGCTTGACGACATCAAGCTCGAGGGTGATGCCCAGACGGGCGTCAACATCGTGCGCAAGGCGCTCGAGGTTCCGCTCAGGAAGCTCGCGGAGAATGCCGGCCTCGACGGCAACGTCGTGCTGGAGAACGTCCGCCGCCGCCAGGCGGAGTCCGGTAGCAACACGCTGGGCTTCAACGTCATGACCGGCGAGTACGTGGACATGATCGAGGCGGGCATCATCGATCCGGCCAAGGTCACGCGGTCCGCGATCGAGAACGCCGCATCCATCGGCTCGATGGTCCTGACCACCGAGGCGATGATCACCGACAAGCCCGAGCCGAAGTCGGCCATGGCGCAGATGCCGCCTGGTGGCGGCATGGACTTCTAGATCCCCTCGGTCGCGCGCGGCGCGACCAGCCGCGAACCAGCGTACGGAAGCCCGGCTCCCCAGCCGGGCTTCCGTCTGTCCGCGGACCGGCTTGACAGGGGGATGGCCGCTGCCCGACGCTCGCGGGGTCGTGGCTGGTGCGTGAAGTCGGGAGGCGGGAGACGGTCGGTGGATGCCGACACGGCCGTCAACGCGGTCCACGTGCTCGGGATGTTCGTCGCGGTCACCGCGTTCGTGGGCAGCGCTGTCCTGTTCCGCCTCGTGATGCGTGGCGGGGACACGCGTGCCATGGCGGGCGCGGGCCCGGCGGTCAACGCGCTCGCGCGCGTGGGAGCGTCGCCGTGGGCGTGGCCATCGTGTTCGGCATCCTGGCCGCCGTGAACGGTGGCTGGGACCTCATGGCGCGCCGTGGCTGGTCATCGCGTCTGTGATCGTCATCGCGCTCGCCATCATCGGACCCATCGAGGGCGGCGGGTACGCACGGATCGCCGCCGCGGCCGCCGCGGAGGGTGATGGCCCGCCCAGCGACGCGCTCCGCCGGCAGATGGCCGATCCGCGGCTGCCGCTGATGACCGCGACGTCCGTGGTGCTCTACGCGCTGGTCGTGCTGGATACAGTCATCAAGCCGTTCCGCTGATCACGCGCCTCCCTCAGGCGTCATCCGCACGGGCGCGCGCCGCGGCGACAACGGCGAGGATCTCGGCACCGTAGGTCTCCACCTTGACGGGGCCCATGCCCGGCACGCGTCGGAGCTCCGCCTCCGTGCGGGGCAGGCGCGATTCGATCTCCAGCAGCGTGGCGTCATGGGCGATGACGTACGGCGGCTTCGCGTCCGACCGCGCGCGACCCAAGCGCCACTCGCGCAGCGCGGCGAACATCTCGCCGCCCTTGTCGGCGACGTCGGTCGGGGAGCCGGCCGCGGGCATGGAGCGCGGTCGCGGGGCGCTCGCCGGCGGCCGCGCGGCACGTGGCTGGAGCTCCAGCAGGAAGCGGCTGGGCTTCCGGGTCGTGCTGCGTCCCTGCGTCGAGGTCCGTTGTGTCGCCCACGAGAGCGCCAGGACCCGCCGTGCGCGGGTGATGCCCACGTACAGGAGGCGCCGCTCCTCCTCGACCGCGGCGGGGTCGCCGGATGCCTGCGCGACGGGCAACGATCCCTCCTCCAGTCCGGGCAGGAAGACCGCGTCCCATTCGAGGCCTTTCGCACGGTGCAGCGTGGCGAGCTCCACGCCGCCCTCTCCGGTGTCCGCCTCCACGCGCTTCCGCCGATCCAGGTCTGCCAGCAGGGCGTCGGCATCCCCGGCCGGATCCGCCGCGACGAGCCGATCCACCATCGCCAGGAACGACGCGAGGGCCGCCTGCCGCTCCTTGGCTTCGCCACCGGCGCCGGTGGCGTCGTCGCCCATCCCCAGGCGCTGCTCGAGGAGTGCCGCCACGGCGTCCCGCAGCGCCGATCCGGCCGCAGCCGGCGGGCGACGGCGGATCGTCGCGACCGCATCCCGGATCTCTGGACGTTCGAAGAACCGCTGGCCGCGGACGCGGAACGGGATCTCCGCGGCCCGCAGCGCATCCTCGATGGGCGGCAGCTGTGCGTTCAGCCGGACCAGGACGGCCATCTCCTGCCAGGGTGTGCCGCCCTGCCGCAGCCCACGCATGGCGCTCGTGATGGACGCCAGCTCAGCCTCCTCACCCGGGTGCGCGACGATCGTGGGGGCCGGCCCGGGCGGACGCGTGGCGATGAGGCCCTTTGTGCGGCCACCCGCGGCGATGAGCCGGTTGGCGAGCCCCAGCACCTCCGGCGTGGACCGGTGGTTCTCCACGAGGTGGACCACGGTCGCGTCCGGGTAGCGCTCCGTGAACCCCGTGAGGAACCGCGACGAGGCGCCCGAGAACGTGTAGATCGTCTGGTCCTCATCGCCGACCACGCACACGTCCCGGCGATCGCCCAGCCACAGGTCCAATAGGCGCTGCTGGAGCGGGCTCGTGTCCTGGTACTCGTCCACGCAGAACCAGGTGTAGCGTCCCCGGACCTGGGCGACCGCCGCGGCGTCCTCCGCAAGGAGGTCCGCGGTGAGCGTCAGCATGTCGTCGAAGTCGATGACGTTCGTGCGCCGCTTCTGCCGCTCGTAGTCGCGGAACACGCCCACGAACAGGTCCACCTTCAGCGGCGGCTCCCGATCCCCGAGCGCGGCCTCGTACGTCTCCGGGCGCAGCCCGCGGCTGCGCGCCCAGCCGATCTCATCCACGAGGTCCTTCGCCGGCGTGTACCGGTAGCCGCCAGGCAGCCGCCGGGCAAGCGGGCCCACGATGCGGAACGGCGAATCGAGGATCTCCGGCAACGCCGTGCCATCGTGGTGGGCCGGCCAGAAGTGCCGGAGCTGGGCGAGCGCTGCGGAATGGAACGTGCGCGCGGCGACCCGCGGCAGGCCCAGCGTGGCGATCCGGGCGACGAGCTGCCCGGCGGCCTTCTCCGTGAACGTGACCAGCAGCATCCGTTCCGGCCGCACGGCCCCCGTGGCGATGGCGTGGGCCGCGCGGCGGGTGAGCACCGTGGTCTTGCCGGTCCCGGCGCCGGCGTGGATGACGACGGGTCCGGTGACGGCTCGCGCGGCCTCCCGCTGTGCGGAATTCAGCGGTGCGAGCAGGGCCTCCGGGTCCACGGTCATCCCCGGCAGGGTACCCGCCGCGACTGCACCCGGGCTCACCATGCATCCTCTCCCCGGGATCCGAGTTCCCACATGGTCTGGTCGAACTCGCGCGCCCGGACGCAGGAGCCGCACATGGGCCCACCCGGGTGGCCCGACTCGTCATCCTGGTCGCCGTCGAGCGGCTGGCCGCAGACGCTGCACAGGCGCCGGGGGAGGGATGGGTCAGGGTCGATGTCGCGTCGCATCCGATGATCCTGGGTGTCGCATGTGCCAGCTTGCCTGGCACGCGACACAGCCCCGCCGCCATCGCCATCAGGTAGCGCCGTGAGCGCGCTATCCTGAGCACGATCGTGGTGCGCAGCCCTGACGCCCGACCCGAGCCGAGGCCCACGCCCTGAACCAGGAAGCCAGTCCGAGCGAACCGACCGACGGCACGCCGCTGCCGCCGCCCGCCAGCGGGCCCGCCCCGTCCACGGGCCCGTCGGCCCCGGGAGCCACTCCCGCAGCATCCGCTCCGGGCGCCCCGCCACCCAGCGGGTCCGGTGCGGGGTCTGCGCCTCCCCGGGGACCGCACCGTCCTGCCCCGGAGCCGCGCCCGCTCGGGGAGTCGATCGGCCGCACGCGCGCGTCCGCGATGCGACTCCTCAACGCGCACCTGTCGCTGCTCAAGGCGGAGCTGGCCGTCACCGGTCGCGAGATCGGCCTCATCGTCGGGCTCATCGTCGTGGCGCTCTCGCTGGGGCTGCTGATGGTGTCCCTCATCTACACGGGAACGTGGCTGTTCGTGGGCGAATGGTGGTTCGGGTCGCTCGGCTGGGGCGTGCTCCACGGCACCCTGTTCACGGTCGCCATCATCATGCCCATCGGACTCAACCTCGCTGGCGGCTGGGTGGGCGCATGGGGCCGCGGCCTGCTGACGGGAGCTGTTGTGACCGTGCTCCTGGCGCTGCTGTTCGGATCCAACGTGGTGCGCAACGCGGCCGTCGCGGCGGGCGAGCAACTTGAGGTGAGCATCGCGCTGGAGCCGGCCGTCCTGCCCACGATCGTGGGTCTCATCGCGGGTGCGCTCATCGTCGGGCTCGTGCTGTTCATCGTCGGCCTGCGCGGCGGCGGAGCGTTCAGGCTGCTCGCTGCGGGTGTGCTGCTTGGCGGCGTCATCGGGATGATCCTCGGCTCCGTCCTGTTCGACCTCGCCGGGGCGGTCGCCGTCGCGCTCACGTTCGGCCTGGTCGCGTGGATCGCCTTCACCATCCTGCTCGCCTCCCGGCGCGGCTTCGATCCGGCCGCCCGCTACGACCCCCTCGTGCCGCGTGAGTCGATCGCCGCGCTGAACGGCACCAAGGCCTTCCTGGCCAAGCAATGGGAGCGGCAGCGCAGAAAGGTGATGGGACGATGAGCCAGGCTGACCGCTCCGTGCCGGCGGGCCCGCGAGCCGCCACGTCACCGTCCGACCAGGCGGCGTCGGTGCCGGGCGCCGAACCGGGGGACAAGCCGGTCCGGCCGGCGACGACCGTGCAGGTCGCCCATGCCCACCAAGAGCTGCTCGCTGCTCGACGCGCCTTCGCGTCCGAGCTGGACGGCATGACGACCTCCACCAAGGCGTCGCTGGACGTCCCGGCCAGGATCCGGAAGGAGCCGCTCAAGGCGGCCGCCCTCGCGGGCGGTGCCGGGTTCCTCATCCTCGGCGGCCCCAGGAAGGTGCTCAGAGGCGTCGGGCGTGCGCTGCCCAAGCGCAAGCGAGACCCGTATGCCGGCCTGCTCCCGGACGAGGTGGAGAAGGTCCTTCGCGACACGGGCGTCGCGAGCGACCCGCGCGTCCGCGAGGCGCTTGACCACGACTTCGCCGAGTACCTCCGACGCAAGGGCCGCACGGACGCCCAGCCCAACGCCCGCACGTCCCTGTGGCGCACCTACGACGTCGTCTTGGGCCCCCTGGGCACGGTCGGCGCCAGGATGCTCGTGGAGCGCCTGATGGCGGCGGACGGCGGCAGGAGCAAGCAGAGGCCGAACGCGCCATCGCCGCGCGCGGAAGGTCCCGGGCGGTGACCTCCTCCAGAGACCAGACGGCGCGCCACCGCCGACTGGTACGGAAGGCGGGACTCGAACCCGCACGCCGTCACCGGCACCAGCTCCTAAGGCTGGCGTGTCTGCCGTTCCACCACTTCCGCGCCCGTCGAGTGTAGCCCGAAGGCACCGATGATCCGGGCCGGTCACCCCAGCGGAGGGCGAAGGTCCGTCCCGGAACCTATACTCGGAGGTCTATGCATCACGAGATCGTCCGACCGTGAAGGTCACCGCTACCCCTGCCGACCGAAGCACCGTCATCCTCGACGTGGAGGTCCCCGCCCAGCGGGTCCATGCCGCCGTCGATGAGGCGGTCCGCCACCAGCAGCGCCGTGTGCGCGTTCCCGGATTCCGGCCCGGCAAGGTGCCGCGCCAGATGCTCGAGCGCGCCATGGGCATCAATCGGCAGGATCCCACGGTGCCGGACCCGATCTATGAGGACGCCCGCGAGCACCTCTACGAGCGGAGCATCATCGAGGCCCTGCGCGAGCAGGCGGACCTCGATGTGCTGGAGCTGCCCCGCGTGCCCGAGTGGACCGGCTTCTCCGAGCTCTCCGGCGCCAGCTACCGGGTGACGCTGCCGACCCGCCCTACGGTGGAGCTGGGTGACTACGAGGCGTATCCCTTCACGCCCGAGATCGAGCCGGTGGGCGAGGACAAGGTCGTCCAGGTGGTCGAGCAGCTGCGTGACCAGCAGGCGACGCTGGTGCCCGTGGAGGATCGCCCTGCCCAGAAGGGCGACTTCGTGGTCATCGGGTTCGAGGGCCGCAAGGGCGGGGAGCTCGTGGAGGGCGCCCAGGCGGAGCGGTTCCCGCTGGTGCTCGGCAACGAGCGCATGATCCCGGGCTTCGAGGACAACATCCTGGGCATGGTCGAGGACGAGGAGAAGACCTTCACGGTCGCCTTCCCCGCCGACTACGGTCAGACGGAGCTCGCGGGCCAGGACGTCGAGTTCACGGCCACCCTGCGGGAGCTGCGCGAGCGGCGCCTGCCCGTGGCGGACGATGCGTTCGCGCAGACGGTCGGTAGGTTCGAGGACCTTGCCCAGCTGCGTGCGGACATCGCCCAGCGGCTCGATCGCAGCGCCCTCGACCGCGCCCGCCACACCTTCGCGGACCGCATCATCGAGTTCGCCGCCGGCAATGCCACCGTGGGCCGGTCGGATCTGCTCATCGGCCGTGAGGTCGACGTGATGGTGGACGAGCTCAAGGTGCGCCTGGGCGAGCAGCGCATCGGCTTCCCGGAGTATCTCGAGGCGACCGAGCGCGACGAGGCCAAGCTGCGCGAGGAGTACCTCGATGGCGCGGAACACCGCGTCAAGGTGCTGCTGGTGCTGGGCGCCATCGCGGACAAGGAGCAGGTCCTCGTGCCCCCGGAGGCGGTGGTCGCGGAGATCGAGCGCGGCAAGGCAGCCAACCAGGAGAACAAGCGCCTGGTGGAGTACCTCGACACGCCGCGCGGCCGAGCGTACGTCCATTCCACGCTGCGCCGCTCGCAGACCGTCGAGATGCTCATCGATCGCTGGATCGCGGCGCATCCCGAGTTCGCGAACGTGAAGCACACCGAGGACCAGGGCGACGAGGACGAGGGCCTTGATGAGGCGCTCGGTCTGCCAGGTCATGACCATGAGGAACTCGACGAGATCGACGCGGAGATCGCGGAGATCGCGGACGCCGCCGGCAGCGCGCCGGCCGCGGAGGAGGATCGCTGATGTCCCGTCGACCGCCCACCCCCCGGGCGTCGGTGGCGCTCGAGGCCGCCCGACAGACCACGGCCATGATGGTCCCGATGGTCATCGAGACCTCCAGCCGCGGCGAGCGCGCCTACGACATCTACAGCCGCCTGCTCAAGGAGCGGATCATCTTCCTGGGTGACCAGATCGAGGATCACATGGCGAACCTCATCATCGCGCAGCTGCTGTTCCTCGAGTCGGAGGATCCGGAGCGCGACATCAGCATCTACATCAACTCGCCCGGCGGCGTGGTCACGTCCGGCCTCGCCATCTACGACACGATGCAGTACCTGCGCGCCCCGGTGAGCACGATCTGCATCGGCATGGCCGCGTCCATGGCGTCTGTACTGCTGGCGGCCGGCGCGCCCGGCAAGCGCTACGCGCTGCCCAACAGCCGGGTGATGATCCACCAGGGGTCCGGTGGGTTCCGGGGTAACACCCCCGACGTCCTCATCCAGGTGCGCGAGCTGGAGTGGCTCAACAACCGCCTGCACGACATCCTGGCGCGCCACACGGGCCAGCCGGTGGAGAAGATCGCCCGGGACACGGAGCGGGATTACTTCCTGTCGCCGGAGCAGGCGAAGGCCTATGGCATCATCGACGAGGTCTATGCTGAGCGAGGGGCATCCCTCATCAGCGAGGCCAAGCGTGAGGACGCCCTGCCGGACCTGGCGCCGGATGCATCGCCGTCGGCGGATCCGGGCACGGGCGCACGGTGACCGGTCGCCGGTCGACCCCCACCCGCAGCTGAACAGGGAGCGATCGATGTCGTCCACGAGCTCCGGCAAGGGCACCAAGGTCCCGTACCGCTGCAGCTTCTGCGGCAAGAGCCAGGAGCAGGTCCGCAAGCTGATCGCGGGCCAGGGCGTCTACATCTGCGACGAGTGCATCAACCTCTGCCAGGAGATCATCGAGGAGGAGCTGCTCGAGACGCCGCGGACGAAGCCGCATGCCGCGAAGCTCCCCAACCCCCGGCATATCACGGAGTCCCTCGACCAGTACGTGATCAGCCAGGAGCGTGCCAAGCGCGTGCTGTCGGTCGCGGTGTACAACCACTACAAGCGCGTCAACGCTGGCAACCAGGTGGATGACGTCGAGCTCCAGAAATCGAACGTGATGCTCGTGGGCCCCACGGGCTCGGGCAAGACGCTCCTGGCGCAGACGCTGGCCAAGGTCCTGGACGTGCCGTTCTGCATCGCGGATGCCACCTCCCTGACGGAGGCAGGCTACGTCGGTGAGGATGTCGAGAACATCCTGCTGCGCCTGATCCAGGCGGCGGACTTCGATGTGGCTCGCGCGCAGCGGGGCATCATCTACATCGACGAGATCGACAAGATCGCGCGCAAGGCGGACAACCCCTCGATCACCCGCGACGTGTCAGGGGAGGGAGTGCAGCAGGGACTGCTCAAGATCCTCGAGGGGACCCTCGCCAACGTGCCCCCGCAGGGCGGCCGCAAGCACCCTCACCAGGACTTCATCCAGATCGATACCACGAACATCCTGTTCATCTGTGGTGGGGCCTTCGAGGGCCTGGAGAAGATCGTGGAGGAGCGTGTCGGGCGCAAGACGATGGGCTTCGGGTCGGAGGCCCAGATCGACAAGGTCAAGCGCGAGCGGATCCTCGATCAACTGATGCCCGAGGACCTGCTCAAGTTCGGACTCATCCCGGAGTTCGTGGGTCGTCTGCCGGTCATGGTCACGCTCTCCGCGCTGACCAAGGAAGACCTCATGCGGGTGCTCACCGAGCCGCGCAATGCGGTCACTCGCCAGTTCCAGAAGTTCCTGCAGCTGGACAAGGTGGAGCTGGTGTTCACGCCGGGCGCCATCGCGGCCGCGTCGGAGCTCGCCCTCGCGCGCAAGACCGGTGCCCGCGCCCTGCGCTCGATCGTGGAGGAGTCGCTCCTCGACGTGATGTATGACATCCCGGAACGGACCGATGTGCGAAAGTGCATCATCACGGAGGAGACCATCCGTGAGGGTCGCACGCCGCTGCTGCTGACCAAGGCGGAGGTCGATCGCGGCGTGGATGAGACGAATTACGAGGAGTTGCTCGAGCGCGGTGCCTGAGCCGCATCCCGTGATGACGCACCGTTCCCACGCGGCAGCCACGCCGGGCCGATGGATCCCTGACCTGGTGCGGCGCGTGGCGCTCGTCATCACCCTCGTGGTGACCGGCGCGGGGTCTGCCTTCGCCGGCGAGGCGGTGGCGCCCTCGGGCGAGCCGGTCGACGCGGCGCAGCTGCGCATCCGGCTGGTGCCGTTCGTGTCGGGCATCGAGCGGCCCGTCTTCGCGACCGGGCTGCCCGGTGGGCGGTTGTACGTCGTGGAGCAACGGGGACGGATCCGCGTGGTGGTGGACGGCGTGTTGCGCGCAGCGCCGCTGCTGGACATCCGGAGCCGCGTGCTGTGCTGCGCGGAGGAGGGGCTCCTGGGGCTCGCCTTCCACCCCCAGTACGACCAGTCCGGCACGCCGGGCTTCGGGCGGTTCTACGTCGCGTACACCGACCGCTACGACCGCAACTACGTGCTGGCCGAGTTCCGCCGACGTGCGGGGCGGGCACGCGCGGACCCCACCACGGAGCGCCGCCTGATCGATCTCCTCAAGCCCTATCCGTATCACTACGCGGGGATGGTCGCCTTCGGTCCGGATGGCTGGCTGTGGGTCGCCATGGGCGATGGCGGGCATCCCGTGGGTGGTGACGCGCCGGGTGACCCGCTCGACCTCGCCCAGTCCCTCACGACCCGCTTCGGCAAGATCCTGCGCATCGATCCGGCCGATCCGGATGGTCCCGGCCGGAAACGCTACGGCATCCCACCCGGCAACCCGTACCTCGACATGCCCGGACGGGACGAGATCTGGTCCTTCGGGCTGCGCAACCCGTGGCGCTTCAGCTTCGACCGGCTCACGGGTGACCTGTGGATCGGCGACGTCGGCAACAGCTTCCGGGAGGAGATCGACAAGGCGCGCGCGAACCAGGCGCGGGGCCGAGGCTGGAACTACGGCTGGCGGCTGCTCGAGGGCACCCGCTGCTACGCGCCCGCGACCGACTGTGACCCGGACAGGGTCACGCGACGGCCCCGATGGGAGTATCCCCATCCGTGGGGATCACCGGGTGAGTTCGATTGTGCCGTGACCGCGGGATACGTCTATCGGGGCACCCAGCAGCCGCTGCTCGAGGGTCGGTTCCTGTTCGGGGACTACTGCTCGGGCAGGGTCTGGTCGCTGCCCGCGCAGGGACCGGGCGACGCGGTCCAGCATCGCAACACCGCGGCGGTCATCGCGTCGTTCGGTGAGGATGCGGACGGCGAGCTGTACCTGGTGGACATGCGCGGCACGATCCACCGCATCGAGGCGTACCGCGTCGCCGCGCCGTCTCCCAGCGGCGACTGACGGTCAGGGCTGGACGAACGCGAGCACCTCATCCCAGGCCGCGGCGGACGCCTCCGCGAACTCGACCTGCTTGCGGTCGAAGAACGAGTGTGGTGCGTCCGGGTAGCTGATGACCTGGTGGTCCACGCCCGCAGCGTCGAGCGCCGCCCGGAAGGTCTCCACCTTGTCCGCGGGGATGCCCGCGTCGGCGCCTCCGAAGATGGCGAGCACGGGGCACGCGAGCTGGTCCACCAGGTCCACGGGCGCCGGCAGGTCGTTGCGCGCGGTGCCCACGGGCCAGCCGTAGAACGAGATCACGCCGTCCAGCTGGAGCGCCTCGATGGAGCCCAGGTCCACGGCCAGGCGCCCGCCGAAACAGAAGCCGATGTCGTACAGCGCCTGGACGCCGCGCGTGGCGCGCAGGTGGTCGGCCGCCGCCATCACATCCGCCTGGAGTCCCGTCCACGTGGTGGCTGCGACGTGGGGCGCGAATTCGAAGCCCTCGCCCCGGTCGCCGATGCCCGCCGAGCGCCCGAAGTAGTCGATGGCGATGGCATCGATGCCCGCTTCCGCGAAGCGCA
>Ga0105047_10001685_pt1 | contig 39657 bp, 30 predicted proteins | sample MAT04_FD_78384 | JGI IMG/M metagenome (GOLD analysis project Ga0105047, IMG submission 78384) | Freshwater microbial communities from Lake Fryxell liftoff mats and glacier meltwater in Antarctica - MAT-04 (megahit assembly) | ecosystem: Environmental > Aquatic > Freshwater > Ice > Liftoff...
AGAAGTCAGGCGAGGTGGTTGACGCACCGTGGAACCGGTGCGGGGGCGATGGAACCGCATCGGTACGATCGGCGGATGGCAGAGACCTACGACGTGCAGGGCATCGAGGCGAAGTGGCAGGCCTACTGGGCCGAACATGGCACCTACGACGTCGACAACGACGATCCGCGGCCGCACTACTACGTGCTCTGCATGTACCCGTATCCGAGCGGGCCCGCCCACATGGGCCACGTGCGCAACTACACGTTCGGCGATCTCATCGTGCGCTATCGCACCATGCGGGGCCATGCCGTGCTGTCGCCGATGGGGTTCGACAGCTTCGGGTTGCCCGCCGAGAACGCCGCCATCAAGACCGGCCGCCACCCGCGCGAGTTCACCGATGAGCGCATCGAGCTGTTGCGATCGTCGATCACTCGTATCGGTTCCGTGTACGACTGGCGCCGGCAGGTCACCAGCCACGACCCCGCCTACATCAAGTGGACACAGTGGATCTTCCTGCAGTTGTGGGAGGCCGGTCTGGCGTATCGCAGTTCGGCCACGGTGAACTGGGATCCGATCGATCAGACGGTGCTGGCCAACGAACAGGTGCTGGCCGACGGCACGGCCGAGCGATCCGGTGCCGTGGTGGAGAAACGCGAGCTGGAGCAGTGGTTCTTCAAGATCACTGATTACGCGCAGCAACTGCTCGACGACATCGACGCCCTCGACTGGCCCGAACGGGTGAAGACCATGCAGCGCAACTGGATCGGCCGGTCCGAAGGCGCCGAGTTCGACATGGCGATCTGCGATGCCGACGGGAACCCGCACCCGGACGGCCTCACGCTTCGGGTGTTCACCACCCGCCCCGACACGAGCTTCGGCATGACCTATGCCGTGATGGCCCCCGAACATCGCATGGTCCCGGCGATCGTCGACGACTCGCGACGATCGGACGTCGAAACGTTCGTCGCCAAGGTTCGCACCACGTCGGAGATCGACCGCCTCAGCAGCGATACGGCCCTGGACAAACGCGGCATCTTCACCGGGGCCTACTGTCACAACCCCTTCACCGATCGGCCGGTACCGCTCTATCTGGCCGACTACGTGCTGGCCTCCTACGGCACCGGGGCGATCATGGCGGTACCGGCAGAGGATCAGCGCGACCACGACTTCGCCACCACGTACGGCCTGCCGATCGTCCGCACGATCCAACCTCCCGACGGCTGGCAGGGCGAGGCGTATACCGGCGACGGCGTCCACATCAACAGCGGGTTCCTCGACGGCATGGGCAAGACCGAAGCCATCGACGCCGCCACCAAGTTCCTGACCGACCGGGGAATCGGCGAGCGCAAGGTCAACTTCCGTTTGCGCGATTGGCTCCTGAGCCGTCAGCGGTTCTGGGGTTGTCCGATCCCCGTGGTGTACTGCGACAACTGCGGCGCGGTCCCCGTGCCGGACGAGCAGCTCCCGGTGCTGGCGCCCGACGATGTGGAGTTCCTCCCCACCGGCCAGTCGCCGTTGCAGAGCCATCCGGGCTTTCTCAACACCACCTGTCCGAGTTGCGAAGGGCCGGCCACACGCGAGACCGACACGATGGACACCTTCGTGGACTCGTCGTGGTACTTCCTCCGTTTCGCCGATCCGTGGAACACCGAAGCGCCGTTCTCGCAGGAGGCAGCGGCGGGGTGGCTGCCCGTCGATCAATACATCGGCGGTGTGGAGCACGCCATCTTGCACCTCATGTACGCCCGGTTCTTCACCAAGGCGCTGGCCGATTTGGGAGTCGCGCCGAAGGAGTTGCGCGAGCCCTTCACCCGCCTGTTCACCCAAGGCATGATCCGCCTCGGCGGCGACAAGATGAGCAAGAGCAAGGGAAACCTGGTGGCGCCCGAGGAGATCCTCGATGCTCAGGGTGCCGATGCTTTGCGCCTGGCCCACCTGTTCGTGGGGCCTCCGCAAGACGATGTCGACTGGGAGGCAGTGGGCATCGACGGGTGTTCGCGTTTCCTGCAACGGGTCTGGCGTTTGGCGGTAGGGGAGTACGGTCAAACACCAGTGGAACGTGAGGAGTTGGCTGCCGACCTGGCCGTCACCAAGGCGGTTCACCGAACCATTGCCAAGGTGACCGACGACTTCGAGCGCTGGTCGTACAACACTGCCGTGGCCGCCTGCATGGAGCTCACCAACGAGCTCTACCGCTATGTGGCCGCTGATGTGCCGCCCCGGTCAGACACGTTGACCTTCGCCGTCGACACGATCTTGCTGTTGCTGGCGCCGATGGCCCCGCACCTCACCGCAGAGTTGTGGGCCGACCGGCACGACGGCGCCCACGTGCACGAGCGCTCCTGGCCCACAGCCGATCCGGCGCTCGTTGCCGCCGACACGGTCACCCTGGTGGTGCAGGTGAACGGCAAGCTGCGCGATCGCATCGAGGTCGACACCGGGATCACCGAGGCCGACGCGATCGCGTTGGCGCTGGCGTCGCCGGGGGTGCAAAGCCAGTTGGCCGGGGGCGAGCCCAAGAAGGTGATCGCCCGCCCGCCCAAGCTCGTCAACGTGGTGGTCTGACGCACCAAACCAACGGGTCCGCCTCGGAGGGCATGTCGTGTCGTTCGGTGGTCGTACGGCATGTTTCACCTGGAAACGCGAACTGCTACCCGCAGGTAACGAAACCCTCGGGATCGAGGTCGGAAGCAGGGATGGAACCACTCGCATCTCGTATCGAGCGGGCCACCAGCTTCGGCGGGTCCGCAACCTTCATGTCCGGCGACACCGGGGTGACCGTCCCGTGGACCGAGGTCCACGACGATGCCCGGGCCATGGCCGCCGCCCTTCAGGTCAAAGGCATCGGGCCGGGCGATCACGTTGCGGTCCTCGGACCCACCACCCGGCCGCTCGTCACCTTGATCCAGGCCACGTGGCTCTCCGGTGCAACGATCATGTTGTTGCCTTTGCCGATGCGGCTCGGCTCAATCGACGAGTTCGTGAGCCAGACCCGGGTGCGGGTGATCAAAGGCGACGCCGCACTCCTCGTTATCGACGAACAACTGGCCGACTTTCTCACCGCGGAGCCGGGCGACCCGCCGATGATCCGGCTCGATGAGCTCGACCGTCAGGCCCGCCTCATCGGCTCGGAAGCCTTCGAGGCGGTTCCCAGCGACCTCGAACGCCTCGTGATCTTGCAGTTCACGAGCGGCTCCACGGCGGAACCCAAGGGTGTGATGTTGCCCGATCGAGCGCTGTGTTCGAACCTCGACGCCGCCGCGCGGGCCGGCCGCCTGCAGGACGACGACGTGTTCGTGAGCTGGCTCCCGCTCTACCACGACATGGGGCTGGTGGGCATGCTCACGCTGCCGATGACCACGGGCCGCAGCATGGTGCTCGGTGCGCCGCAAGACTTCCTCGCCAAGCCGCTGCGCTGGATGCGGTGGCTGTCCGACAACAAGGGCACGGTGACTGCTGGCCCGAACTTCTCTTGGGTCCTGGCCACCAAAGCGCTCCGCCGGGGCGAGAACCTCGACCTCTCGCCACTGCGTATCGCCCTGAACGGCGCCGAACCGATCGATCCGCGCTGCGTCGAGGCGTTTATCGCCGAAGGCGCTCGGTTCGGTATGCGGCCCGGTGCCGTGTTCCCGGCGTTCGGTATGGCGGAGGTGGCGATCGCCGGCGCCTTTCCCGTGCCACTCCAAGGTTTGCGAACCGACGCGGTGGACCAGCGGGTGCTCGAGACCGAGCGTTACGCCGCACCGTCGCCCGTGGGCGACGACCGCACACGTGAGTTCGTGAAACTCGGTACCGCGGTGCCGGGGCTGGAGTTCCGCATCGTCGACCCTGACGATGGTCTCGACCTTTCCGATCGTGAGGTCGGGGAGCTGTGGATCCGGGGCACGTCGCTGATGACCGGCTACTACAAGAACCCCGAAGCGACGTCGGCGTCGATGGTCGACGGGTGGCTCCGCACCGGCGACCTCGCCTACCTGCTCGAAGGCGACCTGATCATCTGCGGCCGGATCAAAGACGTGATCATCATGGGCGGGCGCAATGTGTTCCCCGAGGACATCGAGCGCGGCGTGGCCATGGTTGACGGCGTTCGCCCGGGAAACGTGATGGCCTTCGGCATCGATGGTGCCAAGGGCAAGGAGCAGTTGATTGTGGTGGCCGAGGTGAAGGTCGACGATCACGCCGAGGTCCGACACGCCATCGCCCATCGGGTGGGCGAAGTGTGTGGCATCCCGCCTCACGACGTGGTGCTGGCGAGTGCGGGCACCCTTCCCAAGACGTCGAGCGGCAAGCTCCAACGCACCCTTTGCAAACAGCGGTACCTCGCCGGCCAACTCGACCTCGTGAGTGCCTGAACGGTCAAGCATGAACACGCGCTCCAGTGAGCGCACACGCCGACAGAAGATGGCCCGGACCGGTTAGGAATTCACGACGGGGGCGGGAAGTAGGTGGCGAGCCCGTGGGCCAAGCTGGCCCGCAGTGCCGACTCGCGCTCGTCGCGCGTCTCGGGGCCGGGAGTGCCTTCAGCGCTGAAGCCCTCCACGTCGGTGGGTTGCAGAAAGAACAGGTCGAGCGCAGTGCGCTCGTTGTCGTCGAGTGAATCGGCGAAGTCGGCCAGCTTGGCCGCCAAGCTGTCGAGCGTGTCGGTGCTCACGGTGTCGGGCATGGGGGCCTCCGGTGGGTCGCGGTTCAGAGAAGGGAGCGGTCGGACGAGCGGTCGGACGAGCGGTCAGGAACGAATCGGTCAGAACGTCGATCGGTGCGTCGACGCAAAGGCTCAGTTGCTGATCATGCAGTTCGAAAGGGTGACCTGGTAGTACTGCTGACGTCCGCCTTTGGCGGCGAGCGCCCGGCCGGCCATCGAGCCCGCGGGCGGCCCGCCGAGTGGGTTCGACGACGGGCTCCCCAGTGGGTTTCCCATCGGGTTCGCCACCATGAACCCTTCGACGTCGGACTGTTGGAGGAAGAACTGGTCGAGGGCGTTGCGCTCGGCATCGTCGAGGGTTTCGGCGAAGGCGGCGAGCTTGCCGGCCAGACTGTCGATGGTGTCGCTGCTGACGGGTTCAGACATCGTGTTCTCCTGGGCGTCGGCCCCATTTCGGGTGCCGGTCGAATCGGGGGTGTTCGTAACCTTGGGGTTGGGGCTGCGATGATAGAGCCGATGGCCGTTGATCGCCGCCGGTTCCTCGGCTTGGGTGTGGTGGTCGCTGCGGCGGCTGCATGTGGAAAGACGACCGATGCGTCGTCGGGTTACGGCTCCGGCAATGACGCGCCCGGAAACGCCGGGGGCGGGGCATCGACGGGGTCCACCGGATCGTCGTTGCCCCCGCCGGCCACCTCGCCCACGACCGCGGCAGTGGGAGGAAGTGCGTCCGTCGCGCCGTCCACATCGAAGGCCACGCCTCGATCCATCGCCCCCGAACCGACCCCGACCACGACCACTCGTGCACCCAACGGCGGGCCGCCCACCACTGCTCCCGGTCCGGCCCGGTTCGTGGTGCGAGGCAGCGATACCACCGCCAACGTCGCCCTCACCTTCCACACCAACGGTGATCTCGGCATGGCCCAGAAGTGCGTCGACACGGCGGCCTGGCACGACGCCCGGTTCACCAACTTCATCGTGGGCAACTGGCTCGAGGCCAACCCGTCGTGGGCCAAGAAGTTGCTCGACGGCGGCCACGAGTTGGCCAATCACACCTATACCCATCCGGACTTCGCTTCGTTGTCCCGCTCGGCCATGGCCGGCGAGGTGGCCCGCTGCCGTGACGTGGTGGCAAAGCTGTCGGGTAACGGCGGCCGTTACTTCCGGCCGAGCGGCACCGACGACGGCCTCGCCACACCCTCCGCGGCGATCCTCGAGGAGGCCGCCAAGGCGGGCTACGGGATCGTTCTGGGCTGGGACGTGGAGCCCTACGACTACAAGGATCCCGGCGCGGCAGCCGTGCAAAAGCGAGTTCTGGATGTCATCCGGGGCGGCTCGATCGTGAGCCTGCACTTCGGCCATCAGGGCACCGTCGACGCCCTCGACGGGATCCTTCGGGGTATCGCCGACCGGGGACTCCGCGCCGTCACCGTCACCGAACTCCTGTCCTGACCACCCCAAATTCCACCCCAACTTCCGCGTTTTGGTCTCCCGTACGCGTCAAAACTGACGCGTACGGGAGACCAGAACGCGGGAAGGGGTGGGGGTTAGGTGGATTTGAGGGCGGCCACCACGGGGAGCCACGTGTCGGGGTCGGATTTGTAGGGGGCGTAGAAACTCACCCGGGTGATGGCACCGCCGAAACGGGCCTTGATCCCGTCGGCCACCCCATCGGGCTCGGCGACGACGGCAAAGGTATGGAGGATGTCGTCGGTGATGAGATTGCCCATCTCCTTCCATTTGCCCTGTTTCGACAAGCCGTTGAGCTCGGTCTGGAGCTCACCCCAGCCATGGAGCTCGAGCACACCTCGATAGGCCGGGGTGGAGCCGTAGAACGCGATCTGCTCGCGAGTGCCCTTGGCTGACACCGCCATTTGCTCTTCGGTGCTCCCCGTGACCACGAATGCCGGGAGGGAGATCTCAACGTCGGCAAGGGTCTTGCCGCCGGTCTTCGCCCCCCGTTCCAACGCGGGAATCGTGACCTCCTTGAGGTAACGCTCGGTGGTGAACCCGTGGCAGATGATCCCATCGCACACCTCGCCCGCGGTCTCCGTCATCCTTTCGCCCACCGCGGCGAGGAACACCTTGGGAACGCCAAACGGGTTCTTGCCAGGATTGAAGAACGGGGTCATGAGCGTGTGGGTGTAGAACTCGCCCCTGAAGTCGAGCTTTTCGCCCTCGTCCCAGCAGGCCCAGATCGCTCGCATCGCAAGTACGAGCTCGCGCATCCGGGCCGCGGGCCTGGACCAGGGCATGGAGAAACGTTTCGTGATGTGGGCCTGAATCTGGCTGCCCAGCCCGAGGATGAAGCGGCCCTGCGAGTACGCCTGGAGGTCGTAGGCCTGGTTGGCGAGGGTCATGGGGCTGCGGGCGAACGCCACGGCGATTCCTGTGCCGAGTTCGATGGTGGAGGTGTTCTGGGCCGCCACGAGCAACGGGAAGAACGGATCGTGGCTGGTCTCCGCAGTCCAGATGCCGTCGTAGCCGGCACCTTCGGCGTCGCGGGCAAGATCGCCAGCGCCATCCAGACCCCCCATGCTCAACCCGAATCCTCCATCGACCTTCATGCGCTGCCCCTTCGATAACGACGGCCAGCCGCTCGGCTGGGCGTGAAGCGACCCTACCGGCCGTGCGCGAGGTGAGCGTCAACCTCGCGCTCCGTGGCCGTCCGAACACGCTCCGTGGTCGTCCGAACACGCTCCGTGACCTAACAGCGGCCACACAAAAAGGTGACTAGTGTCACGTAGGTGATGTGACGGCTTGCACAGTCTGCCTGAGCATCCGATAAGGACGAGGTGACCATCCGCGGGGGAATCGTCGGGTCGTCACCGGGGAGTCTGCACGTCGGCGCCCGCTCGTGCCGTCGCGCCCGAACAACAAGGATGACGTTTTCGTGACTGTGAAATCCGCCGATGTCGGCCGCACCCGGAACGGTGAACCGCTTACCGAACGTAGCCAGGACCGCATTCTCGCGGCGGCGCTCGAGGTGTTCGCCCATCGCGGATTCGACGGAGCGACCACGGCGGAGGTGGCTCGGCGAGCGGGTGTCACGCAACCCCTCGTCCACTACCACTTCACCACGAAGGACGACCTTTGGCGGGCCGCGGTGAGCAACGTGCTCGATCAACTCGGTGCCCACTTCGGCACCTCGGCTCGCGAGTTGGCCGATCTCGAACCGGTGGCCCAACTCAAAGTGCTCGTTCGTCGCCTCGTCCATTTCTCGGCGGCCTACCCCGAGTTCGGCCGGATTCTCGCCTACGAGGGTTCGCAGGGCGGGCCCCGGCTGGACTGGCTTCTCTCGCAAGAGGCGGCCGGTCAGCTCCGGTTCTTCCACGACACACTCGAGCTTGGCCGGGCCGATGGATGGCTCAAGGATCTCCCGGTAGAGCACGTAGCCACCTGCCTCGCGGCCGCATCGGCCTATGCCTTCATCGTGAAAGACACCATGCGGTCGATCTATGGCATCGATGTGTCGGATCCCGATGTGATCGACCGCCATGCCGACACGGTGGTGGAACTGTTCTTCCACGGGCTGTTGCCCACCGCTGACCGCCCGGGCCATCCTGCGGAAAAGAATGGCGCCGCCCATGCTGGAGGCAACCGTGGCTGACTCCTTCACGGCAAGTCGGGCGGCGAACCTCGGCCGATCGCTGGCACCGGCGGGAATCATCCTGGTCGGCCAAGCCATCTTCTTCCCGATCCACGACGCACCCGGCATCTACTTCCAGGGCCTCGTGTTCGGGCTGCTCGGCGCGTTGGTGGCCATCGGCATGGCCCTGATCTACCGCGCCAACCGCATCTTGAACTTTGCTCAGAACGACCTCGGCCTCGTGCCCACCGTGCTCGCGGTCAACCTCATCGTCTACAGCGGCCTCAACTACTTCCTGGCCATGTTCCTTGGCTTGGCATCGGCCCTCCTACTCGGTGCCGTGATCGAATTGGCGATCATCCGCCGCTTCTTCAGGGCGCCGCGTCTGATCCTCACGGTGGCCACGATCGGGCTCTCACAGCTACTCACCGTGGGAGCGCTGCTGATTCCGAGCATCTGGGGCAAGACCCCGGTCACGGAACGCATCTCGCTCTCGAGCGACTTTCATTTCGACATTCGCCCCATCCGCTTCGGGCTCGATCACCTCGTCGCCGTGGGTATCGCGCCGCTGGCGCTGATCGCCGTCGCCGTCTTCCTGCGCTACACGAACGTGGGGATCGGTATTCGGGCCAGCGCCGAACGGTCGGACCGGGCGTCGCTGCTCGGCATCCCGGTGAAACGGCTGCAGACGGTGGTATGGGCCCTCGGCACCGTGCTCTCGTTTGTGGGCGTGTTCCTCCGGGCCGGCGTCGTGGGTCTCCCGCTCGTGAGCCAGGTGAGCTACACGGCGTTGCTTGCCGCCCTGGCTGCGCTCACGCTCGGTGGGCTCACGAACCTGCCCACGATCGCCACCTCTGCGGTGGCCATCGGGATTCTCGAACAGGCGGTGAGCTGGAAGTTCAACGAGTCGCCTGAGCTCTTCGATCCGATTCTGGCCGTGGTGATCGTGGGTGGGCTCATCCTGCGCAAGACCGGCCAAAGCCGCACCGAACACGACGGCGCGTCGAGTTGGAAGAGTGCCGATGAGGTGCGCCCGATTCCGAAGGAACTGCGCCGGATCCCCGAAGTGCTGTTCGTGAAGTGGGGTGCAATGGCAGTGGGAGCAGCGTTCGTGCTCTGGCTGCCCACCTGGCTCGGCCCCGGTAACCAGGGCCTCGCGGCCACGGTGCTGGTGTTCGTGATCATTGGGCTGAGTGTGGTGGTGCTCACCGGCTGGGCCGGCCAGGTGTCGCTCGGGCAGATGTCGTTCGTGGCCGTGGGTGCTGCGGTCACGGGCCTGGCCATCTCCGAATGGAAGCTCGATGTGGTGCTGGCCATGGTGATGGGGGCGCTGGCCGGCGCTGGGGTGGCGGTGGTGGTGGGCCTGCCTGCCCTCCGTCTCCGCGGCTTGTTCCTGGCCGTCACCACCCTGGCCTTCTCGGTGAGCACGTCGAGTTACCTCCTCAACACCAAACACTTCGGCTGGATACCGAAAGAGCGCTTCAGTCGGCCCGCGGTGTTCGGCGCGTTCGACATCACCTCACAGCAGGCCTACTACTACTTCGCACTCTCGTGCCTCACGGTGACGTTCCTGGCCGTTCGTGGGATCCGCCGGAGCCGGACGGGCCGGGTGCTTTTGGCGCTGCGCGAGAACGAGCGAGCCGTGCAGAGCTACGGCGTGAGCCTGGTGAAGGCCAAGCTGTTGGCCTTCGCGCTTTCGGGGTTCATCGCCGCCTTCGCCGGCGGGCTGTTCATCGTTGGCCAGCAGAGCTACACGGCCAACTCGTACGCCGCCCAGGAGAGCTTCAACGTGTTCACCTCCACCGTGGTGGGTGGGCTGGGGTCCCTCGCCGGTGCCGCGGTCGGGGCCGTGTTCTCTCGGGGTGGCACCTGGTTCCTCACCTTCCCCTGGACCCTGCTTCCCTCGGCGTTCGGGGTGCTGTTCGTGCTGATGGTGCTCCGCGGTGGCCTCGGGGGTTTCGTGTTCGATCTCCGCGACATGTGGTTGCGTTCCGTGGCCCGGCGCAACGGCATCGTGGTGCCGAGCCTGCTGGCCGATGTCAAGCAGGAACCCATCGTGCCCGCCCACACGTCGGTCGTCGCCGGCGATGTGTCGGCAGAGGGCTCTCGGTCCGGTGAATCGCCATCTGAGCCGCAACCCCCGGGTGATCCCGCGATCGATGGTGCGGAGGCGATCGACGCCGCCGAGACCGCCACCCAGGGGGTGGTGTCGTGATCAGCTTCGGTGCAGGCGTTGAGAAGAAGCCCCTCGGGCGTCGCGTGGTCGACTGGCTCGTGCACCCACTTCGCACGATGAAGGAGATGGTTGGCGGCGACTCCACCTACCCGCTCTTGGCGCTTTTTGGATTGGCGTTGTTCGACTCCTTCGACCGCTCCGCGGTGCAGGTGCTCTCACCCGAGATCCGCGATGCCTTTGGCTGGAGCGATACGCAGATGCTTCTGCTCATCAGCTGCTCGGCGATCATCGGCCTCGGCCTCACGATCCCCATCGCCATCCTCGCCGATCGCGGCAAGCGGGTTCGGTTGATGGTGATCGGCGCGTTGTTGTTCTCGGCGTTCTCGATCGGCACCGGCTTGGTCCCACTCGTTTGGTGGGCACTGCTGTTCACACGAGCGGGGGCCAGCATCGGCCAGGCCACGGTGTTTCCCACCCACAACTCGCTCCTGAGCGACTATTACGACATCCCGTACCGACCGGCGGTGTTCTCGATCCATCGCGCCGCCGAGTCGATCGGACAGTTCGTCGGCCCCGTCACGGTCGGCCTGGTGGGACAGGCCTTTGGCTGGCGGGTGCCGTTCATCATCCTCACCATTCCCTGCGTGGTGATCGCCATCTTCGCGATTCGGCTAAGGGAGCCGAGCCGAGGTCATTTCGAGCGACGGGCTATGGGTGCCGACGATGAGGTTTCGATGCTCGACGAGGCTCCTCCCTCGTTCGAAGAATCGTGGCGCATGGTGTGGAAGATCGAGAGTCTGCGTCGGATCTATTACGCGGTGCCGTTCCTCGCGGTGGCGTTCGTGGGTTTCGGCTATCTCGCCAACTTGTTGTACGAGCGGGAGTTCGGCCTCGATGCCGCACAACGTGGCCTGTATGAGACGCTGGCCGAGCCCGCGCAGTTGGTGGGGCTCGTGCTCTCGGCCACATACGGGCTGAAGCTCTTGCAGAAGGGCCCGTCCTATGTGATTCGTTTCACGGGCTGGGTGTCGGCGGTCGCGGCAGGTTTCGCGGCGATCTTCGCTCTGTCGCCGAACGTCTGGTTGACGGTGGTCGCCCGTATGGGAATCGCGGCGTCGTTGGCCGCCGTGTTGCCGAGCGTGTTCGCCGCACTTTCGCTCGCCATTCCGGCTCGTGCCCGTGCGTCGGGATTCTCCATTGCTGTGGTGTTCGTGATTCCGGGCCTGCTCATCCTGCCTATCGCGGGCTGGATGAGCGAGAACTGGGGCATCAAGGTTGGCATGCTGTTGATGGCCCCGGTGTTTGTGATCGCGGGGTTGATCGTAGGCTCGGCCCACAAGGTTATCGACCGCGATATCAAGGATGTCTGGACCTCAACGGCGGCTCGGTCGGAGCTGCTCTACGAGCGCCGGCAGGGCAACATCAAGCAACTGCTTTGTCGCAACGTCGACGTGAAGTACGGCGACGTGCAGATCCTCTTCGGGGTGGACTTCGAGGTGAGCGAAGGGGAAATCATCGCGCTCCTCGGCACCAATGGTGCCGGTAAGTCCACGTTGCTCAAGGCCATCTGCGGGGTGGTGGAGGCCAGCAACGGTGCCATCATCTTCGACGGCCGCGATATCACCCACGCCCCGCCGCATGAGATCGCCGCCCTCGGCATCGCCATGGTGCCCGGCGGGCAAGGCGTGTTCCCATCGCTCTCGGTCGGGGAGAACCTCCGGGTGTCGAGCTGGCTTGATCGCAAACGGAAGATCGACCCGGCGCCGCGCCTGGCCGAGGTGCTGGAGATGTTCCCGATCCTGCGCGACCGCATGGATGAGCCGGCCGCGAACCTTTCCGGCGGGCAGCAACAGATGCTTGCGCTCGGTATGGCATTCTTGTCGAAGCCGAAGTTGCTCGCTATCGACGAGCTCTCGCTCGGTCTGGCGCCGGTGATCGTGGAGCAGCTCCTCCCCATCGTTCGCAGGATTGCCGAGCAAGGAACCACCGTGATCCTCGTGGAGCAATCGGTGAACGTGGCCCTCACGCTGGCCCAGACCGCGGTGTTCATGGAGAAGGGCGAGATCCGATTTCGTGGCCCCACGGCCGACCTCCTCGACCGGCCTGACGTTCTGCGTTCGGTATTCCTCGAAGGAGCGAGCAAGGGCCTGGCCGACCACGCAGGTGGGGTCGGCGACGGCACGGGCACCCCAACTGATTCGGTGCCCTCGGTGGTGTCTGATGTGCGAACACGCGAAACACCGCTCGACGACCACGCTGTTCCCGCCCTGGAGGTGGTCGACCTCTCCGTGCGTTTCGGCGGCATCCGTGCGGTTGACGGTGTGAGCTTCAAACTCCGACCCGGCGAGGTGATTGGCATCATCGGTCCGAATGGGGCCGGCAAGACCACCCTGTTCGACCTCATCTCCGGGTTCACCTCGGCCGATACCGGCCGCGTGTTGCTTGACGGTACCGACCTGTCCCGGCTCGCCCCGAACCGACGGGCGTGGGCGGGCCTCGGGCGCAGCTTCCAGGATGCCCGTCTGTTCCCCGCCCTCACGGTGGAGGAGACCATCGCCGTCGCGCTCGAACGCTGGCTCGCCGTGAAGGATCCGCTGAATGCGGCGTTGCGGCTTCCGGCGTTCCAGGACGCGGAGGACAAGGTGGCCTTTGCGGTCGACGAGCTCATCGAACTCATGGGCATCGAGAGCTTCCGCACCAAGTTCGTGCACGAGCTGTCCACGGGGTCGAGGCGTGTGGTCGACCTTGCGTGCGTGGTGGCGCACCATCCGGCCGTGGTGTTACTCGACGAACCGTCGAGCGGCATCGCGCAACGGGAGAGCGAGGCGCTTGGACCGCTCATCCTGCGCATTCGGGACACCCTCCAGGCCAGCATCATCGTGATCGAGCACGACATGCCGCTGATCAGCTCGGTATCGGACCGACTCGTCGCACTCGATCAGGGTCATGTGGTCACGATCGGCTCGCCGGCCGATGTGCTGGCGCATCCGGAGGTCGTGGCGTCGTACCTCGGGAACTCCGATGAAGTGATCCAGCGCAGCGGGTCGAGGACCGCCACATGACTGAGCCCGCTTCCGCTCCCACCTCGGGCGGTCCGTCCCGAAACGAATTCCTGCACCGGTACGGTCCGCTCTACGGCCTGCTGGCCGTCGTGCTGCTCGTGGGTGTGCTGGCCGCAACGAATCAAAAGGGGACGCCGTCCACCACCAGCGCCGGCGGTGCAACGGGTGGGGGCTCAGTCGTTCCCGGCGACCCGGCGTTCGCGCCGTTGCCCTTTGCCGAGGCCAAAGCCAAAGGAATACGGGCCGACTTCGGGGCCTATTGCGATGAGACCACGGGCCGAGTGGCGATCCCGTCATCGTTCGCCATTCCGTGTTACGCCAAGAAGGCCAACAACGGTGCGAGCTATCAGGGGGTGACGGCCACCGAGATCAAGATCGTGCTGTATCAGCCGCCGCCCGATCCGATCGTCGACCAGATCCTCAAGGTGATCAACGCCAACGACACACCCGAGCAGGTGGCCGACACGTACCGCGGGTTCTTCCAGCTCTACGAAGAGGTGTACCAACTTTACGATCGCAAGATCGTGGTGGTGCCGTTCAAGGGGTCCGGCGTGTCGTTCGATCCGGTGTCGGCCCGAGCCGACGCGGTGAAGATCGCCGAGGAGATCAAGCCGTTCGCGGTGATCGGGGGGCCCCTCGTGGCGATGGAGTTCTCCGAGGAGTTGGCGGCCCGGGAGGTCATTCAGATCGACCTGGCATCGGCTCGGTCGATGGCGTTCTACGAGAAGAGCCAGCCGTACATCTGGAACACCCTCCAGGCTCCCGATCAGACCTGCCTCCACGTGGCCGAGTACCTCGCCAAGAAGCTGCAAGGCAAGCCTGCGGTGCACGCCGGGGACGCTGTGCTGCAAGGCAAGACGAGGCGGTTCGGACTTGTCTACCTCGGGCTCACAGAGGAAGCCTCCAAGATCCAGCTCGAGTGTGCGGAGAAGATCCGAGCGGCCGGCGTCGACCTCGTGGAGACGGTGGCCTACAAGGATCCGATCTCGTTGCAGGCAACCGCCGCCGAGCAGATCGCCAAGATGAAACAAGCCGACGTCACTTCGGTACTGTTCACCGGGGATCCGTTGGCTCCGGGCCCGCTCACCCGGGAGGCCACGGCGCAGGGGTACTTCCCGGAGTGGATCATCACCGGGTCGGCGCTCACCGATTCCACGGCGTTCGGCCGGAGCTACGACCAGCAGCAATGGGCGCATGCCTTTGGGGTGAGCCAACTCTTTGCCCGCGGGCTGCCGGAGGGGAACTTCGCCAACCAGTTGTTCAAGTGGTTCTACGGCGACTTTCCACCAGCCAAGAGCGGCTCGCTCATCGCCTTCTCGAACGCCACCATCCTGGTGAGCGGCTTGCAGGCAGCCGGCCCCGACCTCACCCCGGCCACGTTCCAGGCCGGCCTGTTCTCCGGCGATCCCATCGGTGGCGGGCTGACCGTTCCCCGGGTGTCGTTCGGTTCGCACGGCGCCTGGCCCAAAGCGGATTTCACTGCGCTCGATGACGCCGTCGAAGTGTGGTGGAACCCCACCTTGGTGGGCCCCGACGAACGCGGCGAGAACGCGGCTGGCATGCTGATGTACGTCGACGGGGGAAAGCGCTACCTGCTGGGAGGCTGGCCCGCCGGCGACGCTCGGGCCTTCGATCCCGAAGGAGCGGTCGACATCTACCGCGAGGTGCCCGACATCGACAAGCTCAAAGAGTTCCCCCGACCTTCGAATCCTCCGAAAGCCCCGGGGCTCCCATGACCGGCTCGTCCGTCGACCTGTCATTTCCGTCCGCTCTGCGTTCGTTTTCCTCTCTTAACTCTCCGTCTCCTCGTCGAGACCTCTCCCAGGAAAGGGGTGTGCGATGACCTCGTTGCACCGACCCGAACCCAAACAGACCAACCCCATGGCGAAGTACGGCCCGATCGCCGCCGTCTTGGTGGTGATCGCGGTGATTGCCGGCGTCTCGATCTCCAAGCGGGGATCGTCCACCGATCAGGCCACGACGGAAGGAACAGGCGGTGGTGGCACGGGCACCAACCCCGACATTCCGGTGATCTTTGCCGACGCCAAGAAAGCCGGTGGCAACCTTGCCGACTACGGCGAGCGCTGTGATCAGGCCACCGGCCGGATCAAGATGCCGTCGTTGTTCGCCCCGCCTTGTGTGCCCGCACACAAAGCCGGGACCGACAACGGTGGCGCAACCTCGAAGGGCGTCACGAAAGACAAGATCACGATCGTGCAGTACAAGGCGTCCACCAACGGCGACCTCAGCGCCCTGCTCCAGGGGCTACTGGATACGCCCGAGGCATCGGCGGCCACATGGAAGGCCTACGTCAACATGTTCAACGAGCTCTACGAGACCTACGGTCGCAAGGTCGAGATCGTCGACTTCCAAAGCCAGGGTGCGATGGACGACGAGGTGGCAGGCAAGGCCGACGCCATCAAGATCGCCGAAGAGCTCAACGCCTTTGCGGTGATCGGCGCGCCGGCACTGGCGCAGAGCTACGCCGTGGAGCTCAAGGAACGGGGCGTACTCTGCATCGGTTGCGGGCAAGGCGTACCGGACTCCACCTACCAGAAGCTCGCCCCGTACGTGTGGGGAGCACAGGCCACCCCGGAACAGTTCCTGCTGAACCTGGCCGACCTCATCACCGGCCGGCTCAACGGAAAGAACGCCGAGTTCGCCGGCGACCCCGAGATGCGGAACCGCAAGCGGGTGTTCGGCGTGGTGCACTTCGAGCAGAAGGTGCCGGTCTACAAGGAGCTCGAGGAGCAGGTGAAGCAGGCCGGTCAGGATCGCGGTTACGAAACCGCCGTCACCGAAACCTACGTGCTCGACCTCGCCAAGCTCGGTGAGCGGGCCACCACGATCGTCGCAAAGATGAAAGAAGCCAACGTCACGTCGGTGATCTTCCTCGGCGACCCACTCATGCCGATGCAGCTCACCAGGGCCGCCACCGAGCAGAACTACTTTCCGGAGTGGATCGTCACGGGCACGGTGCTGACCGACACCAACGTGTTCGGGCGTCGCTACGACCCCAAGCAGTGGAGCCACGCCTTCGGGATCTCGTCGTTGCCGGCCAAGATGCCTCGCGAGCAGGGCGACGGCTGGCGGCTCCACCAGTGGTTCTACGACGATGCCGAGCCGGCGGCCAAGACCACGGGACCGATCATCTACGCCGGTATCCAGCTGGCGTTCCTCGGGATCCACATGGCAGGCCCCAAGCTCTCACCGACCACCTTCCGCGACGGCATGTTCAACTACCCGCCCACTGGGGGCGGTGTCACGTCTCCCCAAGTGAGCTTCGGAGACCATGGGTTCTTCACCAACCCTGTCACCAAGACGTCCAGCCCCGACTACCTGGGCATCGACGATGTGGCGCTGGTGTGGTGGGACCCCGAGGCGGAGGGGCCCGATGAATCTGGCGTTGTCGCCAAGGGCCTCTACCGCTACATCGACAACGGTGCCCGGTATCTCCCCGGCAAGATGCCCAAGACCGACCTCCCGGTGGGCAAGGTGGAAAACACCGTCACCATCCTGGACGAGGTGCCCGCCAGCGAACGTCCGCCGACCTACCCGAGCCCGAAGCGTCAGGTGCCGTGAGCCTCTCACCGAATGCCGGACGTTCCCCCGGGTAGTTCAGCGGGCGGTCGGAGGGGGCGGGCCGTTCACCCCTGCTCTTCGAGGAAACGTTCCACTTCTGCGACGAGGTCGTCACCCGTGACCATGTTCATCCCGGCGGTACCGGTGACATCGTCGTAGTGCTCTTCGAGTTGGCGGATCATGGCCAAGTGCTCGGGGTTGCCGGCGATCAGCTCGCTCAGACGGGCACGGGTGGTCTGACCGCCGGCATCGAGATCGCCGGGGTCGAACTGCAGCCCGGTGAGGCTGGCCAGCTTCTGCAGCAATGCCACGCCCGCATCCTGGTAGGGCATGCCAGCGGCGTAGTGGGGCACCTGCGCCCAGAGGCCGACGGCAGGGATCCCCTCCTCGGCGCAGCGGCGTTCGATGGCGGCGTGGATGCCGGCGGGAACGGCGATGTTGCCGGCAACGAAACCCACCTGGCGGGCCAACTCCGGTGTGGTGGCGGTTGCCACCACGTTCACCGACCGTGTGTGCGGGACCGGCGCGGGGTACGCGCCGAGCCCGACGAGTAGGCGCACATCGAACGCCACCGCAAGTTCGACCACCGCGTCGGCAAAGGCGCGCCAGGTGTGGTCGGGTTCGGCGCCAAGGAGAAAAAGAGCCTCGTTGCCCTGCTGGTCGGCACCGACGCGAAGTTCGATGGCCGGCCACGAAAGGGAGTCGTTCACGCCGTCGATGAGGTGCATCGTGGGGCGTCGGGCGCGGTGATCGAGGAGGGCATCGGTGTCGAACACCGCGACTGGCTCCATCTCGGTCTGCTGGAGAATGGCGGTGAGCGCCGTGGCCGCTCCAACGCCGGCATCGATCCAGCCGTCGAGGCCGAGCACAAGTACGGGCGATGCGATCATCGGCCGGCTGACCAGTTCGAAGAGGCTCATGCGTGGTGTCCCAACGCCGCGCGGGCGGCATCGGCGAGGGCCACCACCTGCTCACCGAAGAAGTCGAACGACGATGTGTCTCGTTGGCCCATGGCGCCGCCGACGTAACGGGCGTACACGCCTTCCACGATGCAGGCCAACTTCCAGAAACCGAACGCCACGTAGAACTCGATGCCATCGAGGTCGCGACCGGATGCGGCGGCATAGGCCTCAAGGAGATCGTCTTTCTTGGGGAATCCCTCGGCGGCGGTGGGCGCGGCGGCACCATGCGGCATCGGACCATCGGCGTCGCCCCAATAGACGACGAGGAGCCCAACGTCGGCGAGGGGGTCGCCGAGGGTGCAGATCTCCCAGTCGAGCACGGCAATCACCGAGCCGTCGTGGCCGAGCATGCAATTGTCGAGGCGGTAGTCGCCATGCACGACGGCGGCCGTGCCTTGCATCGGAATCGCCGCTTGCAGCAGATCGAACACCTCGTCCATCACCGGCAGGTCGCGGGTCTTGCTCTTCTCGAACTGCCCGTTCCAGCGGCGAAGTTGGCGAGCGATGTAGTCCTCCCGCTTGGCGAAGTCGGCCAGGCCAGCCGCATCGATGTCGACGGCGTGGATGCGTGCGAGCACGTCGATGATCGAACGCCCGGCGGTGGCCCGCTCCTCGAGACTGAGCTCGCGGGCGTCATTGATGTTGCGGACCACTCGACCGTCGACATGGTCCATCACGTAGAACGGGGCGCCGGTGACGGAGTCGTCGGTGCACAGGCCCACCAGCGGTGGCACGGGTACATCCGTAGGTTGCAACGCCGAGAGGATCCGGTGCTCACGACCCATGTCGTGGGCGGTGGCAAGTACCTGCTTGAGGGGCGGACGCCGGAGCACCCAGCGACGTTGATCACCATCGGTGACGGTGAACGTGAGGTTCGAATGGCCGCCGGTGATGAGGGAGAATGAGAGAGGCTCCGCCATGGCGGGCACCCGCTCGCCGAGCCACGCCGTAACACGCTCGGTATTGATGCCCTCCACGGGTGCATCGCTGGCATTGCTCACGTTTCCCCTTCAGGCGTTGGGCGTACCGGCATCCGGCCGCTCGTTCGTTCGGTCAACCTATCGGACCGCCGTGGCGCCGAGCCGATCGCGACAGGTCCATCGTTCATGTTTCCGAGGCTGTGTCGTGGGCTGTGCGGGTGCTGTGTCCGGGGCTCGGGTCGGGAGGGTGGTGGGGACGGAGGGAGGTGTCGGCCGCGGCGAGCCGTAGAGTGTCGCCGTTATGAAGATTGATGTCACCGATGCCACCTTCGAGACCGATGTGCTCGACCGTTCTGTCACCACGCCCGTCGTGGTCGACCTCTGGGCTGAATGGTGTGGCCCGTGCCGCACCCTCGGGCCGATCCTGGAGAAGGTGGTGGCAGATACCAACGGCCAGGTGATCTTGGCCAAGCTCGATACTGATGCCAACCCCCAGGTGGCAGCGGCCTTTCGGGTGCAATCGATCCCCGCCGTCCACGCCATCATCGACCGCAAGGTGGTCGACAGCTTTGTGGGTGCGCTCCCCGAGCGGCAGGTGGCAGAGTTCGTGGCCAAGTTGTTGCCCACACAAGAAGCGAACGAGGTCGATCGTTTGCTGGCGGTGGGCGACGAGGCCTCATTGCGTGCCGTGCTGGAATTGGAACCAGCGAACGGCACGGCGATCACGGCTCTTGCCGAGCTGCTCGTGCACGATGGGCGGAGCGAAGAAGGGCTCGCCCTGCTCGAAAAGATTCCCGAGTCGCCGGCCACCCGCCACATTGCGGCCTTGGCTCGTGCGGGCGGCGACTATGGTTCGCCCGACGAGGTGGAAGCCAAGCTCGGTTCCCTCCTCGATCGTGTGGGCGACGACGATGCCGCCCGCCAAGAGTTCGTGGATCTGCTCGAACTGCTCGGCCCCGATGATCCTCGGGTCGCCGGGTGGCGCAAGCAACTCACCTCGCGGCTGTTCTAGCCGTTCCGACCCCCGGGTCCCCGCGGTAACCGTGCCTCGGCCGGTCGCCGCCCTTCGTCGCCTCTGGCGATCCTCCATCACTGTTTCCCCCGAGGGTCTGCCATGCACGCGCGCCACCATGAACTGGTTGCTCCTGTTCCAGGAGCCCCTGCCACCGCTCATCCCGTACCCCTCGCACGGCCGAACGGGCCCCAACTCGCCGGCCCGGCGTCGCCGATCGCCGCACCGCCGTCCGCCGAGCCAGGTCGGCCTGAGGTAGCGGGATCCAATGTCGGTGGGTCCGGAGCCATTGCGTCCGAGGAAGGGGTGCCGGGGGCCGCCCGGCGGGAGGCCGCCATGGCCCGTTTCGTGGAAGGTCCCACCAGCGGTCCGTGGATTGCGACCACGGCCCGGCTCCGACGGCAAGCGCACGGGATCGCCGATCGGTTCCGCCGGCGGTCCACCGGCATCGTTGACGACACCGGTAGCGAGGCCGCCATCTCGGTGGAGCCCACCAAGCCGAAGGGCTCGAGGATCCTCGGGAATCCTCGGGCGGGACGGCGAGGGGTGGTGCCGGCTGCGTGGGTGTTTGCCGCGTTCGGGGCGCTCGCTCTGGTACTGGTGGTCGCGCTCGTCGCAGTTGTTTTCGCCGCCCAGGCGCCTGGTTCGGGCGGCCCGTTTCCTCGATCGGCGTCGTCTGGCGTCGCCACCGTTCCGCTGATCGCCCCCGCCACCGGTGCGGCGCTGGGCACCGAACCTGGCGCCGCGAGCGGTGCCGATTCGACGGGCGCCACCCGGCCAGGGACCGTGGCGGGAACGACCGGCTCGGCAATCGTGGTGCATGCGGCCGGCGCGGTGGTGCAGCCGGGGCTCTACCGGCTCCCCACGGATAGTCGGGTAGCGGACCTCGTTCGGGCTGCCGGGGGGTTGGCCGTCGATGCCGACGACGATCGGATCAATCTGGCGGCGTCGGTCGCCGACGGCATCCGGGTCTACGTTCCCCGGCGGGGGGAGGTGGGCGCCCCACCGACCGTGAGCGGGCCCAACGGTGTTTTGCCGCCGGGATCAGGGGCAGTGGGGCCCGTTGGAGAATCGGGTTCTGGCGGGTCGTCCGCCTCGGGTTCGCCGCCGGTGCCAGTGGGACCGATAAACGTAAACACCGCGACGGTGGAACAGCTCGACACGTTGCCGGGCGTCGGTCCGTCCACGGCGCAGGCGATCGTGGCCCACCGGCAGCAACACGGAGCCTTCACGTCTGTCGAGCAATTGCAAGACGTTCGCGGCATCGGCCCGAGCAAGCTGTCCCAGATACGTTCCCTGGTCGTGGTGTGATGGTCCCCGTCCCCCTCATGCGGGCATCCGCCCACGGGGAAGGAGCACTTTCCGACACGGCCCTGCTGGTGACGGCGGCCGCGGTTGTGGTCGTGGCGTGGGGAGCCCCAGCCCTTCCTTTTGTCGTCCCGATCGTGTTGGCGGCTCCCACGCTTGTGTTGGCCTACGTGCGGCGGTGGCGGCCAGGCGTGTCCATCGGCATCGTGCTCTTGGCCGCGAGTCTGTCGGCGGCGGCTTGGCACGCCGTGGCCCCCACGACTCGCGGCAGGGGCGACGGGTGGTATCTGGTTCGCACCGATCCGAGCAGCACCCCCGGCCTCGTGCGGTTTGATGGAGTCGAGGAAAGTGGCGACGGCCGACGGCTCGACATCTGGGTGAGCGGGGGTGGCCGATCAACCGCCAATGAGCTACAAGGCGGGGACCGCGTGCAGTTGCGTGGTCTGGTGGTGCCACGACAGCACGACGATCTTTGGCTCGCCCGCCGGCATGTGGTCGGTCGGCTCGAGGCCGATTGGGTGGGCGACGTGCGGTTTTCGTCGGGTCTCGATCGCCTGGTGAATCGTTTCCGTCGGCTCGTCGGCGTGGGGGCCACGAGCCTTGCGCCCGATCAGCGGGCGCTCCTCGGTGGTTTCGTTCTCGGTGATGACCGTGATCAGACGGCCGAGCTCACCGATCGGTTTCGGGCGTCGGGGTTGAGCCACCTTCTCGTGGTCAGTGGCCAGAACGTGGCGTTTGTATTGCTGCTGTGCGCCCCGGTGCTCCGACGTTGCCGGCCTCACCGGCGTGTGATCGCCACGTTCCTGTTGTTGTGGGTGGTGGCCCTCACCACTCGATTCGAACCATCGGTGCTGCGCGCCACCGTGATGGCCGCGCTCGCTGTGGGTGCGTGGGGATGGGGACGATCGGTGAGTGGTCGACGGGTGTTGGCGCTCGCCGTGATCGTGCTGGTCATCGCCGACCCGCTGATTGCCGGATCCGGGGGTTTTCTGCTCTCCGTTGCGGCGTCGGGCGGCATCTTGCTCCTTTCGGCCCCCATTGCGGCGCGGGTGCCGGGCCCGCGCCCGTTGGCCGAGGCGCTGTCGGTCACCCTTGCCGCCCAACTCGCCGTTACCCCACTCCTCGCGGCACGAACCGGGGGGTTCTCGTTGGTGGCGATCCCGGCCAACCTGTTGGTGGCGCCCACAGCGGGGCCGATCATGGCGTGGGGCATCGTGGTCGGTCCGCTGGCAGGATGGTGTCAGGAGGCCGGATGGTCGGTCGTGGCGCGATGGCTTCATCACCCCACCCGGATTGGGCTGTGGTGGGTCGATCTTGTGGCGGAGTGGGGGGCGGCGGTGACGTGGGCGGCCATCCCGCTGCTGGCGATGGTGGTCATGGGGTCTGTGGTGGTCGTCGGGGTACGAAACAACCGCCGGTGGTTGGTGGTGGCGGGGTTGATCGTGATCGTCGTGATCGGCACCCGTCCGGCCGCGGCACCCTCGGATGGGTCGGGCGTAAGCGGCACCCTGGCGTGGTGGGGAGGCACAGACCTTGATGGTGAGGCGCTTGCGGTTGTGGTGGTGGATGGCCGTACCACGGATGACGACGTGTTGCGTGCGGTGCGGTCGGTGCCGTTGACCCGAGTGCTGCTGATCCAATCCAGCGCGGCCGATGGGGCCGGTCGCGCCGCCGCGTTGGTCCACGATCGGGTCGAGGTGGTGGCACACCTCTACCCAGGCACGGGGACGTGGTCGCCGTCAATCCAACGGGGCACCGTGCACGTGGAAATCCGAGCGGTGGGGGAGCGGCTGGTTCCGGCGGTCGGTGTAGCGTCGGCTCGTGCCCCGCCTGGCTCCTGATGCGCCTTCGACCACCGCCCCGCCATCGCCGGCAGAGGCTATTCCTGTCGGACCCCTTCCGGTGGCGGTGCAGCCCACCGAGTTGTTGCTGGGCGACAAAAGCTACGACATCACCTCGCGCGCCGTCGTGATGGGCATCTTGAACCGCACACCGGACTCGTTCTACGACCGCGGCACCTATTTCTCGTTCGAAGGCTTTCTCACCAAGGCGGATTCGTTGGTGGCCGATGGCGCCGACTTCCTCGATGTCGGTGGCGTGAAGGCCGGGCCAGGTGAGTTCGTAACCGAACAGGAAGAGATGGATCGTGTGGTCCCCGCCGTGGAGGCGTTGCGATCACGATTCGACTTGCCGTTGTCGGTCGATACCTGGCGTGCTTCGGTTGCCAAGGCGTGTTTCGACGCCGGCGCAGTGGTCGGCAACGACATCAGTGGCTTCGCCGATCCGAACTACCTGCCTGTGTGCGCGGCGGCGGGTGCCTCTGTGGTGGCCACCCATATCCGGCTCCAGCCGAGAGTGCCCGATCCCGAGCCCACGTATCCCGATGTCGTCGCCTCGGTGGTTGACTTCCTCACCCACCGAGCAGCGCAGGCCGAAGCGGCGGGCATCCCTCGTGGGCGAGTGATGATCGACGCCGGGCTCGATCTCGGCAAGACCGAAGAACAATCGGCGTTGTTGTTGCGGGCGTCGCACCGGCTGGCGGAGTTGGGGTATCCCGTGTTCCTGTCGGCATCGAACAAAAGGTTCCTTTGGAAGCTGCTCGACGTCGATGTGCAGTCTGCGGGCAACGGAACGATCGGGGCCCATGCGGTGGGCATCATCCTCGGATGCCGGGTGCTTCGTGCCCACGACGCTCGGGCGGGTCGCCGATTGGCTGACGTCATGGCCGCAATCCTGGACGTCGGCTGATGGCGTCGGCGGTGAAGGCTGACATGAAGGCACCGGTGATCCTGGTGCGGGGAAACGATCCCACCCTGGTGAATCAGGCCGTCCACCACGTGGTGGACCAATTGGTTGGCATGGACGAACGGGCGCTCGTGCTCGAGGAGTTCGACGCTCCTCGGTACGACGACGATCGCGGCGAGCGGGGGCTCGGCGCCGTGATCGACTCGGCCCAGACCTCGCCCTTTCTCACCGACTTTCGCGTGGTGGTGGCGCGTCACCTCGGCTGTTTCACCACCCAGGAGTCCGTGGCGGCACTCACCACCTACCTTGCCGATCCGCTCCCCAGCACGCGCCTCGTATTGGTGTGGGAACCCCATCCCACTCCACAGGTGCGAAGCGGCTCCACGCCGAAGAAGCTGCTGGAGCGGGTGAAGGCGATCGGTCAGATCATCGAGACCGATGCGGGAAAGGGTAAGGATCGCATCGTTTGGGTGAAGGGTCAGCTCGACGGATCATCCTTGAAGTTCGCCCGTCCGGTGGCGGCCCACCTCGCCGAATGGGCGGGTGAGGACCCTGGTCGGATCGCTTCGTTGCTCATCACGCTTGAAGGCGCGTTTGCGCCGAACACGGCGCTCGACGTCGACGACATCGGCGTCTACCTCGGCGAAGCGGGCGACATGGCGCCGTGGGACCTCACGGACGCCATCGATGGTGGCGACATCGCAGGTTCACTCGAGGTTCTGCAACGGATGATGCATGCCGGCCGTCACCCGCTTCAACTTCTGGCCACGCTCCACAACCACGTGGGCAAGATGTTGGCGCTCGACGGCTCCGGTGCGAACGACAACAACGCCGCCGCGCTCGTGGTGGGCGGTGCACCCTTCACCGCGGGCAAGGCCATGAAACAAGGCCGCAAACTCGGGTCGGAACGGATCGCCGACATGGTGGGGTTGCTCGCCCGAGCCGATCTCGACCTCAAAGGGGCACGTCAGTATCCCGGCGATGTGCGAGACGCCATGGTGATGGAGATGCTGGTGGCCCGGCTTGCTAGCCGAAGCCGCCGCTAGTGGGCTGACCAGAAACGTTCGCCCGCGTGGTTGCGGCGCGAAGACGGCCTTGACGAGGCACGAGAAATTCGGTTCGAGCAGTGTGGCGGGAGATGTGTTGCCCGAGCAGTGCGATGGGAGCGGTTACGCGTCGGTGGCGGAAAGGCGGGTGAGTCGCTTGGCCAACCGACTCTTGCGCCGGTTCGCCGCGTTCTTGTGGATGATGCCCTTGGTGACGGCCTTGTCGAGCTTGCTGATCGCATCGCGGTGCAGGGTTTCGAGGTCGCCCTCACCCTTGGCCGCCGCTTGCTCAACGTGCTTGACGCGAGTCTTCATCTCGCTGCGCACGCCCTTGTTGCGGACACGACGCTTCTCGTTCTGGAGGTTGCGCTTCTTCTGGCTCTTGATGTTTGCCATGATCGATTCCGGAGAGACCTTGGGTTGGGGAGCTTCACGCGGGAGTCGGGGGAAGCGGCCGCAGACTCTAGCCGTGGGGCGCCAAAGAACGCACATCGCTGGCAGCCCGTGAGCAGGGGGCGGGGGACCGTTTGCAATGGGCTCTTGTGGTGGCGAACACTGGCTGTCCGTTCTTTGCAGGATGCCGAGCCCTTTCCGGATGACGACCACCATCGACCGCCAGCGCGACTTGTGCATCATCGCCCACATCGACCATGGCAAGTCCACCCTTGCCGACCGGATGCTGGAAATCTGTGGCGCCGTCGATCCCCGCGACATGCGGGCGCAGTACCTCGATTCGATGGACATCGAGCGGGAGCGCGGGATCACGATCAAGCTCCAGAGCGTGAGGCTCACCTATAAGGGTTTCACCGTCAACCTCATCGACACCCCCGGGCACGTCGATTTCAGCTACGAGGTTTCGCGCAGCCTCGCGGCGTGCGAGGGGGCGGTGTTGTTGGTCGACGCCAGCCAGGGGATCGAAGCGCAGACGTTGGCGAACTGCTATCTCGCCCTTGAACACGACCTCGAGATCGTGGCAGCGCTGAACAAGATCGACCTGCCCGCGGCCGACCCCGAACGGTACGCCGCCGAGATCGAGACGGTGCTCGGTCTTCCCGCCGACGAGATCCTGCACATCAGCGCCAAGACCGGCGCGGGGGTGGAGGCACTGCTCGATGCGATCATCGAGCGCATTCCGGCGCCGAAAGGCAACGTCGACGCCCCGCTGCAAGCCCTGATCTTCGACTCGCACTACGACCAATACCGCGGCGTGGTGTCGTCGGTTCGGGTGGTCGATGGCACACTTCGTACTGGGGCCAAACTTCGGTTCGTACAAGCTGGCACCACGCTCGAGGCGGAGGAGGTTGGCGTTCGCACCCCCAACAATCTGCCGGTCGCTTCGCTCGGCCCCGGCGAGGTGGGTTACCTCATTGCTGGCATCAAGGACGTCGGACAGGCGCGATCTGGGGAGACGGTCACCGAGGTGGCCAACCCCGCCCCGGCCTTGGAGGGGTACCTCGAGCCGAAGCCGATGGTGTTCTGTGGGCTGTATCCCATCGATGGCGACGAGTTTCCCGTGCTCCGGGAGTCGCTCGACAAACTTTGCCTCAACGACTCCTCGTTCACCTTCGAACCCGAGACGTCCGGGGCGCTTGGGTTTGGCTTTCGATGCGGATTTCTGGGGCTGCTGCACATGGAGATCATCCGGGAGCGCCTGGAGCGAGAGTTCAACCTCAGCCTCATCGCCACGGCACCGTCGGTGGCCTACCGGGTACGCCGCACCAACGGCGCGGAACTGTTCATCGCCAACCCCAGTGAACTGCCGCCGTCCACCGAGGTGGAAGCGATCGAGGAGCCGTTCCTCAAGTGCACGATCCTCACACCCACCACCTACACCGGCACGCTGATGGAGCTGTGTCAGAGCCGCCGGGGCGAAATGAAGAAGCTCGAGTACCTGTCTCCGGAACGAATGGAGATGGTGTACCGGGTGCCGCTGGCCGAGGTGGTCACCGACTTCTTCGACCAGATGAAGAGCCGTACCCAGGGCTATGCCAGCCTCGACTACGAACCCGACGGCTACAACGTCTCGAAGCTCGTGAAGGTCGACATCCTCCTGAACGCCGTGCCCGTAGATGCGTTCTCCACCATCGTCCACAAGGACAAGGCCTACGACTATGGCCGTCGGATGACCGAGAAGCTCCGGGAACTGATTCCGCGCCAGATGTTCGACGTACCTATCCAGGCGGCGATCGGCGGCAAGTTCATCGCGCGGGAGACGGTGAAGGCCAAACGTAAGGACGTGTTGGCGAAGTGTTACGGCGGCGACATCACGCGGAAGCGCAAGTTGCTCGAGAAACAGAAGGAGGGCAAGAAGAAGATGAAGAACATCGGTCGAGTCGAAGTTCCCCAAGAGGCCTTCATCTCGGCGCTCAAACTCGACGACTAGGACTCTGGCCCGAGCGGCCGTGGCGAGCGGATTGCGGGGCCTGGCCCGAGCGGCCGTGGCGAGCGGATTGCGAGGAACGAGCAATCGAGGAGCCACTGGAGCGGGAAACTCTGGCCCGAGCGGCCGTGGCGAGCGGATTGCGCGGAGCGCCGGACGTTCCTGACCAGCGCATGCTCTTGGCTCGGCCGAATGCGGGTGGAGAAGCGACTACCAAGGCCGCATTGGCACTCGGTACACTCGACTGCCAATGCTCGATGATCGCAAGGCCAACATCTTGAAGGCGGTGGTGGAGGAGTACATCGAGACCGCACAGCCGGTCGGGTCGGGCCACGTGTCACGGAAGCCGAGCGTCAATGTTTCGCCGGCCACCGTGCGCAACGAGTTGGTGGCCCTTGAGCATGATGGGTATCTCATGCAGCCCCACACGAGCGCAGGGCGCATTCCCACCGATAAGGGGTACCGCTTCTTCGTCGATTCGCTCCACGATCCCGGACGGCTCGCCGGTGCCGATGCCCAACAGATACGCACCTTCTTCGCCCGAGCGCACGGCGAACTCGAACAGATGCTGCGAGACACCAGCCAGCTGCTCTCGCAGGTCACCGACTATGCGGCGGTGGTGGTGGGTCCTCCCCACGAGCAGTCCACGATCCGGGGTGTGCAGATGGTGGGGCTCGCTCCTCGTTTGGCGCTCTTGGTGGTGGTGTTGTCGAACGGGGTGATCGAGAAGCACACGCTCGACCTGAAGGAGGAGACCGACGACGCCGCGCTGGCCGCCGCCACGTCGCGCTTGTCGCGCAGCCTGATCGGTACCTCGGTCGCGGGCATCCACCTCGTGGGGTTCGAAGGTCCAGCGGCCAAAGATGTGCTGGTGCAATCGGCGATCGAGGTATTGCGAACGGCGCAGCAGGGCACCGCCACCGATCCCGTGTACATCGGCGGCGCATCGGCGTTGGCGGCGTCGTTCGACGCCGTGGCGCAGGTGTCGGAGGTGCTCCGCATTCTGGAGCAGCAGTTTGTCGTCGTCACCCTGCTGCGCGATGTGCTCGATCGAGGGCTCAATGTGGCGATCGGTGCAGAGACTGGCATCGGGCCCTTGGCCGATTGCGCCTTGGTGGTCGCGCCGTTCCAGGCAGAGGGTGAGACGGTCGGCACCATCGGCGTCCTCGGCCCCACGAGAATGAACTACCAACAGGCTCTTGCGGCCGTGGCGGTCGTGAGCCAACGACTCGGCGACCGGCTGAGTGAGGGATGAGGACTCCACCCCATGGCTGACGACTACTACGCCTCGCTCGGCGTGTCCCGCCAAGCCACGCCCGACGAGATCAAGAAGGCGTACCGGCGGATGGCGCGGGAGTTGCACCCCGACGCCAACCCCGACGATCCTTCGGCTGAAGCGCGGTTCAAGGACGTGGCGAGGGCCTACGAGACGCTGAGCGATCCCGACCGTCGTCATCGATATGACACCTATGGAACCGACGATCCTGGTGCCGGAGGAGGTGGCGGTTTCGGGGACATCTTCGACGCCTTCTTCGGCGGAGGAAGTCCGTTCGGAGGTGGGGGTCGTCGCGGGCCGAGTGGTCCGCCACGGGGCCCCGATATCGAGGCCGTAGCGTCGCTGGCGTTCGAGGACGCCGTGTTCGGCGCGCAAGCCCCGGTCACGGTTCGCACCGCAGTCACCTGCGCCGACTGCGAGGGTTCGGGCGCGGTGGCCGGTACCACGGTGTCCACCTGTCCGGATTGTCAGGGGGCGGGTCAGGTGCGCCAAACCCGACAGTCGATTCTCGGGGCGATGGTGACGGCTGCACCGTGTCAGCGATGCGGCGCCACTGGCCAGATCATCGCCTCCCCGTGTCCCGGGTGTCGGGGGGACGGTCGCATTGTGGAGGAGCGCACCTACACGGTGGACATCCCGGCCGGAATCGACCATGGCCAGACCTTGCGACTCACCGGCCGGGGCGCGGTGGGCCCGCGCGGGGGTGGGCCAGGTGACCTGTTCGTGCATGTGAAGGTGGCATCCCATGCTCGGTTCGAGCGTCACGGGGCCGACCTCGTCGAGCAGCTACACGTTCCGATGGTGCAGGCGGCGTTGGGGGGAACCATGGCGTTGGAGACACTCGATTCGGTCGAGGAGGTGCGCCTCGACCCGGGGACGCAGACCGGACGCACGGTTCGATTCCGCGGCCGCGGGGTGCCTCATGTCGACGGACGGGGACGAGGCGACCTCATCGTGCAGGTCGTGGTTGACACGCCGGCCGGGTTACCGCCCGAGCAGGAGGACCTCCTCCGCCAGCTCGCTGAGCTCCAAGGGCTCGACGTTGCGCAACGGGAGTCCGGGTTGTTCGGCAAAATCCGCTCCGCCTTCTCGTGATTTCGGTTGACCTGCGGACATCGGCGGCGCACGTGTTCGTGCATGACCTCGACGCCCCCGAACTCAGTACCGACGACGAGCACCACCTCCGTCGTGTGCTTCGGCTCCGTTCCGGGGAAACGATCACGCTCACCGACGGTGCGGGACGGTGGGCGCCGGCGCAGTGGACGGGAGCCCCGGCCCCGGCGCCGTCGGTGGAGCTTGCTGGTCCTGCGGTTCTCGATGAGTCCCTTGGGCCTGCGGTGGGCGTGGGTGTCGCTGCCGTGTCCGGTGGTGCCGACCGCATCGATTGGGCGGTGCAGAAGCTCACCGAGATCGGGGTGGATCACGTCATGGTATTCGTGGCAGATCGGTCGGGCGTCAGATGGGATGCCGCCCGGCTCGCAAAGCAGGAGGCCCGGCACAAGCGCCAGGCTCGCGAAGCCGCCATGCAGAGCCGTCGCACCACCCTGCCTCGGCTCGGCGTGGTGTCGTCGTCGTCGGCGGCCGTGGCCGATCTGGCCGATCTCTGTGGCGATTGCCTACGGGCCGACTTCGACGGCCCTTCGTTGGCCGACCGGACGATGGGGAGCACGGCCGGTGGAGGTTCTGTTCCGGAACTCGCTGCCCACGACGATCGACTTCCCTCGGTGCTCGTGGGCCCGCCCGGGGGATGGTCGGAGGAGGAGTTGGCGCTGATTCCCGCCACGTGTTCTTTCGGGTCAACCGTGTTGCGCACAGAAACGGCGGCGATGGTGGCGGCCACGCTGCTCATGGCCCATCGGACCGCACGGACTTCTGGGTCCCGGTCCGTCATGTAGCCGAATGGAACGCACCGCGGACCGACTCGGCCCCGCACAGGAAACCAGATTCGATGCCCCCGACCATTTCCACACGCTGCGTGGTCGCCTGGTACGTTTTTGATAGAAAATCTCACGCTGCGTGAGATTGCGAGAGGACCGCAATGGGAAAGGCCGTGGGAACGGTTCGTTCGATTGACGCCACCGCGGTCGTCGACGATGTGGAGATCGACGCCGAGATCGACGCCGAGATCGACGCCGAGATCGACGATGGCGACGCTACGCACACGGATACCAACACGTATGCCGATGCCGACACCGACGGTTTGACCGACGATTACATCGCATTGGTGGGTCAGCGCATCCGGACCATCCGTCGGCAGAAACGATGGTCGTTGCAGCAGGTGGAGCGGTCGTCCGGTTCCGAGTTCAAGGCCTCGGTGCTGGGCGCCTACGAGCGGGGCGAGCGGGCGATCTCCGTTGCCCGGGTGCAACGACTCGCCCATCTGTACGGCGTCCCTGTTGACCAACTGCTCCCGCCCGTCGAAGGAACCCCCGGAGGGGCGCCGTTCATGCTTGCCCGCACCGACGGAGGCCCCGCCGTCAGCATCGATCTCCGCCGGCTGGAACGTATCTCTGGCCCGGAAGCGATGATGCTGACCCGGTACCTCTCCATGATCCAAGTACGGCGCCAAGATTTCAACGGGCGGGTGCTCACCATCCGACGTGACGATCTTGGTGCGATCGCCTGCATCCTGGGGGTGGGCGTCGATGAAGCGCCGTACCAACTTGGGGTGTTGGGCGTGAGCTTGGCCAAATAGGTGTCGGGGTTCGGTGCCTACGTTCATATCCCGTTCTGTACGAAGCGGTGCGACTACTGCGCGTTTGCCACCACGATTGATCAGGCGGGGCGGATTCCGGCGTACCTCTCTGCGGTGTGTTCGCACATCGAGGCTGACGTTCGGCAGGCCCACCTGCCGGCGTTGACGTCGGTGTTCTTTGGCGGCGGCACGCCATCGCTGGTTCCGCCCGAGTTGCTGATGGCCGTGTTGCGCCGACTTCCGTTGGCGGTCGGGGCGGAGGTCACCGTGGAATGCAACCCCGACAACATCACCGCCGCACTGCTCGATTCGTATCTCGAAGGGGGCGTCACGCGCGTGTCGATGGGTGTGCAGTCATTCGATCCAGCCGTGCTTGCGGGTCTGGGCCGCGACCATGACCCCCGGTCGGTGCAACATGCGGCCGGTCTGCTCGCCGCTCGGGGGTTCGCCTCCTGGAACGCCGACCTCATCTATGGTGCGGCGGGAGAGTCGATCGAGTCGTGGCGGCGCACCGTGGAATCCTTGCTCGAGCTTTGCCCGCCGCACATCAGTGCCTATGCCCTCACGGTGGAGGCCGGGACGCCCTTGGCGTCGCAACCCGCGCGCCATCCCGATGATGACGATCAAGCAGCCAAGTACGAGATCGCCGACGAGCTCTTCCAAGCCGCGGGCACGGGCTGGTACGAGATCTCCAACTGGGCCAAACCCGGTCACGCCTGCCGACACAACCAGCTCTACTGGGACCAAGGCGACTATGTCGCGTACGGCGTGGCCGCCCACGGACATCGTTCCGGCCGGCGGTATTGGAACGTGCGATCGATCGAACGCTACATCGAGCTCATTGAAGCGGGCAGGTCGCCGTGTTCGGGGGAAGAGGTCCTCGACCCGGAGGTGCGTCGGGCCGAGGCTGCCCAGCTTCTCATTCGAACCCGAACCGGGGTGCCGCAAGCCTGGTTACCGGAGGCCGTTCGGGCGGAGTTGCCGGTGGGGCTCGTGGTTCGAGACGGTGATCAATGGGTGTTGACGCGGCATGGCCGGTTGTTGGCGAATGAAGTCGCCATGCGACTCGTTCCGCCGGAGGAGAGCGAACCCGTCAGGCGGCCAGCGGCGGCAACGTGAACGCCTGACCCGGTAACACGAAGTCGGGATCGTTCGGGACGACGAGGCGGTCCTGGTTGGCAGCAATGAGGTGCTGGTGGTAGCGCGCGATGGTGGTCTCGGAGGCCGTGGGGTCGCTCCGATGCACCACGGTGGTGGCGACGTGCCAGAGATGATCGCCCGGAGCGATGACCCATCGCTCGGCGTCGGGGAGCGTGCTCCTTGCCGGGTCGGACCCGTCGACCGACATCTCGAGCCCGACCTCGAGCCCGACCTCGGGCGCGGGACCGGGTTCGACCGCCGGCGTGTCTGTCGGGGTGGGTGGGCGTTCGGCGGATGAGGGCGTCTCCGGTTCGGCCAAGTCGGGCGGTGGGATTTCGAGGTTGATGGAGGCGTTGGGTGTTGCGGGGTCAGGTGGATGCTGCGGATCGGGGAATGGATCACTGCTCGGCGGGGGTGGGCTCGGGGGGAGAAATTCCATCCGGGGCACGTCGTCAGACGGGCGGGCGGTGGTGTCCGCGGCCGAGTCGGTGGTCGCATCTCTGGGCACATCACGGGGTGGGGGAGCGTCCTTTTCGGCCATGAGGGTCATCGTGATCGAGTCTTCGGCATTGGTGGGAGCGACCTGGGCCATGGCCCCACCGCTCGTGCCAATGGTTGTGGCACCGAGTAGCACGCTGGCCCCGAGTCCGATGCCGACCGATCGGCGTAACAGCTCGCGTGTGGCATGGGTGGTGAGTCGGTGGAGACACGACACAACCGCCTGCTGACCCGTGCGTTCCGCAATGAGTGTGAGGGTGGCGGTGAGCAACAGGTACCCCGTGAGAGCCAGACCAAGCAGGCGAGCGCCGGCGAGCATCACGACGACGGGGTCGACATCGCTGAGCCATCGGCGGAGCTCATCGGCGTCTGACGAGCCCGGACCCAAGACGCCGGGATCGATGCGCAGGAGCCCCCATCCCAGCAGGATCAGGCCGGCGAACCACGCCGACACGCGACCACTGCGGGTCGCCGGCGGAGAAGGTGAAGTGATCATGGTGCTCCTTGGGGAGTGACGATGGGGGAGGTGTGACCGTCGGGCTGACGGGCGGTGAGCGCGAGGCACCCGGGGGGGGCGGAAGGATCGATCGGGCCGGTTTCCAAGTGACTTCCTTGCGGAAGCGACACGAGTCGGATGCTGCGAACGGGGACGCCGGGCGACGCCCAAGAGGTGAACTCGTGGACTTCGCCGGTGGGGGTTCGTAGTACGGCTACCTGGGGGGTGCCAAGGCACCGCCAGTCGGCGATGAGAATCTCGTCGGTGGGTTCACCGAGGCGGTAACGGAGGTCGCCCACGAGAAGCCCTTGTGGTGCGGGTGCCGACGCCGTGCACGCCGGCGCAGGGTAGGGGGGCGTGATGGGCACGAGGACGGCCTCGCAGATCCCCGGCGGGGTGTTGCCCACGTCGACGGGAGCGGCGTCGTGGGGTGCCGGATCGTGGAGTGCCGGATCGTGGGGTGCCGGATCGTGGGGTGCCGGATCGTGGGGTGTGGGCGGCATGCCGGACGTCACCGTCGCAGGCGAGGCCGAAGCGCTCGCGGCCGGGGCGGCGTCCGCCTCGGGCTCATGGGGCCGAAGGTTCGCCCCCGCGAACAACGTCGACAGGAGGAGTGCGGCCGCGATTGCGGGCTTCCGGATCGTTGCCGGCCGACCGCGGTGCGGGGGTCGTCCACGGCGGGGACCCGTGGTGCGTAGCGGTGAAGGGGCATCGGCAGAGGCCGCATTCGTGGCAGAGACCGCGCTCGCCGCGTGAGTGGGCATCGTGGTGGTGGTGGCCTCGCCGATGATGGTGGCTTCGCCGAGAGTGATGGCCCGGAGTCGGTCGGCGACGGCGCGCGCCGATGGTCGCAGGGCGGGGTCGTGGGCGCTGGCAAGCGTGGCCAGGTCGGCGAGACGTTCGACGGCGGCGCGATGCCGGCGCGAACGGGGGTCGAATCCGCAACGATCAGGATCACACAGGTGGTGTAGGAGGCGACCGAGGGCGTAGACGTCTCGAGAGGGCCGGAGCACGGGGCCGTTCGGCCCGGAAGTCACCGTGGCCGTTGGCGTGGCATACGGGAGTGTTTCGCCGAGCAATCCACCGTCGGCCCACCCGCAGAGCACCGGATCGCCCTTCTGGTCGAGCACCAGGTGGGACGGGTGAATAGCGCCGTGGATCACGCCTACGCCGTGAAGATCGGCGAGGGTGTCGGCCACGGCGGCAATGGTCTGGGCAACCTCGACGGGGGTGCGGCACCGAAGGGTAGCGAGGGTATGGGTACCGACGAACCGGGTGTCGAGCGTGGCGACCGTGCCTTCCTCACCTTCGGTGTAGCGAACGATCGACACCACTCCGGGGTGAGAAGCAAGCTGCAACGCGCGTGCCTCGCGGCGTAGGCGAGTGACAGCGACATCATCGGTGGCGACTTTGCGAACAATGAGCGATCCGTCGGGATCCGCCAACGTTCGTACGGCGCTCACCAGCTGGGGTCCTTACAGGGCATGACCAGAGTTTACTTAGGAAACACTGAAATGCAAGGAAAATCTCGAAAGGGTGTGAAAGGCTGTTCCCGACAACGGGGTGTCACGTGAAGATCGCCAAGAATCAGGTGGGGGGCGCGTCGACGATCACGCCGGGATTCATGATTCCCGAGGGGTCGACCGCGGCCTTGGCCGCAGTGAGCACACGGCCCAGGGCCTCGGTTCGCTGCTCCCGATACCAGGGTGCGTGATCGCGCCCGACCGCATGGTGGTGCGTGATCGTGGCGCCCACGTTGCCGATGGCTTCCGACACGGCGACCTTGATCTCGTCCCACATCGCCACCTCGGAACCGGGGCGTCCCGGCGCGAAGACACTGAAGTAGGGCGCGGGCCCGTCGGGGTATATGTGCGTGAAACGGCAGGTGACCCATCCGACACCAGCCACTCGTTCCACCGCCTCCATCGCGGCGGTAGTGATGGCGTGGTGCGTCTCGTCGAATCGATCCCAGGTGCACGCCGTCTCGAACGTCTCCACGATCACGCTCATGCGTACGAGGGCGTCTCGGGTGTAGGGCGCACGAAGGAAGGCATTTCGCCATGCACCCACCGCGCCGGCCCGTCCTTGATCGGCCCGTTGGGCTTCGCCGGCGTTGCCGTTGCTCTCGCCAGGATCGCTGGGTTCATCGGGAATCATGCCGCCATGATCGGCACAGCACGTGAGGGCCAAGCTCATGGCCTCGTCGACGGGATGGTGCGCCGACTCGAACCCCACCACGAGCAGGGTGCTTCCGTCGGTGACGCCGGCCGACGTGGCCGCTTCCGTGGCATCGAGGAGTCGGCAGTTCGTGGGGAAAAGGCCAGATTGGCTGAGCGCCCGTACGGCGGCGACCCCGTCGTGATAGTTGGCAAACCGCACCCCCGAGGAGCGCTTGAATCGCGGGCGATCCTGCAGGCGCATCCATGCCTCGGTGATCACGCCGAGTGATCCCTCGGAACCGAGGAACAATCGATCGTGTGAGGGGCCGGCGCCGGAGCCGGGAAGTCGCCGGGATTCGGAGATCCCGGTCGGGGTAACCACTCGCATGCTCTCGACCATGTCGTCGATGTGGGTGTACACCGACGCGTAGTGCCCGCCGGCCCTCGTGGCGAGCCAGCCGCCCAGGGTGGAGAACTCGAACGATTGGGGAAAGTGTCGGAGCGTGAGATCGTGGGGCCGGAGCTGGTCCTCCAACACCGGGCCCAAGGCGCCGGCCTGTATGCGAGCGGCCCGGCTCGTGCGGTCGACTTCGAGTACTCGGTCCAGTGCCGTGAGGTCGAGGGTGACCACGCCGCGGACGTCGCCTTCGCCTCGGTGCTCCACGCCCCCGACGACCGACGACCCCCCGCCGTAGGGGATCACCGCCACATGTGCATCGGACGCCCAGTGGAGTACGGCCTCGATCTGCGATTCGGTTGTTGGCCGGGCGACAACGTCGGGCGAGTGGCCGAGCTGGCCATAACTCGCCCGCACCACGTCGCGGTAGGCCTTGCCGAAGGTGTGCGACGCTCGTTCGTGATGGTCGGTATGGCACCAACCGGCGAATGCGTCTGGCACACGAACACGGGGTTCGGCCAATACGGTCGACGAAAGGTCTGGTGGCGGACGTACCGCGAGCTCGATACCGAACCGGTGTTGCAACGATGCGGCCAACTTCGCCGTTTGGCGCTCGTCGAGGGCCTGGTCTTCCCAGCCCCAACCCCACCATGAACGCAGACGATCGGCCATGGGCCGGACACTATCGATCGGCGAGCAGGAGCGCGTCGATCGCCGAGCAAGCCACGCCGAGGTCGTCGACCGGGAGGTCGTAGGCCGGTACCGAAGCGGCGATCTCCGCCAGGAAACCAAGACCTTCGCGCGGTCGTTCGGCGAGGCGGAACGTGTTGCGCGCGAGGCGCGCGACGACGTCGGCCGGCGCCAGACGTTCGGCTCGAGTGGCACCGCCGCCGGAGGAGTAGTGGTTGAACACGATGGCGGCAATCGGTATGACGGTGCCGGGCACGGGGCGGGGTGCGGTGCCAGGCGAACGTGTTGGCGGTTGGTCGGGCCGTGCCGTCAGCGTGGATGCCGGTAGCCACGCCTTGGTGGGCTGACGGCGGTCGGCGACGACAAGGTCGGGGAACAGCGGCCAGGCCCCGGGATCGAGCCCAATGGGTTTGGGATAACACCGGACGCTCATCGTGCGGGCATCGATCGCCGCGCACTCATCGGTGAGGTAGCCGAACCCGTGTTGGACAAGGGCCGTGATGAGCGTGGACTTTCCTGAGTCGGCGGGGGCCGGACAGATCACCGCTCCTGCTGCCGTGCTCGCCGCCGACGCATGTAGGAGGAGTGGCGCCGTTGCGGTGGTGATGGCGCGATGGTTGTAATCCCAAAGGAGCCGGCCGATGACCGCCGAGAGCGAACGGGCCGAGAGCGATGGCGACCCCGATCCAAGGCGCAGATCGTAGGAATCGGTGCCAGGAGATGCGGCCGCGGCATCGGTCGGGGGTTGCCGTTCGACGGCATACCAGAGGTGAGGAGGCTCAGGGACGATCAGGTCCGTGAGCACGCCGGTGAGATAGAGGCCGAGCTCATGGTCATTGGTGAGTATCGCGAACCGGAGATCGAGAGCCGCAAAGGTGGGCGAGGTGAACGTCCACGGTCCCGTGGGCCGGTCGGAGGTGGTGGCGAGCACGGGTACGACACCATGGTGTGCCCCCATGGCCATCGCCGCGTCAGGGCCGGTTTCCTCCGCTGCGGGCGGCTCGGCATCGGCGCGGTGAATGAGGCGCCGATCGGCGAGCTGTTCGACCGTTCGGGCCACGTCGGCTTCGATATGGGCGGCGGGCAGGTGGAAGAGGTGGCTGAGCGTGCGGGTGATTTCGGTGGTGTCGGCAATGCCGTCGATGCATGCGAGGATGGCGGTGGCCGTCGTGTTCAGGAGATGGGCCTGTTGTCGGGTTGGGTCGTACAACACCACCTGCCCATCGAGATCAGCCCGTTCGATCGTGGACACGGTCTTCCACACGTGAGCGCCGGTGCCGCTCATCCGATTGCGACCGCTTCGGTCTGGGGCGCGGCGCGGCGTCGTTCGGCGGAGAATCGTGGTGCCTTGCGCTGCTTCGCCACGGCTTGGCCGACAGCGGGAAGGCAGAGCAGCATCATGAAGATCGGGAGCACCTGGATCCGCTGACGGGCAAGGATGCCAAAGTTGCCGATCGACGAGAAGGCAAACACGAAGGCCAGCACGTAACTCGTGGCGTAGAGCACGAGTGGCTGTCGGCCGGCCTTGGTGGGAAGCGCGGCCAATCGGCGATACGACGCCAACATCAACACGATCAGCACGGTGCCCTCCGCCGCGGCGAGTCGGTCGTTGACGCCTCGCGCTTCGGTGACGAAGGGTCGGAACAGCACCGTGATGAAGGCCCGTGGGTAGTCGAGGGGGGAGCGGACGGTCGCCGCGGTGAACCCGGCCCCGCCCTGCGTGGTTTGGTCCTCCGTGTCCTCGAGCACTGACGCCACGTTGGTCGTGCCGAGTCGGTCGACGTTGAAGAAGGTGGCGGCCCGTCCAGCGAGGAGGGCGCCCGCGATCACCAAGAAGACCATCGCGGCGATGCGAGCACCGGCCCGGAGACGGGAGCGTCCTTCCTTGGCCCGTCCGGCCAGGACCGCGACGATGAGACTGGCAACGATGATGATGCTCACGTGAGGTCGGACCAGCGTGGTGAGCGTGATGCCACCCGCAAGGAGGATGAGCCCTCGCCCTCCGCGTCCCGTGAAAACACAACTGGCGCCGAAGGTGGCCAGCCCGATGCCGAGGAGCATGAAACCCTCCTTACCGAGACTCGAAGGCCAGAAGGCCAGGGACGGCCAGCACAAGAGCAGGGCAGCAAAACGGTGCCGGTCGCCGCCGACGACACCTTGGGCAAACGCTCGGTAGATCAATAGGCATCCCCCGAAGGAGAGGCCAACCCAGATGATGTACGACGCGAACATGTTGTCGGAGGTAAGCACCTGAGCTAGGCCGGCGGCATACCGCAGGGTGCCGGTTCCCGGGATCGGGCGACCGGTGTCGACCTGAAACGAAAGGGCGCGAAACGAGACGGCGAGGTCGCGGCCAACCTGGAAGTAGACGGCACCATCGGATGCATCGCCGAAACGTTGGACGGCGCCGACGTAACGAAGGGCGAGCCCGATGAGCGCGATGCTCCCGAAGTCGAAGTCCGGCTCGTTTCGTGCAATGCGGCGAATCGGCACCATCGCCCCTCCCACAAGCAAGGCTGCGAAGACCGTGCCGTGGAGGAACTTGGCCGGTTCGGTGGCGCAGAGGAAGACGGCGTAGCCCAGGACGAGCAGGACCACCAACGCGCTGGCAAACCCCCAGAGGGAGGCTTCTTTCCGTGGGGTTCGGGGGCGCCGAGCAGCGCCGCTTGCGACCACGAGTGGCGGCGTCGCACGGCTCGACTCGAGGTCGGCTCGCATTTCGACGCTCAGCCCTTACGCAACCGGCGCCTCTGGAGCGCAGCCAACGGGCTCGATGATGGGTCCTTTTCGGACTCGGCGGCGTCCTGCTTGCCGTTGGTCCCTCCGACGTTGGTGGTAACGCTCTCGTCGGTGGCCTGACCGTTCGTATCGTGACCGTTCGTATCGTGGCCGTTCGTATCGTG
>Ga0105047_10001686_pt1 | contig 39655 bp, 33 predicted proteins | sample MAT04_FD_78384 | JGI IMG/M metagenome (GOLD analysis project Ga0105047, IMG submission 78384) | Freshwater microbial communities from Lake Fryxell liftoff mats and glacier meltwater in Antarctica - MAT-04 (megahit assembly) | ecosystem: Environmental > Aquatic > Freshwater > Ice > Liftoff...
CGGCTGGTGAAAATTCGACAGAGATGACTTGCCCCGGGGACTGAAACGCCGCTAAACTAGTTCAGGCTAGTGACTGTATGCGAGTTGTTTTAAACTGCCGCCGCTCGGTTCAAGCAAGACAGGCTTTGTGAACGCTCCTGTTTCACCAAGTGCTCGCTAGGAGCCAACGACGAATCCGCGATCGTAGATTGCGTTGGCTCTGGATTCAACCAGAACGTCTTCACTTGGAAACATACTAGAGTGAAGGTCGAATACCATGAGGGCATTCGGCAAGTCCATCGGGGGGGGGGACTTGCGCCACTGAGAACGACACGACCAGCCCGCCTGGTGCCGTCGCCGCGAGGCGAGAGGGCTTTGGGGTGAGATGATGGGGTTGGATGAGATGCTCGCTCTCCCCGTACATTCTCGGGGGATGACCTCACTGTAAACAAGCCCAAGGACCCTAAGGTTAGGGTCATGTTAAATTCATGCGCCAACTAGAAACGCCGGGCACTGGGGACGGAAGCACTTGGTTGCCCCTCACGACCCGACGCGGTCACGGGGCGCACCCTTAGCCTACACTTTAATAGCTGGCGTTCGACGGCGGCGCGCTGTCCTGGCCGCCCGCCGCGAACGCTTCCAGCATAGTCCGGGTCGCCGTGGCCCCAACCCGCACGGCGCCGGCGTCAATCACGTCCAACAGCGCGTCCAGCGTGCGGATCCCGGCGGCAGCCTTGACATGTACTTGCTCGCTGACCGTTGCGCGCATCAGGCGCAGGTCTTCCACCGTGGCCCCACTGGGAGCGTATCCCGTGGAGGTCTTTACGAAGTGCCCGCCCGCCGATTCCACCAACTGGCAAGCCTTCACAATCTCATCTTTGGTGAGGTAAGCGTTTTCGAGGATGACCTTGACGATGGCGTGGGGTACCGAGGCCTCGACGACGGCCCGGATGTCGGCCTCCACTTCTTCGAACTGGCCCGACTTGAAATGGCCGATGTTCATCACCATGTCGATCTCGCGCGCGCCATCGGCGGTCGCCTGCTGGGTCTCGAACACCTTAACGGCCGTTTTAGCGCTGCCATGAGGGAACCCCACCACGGTGCCAACCAGGACGTCCGAATTCTGCAGGGCGGTGACCGCGAGCGTCACGTCGCAGGGTTTTACGCAAACCGAGGCCACGTGAAACTCGCGGGCCAGGGCGCAGCCGTCGCGCACTTCTTGCTCGGTCATATCGGGCCGGAGCAGGCTGTGATCGATCGTTTTGGCAAGTTGCGCAAGGGTGATGGTGTCGCGGCGATAGGTCATGGGGTTTTCTTCCTTAGGGGCGAGACTTGATCGTGATGGATGTTTGAAGCGGAGATAGCAAGTCGCGGTCGGGCCGGACTTCGAGGTGGGAATCTTGGCCGAGGCGGACCGAGTAGGCGCACAGATCGGGGCGCACAAACCGCTGGGTGTACTCCAGCGGCAGCCCGACCCGCGACCGGCTGACCCGGATGCTGGCGAGCAACGCCGCAGCAAGGGGCACGCCCAACTGGACGGCGAGGTGGGCATCGGCATTGACGGCAAAGACGGACTCGGTGCCGTGGTCCGGAGCTTGGTGGTAGTGGCTCCGCATGAGGTCATACAACGAGCCGTCAAGTCGTTCCCGGTCTAATCGGGGAAAAATCTGCACCGGGAGGTGGGCGATTTCGACCATCGCGGCGACGCCGTCCAACCGGCGCACCCGTTCGATCACCCACACCACCTGCCCTTCGTTAAGTTCAAGGGCATGGGCAACCTCCGGGCTGGCCCCCAGGCGGTCAATCCTAAAAACCTTCGTGCTGGGCTCGCGGCCCATTCCCCGGGACGTTTCGGTAAAGCCGCGCGGCGCATTGAGGTCGGTCTCTAGCCGGGGCTTGGCGACAAACGTTCCAGAGCCTGGCTTGGTGTAGAGGATCCCGGCCTGAACCAGGGTGCTCAGCGCGAGCCGCACGGTGGCCCGACTGACCCCCGCAACTTCGGCGATCTCGGCCTCGGACGGGAACGGCGCGCCCGGGGGCAGCGCCTTCGCCCATTCCTGCATCCGCGCGGACAACTGGGCATGAAGCGGCTCTAAAGTTGTTCGTTCGAAACGAAGTCCGTCAACCACGTAGACAGCTTATCACAAACCTAGAACCTGTACGTACCGATTGACGCGATACGGTGACTTTGCTCTGGGACCGGCTCAGGCTCCAGGCAATACCTGAGCCCGTTATCGCTCCGCGCACTCTCGCAGTAGGCCGAGGTAGGCGAGGCTGGACTGGTCGACCTCAAACCGTTGGAGAAAGCACCGGCGCGCGGCTTGGCGCATGGCGTCTCGTTGGGCGGGCGAGGTGGTCGCCCACTGCCGAAGGAGCGCCACCGTGCCCTCGTGGGTGCCGGGGGTAGCATAACCGGCCCCGTCGGCGATGATTTCGCGCCAGATGTTCACCTTGTCGGAGATCAGCACCGGGGTGCCGCAGGCCAGGGCTTCGGCCACGGCGATCCCAAAGTTTTCCTGGTGCGAGGGGAGTATAAACGCCTCGGCGGCGCGAAACGCGGCCCACTTGGCAGGCCCCTGAAGGAGTCCGGGCAGGTGGACGCGGTCCGCTCGATCACTTTGTTCTACTTGCGCTCGGATTCGGGAGACGATGGCATCGTCACCCGGCCCGGCCAGGACGAGGTCGAACGGCAGTTCCGTCATCTCAAGGTAGGCCTGGACAAGCTCCTGGGGGCGCTTTTTCTCGTGGAGTCGGCCCAGGAACAGGATGAAAGGCCGCCCTTGAAGCCCGGGAATCGCCTGGGCCAAGGCCCCCATCTCTTCGCACGTGCATGGGCCAGGGTCCCGGGTGCCGAATCCCACGACCCGTTCGCGAATTCGGTACGGCAGGAACTGCCTTTGGGCAACCCGGCGCTCCTCTTCGGCGGTGAACAGCACAGCATGGGCATCGCGTAGGACTCGGTACTGGGCGAGCCACCAGAAGAGCTGCTTCTTCGCGTGCTTCAACGGGTAGCGGCATCGGAACCAAGGGTCCAGCATCCCGTGGGGATAGACCACGTACTTCCGACGGTGCGTAAGGCACGCTTTGCGCGCGGCCACGCCATGATATTGCCAGAGGCCGTGAACCACCACGGCATCGGAATCTGCCAGTTGGGCCTCAATCTTTCCAGACATAGACGGACAGTAGCCAAACCCACTGCGCGCAGGGCCGCAGGCAGTGACGGCAAAGGGCAGTTGATCCAGCCAATCCGACAACGGAGCATCGCACGAAACAACGTGCACCGTGGCCCCGTGCGCCGCCAGGGCTTCGGCCCGGCTGACCTCCGCTTGGATGGGGCCTCCGGATCGAGGGTCGGTTGAGTCAAAGATTGATAGAATGCGCAACGCTAGAGCTCCCGGGTCGACCAGGGGTTATTCCCCCGTCTCAGTCACCAGCCCAGCTTCAGCGCCCGTCCGAGCCAAGCTAGCTACTCGCTAACGCACTCCTCGGTTTGGTTTGTCAGAAACAATCGAACTGATGTCCTTCTTGCGACTATCTCTCGTCACTTTTGAGGAGATCGCCGCATGAAGCAGAAACCATTTTACTCACAGCATGGGTCGCAAGATGGCCCGTAATATCACAAGACAATTCGTGACTGGCCCATTATTGACTACTTGGACCAGGCTTACGGCGCGTCCCGATCGGCTTCGTACAGCTTCGCGTCCACCAGGAAGCGGAACCAGAACGATTGGAGGACATGGTAGATCAGGCCGGGTTTACCGTCCAGAAATCCAAGTCTCAGAAAGTAGGAGTAGTTGAAGAAGGCCCACGCTCGGAAGAACGGAGGCAGCCGGTACCAAATCCGGTTCTTCATCCACCGTTTTTTCATCCGGATGTCACCCGTGAGCGACTCTTCGAGGATCTTCCCGCTTGCAAGTTCTCCTTCTCGACGAATCTCGGCGACCTCGGCCGTTGACCATCGGTTGTGCGCCGCCGTCCACCGCTCTAGCGAGACGATTTGAAGGTCATGCATGAGCCCGACCAGGCGTTGCGTGGGGCCGTCCACCACGTAATGCTGATCGTACAGGCGATCCTCGCACTGCCCCTTCGCCACGCGGTAAAGCCGCAGGTGGTAACTAGGATTTAGGTGACCGTGCCGAATGGGGTGGCCTAAAAAGTAACTGAGACGCTGCAAGAGGAAGCCATCGGCCGCGATGGTAGGCGCCGTGAAGACCAATTGGATCGCGTGGATCAAAGCGTCATCCATCACCTCGTCCGCGTCTAAGTGGAGCACCCAACCGTCCTCAGGGATGCCCAGATTGGTTTGCGCCCAGTTACGCTGGGCCGAGTAATTTGCGAACGGATGAGTGACGACCTCCGCGCTCAGGGATTCAGCAATTCCCACGGTGCGGTCGGTCGAGCCCGAGTCCACGACCACCACGCGCCCGGCCACGCAATTCGCCGCCCGCACCACCGCCGCCACCGAGTCTTCGGCATCCTGAGTAAGGATGATCGCCGTGATTCGGGCATCCGGCCGGGGCGGGATTTGGGGCGTGGCGGTAGCGATGGGCGGCACGCTCATGGTTTCAGTTCTTCTAACAACGACAGATAGTCCCGACTGGACTGATCGACTTCAAACCGGCTTAGGAAGCACTTCCGAGCGGCGATGCGCATCGCCGCTCGGTCCGAATCGGAAGTTCGCGACCACCGATCCAGCAAGTCGGCCGTCCCGGCGGGGGTGTCCGGCGCGGCGAACCCGGCCGCATCGCCGATGATCTCGCGCCAGATGTTAACTTTGTCCGAAATCAGCACCGGGGTACCGCAGGCCAAGGCTTCGGCCACGGCGATGCCAAAGTTTTCCTGGTGGGAAGGGAGGATAAACGCCTGGGCCCCGAAGAACGCCCCCCACTTAGCTGGCCCTTGCACCAACCCCGGAAGGTGAACCCGTCTCTGGCGAGCATGCCCGCTGAGGAGCCGTTCGATCCGACCGATCAGGCCCGGATCCCCAGGGCCAGCCAGCACGAGGTCGAATATCGGTTCCGCCATCTGGAGGTAGGCCAGCACCAGCTCCTCGGGGCCTTTTTTCTCGTGCAATCGGCCTAAAAACAGGATGTAGGGGCGTTCGCCCATGTGCGGAACCAAGTCAAGAAAGGCGTCCCGGTGAGATTGGCTCGATGGTCCCGGATCTCGCGCTCCGTAGGCCACCACCCGTTCGTTGATGCCGGTATACGGCCAAAATGAACCCCGTGCGAGGCGTCGCTCTTCCTCGGAGGTGAAGAGCACCGCGTGAGCGTCGCGCAGGATGGCGTGTTGCTCGGCCCACCAAAAGACTTGCTTTTTGAGGTGCTTCAGCGGGTACCGGCGGCGGAACCACGGGTCCAGCATGCCGTGGGCAAAAACTGCGTAACGCCTCCCGGCCTCGCGGCAAACCTTGCGGGCCGCCACCCCATGGTATTGCCACAGCCCGTGAATCACGACCGCGTCGGCCAACTGAATCTCGCGGCGCAACTGGTCGACCATCGAGGGCGTATAGCCGAAACGACTGCGCGCCGGGCCGGTCGCCACCACGCGAAAGGGCATCTCCCCGAGCCAACGAGACGCAGGATCGTCGGTGGTCACCGCACAAAACTGGCCCCCCATCGACGCCATGGCCTCTGCCCGACTCCGCAAGCCCTGCAAAGGCCCTCCGCTCCGGGGATCGGTCGAATCAAGCACGGCAAGGACTTTCATGAAGGTTGCCTAGTTACCACACAAATCCGGTCTGACGATTCATGTAAGCGGCGTCCTCGGGAAGATCGGCAACGGCCCGTGCGGGCACGCCACCGTAGACTTTCAGCCGTTCCGTATACGCTTTGTTCAGCAAGCTCTTCGCCCCCAACACGCATTGGTTCGGGAGCGAGGCTCCTCCCAGGATGACCACGTTCGTGCCCACAAAGCAATAGTCGCCGATTGAGATCGGATGGGAGTCTTGCCGATTCGCCACCACGTCAATGCTGTGCGTGAGGAATTGGGACTGGTAACCGGCGATGGTCGTGAACGAACCCACCTGGATCTGGTTCGTGCAATCGATCAGGTGGCGGTGAGTGATGGCGCTATGCGACCCAATGCGAAGCGACGGTTGCCGGTCAGGGTCGTGAGCAAAATGTTGAGGATGCCCCACTGGAAAACCCGTGATCCAATTGCCACGTCCAATGGTGGACGCCTCGCCAATGTCAAGAAGCTGGAGACCCTTACACAGGTTGAGGTGACCAATGCGGGATCGCGGGCCCATCTTTAATTGCGCCGGCATGATCAGCGAGAATCCGATTCGGGCCGTAGAATCAATCTCGTAGTGAAACACGCGGCGGTAAACCCATCGTTTGAGGGGCCACGGCAAGAATAGCGCCAGGATCGCGAGGGGACGTTTCAACGCGCGGCCCCCAGAATCTCGGAATAGAGCGCGGCGTAGCCCGAGACCATCTCAGCGGTATCGTAACGGCGAATGTTTGCCTTGCCCGCGATCCGCATCGTTTCCCGCTCACTCCAGAAGTGAAGAATCTGACTCGCGGCTCCGTCCGGATCGCTCGGGTCAAAATATCGTGCGGCATCGCCGCCAACTTCGTTCATCGGCGGTCTGCCGGTGGTGAACACCGGACACGCGCAGGCTTGCGCCTCAATGATGGGCAAGCCAAATCCCTCATGGTGGGAAGGGAAAACCAAGGCTTCGGCCCGACTGTAGAGTGCATCTAGTTCATCGCGAGAAGCGTCAGCCCATTCGGTGACGGCCTCGTTAAGGCCCAGTTCATCCTTTAGAGCCTGGACGGCTTCAGGCAACGGCTTGCCGGCAAATACCAGGCGAATTGACGGATCGAAACCTTGCTTCCGGAGCGCAGCAAAGATGGGCAAGCAAGCGATCCGATTCTTGGTGGGCTGGTTCCCCCCAACATGAAGTATGAACTGGGTGGAGGCGTCAAACCCACGCCCGGCCAGAATGACGTCGGCCTCCGCTTGCGTGCGCGGTATGCAAGGGTGATAGAACCCATTTCGCACTAGTCGAAGGTTGGTCGTTGGGGCCAGCAGGCGCATGGCATCGTGAAGAGTGGCCTCGCTGGCACACGCCGCCCACAGGGACTGGCGGAAGCCCTCCAGGATCAGCTGTTGGTACTTGATGCCCGTTCGACTTAGTTTCCACACGGGCAACTCACCCAAGGCCGCCCGCGTGGCGAGTAAGTCATGCAGGGTAATTAAGTGCGGCCGGGTCTTGACGCTGGGAACGTACATTCCGTTACCCTGGTCCAAGATGTGGACGAGGTCAAACCTGGCCGCGGCCCGGCGGAGATCCCGAGGGAACAGAACGTACTTGTCCACGTAGGCTAGCCACTTGCCTAGCCCTTGGTGGGGTCGGCCTACCCGCGCCAGGCGGGTTTTCGGCGCGATCACGGTCGGCGACCAGCCCAATCCAGGCAGTTCACGTGCGAGTACACCAGCAAACCCCAGCATGCTGTACTGAGCGTCGTCGGTCCGGTTAGCCACCAGTAAAACGGTCGGCATTGCCTACGCCCCCCCCGCGAAACCCAATTCGGGTTCCGCGGCTGAGGTGGGTTGCAGAGCGGGATCATTCATGGCGGCCACGCAAAGCCCCCCGGCGATCACGGCAAAACCCATCAAGGTGGTTTGCATAAGCTGTCCATTGAGGATGCTTAAAAATGACGCTCCGAAGAGCAGCCATGGCAAGACATTTCCCTTCCGGGCGGAGGCTATACATGCAGAACCGAGAGTCACTACCAGTGCAATCCGTAACCCAATGAAGAGTATCCCTAAGATGGGTCCACTTTCAAGGATATTGCGCTGCCACTCACCTTCAGCCAACAGGAACTTCGTTTCGCCGGTTAGCATCTGTGAACCGACGTTAGTTCCCATGCCTAGGCCATGACCCAAGAGTGGCGTCACCGCAAAAAGGTCCAATGGTGAAATCAACCCTTCGATAACACGCTGAAGAATCTCGCCCTCACCGTGGGCCGCCCGAACTTGATCGGTTCGCTGTTGCATAACTTCCGCTCCCTCGCTAAAGACGGAACCGGACTGAGTGAGAAAACTCATTATCACTAGTGCAACGAGACCACCAACAATCCACCGTGGAGCGGCTTTGGGTTGAAGCAGGATCACCGCAAACAAGCCGAACGCGACCACGAGTAGAACGCCGTACATGGTGCCACGACTACCCGAAACCGCAACGCTCGTTGCAAGCCCCACGGTAGCGGGAATCAGCAGCCAGATCGGTTGCGTTTTAGCCCGAAACTGACTCTCAAGGATGTACGCCACGCACAGAGGCAAGAAGACCGTCGGACCTGAGATAAAGCTAAAGAATCCCGCCGCACGTATTTTTCCCCCTGCCGTCCCGAGTTGAGCGCCTTCGCCTCCGGCGGTAGCGTTCCACCAAGCTTCGGGCGAACTTCGGAATTGCATGACCATAACGGGGGTCATGAGGATCAGAACGACTAGAACAAAATTGCCTACTCGCCGGACATCATCAACACTGAAAACCTTGGGAACAATGAAGATTAGCGGTAAATGAAGAAAGCTGGCGCGTAAGCCAAAGAGCGGCACAACAACGTTCTCAGGAAACTTAAGAAACCCCGTAAAGAGGCTAAGAATCGCGAGCCAAATCGTTGAGGTTACAAACCAATTGCTGGGCCACAAACGGGTACGAATTGCCAGGTAAAAAATCCCCAGTAACACCGGGTCTCGCACGATGAGCAGCGGCGTCGATACCGATGGCACCACCCATTTGCGCAGGGCGCCCTCGAATACCCAAAGGATAATGTAGAGCCAAACCAGCCCTTTAAGGACTTGGATCATGCGTGCGTACTGAGCGGTCGAAATCATCCTTGGCCCTCTCCACCGACGCCACCTACCGTCTCTCGAGTGACCCGGTGATAGAGATCCCAAGTCCGCCGATTCGCGGTGCTTAAGGCGGCCCGGCGGACGGCTTCCCAACGCGGGGGGTCGGCGGCCAGCCCTTGAACGCAATTGGCGATCGCGTCAGGATCGCGCACCGGAACGATAAAGCCGTCCTCGCCGTCGGTGATGACATCCGGCCCCGCTGTCTGCATCGTCGTGATGACGGGTAAGCCTCTCGACATCGCCTCCAGAATCACCAGTCCAAAGCCCTCGAAAAGCGACGGGAAGACCAACACATGCGCCCGGGCCATCTCTTCCAGCACACCCGCGTGCGGCAAGGTTTCAATCCACCGGTGCCGTTGGACGGCAAGGTCGAGAGGCGGACACTCCACCGCCGGACGCCTTCCTACCAAGGTCAACTCAAACCCCGGGCCCAGGCGGTCCATCGCGTCCAGCAAGTACGAAGTCCCCTTGCGCTGACCCAACGAGCCCACAAATAAAACACGGAAGGGCTCGCGGGGGTCGCGGGGCCGCAACTGGTCTTCGCGAATCGCGGGCGGACCACCGTAGGGAGCCGTCACCACCTGGGCGTTGCATTCTGGGGCCAAGGCCAGGGTGTTACGCGTGAACGTACTCGCCACAAACACCACCTCAGCCCGGGCCAATTCTTCCTCTTTGCGCGCGAGCTTGGCGGGACTGTCCTTCATGCCCTCTAAGGTCGCCGCCCAGGCCGGTTGGAGCTCGGCCTCCTCGCGGTAGACCTCGTGGGCCGCGCGCCAGTAGCCAATGGGCAAGTCGTAGAATCGGCGCAGCCCCTGGCGCTCGGCCTCCGCAAACGTCTGGGAGGCAAAGTCCTCCCCCAAGTACACCGCGTCAATCGAGTGCGGTTGACGCAGCCGCTTCACCAACCGCTCATCAAAGTCGCGGAAGACATTGTCCACGCTGAACCGCCCGACCTCGTGGCGCACCAAATCCTGCCGTCCTTGTCGCGCCGCCCATAGTCGGCGGGCTTCCATCCAGGGGTGCGTGTGCGTGACCGGGGCCAAGTTTGGCTCGAACCGACGCCGGCGCAACTGCGCACGCAAACCCCCGGGGATCAAGGGTTCGTACCACGGTCGATGCGCCGGGTAAGCCACCCCGGTCCAAAACTCCGCGAGGATGTCCGCTTCTCGCAGAGCGTGCAACGTCTGCCGAACGTAGGCATTGGCCGTGGGGTGGGCAACTAATACTGACTTCACCAATCTCCCCTCTCGTTACTTAAGCTCATCGTCTCCCACCATAATGCGTTGCCGCGCGACTGCATCGGATCGTACCGTCACCGTATGAGCCAGGGCAGACATACCGGCTGGATCGCTAAGATCTAAAAATCGGGATAGCATCAAGGTCACGCACGAACCAGCACACGATCACTGAGCCGCCGGCGGATACGCTCAGTCTTAGACTCAAACAATCGCCACATCAACTCACTGTAGATTAGGGTACCCATGAGCACGGTTACCCCCGTCGCGTAGGCCTTCAGCGAGGGCTGCCAGGGGCCACTCGATCCAACGATCCAGGTGTAGGCGAAAACGAGGGCGGGCAGATGAACCAGATAGAGCGTATAGGAGCGCTCAGAAATGGCCCTCGCGCAATGACGGTACCACTCGGAACAGACGCGGTCGCTCCTCATCAAAGTTGAGGCACTCCACAACGCAAACATCACCCCGAGGAAATAGTCGGCGAAAAGGCCTTCGGGCACGAGATTCAACCGAATGAGAACCGCGGCGCTCACAAATCCTAGACCGCTCAGCCAGCGGATAAGAGAGTGTCCTAGCGTCCGGGGCAGGGTGACTTGGGCAATGGCCGCGCCGAGAAGCCACACCCCGAAGAGCGAAAGGATCGGCATCCCGATCAGAACGGCAACCCCAAGCCCTAGCCCAAGGTAGATCACCCGGCGAAGGGTATTCCCCGGCAATCGCAGACTCAACCAAAAGAGGGGGAAGAGGATGTAATACCAAAACTCGTTGGCCAAGCTCCAAAGGGGTCCGTTGGAACCAAAGGTGGGGACGCCAATCGTTTGCAGGAACCCAAGGTTGCCAATTAGGGGTACGGCGCCCAATCGGTCTTGAACCGGAACCGGAAACATGTTGGCAAATCCCGCGCCCGCATAGGGCCCGATGACTCCGAACCAATGGATTCCCGCCGAATCCAGCAAACCGCCAACGATTAACGCCGGTATGAGAACCACGTACAATCGAGTGAAACGATTGACGGCGTACTTTCGCCAGGACCACTTCCCCTCGTCGATGTTGCGGATGACCCCTGAGCCAACCAGATACCCGCTCATGACGAAAAATACGATCACGGCCTGGTGCCCGTACCCCGTGAAAAAGTAGAGGATCTGGTCTAATCGCGTCGGCGCGGACACCTCGCCGTACGTGACGAAAAACAGATTCCGCCAATGGCCAAGAAGCACCACTACTGCGGCCAAGCCTCGCACCAGATCAAAATCGTAGGAGGCCGCGCTGTCGCGCCGAAGAGTTAGGCCAGGCATCTTTTTTCCGCTTTACCCGCAGCGCTCATCTTACGCTCCGGCCGAGACCTTGCTCAAGTTCCTCGGCCCAACGCCGGGTGGTGGTAGGCCATAGGGCGAGAGTCGCCTGCTCAAGCATCTCCTCGCGCAATCGAGTTCGGATGTGATGGTCATTCAGTTGCTCCAAGACATAGGCCGGGCGGCTTGCCTGATACGTCAAGAACGCCTCGGTGCGCGCCTCGTGATCTACCATAATCGGCACGGCTCCGTGCGCGCACGCCGCCGCGAAAACCCCACTCTTTTCACGCCGCCGATAGTCCACGTGCATCAGGCATAGATCAGCCCGGGCGAGTTCCGCCGACAAGGTTTCTTCCGTGGCGTCCCACACCACCCGTGGTTCGCCAAAGGGCCGAAGCAAAGCGAGCTCAGCTTCACTTCCCCGACCGCCCAACGAGACAATCTCGCCAAGTCGCCCGTGCCGGTGGAGTTCGGAAAGCAACGTTTGATGCTGCTTTGCCGAAACGAGGCGCGAACCCGGTAGGCCAAAGAGGATCACGACCCACTTGGCTGAGCCGCCGGCATCCTTTTCCGCTAAGCAAGTCGAGTCGGGGACCGCTAGGTTATTGCCGATCGGGCACCGCACGATCGGCAATCGGACGCCGGCGTACCGATGGAGCTGATCTTCGTACAGTTGGCAACTCGTGAAGACATGGTCCGCGAGGCTGGCGAGGTCCCGTAAGATCCGAATCGCTTGCGGCATCAGCCAAAATGTGCGTCGCCAAGGGGCCGCCACGGCAAATAGTTCATGGAACATCACCGCAATCTGGCGCGATGGGGACGCCACCTTCCACCGTCGAAGGGCCTCGGGTAACCAAGTAGGCACGCCCTTGGGGTGGTAGCCATGCCCCACGTAATGCAACACCAAGTATTCCGCGCGGCTGTTGGCTATCGCGGTGGCGAGGCCGCTCTCCGACGGCGAGAACTGATGAAATCGAACCCCGGGCCAAGCTTCCCCCGCGCCATCGGCAACCCGTAGCGCGGCGACGTCCCAGGCCGGTGCGGGCACTGGCCAATGCCGCCAAAGCTGGCGCGCATAATCCCCCAGGCCGTTGAACTCTGGCGGTACGGCCGGAACAATGTGAAGCAAGCCACCCCCGTTGGAAACGGTCCGCGCACTTTCCCCTTCGGGTGTCCCCGCGCCCTTCAAACGAGCGTCCCCCAGCCCATGCAGTTTACGTAAGAAATCAGCATTGATGACGGAGGTGAATTCACCCGTGACAAATCGCCAACGGGCCCGACCTTGGCCAGCCCTCAGCCGCCCTAAGTTGCCCTCCCGGGTAGATTATACGTCGGCTTACGGGGGTCAAAAGCTTATCCCCACCTCGGCAAAGCCGTGCCGCGCTACATTTCGCTAAAAACCGCCACATTCAGACGTACGCACGGAAAAGCACTTTGACTGGTCCCTGTTAGCGCGGTTAACCAATCGATTGCCGTACACAAGCAAACCTCCGGCCCCAGAAGCTTCACGCAAGGGAGACCGAAAACCCTCACGGCAAGCCCTTTTTGCTTCGAGAACTTGGAGCAGGGGGACAAGTGGTGGCATCGTCGAAGGCCGGTTGCCCGCCGGGATCAGGGTTGCAGTGGCCTTCGGCGTAGGCTAGTCACAGAGCGAGGTTATGTATTGGACGCAGGGGGTTCGGTGATGGTTGAAGTAACCTTGCATTCTGTGAGCAAGATGCGAAGGCTACGGCTAGGGCTGATTCAGAAACCGGGATGGGGTCCGTTGGTTGACGATGCCTGCCTCCGCATTCTCGCCGAAGCAGGAATCGTGGTGGTAGAGCCGTGGTGGAAGGGTGATTTGATCGTTGGTCTGACGCAGCACAAAGTCGACTTCGCCCGAAAAATCATGCCCTGGAAGCGGTACCTGATCTACACCGATGACCCGCGCTTCGACCGGACGCCGCACGACCACTACCCCCGTTGGGGCTACGCGCCGCCGATCCGGGTCCTCAACCCCTACTCCGAAGCGCTATTCTGGGACAACTACGGTTTCGTCGGGATGTAGGGCATCGACCCGACCGCCCTGCCCAGTCCGATCGAGCCCGACCATTTCCGACGGCGGGAACGCAAGGTGGCGTGCGCAATGGCGTTCAGCCCCCAAATGCAATCCGACCCTCCCCCGCCCGCCGGCAACAACCTCCACGGGTTGCGGGTCGAGATCGCCCACCGCGCGCATGCCCGCGGACTGCTCGCGTTGCAGGGCAAAGGGTGGCCAGCGGAGTACGAAGCCGAGGATACGGGTTGGAGCGCCGAAAGCGCCGGCGCGATCCGCGAGCCTTGGTCGGCGGTGAAGCTACGCTGGTTGCAGGGCTACTGGTTCAACTTGGCGTACGAGAACACGCTGGCCCCGCACTACGTGACCGAGAAGATTTGGCACGCGGTTCTTGCCGGGTGCGTGCCCGTGTACTACGGGGCTAACTCGACGATCTTCGAGGACTTCCCCGAGGGCTCCTTCGTCGATGGCTCCCGCTACCCCACCCCCGACGCCCTGCTCGACGCCCTCGCCACGATGACGGAGGCGGAGGCTCTTGACCGGGTCCACTTCTGCACCCAGGCAGTGGCAATTGCTCTAATGAATAAAGTGGTACCACTTCGCGTTACCGATGAAGAGCGGTCACGCCGCTTCATGCGATTAATGCGCAGGCGTTCAAAGTAGTCCAGCTCCTAGCGTCCTATTATGCTGAACTTGATATCCTTTCCTAAGCTAAAAGTCCCCAGTCTACCGGCGGCTTCGTACCCATACACTCCAACAGCAAGCATCTGGAGAAGTCTCCACAGTCGTGACGAACGTCCGCTTGCTTCGTAGAGCCATGAACGGCGACGAAGAGATTGTGCACGGCGGAACCAGTCATCATGATATCGAACATTTTCCGGCCAAAAACATGCCCTTGCGTCGGCGTCAAGAGCATGCTGCGAGTAGGAATACTTATTAGTCATATGACGCATGAGCTTTTCATGGATTAAATCGCCGGCTGTATGCTGTGTAACATTGCTGTCATGGCGGCGATAATCCATGAGTATCTTGGGCAAGACGGCGATTCCTGCACCAATATGCCTACCAGCCAGAATCGATGAAAAGTCGTGAAGCTCAGCTTTGCCATCGGATCTTGTTGGCCATCGTTGATTTAGCAACGATAACAAATCCTTTCGGATTAATTATATGCAACTAGGAAATTGGGAAATCCTAGGCGTCGGACAATCTTCAACTTGGGTGAGTAGTGGACGATCCTCTGTTTGCGGCCATCCTCGAAGGATTCGTAAGCGCAGACAACTACAGAGGCGTTGAGTTTACGGCCCGCGTCCACCATGCATCCGACCATATCTGGGTGCCATCGATCGTCTTGATCACTAAATGCGAGCCACTCTCCACCACAGTGCTTCATGGCAAATCTAAAGTTATCTGTTGGTTGTCCAGTCGAATGGTGATCAAGAAGCCGAACGGCAATGTCCTCCTGATTTTTCCTGTTACATCGTACAGTCTCGTTGGCGAACCGGTCCAAGATGTCCTTCGTTCCATCGACCGAGCCATCGTCCGAGATTACAATTTCGAGGGGACGATAAGTTTGCGCGACGATGCTATCCAGCTGCTCCTGCAGGAACCGCTCGCCGTTGTACGTCGCCATCGCGATCGAGACTAAGGGTTTGTTCATTGTTCTTCTGAATCAAGCAAATTCGGATATCTTCGATCCTACACCCGCCTAACGAAGTTACCCAGCGCCGCGGCGTAGTCGGTCAACGCGCGTACAAAGTTGAGCACGCCTGAAATCTCACCGTCCCGGTGTGGATGCTGCACTAAGACTCGCATAGCTTTACTCGATAATTAACAAAGCGTAGGCTGGACAATCCGGTCTACGAGTTTGTGCAGTGCAGTGTACCATAATGACGAAATGGTGCCTCGCTAAGCATTAAAGCGCAGATACCGTAATCGACGCTAGTGCCGTAACTTCAATCGGTTGAACCCCACATGGCCCTCAGTGTTCAATTTTTGCGCCGGACTCAGCTAACGACTGGCTCTGCGCGCCGCCGCAACGAGATCGAAGGCGATCTGATTATCCATATGCCCATTGACTCCGCTTACCACGGCATGGGTCACGAAGCGAACCGCGATTCTTCTTGAAGGATGCCGCCATGCCCAACTAAGTAGCTTAGGGTAAACCTGAACGGCTGTCCACAGGGCAACAACTTTCGAACGGCGACGATCGATCCAGAGGCTGTTCCGAATGGAGAAGTACCGGACGGGTTGCAGCAGGTCTTCGCTTCCCGGCTTTTGAAGGCGTTCATAAAGATGGATGATAATGCTTTCTCGTGCGAGGACGATTGGACCTACTTTCCTTAGCCGTATACAGTAGTCATTATCGTCACATTGAGTAAAAAACCGTGCGTCAGGCAAGCCAACCGTGTCAATTGCCGCTGCGCTGACGCAGAGACCAACGAACGAAGAAAACTTAAGCCGACAACCATCTGCCAGCGGCCCCGAATCTGACTCCATGTGGTTGTCAAGCGGGGCGTACCGGGCATCAACCTTGTAGTTGGCCACGGCGACGACTTCTGGGCAAAAGTGGGGCACCATTCTCTCGGCCGCATCCAGTTCGACGTGGGCGTCGTCGTCCATGATCCACACCCAGTCTGCGCCAGCAGCACGGGCCTGTTCGGTCGCGCCGGCGAAGCCCGCCGATCCACCTAAATTGGTCGCGGAGCGGTGGACCTTGAGACGGGGATCGTGGATCCCGCTCTGTTCAAGCGCTTCGGCAACCGGGGGCGACGACCCGTTGTCGAACACCACGACTCCAGCAAGTGGCCAGGTTTGTTCGAGAAGCCGACGAACGCACTCCACCAGCAGAGCAGGCCGGTTCCAAGTGACAACGGCGGCGACGACCGCCGGTTTGGTTTCCTGGCTGTCCATCGCGTCTATTCTTGCACCAATGCGATTCATGCCGTCCTCCCAGATTTGAACCGCCCTTCCACCCAACGAGTCGAACGGTCTACGATGGGGCGTTCGATCAACCAGTAGATTAGGAAACCCGACGCGGTGCAGACCATAGTCCCGACAAGAATCGCCGCATCGACGCCTAACCAAGCGGAAACCACCGGGAACGCTGCAGTCACGACTAAAAGCGGCATCCATTGCGAGATGTACAACGAATAGCACGCGTCACCCATCAAAACCATCGACTTCCCGAAGCGACCGACCGGTCGCCAGCCAGACATTGCGACACCTGCCACGATAGTAGCAGCAGGCAGACCCCACCAGGCGACCCTTAGCCAGGCCCATGTACGATCTCTCAAGATCGCGTGCTCTTCGGTGATCGGACCTACATCGATGATGGCCGTAATGGCGAGGACCGAGATACCGACGACCAGCAAACATGCCGACCACCGACGATCGGGCGCTCGTTCCCCGATCCACCAAGATAGCAGTACCCCCATCATAAACTCCAGAACCAACGGATTACCCCAGTAAGCGACGAACGGCACGTTGGATTGGACGAACTGGCCGACGGTCACCATAGCCGCTGTCAGAGCCAGCAACATCCATCGGGCTCGGCCTTGTGCTACCCAAAGGCTAAAAGTAAAGCAGCCATAGAAGAACATCTCGAAGACTAGCGTCCAACTGGCGAAGACCGCAGGGGTAAACAGCGCCATCTCCGGTTTCGGAAACGGGAACAAGAGAGCGCTCCATATCCAATAGAAGACCTGACGACTCCCACCCGTGAGAACCTCGAACACGATGACTAACCCGAGCATTAGCCAGTACAAAGGAAAGATTCTACATGCCCGGCGGACTCCGAATCTGAGAGCAGAAGATGTCCGGGCCGCCGAAAGCGAGATTACAAATCCCGATAGCACGAAGAACAAATCTACACCACAAGCGCCAAAATTTTGTAGATTCACAGTCGTGGCAACCCAGCTAACAGAATTGAACTTTGTCCCCACATCTATGTTGTGCACCCATAGAACCAATATGGCCGCCATCGCCCGCACGACTTGGAGAGCTACGAATCGATCCTTAGCTTGAGCGTTTTGCATAATATAGGTTCTGATTGGTTAGGGCATTCAAATTCATTCCTGAAATATATCTCGCCATGTTAGACGCGGAATATTTTCCTTAGCCAGCGTCGAGATGGTTGCTCTATAATGTAGTAACTGATCGCAGACAGGCCAAAGACGGCAGGCCACGCCATTACAGGACCCAAGAAGGTTGCCGATGTGGGCCACACAAGTAGTAACTGCTGCCATAAGTAAACTGAGTACGATACTAGTCCAACCCATCGCAATACCGCATTTTCCAGCAATAAGCTGGCACCTAATGGTCTATAGGTAAAGAGCCAGAGCAATAGCCCGGCAACCGACACTCCTGCAAGCACGGGACCAAACAGGACTCCAAGACCATGGCTGAGGACTTCGATAGCACCGCTCAGCCAGATACCAAGAACCAAAATCGGCAACGTTGCTTTGAATGGCAGTCTCAGCTTTAGCTTCTCCACCGGGATCGATCTGATCACTAGCGCCGCCAATACTCCATAGCCAATTTGATCGTAGCCCGTGTGAAACATACTAACAAGACCAACGCGACTCGTTGGCAACATAAAGTGAAAGGCTAGTCGCAGTAGTGGCGCTACTGCTAGAGCAATTACTATCACACGAAGTCTGCCCGAAGTCGGGATGAACGGTAGCAACCACGGCCAAATTAGATAGAATTGCTCTTCCATCGATAAGGACCACAAGTGACCTAGAAGAATTTCATTAGAGCCTTGTTCCCCAATCGGAAACAGAAAGCGATAGTTCCACAAGTACAATCCGGCGGCTGCGAAAGCCGCTCCTCCTATACGAAAAGTACCGATCCATATCCCTAGTAAAACAACTAACAAGAACAGGTAGAATACTGGAAATATACGCGCAATTCTGCGCCCATAGAAACGCCTAAGGTCAATCTTTCCGATCGAGGCCTCTTCCGTTAGTAAAAGCTGAGTGATTAGAAATCCGCTAATCGCAAAAAATATCCGAACTCCCAATTCGCCGTTTGCAACGAGACAAGATGCCCACCAGGGCAACCGTTCAACCGGCCAGATGTTGCCCGAATGATTGACGAGTACGATAATTATTGATAATCCGCGTAACCCATCCAAATACGGGATTCTTGCCGGCCCGCTACTCTCAACACTCACGATGACAACCCACTTGATGTTTGCTCCATTTCGCAGGCATCTATTCGAATCGTTCGGCTGCTTTCAGTGCCGCTCCTACCACTTGATCCATGTTGTAGTAGCGATATTGGGCGAGTCGACCGACAAATGTGACCCTAGCTTCCATTTCGGTCTTTGAGTGATATTGCTGAAATAGTTCTTCGTTACGCTCGTTCGGGATCGGGTAATAGGGGTCACCTTCAGACTGCGGAAACTCCTTGGTTAAAATCGAACCAAACGCCTTCTGCCCCGTTGCATGCTTTATTTCCGTAATGCGAGTAAACGCATAATCATTTGGAAAATTAACCGTGCATACAGGAAATATTGTCTTGGAGTGCGGTACAAAGTCATGCCGGAACTCGAGGCTACGGTAAGGGAGTCGTCCGAACTCGAAGTCATAGAAAGCATCAACCGGCCCTGTGTAGACCAAGTGATCGAAAGCCTTTTCATCACCCCGGCAGAAGGAACGCCCGGCGTCGACGTGGATATTCGGGTGATCTAACATGCGCTCAAAGAGTCGATGGTAACCCTCCACTGGCATCGCCTGGTGCTTGTCTTCAAAGTAGCGGTCATCCCTGTTGAACCTGAGAGGAATTCTCGCGGCGACACCAGCTTTCAGATCCTGTAAATCCAATCCCCATTGCTTTTTAGTGTAACCACGATAAAACAAGTCAGTTAACTCTGGACCGATGCTGCTGTGCAGCAAATCCTCACTGGTCCTAATCGCAGCAATCGGAATTTGGCTTTTCATAAGGAACATTCTCATCGCATCCTCATCGAAAGGTCTTCCGTAAAGCATTTCCAGCGTGGTCAAGTTGATGGGAAATGGGACGAATTGACCAGACACCCTGGTAAGAACGCGATGCTCGTATGGCCGCCAGTCGGTAAATTGCGATAGCCAACCGAATATTCGGTCAGAGTTAGTGTGAAACAAGTGAGGCCCGTACGGATGGTAGAGCACGCCCTCTTCGCTGTAGCGATCGAATGCATTGCCGCCGATGTGGAGCCGTTGGTCCCAAACTTCAACGAGATGTCCTGCCATTGCGGCTTGGCGAGCCACAACGCTACCGGCATAGCCAGCGCCAACAACCAAGATCGTGGATTTACTCATGTATTTGAAAGGGAACCTTTGTTTGGTCGTATTAGAGACGCACTGTCCGCGAGCATGGACCGGATGCCCAGGCCTCCACGTGATAAGGAACAGTAACCACCCTTTGCAGCCAGGCGGAGCAGTGCAGACGATCGAATCATACGCGTCCGTCCGGTATAGATAAGTTCCCGGACTTCAAAGACTTTGCTCAAGTCCTCCACAGAGAGTTTCATCCGCGAAAGCGCTTCTTCGTAAACACTCGTGCGGGCCTTCGGGGGACACTGCTCGTAACGGTGCAGGAGATTCGTATATGAATCGATGGAAGGGCGGTGAGCGACAAGCCGCGTGAGTGATTTTGTGATGGACCGATCCTCGACGGGGAGGCCCGAATGCGCTTGGGAATGGCGCACCCATGAGACGAGTGCGCGGCCTTCGAAGTAAATTGAGCCGGCAAAATTGGCTAAACGTCCAACCAACATGTCATGGCCTTGTCTCGGCCGCAAGGCCAGTTGGGGAGAGAAATACGCCATTCGTGCAATCGGCAAAACAAGATCACGATGGGCCACCGTACAGCATCCCAGTTGGTACCAGAAGAACGAGAGCTCTCCAGGTACTGAGATACCATCCTTGCGCGCATTTTGCGAGCACCTGTTTTTTTGAGATGCTCCTACATCGCCCGCTAAGTAATGCGCGTGTGCGATCATCGTTGGCTGATAGCGGTCGATGATAGAGCAACATACTAGCAGCTTGTCAGCCTGCCATACATCGTCTTGGTCGCAAAATGCGATATATTGTGAATTTGCACTTAAGGCTGCTTGAAGGAAGCTGTCGGCAAAGCCGAGGTTTTCACCAAAGATAAGGGTAACAGGGAAGCTAGCCGCATCTCTGAATCGGATAAGAACTTCCCTCGTTCTATCGGATGAACCATCATCACGAATGACCACCTCGTCGGGGGGCCGTCGCTGTTGCATGATCGATGACAGTTGAGGCTCAAGAAGGTGTTCCCCGTTATAGGTTGACATCACGACTGAGATTGAAGTGCCACGATCTGGAGGGATGGATTCTTGACCACTTAGTCGTGACGTGTCGACGAAAGTAGCTCTTTTAGGGACGTTCATACTCTAACCCGGGCATGCTCTGCCCGATATCCTAGAGTAGCGTAGATAATATGGATTATGAGCCCCGAGCATCCACCTACAATGCCAAACGCGATGGCTTGCGATACGCTGGTCAGACCGTACAGCGCCACAAAGCTAACTTGCACGAAAAGTCCGACTCCGATATATATATATGGCATTGACTTGTACATCCACCTTCGGGCGGCGTTAAGGCTATAGATCAGTCCGCCAATGGAAGCAATCGATGAGGAGAGCAAGCTCCAACCGATTAGCGAGCCGAGTCCGGAATAGTTTGGTCCAAGGAGCCAGATAAACGGCGACGGCCAGATGATAGCGATCGCCGGAAAGAGTAACGTCATTACGACAAACGAGGTGACAGCCGAAAAGTATTTGACGCGAAGACGCTCGAATGGCGTTGCTGCGATCATGGGGATGATCACCACGCCTTGGAACCCGCTGAACAAGAGATAGACCTGCGACAAGCGTCCCAGCGCGCCGACTTCGGCGACGGGAGCGGATTGACCACCGATCGACAAAAGAATCGGAGTGATCTGGGCTTGTAAAGCATAGTAAATCATCCCTGGCCACAACACTGAAAGGTGTCGCGTCATTTCTTGGGCCAGCTCGGAATCCGCACGTTTGGGTTCCACCAGCAAACCTTGAGCGGCACGCCGAGTCATCCATCCACCAAGTGCGGTTGATGCAGCCGTTACCATCGTAATAGCCCATCCCGTTAAGCCATCCAAAAGATGGATAAGCCCCGATGCTATCAGCCTAGCAGCCGCCGGAAAAATGCCTGCCCGGTAAACGTCACTCAGACGGCGATGCATCAGAAGCGGTGCGCTGTACATTCCCCATGCGGAGAAAAAGATCTGGGCTAACACACCTAAAACCAGTAGGAGCTTCTCGTAGACTGGCCACGCCTGGTTCTGGGTGACCAGCGGGAACGCGAAGACTGTCACGGTCGCCATCACGAAGAACAGGCGGCCCCGGTAGGCCCGGGCGGTCCGCACGTAGGCCCCGACGGTTTCGCGCTCATGGAAACGGGTGCCGACCAGTGCGACGATGCTTCCAGAGACCCCTAGGTCAGCGAGCATAGAGATCGTTCCTTGGAAAGCGGTAGCGACCGTGTATTGAGCGTAGGATTCGACGCTCATCCAACGCAACAACAAGAAACCCGTAACGAGGTTGAGACCCTGCACCAGCGACTGACCGGTAAGAAAGGTGACGAGCAACTTGGTCCAGCGCTTAGCCCGATCGTCGCCAACATGACGGAGCAGGGAAGCCCACCGCCCGGTCTTGTCTGACTCGGTCTGCTTCTCAACCAAAGCCGCGCCTCCTGGCCCACGTCAACCACCCTCGAAACCTTACGAGGATTAGCGCGGCGGTATTTCCCGTATCTGTCAGGGTCTGGAAATTCATGCGAATCAGCAGTTCAAATGGCGGGAACTGGATCACGGTCCTGGGCGTCTCTTGCAAGTACAACGAACAAGACGTTTTTGTAGGCCATGAGAGAGATGCCCAGCGCGGGCCAACGGGTGGTCGGCGACTCGGTGGGCATCGGCCCCAGCATGGGGGGCTTCGGTGCTTCGGGGGTAGCGGTCGTCGGGGTCATGAATTGTTTCGGCACGCTCTCCTGGCCGGGGCGCAGACAACGACGACGGTGTCCACTCCTGCGCGCATTATAACCATTTTCGGCAGTTGCGGAGTGAATTTTCTGGGCGGTTTATAGCGTCGGGACGCGATCTCGGCCGAGTGGGGTGTTGGTGAACACGACGCCGAGGACGTTGGCGTGGGCCATTCGGAGGAGGTCCAGCGCGTAGCGCATGGCCTTCTTCTTGGTGTGCTCCAGCTTGGCCACGTAGAGCACGCCGTCGACTTGGTTGGCCAGCACGGCGGCATCGGTGGCGGGCAGCATGGCGCGGGCGTCCACGATGGTCAGATCGAAGCGGCCTCTGAGGTCTTCCAAGACCTTGCGCATGTTCTCCGAGCCGAGGAGTTCGGGGTTGGCGTCGGGATCTTGGCCGGCGGCAATCACGAACAGGCCGGGTTGGCTGGTGCCCTGCAGGCACTCGTCCACCGTGCGCTCACCCCGCAGGATTTCGATGAGGCCGGGTTTCTCTTCGGTGTTCGTAAGCCGATGGATGCTAGGCCGTTGCAGGTGGGCGTCGATGAGGACCACGCGGCGGCCGTCCATTGCCATAGCGGTGGCCAGGTTGCAGGCGGTGGCGGTCTTGCCTTCGCCCCGGCTGGTGCTGGTGACGAGAATGCTCTTGAGGTTTTGCGCGCCGCCGCCCCGGAACTGCACGTTGCTCCGTAGTGACCGGACACTCTCCAGCAGCAAGCTGGGCTCGCCAGGACGCACCAAGGCGCTCGCGGCCTTTCGCGAGGCCGGAAGGTGGCCCAGAGACATCAACTCGCCCAGATCGTGGATCTGGTTGGGGGCGGTGAGTCGGTCTTCGCCGCGGTCGCGCAGGAGCGCCAGTCCCATCGCCGAGACCAGGCCGATCATGAAGGCGGCCAGGAAGTTGGATTGCGGCTTGGGGCGAATTAGCTCGGGGATTGTCGGCTCATTCAGCTGCTGGACGGGGTCGTTGCCGGCACTGCGACGGAGGCTAAAGGCGTTGATCTGGGACGTGAGCATGTTCACGTTATCCTCGATCAGCACGACTGCTTTCTCAAGTTCTTTTTGCGCGGGTTCAACTTCGGTGTAGGTTTGCAGTCGCCCTTTGGCTTTGGTTTCAAAATCTTGCGACTTGCGTAGCTGGGTTTGGGCGGCCTCAAACTCAATGGTCGCTTGCCGAATCCGGTCGTCGTAGTCGCGAATCAGCGGGTTCGGGCTCTTGGTGGATGAGCTCGTTGTCTTTTCCAGCGTCGCGATATTGGCCTGTTTTTGGGCCATTTCGGCGTCCAGCTGGCGCACGTCGGGGTGATCGGGCAAGTAGCGCACCAGGAGGGCTTCGCGCTTCGCTTTCAGCTCTTTCAGCTCTTCGCGCCGACCCTTAATCTCGGAGTCCGTGGTGCTGGTGACCGGATCCTCAATAAACGCCGGCAATCGAGAACGCTCGCGCCGCAATCCATCAAGGCGAGATTGGGCGACCGCGACCCCGGCCTGGGCGGCTTCGACCGTGGTTTCCGCCCCCACCACTTGGCTGCTTCGCACGCTGGCTTCGCCTTCTACGGGGGTCATGGCCCGGGTGGCTTTGTATTGGCGGAGTTTGCCCTGGGCTTGGGCAAGGGTGGACTTTTCTTCCGCGAGTTTGTTCTCGATGAACTGGATAGCGCCGTTGAGTTCGGCCTGACGTCGCCGCTTGACCTCGGCCATGTAGATGCGCGGGATGGCGGCGGCGATGGTCTGGGCGCGGCCGGGATCGTTAGACTCAACGTCGATATTGACCACCGACGACTTCTCTTCCAGCGTCACGTTGGCCTTGGTCAGGGGGTCCGTGAGCGATGTATTGGCCTCGCGGAACGCGAGGGTTTGCACCAGCGGACTGCGCAAGTACTGAACCTCGTTCTCCAGGATCAGGCCACCGCGCGGGAGGTCCACCATGGAGGTGACGTCCGCGCCACTGCCGGTGCCTCCGGTGGGACGCGGGTCTACCAGCAAGCGCACGTTACTGCTGTAGGCCTTGGGAACGAGAACCACCGTAGCGACGCCCATGCCCAGGGCCACCACCATCGTCGAGAGGACGATGATCCACTGCCGCCTCACCACCGCAAGCAGGTTCGGGAACGGCGCATCCAAGGCGCGAGTCGGATTAGGCAAGGCCATAAGCAATCATTCGTTAGCAATTATCGGACCGATCGGCGCAACGCACCAGGCCTTCTGTCAAGTATACGGGCATTCCTTAGCGGAGAAAGCCGTTGCCCCTGCCGTGCGTGGCGTCCAAAAACTTGGCGGCAAACGCGACGAGGTCTTCTTTGGTCGCGCGCTGGGTCATGTCAATGAAGCGGTAGGCAATCACGTGCTCGGACTTCAGCGTCTTCAGCGCGTAGTTAAGTTGCGCCTGCTGGAGGTCGCGCACTACATTGTAGAACTTCGTGGGGCCGCGGTAGCTAAAGAGCGCGAGGCGATTGCCGGCCCCCTCCGTGCTGCGCATCTGCATGAGCCGGAAGGGCACCTCGCCCATCGCCCGGGTGGGTACGTCGATGGAGCCGATGTCAACAATGTCCCAGCCCTGTCGGGTGAAGCAGTCCCGGGGATCGTGGATTGAACTGGTGCGCTCGGCCGGGATGACGACAGCATCAAAAATCGCCGGGCCGTCCCGATAGATCCGAGCGATGATCCCCAGTGGACGCAGGGTGTTATAGGTGGCCTCCTCCATTTTATAGGAGTACCCCGGCCCTTCCGGACCGGCGTCCGATACGAAACTGCCGACTTGGGTCGGGATCATCTTCTCCACTTCCTTTTCGCTCGGGAAGCGCGCAATGGCTCCCGGTCGCGCCAACGAAGCGATCGCCGCCACCACCAAGATGGAGATTAAAATAATTAGGTTCTTCGGCATTATTTCCACCCCAGCAGTCGCGTAAGTTTCATCAGCAGATAGAAGCAGAGGGCCAGGGTGATGTAGCCCGAGTAGTCGTGGAAAGCGGTGCCGGCCGCTTTTCCAAACTGGTTGCCCACGATGCCAATCATGGCGATGCGCAACCCGTTGAGGGCGAGGCACAGCGGGAGGGCGGAAAGGAAGAGCACCAAGTTGCCCCAGAAGGAAAGCCGCGCCACCAGCATAAAGAAGGCGGCCAGCGAGAACACCGCCAGAATCAGCTTCAGTCCGCTACACGGCTCCGCCACGTTAAGGACGAAGTTATTGAGCATGACGACCGATTCGCTCGCCCGGTAGGGGCCTTGACCCAACAGCTTGAGCAAGGCGTAGCTAATCTCGGTGGAGATGTTAACCAGGGGGAGGGTGTAGGTATCAATGTAAACACGCCACACCGGGAGCATGAAGGTCAGCAACGCCATGATGGGGCTGGTGGCGATGACCCAACGGAAGCCGGCCAGCAGCCAGATCACCGAGGCGATCATGATCATCAGCGCAACCGAACTCATCAGGGGGACCTGATTGGTCAGGATTGCGACCATGTTCAGGTACAGCGCCCCAAATAGCGGAATCAGCGCAAACAGGCTGCCCTTGACCCGCAAGCGATGCAGGTCCGGCCACCAATCGTACAAAACGTAGACCGCACAGAACGGGATGATGGAACCGTGCGCGTAGTAGGTGTCTTTACCGAACCACTCGACGTTCACCACTTGCAAGAGCGGCAGAAAGAGAATCGCCAGACTGATCAGCGCGACAACCGTGAGTTTGAACCACGGCTTGTGCACCAGACCACGCCAATCGTAGTCCAGGAATTCATCCCAGAACCCCCACTCATCTTGCGCCTGTACTGCGCCTCCGGTTGGTACCGGCCCCGTCGATAGCGTTGCCCCTTTCGCTTGCATACTGCCCCAAGTCTACATAAGATACGGGCCAATGACCGATGGTCACTGATCTCGCGCAACATTGCGGTTGGCCCCTCAAGAAACCACAACGTGATTATCGGCGGGTATGTTCCCAACCATGACCGGTGACCTCGTTGATCAAGAAAATCCCCGTACGGGTCCGACGTTCGTTGTCGGCAATCGGGTTCGCCGCGCCCTGTGGGGCTTCGTCCAATCCACGGTTTTTCGCTGGTGCCCACGCCCGTTGCACGCATGGCGCGCGGGCATTTTAAGGGCGTTTGGGGCAAAACTCGGCCGCAACGTCCATGTTTACGGCAAGTGCCGCATTTGGGCACCTTGGAACTTAGTGCTTGATGACGACGCATGCCTGGCCGATGACGTCATCGCGTACTCCATGGCCACGATTCACTTGGGGTCCCGGGCGATTGTCTCGCAAGGGGTGCACCTATGCACGGGCACGCACGATTTTAACGATCCGGCGTTTCGGCTGTACGCCCTCCCCATTACCATCGGGGCCGACGCCTGGATCTGCGCCGACGCTTTCGTTGGCCCTGGTGTAACTATTGGCGACGGGGCCGTCATTGGGGCACGAGCGGTGGTGGTTAAGGACCAGCCCGCGTGGATGGTCGGCGCGGGACATCCTTGCCGCCCGCTCAAGCCCCGCGAGATGAAGCCGCACTAGCCGTGAACCGCGTCGATGGCACGACGCGCGAGCTCTACCCATTGCCCCGCCCGCTCCGGCTCGTGACTCAGTGTGTTGGTGTCCTTCATGATCACTTCCACGCAGCAACCTCGGGCCTGGGAGAGTCCGAGCTTGAGGTCTGCCGCCACGCGTTCGGGCACAAAGTCGGGCGCGGCAATCATGGTGGGGCTGGCCTTCCAGCTGAACACGTAACGGTCCTGCAGATTCTCGGCCATCACGGCCACGTTGGCCCACGGCGAAACCGACACCCGGCGAAGATTCGGGATATCCCGAACGTGCGACCATCGCAGATCCATCGGCTCGCAGCAACCGTAACACGCTAGCCCGTACCGCGCCAGGATTGGCTTCTGATACGGCAAGATAAACTCGGCGAAATGATCCGGAGAGACGCCAACCGTCTCCTGGCTTTCGGCAAACCCCCACTGGTCCTGTAGCATCGTACGGCCATCAGGCCCGCTGCCCGCCGGCAGCTCATCGGTCCAACCGAACCCGCCCGAGCCAACGTACGTGCCGTCGTTGTTGGGCGTCAAAAAGCCCTGGTCTTCCAACCACTGAATCCGCGCGAGGGTGCCGTCCCGCAAAAACGCCATGATGCGGTGCAGGTTCTCGGGCTCATCAAACATGTCCAGCATCATGGACTCCATTCCGCGCAGGTTGGCCAGCGTCCACGTCATGCCGAGGGTCCAGAACCACTCGGTCCGACGCTGAACGGGCAAGACATCGCCGAACAATCGAGTCAAAAGCGCTTCGTCCTTTTGAGAACCCTTCACATCAATTCGGTACTCCGGAAACTTCAGCAGATCGAAGTCGTCGTAGCTCTTCATCGCCGCGTCCCAATTGTAGGCACCGCCGTGCTCGCCGCCATGACGCACTTCGTTCAATCCCCAGCCTGAATCTTGGAAGCGGTACGGCAACCGGAAGAACGGCTCGATCACCCGGTCATCGCGAAGGTGCTCCCCCCAGTAAATCTCGCGTCGGAGCTGCCGTTCCCATCGCCGCGCATCCCGCGATTCGCACCGCAGCGTTGCTTCCGTGATGATCTCGTTCCAGCCGTTCTCCGGATCGATGAACACCATCGGCTCGGTGGTCTCCAGCTGGTTATGCCGACGCCAACGCTCTCGCTTGGTGGCTTCTTCGGGACGTGCCGCAAGGCGGGCGACCTCTTCCGCCAGACGTCGGAGTACGTCACGATCGACCCTCCCTAGGTCAGGTTCCAATATAGGGGCGGTGACGGGGGTCATGACGGCACTCTCGCGTTACCTTTCGCGATTACACTCTAGTTTCCCCCTAAATGGGGCTGCGAGTAGGTTCGAAAATTACCGTCGGTAATGTCACTCGAATAGAAAGGCGGGACGTAAGCGAGATTTTCGTCGCGACTGCGAGCGCAGGAACGAGTGCCTATCGGCCGCGCGAGCCGACGGCTCAGCTTCAATCCGGTGAACTCCATCCGGAATGACGAGTTTTCGTGGCGTTATACCGGTCTTGGTGATGGGGCCGAAATGAGTGGTCGAATCCGAACTTTTTAGGATTGAATGTGCCAAAGTCTGCGCTGTCATGCCCCGCCACCGGCAGGAGGCACGGCCAACCGCTCTGCCTGCCGGATCCGTCGCTCCCCTAGGCTCGTGTCGCCTTTCATCTGTGCGCCACGCACTTGGTCCAGAAGTGCGGTGTTCCGCCGTCCTTGTCGGAGGTTGAAGAGCCGATTCGGGAGGCGAAGGTCGGCCGGAACGAACGTTTGCGCCGCCCGGGGGCGGGTCGCCTGCAACATCTCGAGGTCCCGGTAACCAAACTCTCGGGGGGGGGTTCGATGACCGTACCCTCGCCCCAGTCGTTCCACGTCGCAATCTGAACAATCGGCGACTTACTCCGCAACGCCATCTTCAGGGTGTTACGGAACGTCGAGCCCTGACGGTCGCCGAACTGAGGGTGCGACGCACTCACGCCGGCTTCGCCGTAGATCTCATTCAACCGAGGGTAAGCGCCCGCCACAAATCCCTTCCAGGTCTTCGCCTGATCGTAAAACGAGGCGAGGGCCGTGTCGCTGGCCCCCTCACCATGCTGGGGGACGGGCCTCGCGAAACCTCCCGTGGCGAACTGATGGTCCCCCATCACGCCAAACGTCGCCGCGTTCACGCCGGCGAGGATCGCGCTCCAGTCGCCCGCCTTAAAGTATTGTGGACCGAAGATGAGCCAAACGGGCTGTTGATTAACCCGCACGTAGTTGGGCATCGAAAACCATTTTGCCTGTACCCATTTCATCAAGGAGTTGGCATAGGCTACTTCGCCGCTCGCCCGCACCTGCCCAAATTTCACGAGGTTCGGGATGGTATGGTCCTCCCAGCAGATGGCAAACTTTAACCCGGCCCGGGTGATGGCCTCGATGATCCGCTCGGTATTTCGATGATTGATCGCGTAATCGTAGACGTCATCCTTGCCGTACCAATCGATGATCACGCCATCAAGACCGGTGAACTTCATCTGCAGCACCTGGCCCTCCAGCACCGCCGGATCGCTTGAATCGTAAGGTCCAATTAATGGGTAGTGGCAAGACGCAATCGAACGTTTACCCGCGACTTGGTCCTCGGGCTTAAAGTGCCCATCGTCCAATGCCGTCCCCATTCCCGGTAATCGGCGACGCGGAGTACTACGGCATGTAGTGCGCCAGCAAGAGCGGGGACGGCTCGGCCCGAAGCATGAAGCAACTTACGATCAGGGTTAACAGAAAGCAGACTCGGCCCGTAGCGCTCCGGGGCAGATCAGGATGCGGCACTGCTACCGCTATGGTCCCCAAGAACTGATCCAAGCCCCGAATGAAAGTCAGGCTTCCGGGCAGGAACTCAGAACTGGTCGGTCATAAATAGGACCGGGGCGGTGGGCGCGCCTTTGCCCATGAACAACAGGTCGTGGCGCTGGTTTCGGAGAGGCACTTGGAGTGCCTCCGTCAGCGTCGCCAGGCCCACCCAATCCGTGTCCGGCGGCGCGGGCCAGCGCTCTCGCTCGCCTAGGCCAATAGCCTCGCGCACCTGAGTGGACTCCTGAACAATGTAACCCTCGCTGACTTGCTCGCTGCACCTCAGCGTCCAGTTCCAAGACTCCCAACGCCGATCGTCGCGGCGCAAGCGGGCCGTGTCGGCGTCACTCCAGCGCTGATACACCGCCCGGACTTCCGGCAGCTCAATCGGAGGAGCGTGCTCGGTAAAGTCCACCCGTAGCTTGCCCCGAATCACGGTGTCCAGCGTCTCAAAACCCAGATCATCATAGAGCCGCGGATCGTGGGCAAACAACAGCGTGGTCGGCACACCACGCGCGGTGGCATCGTCCATCGTGCCGGTCAGCAACTGCCGCGCCAAGCCTCGACCTCGGGCGTTGGGCATCGTGGCCACCCCCGCGATACCAATCGCAGGCCCGAAACCAAACTCCAGCGGAGTGGTAGTGAGAATGGACTGCAGTACGCCGTCCTCGAACAATCCCCACTTACCCCGGAGCGAGTACAGCGGTTCGGTAAAGAATACGGATCGTGCCCTTTCCAGGTCCAAACCAAACACCGTGCACAGAATCTCCAAAAACCGGGCGGATTCCTCCTCGCGAACGAGACGAACCTCCGTCATGGGCCGCCTTCTAGCGGATTGTCAACCCGATCGGGGTCCGGCCTGAGCGTAGTCGGCGCGGGGGTCGGGGGCACCACCGTCGCGGCAGGCGGCGCCGGGCTGGGGGCAATGCGCACGGTCACCATCACCGGACCCGCCGTCCGTTGGCGCAATCCCGAGGGCACGCGCAACGGTACCGCAATCGTCGTGTTCTGACGCAGACCCGCTAGATTGATCGGCTGGGTCTCCACAATCCGTAGGGCCGCCAGGGCCTCGGCTTCGCCGGTCAGCATCACCTGGTTAGGGCGAAACTCATAGCCGGTCACCCGAAAACCCAAGGCTGGAGACCCTCGCCAAATGGGGGTGATCAGCACGCTACCGGTGGCGGGCGCGGCGGCGACGGCGGGAAAAACCGTTACGCTGGCCGGTTCGGCGCGAGCCTGAGGAATCGGGCGGTTATTCGGCCCGAGGATCTCGACGGGCACATTGTAGCTAACGCCAGGGCGGATGCGGGAGAGGTCCAGAGAGGCGCGCACGGCGCGGACGTCCCGCATCACCGTCGCCGGACCGGTAATCATCACTTGGTCGGGCATCACTGCCGCGCCATCGTAACGCAGGTCCTCGGGTCGTCGCCCGCGGGTTTCCACGGTAACGGGGCGCTCCACGCGGCTGACCGGGTCAAAGTCAATCTTAATCACCCGCTGACGCGTACGGTAGAGCAGCCGCGCCGTCACCGGGCCACTGGCCTTTACTTCCAGTTCGCGGCTTCCTGCCGAAACACCCGTGGCGTCCACGAACGCGGTCCACTGTTCGGCGGAAATTGCGTCAAGGTCTCGCTGCGGGCCTTCGAACAGCACGGCTACACGCGGCGGGGCGTCGACCGGCAACAAGTCGTTACCCAAGTTCCGCACTTCCAGCGGTACGGAAACCTCGCGCTGAAGGTTTGGCGTTTCGGTCACGGCAACTTGGAGCCACAACATCATCGCCAGTAGCAAGGACACGGCGCCCAACAGGATCCGTTCGGGACGCGGGCTGGCGTTCATGGCGTGGGGCTCCCGCTACGCCGACGGTGCCGCCCACGCCGACCATTCGAATTGGCGGTGGGAGGTTCCTCACGGCGAACGTTCCGAAGGTCGGCGTTCAACAGTTCGCGTAACTCAACGTGGTCGCGCAACCGGCGCAATTCACCGTCGACGGCGTAGCTAATCGTGCCGCGCTCTTCACTGACGATGACCACGATCGCATCGGTCTGCTCGGTAATACCCACGCCCGCGCGGTGTCGCATGTGCACGTTGGATTCCAGCAACGGATTCTCGCTGAGTGGTAGTCGGCAGGCGGCGGCCACGATGCGATCGCCGCGCACGACGGCCGCGCCATCGTGCAGGGGATTGCCGTGGTAGAACACCGCACCAAAAAGCGCCGCGCTGACGCCCGCGTTCAGTTCCACGCCGTTCGCCGAGATGTCGCCCAGTTGCACGCCGCGTTCGAACACGATCAGCGCGCCGATGCGACCGGCGGCCATCTCACTCACGGCGGCGACGGTTTCCTCCACCGTTCGGGCATCCGTACTGCGGTCTGTGCCAATAGGCCGATCGGGCCAGAGTCCCAACCGGGCGAAACCTTCTAAGGTCTGCCGCAGTTCGGGCAAAAGCAGTAGGACCAAGGCGACCGGCGCTAGCAATGTGGCCTTATCCAGCAGCCAATGCAGCGTGTGCAACCGCAGGATATCGGAGAGGAAGAGCGCGGCCACAAAGATGACGATGCCGCCCAAAATGCGCCACGCGCGGGTGGATCGGATGAGCGAAAGCAGCCGGTAGACCAGGTAGGCAACCAGCAGAATATCCACCAGCTGGATCAAATTTTCCAGGGTGGGAGTAAACAGTTCTGCGAGTCGGCGTAGCAGGTCGTCCAAGGTGGGGCAATCTCATTTTGACTGAACCATCCGGGTGTCGTGCTCGTTCCGACGACGTTTCGGAACCTCTGTCCCGAGAAACCGCGAAAATGCCGCCATAATTTAGAGCGTGATGCCTGACGAGCCGATGCGCCCCCTAGACGAGATCCGAACCGAGATCGATGGTTTGGACGCGGAACTCGTGCGCCTACTCAGCCAGCGGGCTGAACTGGCAATTGAGGTCGGCCGCGTTAAGGGCAAGAACCAACGTCCATTCTTCACCCCCGAGCGTGAGCGGGCCATCTACGAGAAGCTGGCGGACACCAACCCTGGTCCGCTTCAGACCCGGCAACTAACCGCGATTTTCCGCGAGATCATCAGCGCTGCGCGGGCCGCCGAAAAGCCGCTCCGCATTGCGTACTGGGGCCCTCCCGGCACGTTCACCAACGTCGCCGCGCTCCAAACCTTCGGGGCCAGCACCACCTACGTCGCCCAAGACTCGATCCCGGACGTCTTCCTGGCAGTGGAGCACGGGGACGCCGACTACGGCGTCGTCCCGGTCGAGAACAGCACCGCCGGTGTGGTGCCCGAAACGCTGGACATGTTCCCCCAGACCAACGTGAAAATCTGCGCCGAAACCTACGTCGCGATCCACCATCATCTGGTCACCGTCGCGTCCGAACTCGACGCGATTCAGCGCGTGTTCGCGGGGCCACAACCCGCCAGCCAGTGCAAGCGGTGGCTCCGCGCCAACCTGCCCAACGCCGAAATTATCGAAACCGTCCCCACCGCGCGCGCCGCCGAACGCGCCCTGGGCGACCCGAACGGGGCCGCCATTGCCAACGCACTGGGCGCGGAAGTCGTGGGCATCCCGGTGCTGGTGGAGCACATCGAAGACAACCCGCACAACCGCACCCGGTTCCTGGTCATTGGCTACAACGAGCCGCAGAAGACCGGGCGCGACAAGACCAGTCTGATGTTTAACCTCCGCAACCGGCCCGGCGAGCTGCACCGCGCGCTGGGGACGTTCGTGGAGCACGGGGTCAACCTCATGATGATTGAGAGCCGACCCGCCCAACGCGCAACCTTCGAATACATCTTCTACTGCGATTGCAACGGCCATCGCAGTGACGACTCGCTCCGGGCGGCCCTTGAAAGCCTGAAAACCGCCACGCTGGAGACGACGGTTCTGGGCAGTTATCCGAGCCAAGATTCCCTCGCCTAACGCCGCGATCGGGCTTGGGTTTACTAGGGAATGACTCGGCAGATTGCCGGGTAGATTGCGAGTATGACCGGACCAACGGCGATCCCCGTAGCGGACGTCGCCATCGATGTTCGGCAAGGGGGCGCGGAAGCGCTCTTCACTTACCGTAACGATCAAGGGGGGCGACCGGGCGACTTGGTGCAAGTTCCGTTGGGCACCCGCACGGCGATGGGGGTGGTCGCGTGTACCCGCGTGATTGAACCCGCCGACCTCGATTTCCCGGTCACTAAACTCCGGCCCCTCGGACCGGCGATTGCGGGGTTACAACTCCCGAAACCCCTGCTCAGGCTGCTGTTTGACATTGCCGAAGAGACGCTCGCGCCCCTCGCGGCCTCGCTGTCGCTCGCGATTCCGGCGGGCTTGCGTGACCGTCTGGAGACTCGTTGGACTCGCACCGACACCCCTGCGCCCCCGGACCTCGGCCCGGCGATCTCGCGGGTGCTGGCCGAACTGGAGGCCGAGCCCGAAGGCATCCGGCAAGCCCCCCGCACCAAGCTAGACGCCACCCAGAAGAAGCACCTTCGGGCGCTCGTGAACCAGGGACTCGCCCAGGAGACCCTGGCCGTGGCGCCGCGCACCGAGCGCCGCCGCGCCGACGACGCCTACCGATTAACCGCCGACGCCACCCGAGTCGAGGCGTTCCTCGCCGACACCACGCGCCGTCGCCCGGCCCAGGCCATGGCCCTGATGGAACTCCAAGGCGCGGGCGAAGCGCAGTTCACCCTCGCCGAGATCCGCGCGTTTACGGGCGCCACCGACGCCACCGTTCGCGCCCTCGTGCAGGCCGGATTCCTCGAACTCGCCCCCGAAGCCACCGCCCCTTCCCGCCCCGCCCCGGTGCTGAACGTCTTTCAGAGCGAGGCCGTAGAATCGCTTCGCACCGCGTTGCGCACGGGCCGCCACGCGCGGTTCCTGCTGTTTGGCGTGACCGGTAGCGGCAAAACCGAGGTGTACTTGCGCGCCGCCGCCGAAGCCCTGGCGCAGGGCCGCCAAGTGCTGTACCTGGTGCCCGAGATCGCGTTGACCCCTCAAGTCGTGGCCCAGCTCCAGGAGCGGTTCGGCCGCGGGGTCGCCGTCCTGCACAGTAGCCTGACCCCCGTAGAACGCCTGGCGAACTGGACACGCGTGGCCGATGGGAGCGCCGCCGTGGTCCTCGGTCCGCGCTCAGCGTTGTTCGCCCCGCTCGATCGCCTGGGCTTGGTCATCGTGGACGAGGAACACGAGTCCAGCTATAAGCAAGAGTCGATGCCCCGCTACCACGCCCGTTGGGCGGCCCAGCAACTGGCCCTGCACCACGGCGCCGTGGTGGTCATGGGCAGCGCCACCCCCAGCGCCGAGACCAGCCTGGCCGCCCGCGAAGGCCGGTGCACCCTCCTCACCCTTCCCGCCCGGGCCGTTTCGATGAGCCAGATGCCGATGGTCGAGATCGTCGACCTCGCCGAGGTGTATCAAACCGCCGCGCGGACTTCGCTCTTCTCGCCCCGCCTGAAGGACGCCATCGATGACGCCCTGGCGCGGCAAGAGCAGGCTATCCTGTTCCTAAATCGCCGGGCTTACGCCCCGTTCCTGCTGTGCCGGGACTGCGGCCAACAGTTCACCTGCCCCCATTGCAGCGTGTCGCTGGCATTCCACCGTCGCGACCAGCGCCTCCGCTGCCACCACTGTGGGTTCGAGCAGCCGGTGCCGGAGTTATGCCCCAGTTGCGGGAGCTTCCGCGTGAAGCCGTTTGGCGCAGGAGTGGAGAAGGTCGAGGCCGCCGTGCAAGAGGAGTTCCCCGGCGCGCGCGTGGCGCGACTGGATCGCGACAGTGCGCGGCGCGCGGGACACCTAGAGGAGACCCTAGCCGGATTCCGAAGCCGAGAGATCGACATCTTGGTCGGCACGCAAATGGTGGCGAAGGGCCTGGACTTCCCGCGCGTCACCGTGGTGGGGGTCGTTGCGGCCGACGTCAGCCTTAACCTGCCAGACTTCCGCGCCGGCGAGCGCACTTTCCAGTTGCTCTCGCAGGTGGCCGGACGAGCGGGTCGTCATGACCGGGCCGGGCGGGTGGTGGTGCAAACACTCTCCCCCACCCACGAGGCCGTCGTGTGCGCCCGGGATCACGACGTGGAGCGGTTCCTGAACCAAACCCTGGCCGAACGGGAAGCGGCGGGGTACCCGCCCTACCGCCGCCTGATCAATGTGGTCTTCAGCGGCGAGGACCGGGCGGGGGTGGCGCAAGAGGCCGACCTGACGAAACGACGCCTCGTCAAGCTTCAACTGGAAGCCGAAGTACTCGGCCCCACCGAGTGCGTGATCGAGCGCCGCATGGACTTGTGGCGCATGCATTTAGTCATCAAATTCGCGACCGACGGGACCGCGGAACCCTTCCGCGCGGTCCTCACCGCGCCTACCGTAAGGGGCGTGGACCGGATGGTCGACGTCGACCCCCAGTCCATGTTGTAATGCCCCACGATCTGCGTCCGCACCGTGGCCTCAGAACTGAATTATGACCTCACCCCGCTTGGAGCGAGTGTGCGTCACCGTCACGTCCTTCGTTCGGCCGTCGGGCAAGATCGCTTTGATCGCGTAGGTCCCGAAGAACGCCCGCGTGGAGTATTGACCGGTCGACCCGGACCGACCGTTCGCGTTGGTCCGCCAGATCTTGTTGACCTGATCGATGTAAACCTGGCCGTGGGGCTTGATCTGCCAATCCCGAGTCCAAAGGGCCGCGTTGGGCATCCAATGTCGTCCCTCCCAGAAGCCCCATTGCGTCACTCCGGTTACCGACGGGTGCGAGAACACCACCGTGAGGAAGTCCTTCATGTACCGGGCCTGCAGGTCCCGATCCTGAGATTCCATGTCGAACTCGGTGATCACGATTGGGAGGCCAAACTTAGCGAACCGATCGAGGCCCGAGAGCACCCGCTCTGGGGCAATCATCTCGCTGCCAAAGTGACACTGGAATCCGATGGCCTCGATTGGAGCTTTGAGTTCCTGCAGCCGGGCAATCGTCTTGTAGAAGTCGTTGAGGTGAGGGTTGCTGGTGGCCGCCCCGTCCAACGGCGGGTAGTCATTGAGCGTAAGGCGCGGCTTGGGATCTAGCTCTTTGACCAAGCGGAACCATCGCGCCATTTCATCGGCGCCTAGGACATCCATAATGTCGTGATTCGAGTACGGCTCATTAATCACGTCCCACTCATAAATTTGACCCTTGGTCGCGCCGATGACGTCCTTGATCCGCTCGTCCACGCGGCGGCGAAGAGCGGTTGGATCGTTTTTCAGCCCTTCCAGGTCCTTTGGCGAGTTCCCCCAGCTGGGCCAAACCACGTTGTGACCCCGGACCGGGAACCCTTGTTCGTTGAGCCACTTCACGGCCCGCAAAGCATCGTTCCGGCCGGTTGACTCGTAGAACGGCCACTTGAGGTGATTTTCGATCACCACTTGGTTGAAGTTCTCTTTGAACACGGTCCGGTAGCGCTCGGCTTCGGGCGTCTCGGCCGTCAGGATTCCCGCGTCGACGGCGGTGCCGAAGTGGAAGTCGTGGGTGCGCTGACGTACTTCAATGCGCGCGCCGGAGACGGGCTTACCCGCCGCATCCTTCACCACCACGCCGAGGTCACCCTTGCGGATGTCCTCGATGCGTTGGGCGGCGGCTCGGCGCCATGGGGCGTCCGCCGCGTCCCCTGCGTAGGTCGCCCGGGTTCGGGGTAGGTCGGACAATTTGACCCCCGCCGGGAAAACGGTGAGTTTGAAGTCAGCCACGTCCAACACTTGGGGCGGGTATCCCACCCGTAGGTTCAGCATGGATTGGCCCGCCAGGCGTGCGTGAAGCACCTGGAACGGGATGTGGACCACGCGCCAGTTTCGGGTCCCGTTCACGACCTGCGTGATGGATTTCGAGTAATCGGGTCCCGTGGTGGTGAAGTCCACCATCAGCTGCGCCTCGCCGGTTTCGGGTTGGCCCTTCACCGCCCGCAAGGCGAAACTCACCAGCATGACCTCGCCCACCTTCACTTCGCGGTTGAGGACGACGCCGACCTGGTAGTCCCACGTGTTCGCCACCGGCCTTGCCGTCTCGATCCGAAGGGCCTGGGGGTACTTCGTACCCTCGGCGGGGACCGTACGGATCGTGCCGTACTGCTCCCCGTTGGCGAGGATCAGTTGGGACTGCTCAACGATGACTTGACCACCCGCGGGGAGTTTGGGGGCGGGTTGCGCCGAAGCGCACGCCACCATCCCGAGCGCGAGCGCCGAAGCGATGATCGAAAAATTGTACTGTGTCATGGGACCTCAGGGTTACTCTTGTACTTTAGCCAAAGCCTTAGGGATTACGCTTCGCCGGATCCAATTCTAACTCTCGTTTTCGAGTGGGATCAGGAACGCCGAGAGATTGGGCCGCCGGACGCTCGCCGACAAAAAGCCCGCGTCCCCCGGTGCCGATGTAAACCTTGCCGTAGGTGTCCGGGTCGCCTTCCACCGCGCTCCAAGCCGATGGCGGAACCGGGGACGTGGACGAGTCGATCAGCGCCCAAGTCGCCGAGCGACCGTCCCCGGTGCTTTCCATCAAGTCGTCGGATCGGTAGACACCTTGTCCCCGCCTATCCACGGAACCGGATAGGAAAACGGTGGGGCCGATCCGCCCGGGGGCCGCTTTACCAAACCCGTAACCCGCCACTCGATCCACCCGCGCAATCTGCGCCCAAGTGGTCCCTGCGTTACGACTCCGCCATAGCGAGCCCGGTTGAGAGCCAAAGCCGCACCACACGTCATCGGCGCGTCCAGGCGCGGCCTTTATCACAACCTGCCACTCCCAGGGAAGCACTCCATCACTCACCTTGGTCCAGATCTGACCGCCGTCCGTTGTGCGCCAGAACTGACGGTCAAGGCTAAACAAGTAAGCCTGGGCGCCTTTCACCCGGTCCGATGCCAACGGCACCTGGTAGCAGAACACGCTGGAGAAATAGTGCGCCGCCGGGGCGTTTGCCGAGAGTTGCCAACTGGCCCCACGGTTCACCGTAGTGTAGATCCGACCGGGATTTCCGCCCGTCGCGATGATGTACCGCTGGGGGGCCGTGGCGCTGGACGCCACGCCGCCGTACGCGAGGGTGCCGCTCGGCCATGCGGGGAACAACGTCCAGTTTCTGCCGCCGTCGGCCGAAGTCCCGGCCAGCGACTGCCCCTCGTTGCCCACCGCAACCCGCGCTACGTTGAGGGGCAAGGTGGCGCAGTAGTCAAGGCTCGTGCCGTTGCCAAACACTCCCGGTGTCCACTTGGACGTGGGGTACCGCGTCAGATCGGTGAGGGTGAACCCGACTTTGTCGGCGACGCCGTACACCAGCGGTGACCTAAGGCCGGGAATCTTGCGAACGTGCTGGGCGACCAGCTCCTCAATCCCGTCGGATCGAGGACTGAACGACTGGGTTGCGGCCCGGTTGTTGTCGGTGGCGAACACCACAAACCCATCGGACTTCCAGGTGCGGGAGGGATTCTCCGGGTCAATCAGCACACTGGAAGTCCAGTTCTGAGGCCCCCAACTGACGTACCAACTCGGCTGGTTGAACACCGCGGGCGAGGGGGCCCAACTGGCCGCGCCATTCGTTGTCGTAAAGATTACTTCGCCGTGGCGGTTCGCAAAGTTCCATACGCCCGCGACGATGCGGCGGTCGTCGGTCGGGTCCACGCTGATTCCGCACCAACCGTAGGCCGAGAACCCCGCCGGAGTAACGTCCTGCCCCACTCCCCCGGTATAGCGCGTAATGGCCCCCGACGCGCCCGTCCATGACGGACCTTGGTTCGAGGTGACGTACAACCGACCCGTTGAATCCAGCGCGCCCCGCAGAGGAATCTTTGCGGTCCCGGGGTCGCCAGGCATCACTCGCCAAGACGCGCCGCCGTTCGTACTCTGCACCACCCCCGTGCCCGCTACGCCGGCATAAATGATCTGGCTTGGTTGGCTCTGCAAGAGGTTGCGGGAATCGAC
>Ga0105047_10001688_pt1 | contig 39649 bp, 34 predicted proteins | sample MAT04_FD_78384 | JGI IMG/M metagenome (GOLD analysis project Ga0105047, IMG submission 78384) | Freshwater microbial communities from Lake Fryxell liftoff mats and glacier meltwater in Antarctica - MAT-04 (megahit assembly) | ecosystem: Environmental > Aquatic > Freshwater > Ice > Liftoff...
GCACCGCATCAAGATACAGACGTGTCTGTTTCTGCATTTGGAGAAGCCCGATATTACATTTATGCTGTTGAGGAACAGGTATGAACGCTAGTGTAGGAATGCTGATGAAACGTACCCTCGAATTCGTTGATGAGTGACACAAGACTGGGTGTATTCATTGCGGCTCGGTTCTCAAAACCGGCGAAAGCAATCTCGACCATGTGCCGTCACGAAGCATTCTTGATCGTCCATTTCCCGAAAACCTGCCGTCAGTGCTCATATGCCGCTCTTGCAACACCTCTTTTTCCAATGACGAGGAGTATTTTCTCGCTTTCCTTGGGTCAGTTCTCGCAGGCACCACGGTTCCCGATCGGCAGTTGGTCAAACAGGCAGAAAAGGCGCTGGCAAATAATGTGCGTCTGCAGAATGAAATAGAGGCCCAACGCAGAGTCGAGAAGGATACTACGGGCAAAGACCGAGTGACCTTTTTGCCAGACACATCTCGTATCCGAAACGTCGTCGTCAAGAATGCGCGTGGCCATGTCTTGTTCGAGCACGGCCAACCAGCACTTGGAGAGCCTGCTCATTGCGCATTCACACCGCTCATTTTATTGGCGGACATGGGCCGTCGAGCATTCGAGACTATCGACTACGGTCACGCATGGCCAGAGGTTGGAAGTCGCCTGATGACCCGGCTGGTCACGGGTGACGACATGAGGACGGATAACTGGGTTATCGTTCAACCGGATGTCTATCGCTTTGCGGTGATGGACAACGGTCAATTCGTCGTCCGAACCGTGATCCGTGAATACTTAGCAACTGAGGTTATCTGGGATTATTGAAGCGGCCTCGCGCGCTTTCTATGGACTCCGAAGCATTGCCGCCGCGCAAGCCCAAGAAGCATTGCTGTGGCTGGGGGCATAATGCTCGCCCATTCATCCGCAGCGAACGTCGTCTGCTTCATCTACTACCCATCCTCCCATCCTGATCCAGATCAACGCACCCTCCGCCCACAAGGTCCACACCTGCCCCAACGGCACCCACGCCGCGCCCCAAAGAAAGGACCACCCCATGCTCGCAACCGGCACCCTTGTCGTTGTCGCCGACGGCACCTCTGCCCTGATCTACCGCAACTCCGGCCACGAGGCGATCAAACTTGATCTTCAGGACACCATCACCCCCCAAAGCCTGCAAAACGACGGCCCCGCAGGTTCGGCCCCGGTCGAGCAAAGCCCGCATGACCGTGACGAGGCGACGTTTTCCAAGCAACTGGTGCACAAGCTGAACGCGATGGCGCTGGCGCATCATCTGCCTGACGCGGTGGTCATCGTCGCCGACCCCGCCTCGCTTGGCCACATGCGCCCGCTCTATCATGGCGAGCTGAAAAAGCGGATCGTCCGGGAACTGCACAAGACGATGGTCAAGTCATCGCCTCATGATCTGGCAGCAGCACTGTCCAAGGACTGACCCGGGAACTTGCACCCGGGGACTTGCACCCGGGGACTTGCACCCGGGAACTTGCACCCGGGGACTTGCACCCGGGGACTTGAACTGCGGCGGGGCTTCGGCGATGAACGCCGCATGACCCGGCCCGACATCCTCTGCATCGGCTCTGTCCTGTGGGACATCATCGGCCGCTCGCCCGCCTCGATGCGGGCAGGGTCGGATGTGCCCGGGCGGATCACGCGCCTTCCGGGGGGCGTTGCGATGAATATCGCGGTGACGCTCGCGCGCTTTGGGCTGCGCCCGGCACTCCTCACCGCCATCGGCCGGGATACCGAGGGGGAGGAGCTGGCCGCCGCCTGCACGCGGATGGGGTTGATCACTGAACACGTCTACCGCTCGGATGACCTTCCCACCGACCGCTACATGGCGATCGAAGGAGCGAACGGCCTGATCGCGGCCATCGCCGACGCCCATTCGCTGGAGGCTGCCGCCGACAAGATCCTGCGGCCCCTGGCAGACGGGCGGCTCGGGTCGGCTGTGGCGCCCTACACCGGAATGATCGCGCTGGATGGCAATCTGACCGAGGCGCTTCTGGCCGACATCGCCCGCTCGCCGCTGTTTGCGGCAGCCGACCTGCGCCTGGCCCCCGCAAGCCCCGGCAAGGCGGAACGGCTCCTGCCCTTGCTGACCCATCCGCGCGCCACGCTTTACGTCAATCTCGAAGAGGCGGGCCTTCTGGCCAAGGCGCGCTTTCCCGACGCGGCAGCGGCGGCGGCGGCCTTGCTGGTGCGGGGGGCCGCGCGGGTTCTGGTGACCGATGGCGGCCGGCTCTGCGCCGAGGGGACGAAGGGCGCGGGCGTGATCACCGCCAGCCCCCCCGCAGTGATGGTCACACGGGTCACCGGCGCGGGCGATACATTCATGGCAGCCCATATCGTGGCCGACCGTCGCGGCGCGTCCCCGCCCGACGCTCTTGCGGCCGCCCTGCAAGCCGCCGCCGATTACGTTTCGGGAGAGATCGGATCATGACCCTGCCCCTGTTCTATTCCCCCGAGGTTTCCGAAGCGATGGCTGCGGGCGCACCCATTGTCGCGCTGGAAAGCACCATCATCACCCATGGCATGCCCTGGCCGCAAAACGTCGAGACCGCCCGCGCGGTCGAGGCGAAGGTGCGTACCCACGGGGCCGCCCCCGCCACGATTGCGGTGATGGGCGGACGGATTCACATCGGGCTGTCGGATGCGGCCCTTGATGCGCTTGGCCGCGCGCGCAACGTCGCAAAGGTCAGCCGCGCCGACCTTGCAGCCTGCATCGTCAGCGGCGCCACCGGCGCCACCACCGTTGCCGCCACGATGATCTGCGCCCGCGCTGGTGGGATCGACGTCTTTGCCACCGGCGGCATCGGCGGCGTGCATCGCGGGGCCGAGGTCAGCTTCGACATTTCGGCCGACCTTTCGGAACTGGCGGAAACAGCGGTGACCGTGGTTGCTGCTGGCGCGAAAGCGATCCTCGATCTGCCAAAAACGCTTGAGCATCTGGAAACGCGCGGCGTGCCAGTCATCGCTTATGGGCAAGACGAATTTCCTGCTTTCTGGTCACGCTCTTCCGGCCTACTTGCGCCCCTGCGGATGGACAGCGCCGCCATGATTGCAGCGGCCCATCTGATGCGGGGCCGTCTTGGCTTGCCAGGCGGGCAATTGGTGGCCAATCCGATCCCCGCGCTGGCCGAAATTCCCCATGACGAGATCGACCCGGTGATCGAGCAGGCTCTGGCCGAGGCCGCAGCGCAGGGTATCGCGGCCAAGGCCGTGACGCCGTTCCTGCTGCAGCGCATATTTCAGCTGACGGCAGGGCGGTCGCTGGTGGCCAATATCGCCCTCGTTCTGAACAACGCCCGCCTTGCGGCCGAAATTGCCCGCGAAATCGCTGCGGCGCGGCAGAAAGCGCAAGAAACCCCGAAGTAAGGCGCCCTGCCCTATTGTCTGGAACAGGCCTCCCCTCTACGGTCCCGCGACGAAAGAGGTGCCCAAATGTCCGATCCGACACCAGCGCGAAAGTCGAGCCTCTTTGGCGGGCTTCGGGCGAGTTTTCTGACCGGTCTGGTCGTGGTTTTACCGGTGGGGCTGACCATTTACCTCGTCTGGGCGGTTATCGGCTGGATCGACGGATGGATTTTACCCCTGATTCCGGCGCCATGGCAGCCTGAGGTGCTGGTCAGGCAATTCTTCGGACCCCAAGCCGAAGTGCCGGTTCGCGGCGTCGGCGTGATCGTTTTTCTGGTGGTCACGATCATCGTGGGCTGGATTGCCAAAGGGCTGATCGGCAGGTCCGTCATTCGTTGGGCTGAACAGGTCGTCGACCGGATGCCGGTCGTACGATCCATTTACAACGGGCTAAAGCAGATCGCCGAGACGGTGTTTTCCCAGTCGGAAACCAATTTCGAGCGCTCTTGCGTGGTAGAATTCCCGCGCGAAGGCGTCTGGGCCATCGGTTTTGTGGCGACGCGGGCAAAAGCCGAACTTGCCCGCAAACTGCCGGGCGGGGAGAAGATGCTGACCGTCTTCGTGCCTACCACGCCAAACCCGACGTCGGGCTTTCTGATCTATGTCGAGGAAAGCCGCGTGATTTTCCTGGACATGGGAATCGAGGATGCCGCAAAGCTGATCATATCGGCGGGCCTCGTCTATCCCAACACGAAAGACCCGACCAAATCCGTCGCACTTGGTCAGGCCTGACGCCCGTATAGCCCTCAGCGAACAGATAAGCGGCCGTGCGAATTGCCCATACGATCCTCTGCGCTCCCGCCTTGCAACGCGGGGGCACTGCCGCTCACATCGCGGTCCAGCCGCCATCCACCGAAATCGCGGTGCCGGTGATCTGGTCGCCGTGCTGCGAGCAAAGAAACACGGTCGTTCCGCCGATCTGCTCTACCGTCGCAAACTGACGCGACGGCTGACGCTTGAGCAGTACCTCGCGGATCACCGTCTCCCGGTCCATCCCGTGGGCCTTCATCTGATCGGGGATCTGTGCCTCTACCAGTGGGGTCAGCACATAGCCCGGGCAGATCGCGTTGCAGGTTATACCCTGTCCCGCCGTCTCCAGCGCCACAGTCTTTGACAGGCCCACCACGCCATGCTTGGCCGCAACATAGGCCGACTTGAACGGCGAGGCCGTCAGGCCATGGGCCGACGCGATGTTGACGATGCGCCCCCAGCCCCGCTTCTTCATTCCCGGCAGCGCCGCCGCCGTGGTGTGGAAGGCAGAGGTGAGGTTGATCGCAATGATCAAATCCCACTTTGCCGCCGGAAAGTCCTCGACCGGGGCCACATGCTGGATGCCTGCATTGTTTACCAGAATGTCGCATCCCCCGGCACGATCAATCAATGCGCGGCAATCGTCGCCCTTGGACATGTCAGCGGCGATGTAGCGCACCGAGACATGGTGACGGGCGCCCATCTCGGCCGCCAGCGCATGATCCTCGGGGCGGTCGGTAAAGCTGTTGAGGATCACCTCTGCCCCTTCGGCGGCCAGCGACTCGGCGACACCAAGGCCGATCCCCGAATTGGATCCTGTGACAACGGCACGCTTTCCCGAAAGGTTCATGGCGAATTTTTCCTGATGCAAAGATCATGTTGCAACGCAGCATACGCTTTAAGGCGAGGGTCACAAGCGCCCCACGCACAACTGCCTGATTGCCGCCAATTCGACCCTTGTCCCCAACGGGCAGCCCCTACCTGGCATCACCGGCATGCCCCCTGCAAAGCAACCCGCGCGCGCCGATCGTCCCTGCAAAATCCCGCAGAGCCAGCATCCATCAGAACCGTGGGGTCATAGATTGAGCTTCGCCCCTCAACTGTGCCGGGCTAAAAAACAAAAAAACGCCAGCACAAGGCTGGCGTTAAGTTATTGAGGCAGGTTTCATACAGGCAAGAAACCTATCGAGCAGTACAGCTTGTATAATCGCGTCTGCGCCGCCGGCCAAGCTAAAAGTTTGAAATGGCTGGACGACCCGGTTAGGGTCTGGCCCAGAACGCGCGTAACGTCGGGAAAGGGCCGGAATGATACAGGACGTGATCGCAACCATGCGTCGCCTCGGGATGACTTTGGCCTTGACTTGCACCGCAGGTGCCGCCGCTGCCGACCCAACATATGGTATCGCCATGATCGGTGCGCCGGCCCTGCCCCCGGATTTTGTGTCGCTGCCCCATGCCAATCCTGATGCTCCGAAGGGCGGCCGCATCGTGTTTGGGGAATCGGGCACCTTTGACACACTCAACCCCTTTAACGCCGCCGGGCAGCCTGCGGCCGGCCTCTCCTCCCTGACAGTCGAGACACTGATGGGCCGCTCCTACGATGAGCCCTTCACGCTTTACGGCCTGCTCGCCGAATCAATCGACACCGATGCCGAGCGCACTTACGCGGCCTTCACCTTGCGCAAGGAGGCCCGCTTTTCCGACGGCAGCTCCGTGACGGTCGAAGACGTGCTCTGGTCGTTCGAGATTCTGGGGACCATCGGCAACCCCCGCTACGCCGCCGCCTGGAAGAAGATCGCGAAGGCCGAGGTGACAGGCCCCCGCACCATCCGCTTCACCTTCACCACCGCGGACCGCGAGCTTCCCCTGATCCTGGGCCTGCGCCCGATCCTGCAAAAGGCGCAGTGGCAGGGGCGCGATTTCACCGCCACCAGCCTCGAGGCGCCCATCGGCTCCGGCCCCTATATGGTGGGGGCATTCGAGGCGGGCAGGTTCATCTCGTACAAGAAGAACCCCGACTGGTGGGGCGCTGCGTTGCCCTTGAACCGTGGCCTGCACAATCTGGAAGAGGTGCGCTACGAATACTTCGGGGCCTCCGCCGCGGTGTTCGAGGCGTTCAAGGCCGGCGTGCTGACCAGCTACCGCGAAGGGAACGCGGCGAAGTGGATCACGAACTACGACTTCCCCGCCGTAACGGCAGGCGACGTGGTGAAATCGGAAATCCCGCATTCCCGCCCGACTGGGATCGAGGGCTTTGCAATGAACACCCGCCGCCCGCTCTTTGCCGACTGGCGCGTGCGCGAGGCGCTGATCACCGCGTTCAACTTCGAGCTCACCAACACCACGATCACCGGAGGCTCGCAAAAGCGCATCACCTCCTACTTTGCGAACTCCTCGCTTGGCATTGCCCCCGGCGATGCGGCTGAGGGCGCTGTACTCGCAGCGCTCGAGCCGTACAGATCCGACCTTCTCCCCGGCGCGCTGGACGGCTACACCTTGCCCGCAGGCGACGGGACCGAAGCCAACCGCGCCAACCTGCGCAAGGCGGCCGCCCTGATGGAGGAGGCAGGCTGGACCGTCGCCGAGGACGGCATCCTGAAGAACGCCAATGGTGACCCCTTCGCCTTCGAGATCCTGCTCGTGCAGGGCGCGGACGAAATGGCCTCCATCGCCGCGATCTACGTCGAAAGCCTGAAGCGCCTTGGAATGGATGCGCGCATCACCATCGTCGATTCCGCCCAGATGAAGGAAAGCACCAACACGTACGACTTTGACATGACCCACTACATCCGCTCGGTCTCGCTGTCGCCGGGTACCGAGCAGACGCTTTACTGGGGCTCCATCGGTGCGACCGAACCAGGGACGCGCAACTGGATGGGCATCAACTCCCCCGCCGTCGATGCGATGATTGCAAAACTGCTCGTTGCGCGCACCGGGGAGGACTTGCAGACCGCCGCTCAGGCCCTCGACCGGCTGCTGATCAGCGGTCGCTACGTGGTGCCGCTGTGGTATTCCCCGGTCTCACGCCTCGCCCACGCCAAATCTCTGCACTACCCCGATCGGCTGCCACTCTACGGCGATTGGATCGGATTTCAGCCCGATGTTTGGTGGTATGAGGAGTGAACCGGCCCCCGGTTCACCGAAACACAAAACAACAAGGCCGGACTGCACCGGCCCGCGCGATTTGAGGCGAAGGGCTGAAAAGAGCAACGCTCCTCATTGCCGTTCTTGGTCTGCTTGCAGCCTGCGCCACGATCAAAGGCGCCGGCCGCGACATTACAGGCGGCGCAAAGCGGGTCAACACTTGGCTCAACCGACAAGAGCGGCCCCGTGGTCGCAGCCGCCCGCCTCTCTTTCTTGTCAGTTCGCTTTTGCCCGAATATCCCGGGGTCGCGGTGGCTCTGGAGGTGGTCGTCGGACCCCAGCCCGAGGTTCGGACCTATGCCCGCCTCACCGCCGCCGTGCGTGGCGCGGGACGCCGGCTCATCTCGCAAGGACGTGCCCCAGGCGACCGGGTGCTGATCCGTCCGGATAACGGGGTGGAGTTTCCGATCCTTCACCTCGGCGCCATGGCCGCAGGGCTGGTCGCGGTGCCCACGTCGTCCGCCCTCACGGTGCCGGAGGTCACGGCCCCAGGCCGCCGAGGTGGCGCCCGCGCTGGTGGTCTGCGGCCCCGGCGTGGCCTTGCCTGAGGGCGGCTGGCGCTGCCTTCCGGTGGACCTTGCGCTGTGGGAAACCCTGCCCCTCTGCGACTGGCACCAGGGCCCGGCGGACCGCAAGGCCCATGTCGTCTTCACCTCCGGCACCTCGGGCAAGCCGAGCGCGGTTCGCCATGCCCATCGCGCGATCCTTGGCCGCGCGATGATGCATCAGGAGTGGGAAGGGCTGGGGCCGGCTGACCGGCTCTTGCACAGTGCCGCCTTCAGCTGGACCTATACCATGGGCACAGGGCTGATGGACCCCTGGACCGTGGGGACGAACGCGCTGATCCTCGGCGCGCCGACGGCACCTGCCGATCTGCCCGGTCTCATGGCGCGCCAGAACGTGACGATCCTTGCCACTGCACCCGGGGTCCTGCGCCAGATGCTCGCCGCCCTTCCGCCTGAAGGCTGGCCCGCCCTTCCTGCCCTCAGCCATGCGGTGGTTGCAGGCGACGTCCTGACGCAGGCAGTGCAAAAAGGCAGGCGGGCTGCCACGGGGCGCGCAGCCCATGTGGCGCTTGGCATGTCCGAGGTGTCGACCTACCTTTCCTCCTCTTTCGCGCGGCCCGCACCGCCCGGGACTGCGGGGTACGTCCAGTCCGGCCGCCGCATCGCCCGTCTGTACGTCGCGACGTCGTGTCTGGACGAGCCGTGCCTCTGCGCCTATGCCTAGGCGCGGCTCGCGCGTTGGAAGCAGCCGCGCCTGTGGAGACGGGTGCCCGCCCTGCCCCGCAGCGCCAATCACAAGCTGGACCGCCGTACCCTGCGCCGCCTGATCGAGGAAAAGCCATGATCCGCCTAGACATTTTCTCTGATCCGGTCTGCCCCTGGTGCTATATCGGCAAAGCCAACCTAGATCGCGCGCTGGCCGCGCACCCCGACCACCCGTTTCGGGTGGAATGGCATCCGTTCCAGCTCAATCCCGACATGCCGCGTGACGGCGCTGACCGGGCGAGTTACCTGGAGGCAAAGTTCGGCGGCAAGATGCAGGCCGCCCGCGCCTATGCGCAAGTAGAGACAGCAGCCGTGGCCGCAGGGCTGGAGATTGACATTCCGGCGATCCGTCGCGCGCCGAACACGCTTGATGCGCACCGCATGATCCATTGGGCCGGGCTGGAGGGGCGGCAGACCGCGATGGTTGCGGCGCTGTTCCGCGCCTATTGGCGCGAAGGGCGTGACATTGGCGACGCGTCCGTCCTGACGGCGCTTGCGGGCGAGGTGGGCATGGATTATTCGCTCGCCGCCCGGCTTTTGTCCACCGACGCAGACCGTGACGACCTTGCCGCCCGCGACAGCGAAACCCGGCGGAAGGGCGTGAATGCAGTGCCGACCTTTCTGATTGCGCAGCAATATGTTCTATCCGGCGCGCAACCGACCGAGCTTTGGGGTCAGGTGATCACAGAGATTGCCTCCCTCCCCGCCCCTTCTACTCATTGACAGCCTTGCGCTGAACCCGGGCACGCCGCCCCTAACGGAAACTGCCCCATGGCCCCCACCAAACCTCTGCGTCAAGGGGAATTCGTCGCACTTATGGCCGCGCTCTTTGCCACTATCGCAATTTCCATCGACGCGATGCTGCCTGCCCTGCCGCAGATTGCCGCGACCCTGACGCCTGACGCGCCCAACCGCGCCCAACTGGTGGTGACGAGCTTTGTCTTCGGCATGGGTCTTGGCACGCTTTTCGCGGGACCCCTGGCAGATGCCTTCGGGCGCAAGGCGGTGATCCTCGCGGGCGCGCTGGTCTATGTCCTGGCTGCCATTGCCTGCTATTTTTCGCAATCACTGGAGGCGCTGCTGATCGCCCGCGTCGTGCAGGGCATCGGCGCATCAGCGCCGCGCGTCGTCACGACCGCGATGATCCGCGATCTGTTTCACGGCCGCGACATGGCGCGGGTCATGAGCCTCGTGATGACCGTATTCACGCTCGTGCCCGCCGTCGCCCCGCTGATGGGGCAAGGGGTGATCGCGATTGCCGACTGGCATGCGATCTTCCTCGTCTATGTGGCCTTCGCCGCCGTGATCATCTTGTGGATGGCGCTGCGTCTGCCCGAAACCATGCCAGCAGACAAGCGCCGCCCCCTGTCCATCAGCGCGCTGTGGTTGGCCACGAAAGAGCTTTTCGGCCACCGCATCGTGACGCTGTCGATCCTTGCACAGACCCTGACGCTGGCCTCGCTATTTAGCCTTCTGTCGTCGCAGCAGGGCATCTTCGAGCAGCGTTTCGACCGTGCAGAGACGTTTCCCACGTGGTTCGGCATCATTGCGCTCGTCTCGATTTCCGGCAGCATCTTCAACGCGCGCATGGTGATGCGGCTCGGCATGCGCCGCGTGCTGATCGGCGCCTATACCGGCGCCGTGGCCATCACCGTGGCGCTGCTCGCGCTGATCTGGTCCGGCGTCATGCCAGAGCCGCTGGCCTTCCCCGCCCATGTGCTGTGGAGCATCGTGATGTTCGCGATGATGGGCCTGTCGCTGGGCAACCTCAACGCGCTGGCGATGGAGCCTGTGGGCCATATCGCAGGGCTTGCGGCATCGGTCATCGCGTCGATCTCGACCGTGCTGTCGGTGCTGATCGCCATTCCGGTCGGGCTGGCGTTCGACGGCACGGTGGTGCCCCTGATGGCCGGGGTGGCGGTATTCATCACGCTCGCGCTCGTGATCGTACGGCAAAGCGCGCGCTGATCACTTCGGCGCAGCGCTCACTTCGGCTTGACGATGATCTCGGCCAGATCGCGGGCGATGGCAAAGCTGCCCTTGATCCGGTCAGCTTCGGTTTTCCAGTCTGCGGCAAGCACGATCTTGTTTCCCGCGACGCGCACACCGGGGCTGCGGGCCTTGATGAAATCCACAAGGCCTGCGGGGTTGGCGAATTTGTCCTTGTGAAACTGGACCGTCGCCCCCTTGGGCCCCGCATCAAGGCGCGACACGCCCGCACGTTTGCACATCGACTTTATCCGCACGATCAGCAAAAGCGTGTTCACTTCGCGCGGCAGCGCCCCGAAGCGGTCGATCAGTTCGGCCGCAAAGCCTTCAAGCTCCACCTTGGTAGTCAGCGACGAAAGACGGCGGTAAAGGCCGAGCCGCACGTCGAGGTCGGGCACATATTCATCCGGGATCAGCACCGGCACCCCGAGATTCAGCTGCGGCGCCCAGTGGTCATCCACTGCAGAAAGGCCCTCGATCTCGCCCGAGCGGATCTTGGCGATCGTCTCCTCCAGCATCTGCTGATAAAGCTCGTAGCCGACTTCCTTGATGTGGCCCGACTGCTCCTCCCCCAGAAGGTTACCCGCCCCGCGCAGATCAAGGTCGTGCGAGGCGAGGTTGAAGCCCGCGCCCAGACTGTCCATCGACCCCAGAAGCCGCATCCGCTTGACCGCCTGCGGCGTCAGGGGTGCGCGCGGCTTGGTGGTGAGGTAGCAATAGGCCCGCGTCTTTGACCGCCCGACCCGGCCGCGGATCTGGTAGAGCTGTGACAGACCGAACATGTCGGCCCTGTGGATGATCATCGTATTGGCCGAAGGGATGTCGAGCCCGGATTCGACGATGGTCGTGGCCAACAGCACATCATATTTGCCGTCATAAAATTCGTTCATCCGCTCATCCAGATCGCCCGCCGCAAGCTGGCCATGGGCGATGACGTAAGACACCTCTGGCACATGGGTTTTCAGAAAGTTTTCGATCCCCGGCAGATCAGAGATCCGCGGCACCACATAGAAGGACTGCCCGCCCCGGAACCTCTCACGCAACAGCGCCTCGCGGATCGTGACGGTGTCGAACTCGCTCACATAGGTGCGGATGGCCAGCCGGTCAATCGGCGGGGTCGCGATGATCGACAGGTCGCGCACGCCCGTAAGGCTCAGCTGCAGAGTGCGGGGAATGGGCGTCGCGGTCAGGGTCAGGACGTGCACTTCCGACCGCATTTCCTTCAGCCGTTCCTTGTGCGTAACGCCAAAGTGCTGCTCCTCGTCGATCACGATAAGGCCGAGGTTCTTGATCCGGATGGATTTTGCCAACAAAGCATGGGTGCCCACCACAATGTCCACGGTGCCCTGTGACAGCGCCTCGCGCGTGGCATTGGCGTCCTTGGCCGACACGAATCGCGACAGGGGCCGGACCGAGATTGGAAATCCGCGAAACCGCTCGGCAAAGCTGCGGTAGTGCTGACGGGCGAGCAGCGTCGTGGGGCAGATCACCGCCACCTGCAGCCCCGACAGCGCCGTTACAAAGGCCGCGCGCATCGCCACTTCGGTCTTGCCGAACCCCACGTCGCCGACAATCAGTCGGTCCATGGGCGAGCCTTTTTCCAAGTCAGCCGTCACATCGGCAATGGCCGAAAGCTGGTCGTCCGTTTCCTGATAGGGAAAGCGGGCCGCGAAGGCCTCCCATATGCTGTGGGGGGCCTCCAGCACCGGGGCGTGCCGCAGCGCGCGTTCGGCGGCGATACGCATCAGCCGGTCTGCAATCTCCTTGATGCGCTCCTTGAGCTTGGCCTTCTTGGCCTGCCAGGCGCCGCCCCCCAGACGGTCAAGAAGCCCCTCCTCATGGCCGTAGCGGCTCAGAAGCTCGATATTCTCGACCGGCAGATAAAGCTTTGCATTCTCGGCATATTCCAGCGCCACGCAGGCATGGGGCGCACCCAGGGCTGTGATCGTCTCGAGCCCCAGATAGCGCCCGACGCCGTGCTCCACATGCACCACCAGATCACCGGGGGTGAGGGTGTCGACCTCACGCAGGAAATTCTCGGCCTTGCGGCGCTTCTTAGGCTTTGACACCAGCCGGTCGCCCAGAACGTCCTGTTCCGAAATGACGGCAAGCCCCGGTGCGATAAAGCCCGCCTCCAGCGCCCAGACCATCAGGTAAAGCCGTCCCTTAGCGCGGGACGGTATCTCTGCCACCTCGCGGAAATCGACAACTTCCGTCACATCGCGCAGCCCGTGGTCGTCCAAGAGACCGCGCAGCCGTTCCCGCGCGCCTTCAGACCAGCTGGCAATGACGACATGGCCCACTTGAACCAATGTCTGAACATGCTCCGCCAAAGCCCTGAAAAGGCTTATTTGTTCCTGCTGTCGCTCTGGCAAAAAACTGCGCCCGATGCGCCCTTGCGCATCCAGAACCCCCGGCCCCGGAGCTTGCGGGAGCGGCGAAAGCTGCACCACCCGGTGCCCGGCCACGGCAGCCTCCCATGCGGCATCGTCCAGATACAGCAATCCAGGCTCCACCGGCTTGTAGACCGTATCGAGCCGCCCCTTCGCCCCCATCGCCTCACGCCGTGCATCGAACTGGTCGGCGATCCCCTCCCATCGCGAAAGGCGGGCGGCCGTGACCCGATCATCCAGCATCACCGAAGCGTCGGGAAGATAATCGAACACCGTCTCCAGCCCGGCGTGGAAGAAGGGCAGCCAATGCTCCATCCCCTGATGCTTGCGCCCCGCGCTCACCGCCTCGTAAAGCGGGTCATCCGTCCCCGCCACGCCAAACGTGATGCGGTAGTTCTGCCGAAACCGGGTGATCGCGGCCTCATCCAGAATGACCTCGGACACCGGGGCGAGGTCGATGGCGGTCAGCTTCTGAATTGTACGCTGCGTTTCAGGGGCAAACCGTCGCGCACCATCGAGCACATCGCCAAAAAAATCGAGCCGCACAGGCCCGGTCGGGCCTGGCGGGTAGATGTCGATGATCCCGCCCCGCACAGCGAAATCCCCCGGCTCAGACACCGTAGAGGCAGGGGAGAACCCCATCCGCGACAGAAACCCTTTCAACTGCGCCTCGTCCACCCGGCTGCCCACGACGGCGCTGAATGACGCCTCGCGCAGCGTGGCGCGCGTGGGTAGCCGCTGAGTTGCCGCGTTGAGCGTCGTCAACAGAATGAACGGCCCCGGCACGCCCGCAACCAGGGCCGCGAGCGTGGCCATCCGCCGCGCCGCAATGTCCGGGTTGGGCGAGACGCGGTCATAGGGCAGGCAATCCCAGGCGGGCAGGTCCAGCACCACCGCGCCGGGCGCCATCACCTGCAGCGCGGCGCGCATCGCCTCCATCCGCTTGTCATCGCGCGCGACATGAATCACCGGCCGGCCGCGTGCGAGTTCGCGCGCCAGCAGCCGGGCATCGAATCCCTCGGGCGCGCCGCCCAGAAGTATGCGGTCAGATGTCATGCCTGCGTTTCCCGGATCCTTGCCTTTCAGCCGAAGACTCCGACCTGCATGTTCTGCCACATGCCGAACATGGCGGTCACAAAGATGGAGACCATGCCGATTGCCTGGATCGTCATCCTGTGGCGGATCAGGCGGCGGATCAGCGTGTCCCCGTTCAAAGTGCTCTCGCGGATCTGGCGCGCAACCCGCAGCGACAGGCTTGCCACCAGAGCCATCGGCACCAGCATCAAGAGGACTGCCTGCGCGAATTCCATCCCGAACCCTGCGGCCAGAATCGCAAGGGTCGAGATCACGAAGGACACAAAGGCCGTGATCCACAATCCCGAGGCGTCGCTGATATAGACGATCCGTCCGGTGTTGATCGCCACCAACGCCTCCATGTCAGCCTGCGCGTCGCCGCCCTGGCGCCGGGCACGCTGGATCATGTCATGCGGCACCCCGAGCACCCAGTGGCTGGCCGAGGACCACAGAACGGCAAGGCCGATCCAGTACCACAGGCTGGAAAACGACCGCATGTCGATCAGTTCGAGAACGGTCTGATACCACGCCACGCTGTCACGCCCTATTCCAGATGCCCGCAGTCCCGCGCAATCTGTGCGCTTGAGACTTGCGCCTTTCCATGGCAGGCAGAGACAGAAGCTGCAAGCCCCCGCTTCGTCCCTGCGGCGGGCCATCCTGACCCCAAGGCCGCAAGGAACTCCGGCATGCGCCCGATCTCTGCCCCCACTCCCTTCGGCCGCTTTCGCCGCTTGCGCCGGACCCCCGCGCTCCGGTCGCTGGCGCAGGAATCGGTGTTGACAACTGCCGATCTGATCTGGCCCGTCTTCGTGCGCGACGGGGTGGATGTGGTGGAACCCATAGCCTCGATGCCAGGGGTGAACCGGCTCTCCATCGACCGGATCGTCCGCGCGGCGGAAGAGGCGGCAACCCTTGGCATTCCCGCAATCTGCCTTTTTCCCTATACGGACCCCGCCCTGAAGACCGACGCCTGCGAAGAGGCGTGGAACCCCGAAAATCTCGTCAACCGGGCCATCCGCGCGATCAAGGCCGCAGTGCCCGAGGTGGCTGTCATGACGGACGTGGCGCTCGATCCCTACAATGCCAACGGGCATGACGGGCTCGTGCGCTGCGGCATCATCCTGAACGACGAAAGCGTCGAGGCGCTGGTCCGCATGAGCCTTGCACAAGCCGAGGCGGGGGCCGATATTCTCGGTCCCTCTGACATGATGGACGGCCGCATTGGCGCGATGCGCGGCGCACTGGAGGCGGCAGGGCACCGGGATGTGGCGATTCTGTCTTATGCTGCCAAATACGCCTCGGCTTTCTACGGCCCGTTCCGCGATGCGGTAGGGGCGTCTGGCGTGCTCAGGGGCGACAAGAAGACCTACCAGATGAACCCCGCCAACAGCGACGAGGCCTTGCGTCTGATTGAACGCGACCTGCGCGAGGGCGCCGACATGGTGATGGTCAAGCCCGGGATGCCCTACCTCGACATCTGCCGACGGGTGAAGGACGCGTTCGGCGCGCCGACATACGCCTATCAGGTCTCGGGCGAATACGCGATGATCCGGGGCGCCGCGTTGAACGGCTGGATCAACGGAGAGGCTGCGATGATGGAAAGCCTGATGTGCTTCAAACGCGCGGGCTGCGACGGAATCCTCACCTATTTCGCGCCCGAAGCGGCGCGTTTCCTGAACCTGCGCTGACTGGGCAAACCTGCGCCTGTCCGCTCATAATCCATGACACTGCGGCGAAAACCGGCTACAGTTTGTGTCAAGGCGGGTCAAAGAACCCGACAGACAGGCAAAAAGGGCGGAACTCATGACCATTCAGACCAGACGTGCAGTCCTCGCAGGCGGTGGCGCCTCGCTCTTGCTGGCCGGTTGCGGCAACGGCATCGGCAGCAATGGCTCTGCACAGATCGACGCGCGTGTTTTGACTACCCAGACCTTCCTCTTTAACACCTATCCCGGCACGCGCGACCTTGCCGCACGCTCCGCAGGCGTGCTCTACATGCCGCTGATAACCGAGGCGGGCTTCGGCTTCGGCGGCTCTTACGGGCGCGGCGCCTTGCAAATTCAGGGTCAGACGGTGGACTACTACTCTGCCGCTCGCGCAACCTTCGGGCTGCAGATCGGCGCGCAGCAATACGCCCATGCGATCTTCTTTCTGACCCAGGCAGCACTTGAGGATTTCCGCCGCTCCAAAGGCTGGGCGGTGGGCGCCGACGCGCGCTACGCCACCCCGGAACAGGGCCAGAGCCTTGGCAAGGAAACGACCGAGCTCGACCCCGTCGTGGCCCTCGTCTTCGGCCAGCAGGGGCTGATCGCGGGCGCCACGCTCAGCGGCGTGAAATACACCCGCATCATCCCCTGAACTGCAGCCTCCGCTTCATCTTTGCAAAAATATCCCCGCCGGAGGCTCCTGCGCCCCCGCAGGGCTTCCCGGTGACAGACCTTGGCGCCAGACCTCAGCGTCAGACCTCAGCGCCGGAACTCCGCAAGGTCGAGCGTGATCATGCGGTCACCTTGGGCCACCCGGTCGGTCGCGCGAAAGCCATGGCGCAGATAGAAGGGGAGGTTGCTGTGGGCTGCGTCCATGACCCCGGCCATCATCCGGGCAAACCCCCACTCCTGCGCCACGCCGGCCGCAAGGACCAGCGCCGCACTGCCATGGCCTTTGCCTTGATGCACTGCCGTGATCATCAGCCGCCAGAGGTAGGCCGCGTCGGGGTCCACCTCGGAATAAGGATCAGGCGTGCCGCGAAAGTCGATCATCGCCATAAGACCGACGGGCACCGGCCCCACCCAAAGACCCCAGACCGCCGAGCCCGGCTCGTAGGCCGCTTCGGCAAAGGTGAACAGGTTCGCCGTGACCAGATCGCGCTGGTCGGGCCGCACCTCCAGCGCGATCAGCTCGAACAGATGATCCCGGTGGACGGGCCGCTTCGTCAGTACGGCAGAGGTCACTTCAACCTCCGGATCAGGCTCGATGTGTCATTGCGCCCGCCGCCCATCAGCTGCACGTCCTTGTAGAACTGGTCCACCAGGGCGGTGACCGGCAGCCGCGCGCCGATCTCCTCCGCTGTGGCGAGGCAGATCGCGAGGTCCTTGCGCATCCAGTCCACCGCAAAGCCGAAGTCGAACGTGTCGGCCAGCATGGTCTTGTGGCGGTTCGCCATCTGCCAGCTGCCCGCAGCCCCCTGGGAAATCACCTCGACCACCCGCTCACCGTCCAGACCCGCTTTCTCGCCGAAAGCCAGCGCCTCGGACAGGCCCTGCATCAGGCCCGCGATGCAGATCTGGTTCATCATCTTGGCAATCTGGCCCTGACCGCTTTCGCCGATCCGGCGGCAGATACGGGCATAGGCCGCCATCACCGGCTCCGCCCGGTCATAGTCCCCCAGTGTTGCGCCGCACATGACAGAGAGCTGGCCGTTTTCCGCGCCTGCCTGCCCTCCCGACACCGGCGCGTCGACAAAGGCAATATCTGCCGCGGCTGCAATGGCCGCAAGCTCCCGCGTGACCAGCGCCGAGACTGTCGTGTGGTCGACAAAGACCGACCCGGGCGCCATCCCGGCAAAGGCGCCCTCGGGGCCAAGACAGACCTGCCGCAGATCGTCGTCATTGCCCACGCAGGCCATCACGAACTCCGCCCCTGACACAGCCCGGGCTGGCGTCGCGGCCAGGGTGCCACCGTGACGGGCTACCCAGGCTTCGGCCTTGGCTCCGGTGCGGTTGTAAACCCTCACCTCGTGCCCGCGGGCCTTCAGATGTCCTGCCATGGGAAATCCCATGATGCCCAACCCCAGAAACGCGACCTGTGCCATGTTTGCTCCTGCCCTGATCCGCCGCCCGGGGCCTGCGCCCCGCCTTGCGATTGCCCTCTTTTGGTGAATGGACTAGGAAACCATAGCGCCCCTGCCGTCAAGAACAGGCCATTCATGCTCGCCACCTTTCAATGGCTTCTCCGGATTCTGACAGGGATGATCGTGCTCACGGTTGCAGGGCTGGGCATCGGCTATTACTTTTTGTCCCGCTCACTGGTCGATTATTCGGCTGACTACAGCCTGCCCGGCCTTTCCGCCCCGGTCGAGGTGGTGCGCAACAACGACAACGTCCCGCATATTCTTGGCACGACGGATGCGGATGTCTACTTTGCCCTTGGCTTTGTGCATGCGCAGGACAGGCTTTGGCAGATGACGATGCTGCGCCGGACCGTGCAGGGCCGGTTGTCAGAAGTGTTTGGCCAGCGCACGGTCAAGATCGACGAGCTGTTGCGCCGGCTGGACCTTTACGGGCTGTCACTCTCGTCTGTCCAGGCGCAGAACGCCCCGACACAAACCGCCCTGCAGTCCTATGCCAATGGCGTCAACGCTTGGATCAACGAGGTCAACTCTGGCGCCCGGGGCCGGGGCGCGCCGGAGCTCTTCTTCTTTTCCAACCAGATCGCCGCCTGGGCGCCAGCGGATTCCATTGCCATCCTGAAACTGATGGCCCTGCAGCTGTCGGGCCATTTGGAGGATGAGGTGTTGCGCGCGCGCCTGTCACTGATCCTCGGACCTGAGCGTCTGGCCGATATCATGCCCGACGATCCGACCAAGGGTGTGGCGGCCCTGCCCGACTATGCGAGCCTTATGCCCGGCGTTCCTGCCTCTGCCGCGCCGTTGCGGCTGGCGGGGATGGATGATCCCCTCTCCCCCTTTCCCGACCGTGATCTCGCCGGGGCCTCCAACGCCTGGGCCGCTGCACCCGACCGCTCGGCGGCGGGGGGTACGCTGTTGGCCAATGACCCGCACCTCGGCTTTACCGCGCCCACGATCTGGTATCTGGCGCGGTTGGAACTGGCCACGGGCGGGGTGATCGGCGGCACGATTCCGGGCGTGCCGGCGGTGCTTCTGGGCCGGTCTGCCGCAGTGGGCTGGGGCCTGACCTCGTCTTACCTTGATGATCAGGATGTGCTGATCGAACAACTGAACCCGGAAAACCCCGAGCAATACCTGACCCCTGATGGCTGGGCCACCTTCGAGACGCGGCGGTCTATCATCACGGTAAAGGATGGCGACCCCGTCACGATCACCATGCGCTGGTCACGCAACGGTCCGATCCTTCCCGGCAGCCATTACGATCTCGCCTCCATCACGCCACCGGGCCATGTGGCCGCGCTGTCCTGGACGGCCCTGTCGGGTGCTGACACAACAATGACCGCCGCCTTGCGGATGATGGAGGCGAAAACGGTGGCCGATGCGATCGAAGCCGGGCGCCTCTTCATCGCGCCATCGCAGAACCTGATGCTCGCCGATCAGACCGGCATCGCGATGCAGGTCATTGGCGCCATGCCGCGCCGGGACCCCGCGAACCAGAGCCAGGGCCGTCTGCCCACTCCGGGGTGGATCGCGGTCAATGGCTGGAAGGGCATGTTCCCCTACGAGGTGAATCCCGGCTTCGTGAACCCCGAAACCGGACTACTGGGCAACACCAACAACAAGACCATCGACCGACCCTTCCCCGAGCATGTGAGCTTCACCTGGGGCGACACGCAGCGGATCCAGCGCTGGCTCACGCTGATGAAAACGCGCGAGGTGCACACCCGCGAAAGCTTCATCGAGGCGCAGCTTGACACCGTAAGCCCGACCGCGCGGGGCCTTCTGCCGCTGGTCGGCGCCGATCTGTGGTTCACCGGCGAACCTGCAGCCGAAGGCACGCCCGAACGTCTGCGCCAGCGCGCGCTGATCCTGCTGGCCGAATGGAACGGCGAGATGAACGAACATCTGCCCGAACCCCTGATCGCCGAGGCCTGGCTGAGGGCATTGATGGACCGGCTGATCCGCGACGAGATCGGCCCGCTCGCCGACGCCTTCACCCACCCCGAGCCGGTGTTCATCGAACGGGTCTTCCGCAATACGGATGGCGCCGGGGTTTGGTGCGACGTGATCCAGTCCGCAGCAGTGGAGACCTGCACCGAGCTGTCGCGGATCGCGCTGGACGAGGCGCTTTTGCGCCTGACCGAGGCCTGGGGTCCGAACCTTGAAAGCTGGCGTTGGGGGGATGCGCATCAGGCAACGCAGGACCATCCCGTGCTGGGGGAGGTGCCGATCCTGCGGCACTTCGTGAACATCCGACAGTCCACCTCTGGCAGCGACAATACCTTGCAACGTGGCCGTACGAAGGGGACGGGAGAGAACCCCTTCCTGAACGTCCACGGTGCGGGCTATCGCGGTGTCTATGACTTTGCCGATCCTGACAGTTCGGTCTTCATCACCTCGACCGGGCAATCGGGCCACCCACTGAGCCGGTTTTATGACGACATGTCCGAACACTGGCGCCGGGGCGAATACGTGCCGATGTCGCTCGACCCGGACCTTGCAAGGGCCGCGGCGGTGGGGATCACCCATCTGACCCCTTCGCCTTGATTCGTACGCCACGTCTGACCTTGCGCCGGGCGCATCAGGGCGACCTTGCTTGCGTGCATGCGATGCTGTCCCACCCTGCCGCAATGCGCTATCCGGCCATGCCCGAACATGAGACAAAGGCGCAAAGCCGCGACTGGCTGGAGGCTATGATCAGCGCAGTCGCTGACAGCGACGATTTCCTGATCGAGCATCAGGGCCCCATAATCGGCAAGGCCTGCGCCTGGCGCCTGCCCGAGGTGGGATTACTGCTGCACCCCGCGGCTGGTGTGACAGTGTCTACCTCGCTGTGCCCCGTGACGGTCCGGCGGAGAGAACGGCTTGACCTTTCGGTGTTCCTGACCACCTTAACGCAAGAATGTTTCACGCGGCCGTTACGGGAGTTACGATCATGTCGGGCGAGTTTCAGCCTTGGGTAGGCCGGGTCGAGGAGGCTCTGGATATCATCTCCCCCCGACAGGCGCGCCAGATGGCGGCAACTCTGGGCGTTCAAGGCGATTTTCGGGAAGGCGCGCCCCTGCCCCCATTGTGGCACTGGATGGGCTGGGCGCCGGAAACGCCGATGGCGGGCCTTGGACAGGACGGCCACCCCGTGCGCGGCGGGTTTCTGCCGCCGGTCCCGCTGGAACGCCGGATGTGGGCCGGCGGCAGGCTTACCTTCGAAGGCGCTCTGTGGATCGGCGAGGTGCTGCAGCGCCAGTCCGAAATCCTCAAGGTAGTCGAGAAAACCGGAACGACCGGGCAAATGGTCTTTGTCACCGTCCGTCATGAGATCACAGGTGCTGCAGGCCGCATCGAGGAAGAGCAGGACATCGTCTACGTCGCCATGCCCGACCGCTTTACCCCGCCGCCGCCCGTGCAAGCCCCCCCCGCCGCATGGACGGAGCCGGTCGCGGCCGACACCGTCCGCCTCTTTCGTTTCTCGGCGCTGACCTTCAACGCACATCGCATCCATTTCGACCTGCCCTATGCCATGGGGGTGGAGAAGTATCCCGGCCTCGTGGTCCACGGCCCGCTGCAGGCGATGCTGCTGATGGAGACTGTGCGCGCCCGAAGGGAGGGCGCATGCCCCGGCACCTGGCGCTTTCGCGGTTTGCGGCCCGCGTTCCATTTCGATACATTGTCGCTGCAAGGGCAGGCGCAGGTTGCGGACAACCAGACCCTCGCCACTGTGAACGGCGAAGGCCACATCTGCATGCAGGCCGAAGCGGGGTGGTCGGCATGACCGCAATCCTGAAGGGCATGCGGGTGATCGAAGGTTCCGCCTTTGTCGCGGTGCCGCTGGCGGGCATGACGCTGGCGCAGATGGGGGCCGATGTGATCCGGTTTGACCGCCTGCAGGGCGGGCTTGACGCGCAGCGCTGGCCGGTGACGGCGCGCGGCGCGAGCCTGTTCTGGGCGGGGATGAACAAGGGCAAACGCTCGCTCGCCGTCGATCTGGCGCGGCCCGAGGGGCAGGAGATCGTGACCGCCCTGATCACCGCGCCGGGTCCGGATGCCGGAATGTTCCTTACGAACCTGCGCGCAAGGGGCTGGATGGATTACCCCGCCCTTGCCGCGCGCCGTGCTGATCTGATCATGATCAGCCTGACCGGAACAAGGCGGGGGGAGCCTGCGGTGGACTATACCGTCAACCCCTCTCTCGGCTTTCCGATGGCAACGGGACCCGAAGGGTCAGCCGACCCTGTGGCTCATGTGCTGCCAGCCTGGGACTGCATCGCGGGGCAGTTGGTGGTCAGCACGCTCCTTGCGGCGGAACGGCACCGGCTGCGGGGTGGCGCCGGGCAACTTGCAGAGTTGTCGCTGAAGGATGTGGCGGCAGCGATGCTGGCAAACCTCGGGATTGTAGGCGAGGTTCAGATCAACGGCGTCGACCGCGCCCGCGTGGGCAACAGCCTTTACGGCGCTTATGGGCAGGATTTTTTGTGCGCTTGCGGAGCGCGTGTGATGGTGATCGGCCTCACCGATCGGCAATGGCAGGGGCTGGTCAAGGTGCTGGGGATGGAGGCCGGGATCGCGGCCCTTGCGGCCGCAACCGGCCTCGATCTGTCGGCCGAGGGCAACCGCTGGCACGCCCGCGCGGCAATTACCGGGCTGTTTGCACCTTGGTTTGCGGGGCGTGGGTTGGCGCAGATCGCGCCCCTGTTCGATGCGGCGGGCCTGACCTGGGCCCCCTTCCGCAGCTTTGCCGGTGCCGTCCGGCATGACCCGGACCTGTCCTGCGACAACCCGATGATGGCAAGTATCAACCAGCCGGGGATCGGGACCCTTACCGTGCCCGGCCATCCGGTGACCTATTCAGCCTCGCCCCGCAAAGCGCCCGCCCCGGCCCCACGTCTTGGGCAGCACAGCGAGGAAATCCTTGCTGATGTGCTGGGCCTGGGATCCGGACAGATCGGCGCGCTGATGGATGCGGGGGTGGTGGCGCAGGGTTAGGCGTCGCGAAAGCGGCCCTCCTGCCGCGCAGTCCAGCGGATGCCGATCTGCCAGCCGTCATCCGTCTGGGTTTCGGCCTCAACCACATCCTCGGCATGCAGCCATGCGCGGCGCCTGCCGTCGTTGAAGGGCAGGAACAGGCTGATTTCAGTCTTTTCCTCATCAAACTGGCGACCGATGGCGGTAAGCAGCCTTTCCAGCCCCTCCCCCGTCAGGGCCGAGATCGGAAAGACTGTCGGACGCTGCGCCGCCTGTACCGTCAGCGCCACGCGTGCGTCTGGCGTAACGAGGTCGAGCTTGTTCCAGATCTCGAACACCGGCACCCCGGCGTCTACGCCAAGCGAGCCGAGGATGTCTGCCACATCCGCCGCCTGCTCGGCGCTTTCCGGGTGGCTGATGTCGCGTACATGCAGGATGAGGTCAGCCTCCAGCACCTCTTCCAGCGTGGCACGGAAGGCAGCGACAAGCTGGGTCGGAAGGTCCGAAATGAACCCCACCGTGTCGGACGCAATGATCTTGCGCCCTGCCCCCCCGTCATTTGCAGGGAGTTCCACGCCACGCATCGTGGGGTCTAGCGTGGCAAAGAGCATGTCCTTGGCCAGAACATCCGCCCCGGTCATCCGGTTGAAGAGCGTGGATTTTCCGGCGTTGGTGTATCCTACCAGCGCCACCAGCGGAAACGGCACCTTGCGACGCGAGGCGCGGTGCAGCTCTCGTGTGCGCACCACCCGGTCCAGCTGACGTTTGAGCCGGATCACCTGATCGTCGATGGCGCGGCGGTCCGCCTCCAGCTGCGTCTCGCCGGGACCACCGACAAAACCAAAGCCGCCGCGCTGCCGTTCAAGGTGCGTCCAGGCGCGCACAAGGCGCGTGCGCTGATAGCTCAGCGCCGCAAGTTCCACCTGCAGCACACCTTCGCGCGTCCGGGCACGATCAGCGAAAATCTCAAGGATCAGGGCTGTGCGGTCCAGCACCTTGACCCCCCATTCCTTTTCAAGGTTGCGCTGCTGTACGGGCGACACCGCACCATCCACCAGCACCAGCTCCACCTCGGCGGCCTTGAAGCGGGCCTTCAGCTCCTCCAGCTTGCCCGCACCAAACAGCATGCCGGGATGCAGCCGCGCCAGGCGCACCACTTCTCCGCCGACCACATCAAGCCTCGGCAGGGCAGCCGCCAGCGACACCGCCTCAGCCAGCCCATGTTCGGGCAGACGGCGGCTCCGCCCGGATTTCAGATCGACATGCAGCGCGTAGGCGCGCGTCGCGGGAATCGCCGTCTCATATGCTTCCCTTGCGCGGGGATGCAGCAGGTCGTCATCGTCAAGCGGATCGTCCAGGGGATCGGAAATCAGTCTTCACCGTCGTAAAGGTTGATGGGCGCGCCGGGCATGATCGTCGATATTGCATGCTTGTAGACCAGCTGGGACTGACCATCCCGGCGCAAAAGCACGCAGAAATTGTCAAACCAGGTGATCACACCCTGAAGCTTTACCCCGTTGATAAGAAAGATCGTGACAGGAACCTTTGCTTTCCTGACATGGTTCAGAAAGGCGTCTTGCAAATTCTGTTTATCGGCGGCCATTTATCGTTTGCCTTTTTTGCTGTCGTTTCGGTCGCAGCTGTTGGATCGCGGGCAGATTTACCTGCAACGGCGCAAGTATGTAGCGCCCGTGAGGGAGATTCCAGCCTAATTCCGCGCGCGATGCAAGATGGCGCAGGGTTGCATCACCGTCGCCAACTGCCAGGCGCGACAAGCGCCAGCAGCGCCAGCGTTTCCAGTCGCCCCACGATCATTGCAAGGCCAAGCGCCAGCTTCACCCCATTTCCCAGCGGTGCATAGGCGATGGGGGTTGCGGCCGCCACATCAGCCAGCGGTCCGGTCGTGGTAAGCGCCGCGACAGAAAGGACCAGAGCCGTTTCGAAATCTACCCCAATCAGCGTCAGCACGGCCACGAACAAGCCGATGGACGTGGCAAAGAGCATGAAGAAGATCCAGGCCATATAGGCCCCTTCCCGCCGAAGCAGCCGTGCCCCTCTGCCACGCCCGCCTACGGAATGCGGGTGGATGATCAGCTCCAGTTCCCGTTCGGAATGGCGGAAAAGGGCGTAGACCCGCAACAGCTTTACGCCCCCCGCGGTAGTCGCCACACCGCCCCCCACAATCGCCAGTCCAAGCAGAATAAGCCCGGGCGCGCCGAGGCCCGACCAACCACGGGCCGAAGACCAGGCCTCGGACTGAAATCCGGCCGTAGTCAGGAACGACAGCGTTGTAAACACCGCCCCCCAGATCGCACGAAGGCCCTGTGGATTATCCCCCTCGTCGCCAGCGGGGCTGCCACCCAGAAAATGCCGCAAGAACAGCACGCCGGGAACCGTGATCAGCAGCACCAGTGCGGCCAGACCTTCGGGATCGCGCCACCATACCCGGGTCGCTTCAAAAAAGCGCGGGCCGGGCATGGCACGGCGCGAGACTGCGAACAGCAAAAACAGGAAGACGAGGGCTTCGCCACCAAGACCTGCGACCCCTACGCCCGTGCCTGCGGTGATCCCGCTGGTGGACAGGGTGGACAACGCGATGCACAGCGCGTCCAGCGCAGGGGCACCGAAACTCATCAACCCGATCCACAAGACAAGCGTAAGACCGCCATACGCTGGAATGATCATGAGCGCTGTGCGTACGATGCGTTCTGAGGGGTCACTGTTGCGGCTGCCTTGCGGCCCCTCCATCGCACTGCGCCCAGGGACGCGACCGGAAATCACCTCGATCCCGCCAAGGTTTAGGGGGGCGAGGATGGCGAAAGCTGCCACCAGGATCAGCAGGCCGCCAAACCATCCCACCAGCGCCCGCCACAGATGCACCGAAGGCGGCAAGCGCCCTGCATCAGGATAGACCGTGGCCCCCGTTGTGGTGAATGCGGACAGCATCTCGAACCAAGCATTCGCAAATTGCGTGTCGGGCACGGTCTGCATCACCGGCAGGGCCATGGCCACCGGCAGCAGCAAATAGGCTCCGGCCAGTGCTGCAAGATTACTGCGCGGCATAAGACGCGGCACCCGGTGGCTGGTCGCAAGTGCTACCATGACCACCAAAAGCCCAAGCATGAGGCCGGAATAGAGAAATCCGCGCGCCGTAGGGTCGTCGCCAGTCATGAAGCCATGTGCTGCAGGCACAAGGCACAAGACCGCCGCAATCCCCGACAGGATCACCAGAAGCGGAGTGTCCTGCAGCCGGGTCGGCATCGCGCTCAGAAGAACTCGACGGAGACCTGCAACAGGCGCTCCACTTCCGGCACATCCTTGGCCATCGCAAACAACGCCACCACATCGCCCGCGTCGATCCTCAGATCGCCCGTCGGCTTCAGCACTTTGTCGCCTTTCATCAGCGCGCCCACAAGCACGCCTTCAGGAAACTCCACTTCGCGCACGAGGCGTCCCGACAGGGGGGATGTGGACAGAACCTGCGCCTCGATCACCTCGGCTTCGGCGTCGCCGATGGAATAGATCGCCCGCACCCGGCCATGGCGGATGTGACGCAGAATGGAACTCACGGTGGTGGCGCGCGGGTTGATGTAGGCGTCGATGTCGAGCGGTCCCATCAGGGGTGCAAGCGTCGGATCGTTGACGAGCGCAATCGCCATGGCGCAGCCCGCCTGCTTGGCCCGCACCGCAACCAGCAGGTTGGTCTTGTCGTCATCCGTCACAGCCAGCACGGCGTCCGCCCGGTCGATGGCCGCCTCCATCAGGATGTCCATGTCCATCCCGTCGCCATTGAGCACTATGGTACGTTCCAGCGCATCTGCCGCACGTTCGGCACAAATCCGATTTTTTTCAATGATCTTGACGCGGATCTTCGTGCGGCTTTCCAGCGCCCGGGCCACGCTGAGGCCCACATTCCCGCCGCCGATGATGACCACCCGCTCCTGTCGTCTGGTCTTCTTGCCAAAGATCTCGAGGCAGCGGTTCACGTCCTCGGAATGGGTGAAGACGTAGATCTGATCGCTCGCAAGCAACTGGTCCCCCGGTTCGGGCGCAAATAGGCGATCCTCGCGCCGCACCCCCACCACGATCGCGCGCAGCGACGGAAACAGATCGTTCAACTGCCGCAAGGAGGTGCTTAGAACCGGGCAATCCTCGTCAAGCATGATCCCCAGAAGCTGTGCCCGCCCGTTCATGAAGACTTCAGTGTCGAAGGTCGCGGGCGCCGCCAGCCGTTGCAGTGCTGCCTCGGCCACCTCACGCTCAGGACTGATGACCACGTCGATGGGCAACTGGTCCGCCCGGTAGAGGTCTGCATATTCCGTGGCGAGGTAGTTTTGCGCTCGGATGCGGGCAATCTTGCGCGTCACATTGAATACTGAATGCGCCACCTGACAGGTCATCATGTTGACCTCGTCGGAATGGGTAGCGGCGATGATCATGTCGGCGTCCTGCGCGCCGGCCCTCGCCAGAACATCAGGGTGCGAAGCAAAGCCCACAACCCCTTGCACATCCAGTGTTTCCGTCGCTCGGCGCACCAGATCGGCATTCACGTCCACGATGGTCACATCATTGCGCTCACCCGACAGATGCCGGGCGATCTGCCACCCAACCTGACCCGCCCCGCAAACGATGACCTTCATGTTCCGCCTCCGGACAGGGCTGACCCTGCGTTGCGCCTTGCATCGCAGATGAAGAAGCCGGGGTCAACGGACGCTCAAAGCTCGGCTTCGTCCTCCTCGTCATCCAAATGCGCCATCCGCCCGCCGGCTTTCGCCGTGGTCACTACCCCCAGAGATTTCAGCTTGCGGTGCAGCGCCGACCGCTCCATTCCCACGAAGTTCGCTGTCCGGCTGATGTTACCGCCAAAGCGGTTGATCTGGGTCAGCAGATACTCCCTCTCGAACAACTCCCGTGCCTCGCGCAGCGGCAGCGTCGCCATAGCGCCGCCAAGGATCAGCCGCCCTTCCACTTCACCCGCAGGCTCCGTCCCCGGAAGCTCACGCGCTTCGATCGGGCCAGATCCGTCGCCAAGGATCAGCACCCGTTCGATGACGTTGCGCAGTTGCCGCACATTGCCGGGCCATAGCATCGTCTGCAACAGCGCGTCCGCCTCGGGCGACAGGATGCGAATGGACAGCCCTTGCGTGCGGTTCAGCCATTCGACGAAATGCCGCGCAAGTTCGGGAATATCCTCGCGGCGTTCCTCAAGGCTCGGGACAGCGATGGGCACGACATTCAGCCGGTCGTAAAGCTCCTGCCGGAATCGTCCCCCCCCGATTTCCGCGCGCAGGTCGCGGCTGGTGGAGGAGATGACCCGCAGATCCACTCGGACCTTGTCCACCCCGCCCACGCGGGCGAACTGCTGTTCCGTCAGCACCCGCAGGATCTTGCTTTGCGTGCCAAGCGGCATCTCAGCGACTTCGTCGAAATATATCACCCCGCCATGCGCCTGTTCCAAAAGCCCCGCCTCGATCCCACGCTCGGGGGACTCCCGCCCGAACAGCACCTCCTCCATCCGATCAGGTTCGATCGTGGCCGAAGAGACGGAGACAAAGGCCGCCGAGGCGCGGTTGGAATGGGCGTGGATGTACCGCGCTGCCATCTCTTTGCCGGATCCGGCCTCGCCTGTCAGCATCACCCGGCCGTTGGATTTGGTGACTTTTTCCAGCTGTGATTTCAAGCTCTTGAAAATATGGCTCGACCCGATCATCTCGGACTGTGTCACATCCTTGCGGCGCAACTCCTGATTTTCGCGGCGCAGGCGCGAGGTTTCCATTGCGCGGCTGACAACCACCACCAGCTGGTCGATGTTGAAGGGCTTTTCGATGAAATCGTATGCGCCCTGCCGGATCGCCGCGACCGCGATTTCGATATTGCCGTGGCCCGAGATGATGACGACCGGCACATCCGGATTGTCGCGGCGCACCGTTTTCAGGATGTCGATCCCGTCCATGCGGCTGTCCTTCAGCCAGATGTCAAGGATCATGAGGTCTGGCGGCTCTGCATTGACCTCGGTCATGCAGTCATCGGAGTTTCCTGCCAGACGAATGGCATAGCCTTCGTCCTTCAAAATATCGCCGATCAGTTCCCGGATGTCTTTCTCGTCGTCGACGATCAGGATACTCATGTTCAACCCCCTTGGCCTTGCAGCCCGATGTTTCGCCCCATGCGCCGCTTGGCAAGCCGCGGAAGGCGGATTTCAGCCATGGCGCCCGCATGCGACGCGCCTTCGAAGACGGGCGCGTCCACAAGGGCCAGCGTCCCGCCATGTTCCTCGATGATCTTCTTGACGATAGGCAGGCCAAGGCCGGTGCCCTTTTCGCGCGTGGTGACGTACGGCTCGAACAGCCGCGCGCGGTCGGGCGGCAGGCCCGCGCCATTGTCCATGATGCGGATGACGGCCTCGGTCTCCTCATCCTGCATGACCACGCGAATCATTGGGGCGTAGTCTGGCGGAGCGCCTTTTTCCTGAAAACTGTCGATGGCTTCGCCAGCGTTCTTCATCAGGTTCGTAAGCGCCTGATTGATCATGGTGCCGTCCAGATCAAGCAGCATCTGGTGGTCGGGATACCGCGCCTCAAAGACCACGCCGGGCTGCCCGCCTTCTTGCAAAAGCACCGCACCCTTGAGCAGGGCCACAAGGTCGGTCTCGCGCCGGTCAGGTTCGGGCATGCGGGCGAACTTCGAGAATTCATCGACAATGCGGCGCAAATCGTTGGTCTGGCGGACGATGACGTCGGTATATTGTTCCAGGTCCTCCGGCTCCGACACCTGAGAGCGGAACTTGCGCTTGATCCGCTCGGCGGAAAGGGCAATCGGGGTCAGCGGGTTCTTGATTTCATGCGCGATGCGGCGGGCGACATCGCCCCAGGCCGCCATTCGCTGCGCCGACACCAGTTCGGTCACATCATCAAAGGCGACGACGTACCCTTCCAGCCCCCCGGCATCATTGCGGCGGACCGACATGCGGACCAGCAAGCTTTCCAGCTTGCCGCGCCGCGTGAGGCGCACTTCCTCTTGCACCGCCGTGCCTGCCCCCTCGCGCGCCCGCGTAAACAATCCGCCGAACTCGGGGACCGCCACGTCGAGCGGAGTGTCCACCTGCCCCACCGGCACCTCAAGCAAACGTTCTGCCGCGCGGTTGATGAAGTCGATGCGCCCTTCGGCATCGAGGCCGATCACCCCGGCAGTGACATTGGTCAGCACCGAATCAAACAGACGGCGGCGGCGTTCAGTCTGCCGATGGCCTTCCATCAGCGCCTCACGCTGGCCTTTCAGCTCTCGCGTCATCTGGTTGAACAAGCGTCCGAGCATGGCGATTTCATCGTCACCCTCTTCTTCTGTCACCTGCACGTCAAGATCGCCCCCCCCGACCCGCTGCGCCGCCCCTGCAAGCCGCCCGACCGGCCGTGCCAGACGTTCGGCGAACCACAGGCCCAACCAGATCGCGGCAAGGATCAAGATCACCGCAAAACCGAGGTAAAAGAGCGCGAAATTCAGCAAAAGCCGACCTCGCTCTGACTCAAGCTGATTGTAAAGCCGGACTGTTTCTTGGGTTTCATCCAAAAGCGACAGGATCGAGCCATCGACCGTGCGGCTGACGTAGAGATAGCGATCGGCGTAGGCATCAAGATGGACCAGTGCGCGAAACTCATTGTTGGCCCAATCCTGAATCACCACGGCCTGACCTTGACGCGACTGCGTCAGCGCCTCGGGTCCCGGCGGCTCAAAGCCAAAGAGATAGGACCGCTCCCCCCGGGTCTTCAGCAAACCTGCTCCATCGATGAGGTATGCCTCTTTCATGCCGCGCTGAATGCGAGATTGCCCTTCGGTGAGAACCGGGCGCAACTGATCGTCGCGCAGAAAGAACGTCGATTGCTTGGCCACATTGAGGTAAGCGGCCAGCGCTTCTGCATCCTCGATCAGATCGGTCCGCTGTTCGCCCTCATAGGCCTGCGCGGCCGCAAGGGAGGAGCCGACAACAGATCGGACGCGGTCGGAGAACCATCCCTCAAGCCCTACGTTAACCGTGACCACTGCAAAGACAGCAACCAGGATCGTGGGAATGAGGGCGATGATGGCAAAGACGCCCGAGAGCCGCAGATGCAGGCGGGAGCCCGCCGACTGGCTGCGCCTGTCGGCGATCATCCGCGCCACCCGCGCGAAAACCAGCGCAGCCACAACCAGCACATAGATAAGGTCGGCCAACAGAATCAGGCGCAAAGCCGGGGAGCCCGCACCAAGCGTCAGGGGCCCGAGTGCGAGGATCGTCACAATCACCAGTACCGGCCCCAGAACGACCAGACCAAGCGTCATCGCCGTCTGAAACCGCCGCTGGCGGCGCAGTCGGTTCAGCTTTTCCCATGTGCTGTTGCGCAGGGCGCGATCCAATATACCGCTCCGATCAGGGACAGGCGATGGCCTGCCCCGGGACTACATCTTGCGCGTGGCGCGGGCAGATGCCCGGTTGCAACGCTTGATGTTGCGGTTTTACATCAGTTTGCGCCGCCGTGTCACGCGGATATCGAGCTCGGTGATCTTCTTGCGCAAAGTATTGCGGTTGATCCCCAGTAGGTCTGCGCATTTTGCCTGATTGCCGGCCGTCGCATCCAGTGCAATCTCTATCAGCGGGATTTCGAACTCTCTCAGGATGCGCTGATAGACGCCCGCGGGGGGCAGCTCTCCGCCGTGCAGGTCGAAGTAACGTTTCAGATGCCGCGCGACCGAGGCTGAAAGCTTTTCCCCCTCGCCGCCACCACGGAGCGGCTCCAGAACCGGCTGGCTGCCGAGGACCATCTCGACCTCTGCTCGACCGATCTCGCTCTCGGAGGAAGTGACGACCAACCGGCGGAGGGTGTTTTCCAACTGCCGAACGTTGCCGGGCCAGTTGTAGGCGCGCACCATCTCGCGGGCATCGGCTGAAAGGCGGCGCAGGGTGCCCACGTCCCGTTCTGCCCGGGTCAGGAAATGATCGGCAAGAAGCGGGATGTCGTCCACCCTTTCGCGCAAGGCAGGCACCTGAAGGCTCACGCCGCTGAGCCGGTAGTAGAGGTCGGACCGGAAAGCGCCACCATCCAGCCGCGAGGACAGGTCGATCTGCGTCGTGGCCATGATGCGGGGCGCCGTGTCGCCGAGCAGATCGAGCATGCGGACCACCCGGGCCTGCGCATCCTCGTCGTAATCGCCCACCTCGTCAAAGATCAGACTGCCGCCCTTGGCGCGGGCCAGAAGGGTCGAGGGGCCATCCATCCCGACCAGATCACCCGCCTGTGCCACCACGAAAGGCTGGTTGCGTCGATCGGAAAAGTCGTGAATCGCCCGCGCGATCAAAGACTTGCCCGTGCCGGATTCACCTGTGACCAGCACCGGAAGATCCGTGTTCATTACCCGCGCCACCAGCCGGTAGAGCGCCTGCATCGCTGCCGTCCGCCCAACAAGCGGCAAGTCCTCGGTCACCTCGCGGGGGACGACCGGCGCCCGCGCCACACGGCGCTTCTGATCCAGCGCCTTGGCCGAACGCTTCATCAGGTCGGGCAGATCGAAGGGTTTCGGCAGGTAGTCGAACGCCTCTGCCTCGGCCGCCTGGATCGCTGTCATGATGGTGTTCTGCGCCGAAATCACGATGACCGGAAGCCCGGGGCGCATGCGCGCAATGCGCGGGAGCGCGTCCAGCCCGTTGCCGTCCGGCATGATCACGTCGGAGATCACAAGGTCGCCCTTGCCCTCCTCAACCCACCGCATCAACGTCATCAGGCTGGAGGTGGCATGCACCTTGCACCCCGCCCGCGTCAGCGCTTGCGTCAGAACCGTGCGGATCGTGCGGTCGTCATCTGCGACCAGAACCGTGCCATCCATCCTCAGGTCTCCTTGCGTTTTTCTTTTGGCGCCACGGGCAGCGAAATCCGGAAAACGGTGCGCCCGGGCACCGAATCCACCGCGAGCCAGCCTTCGTGATCAGTGATGATCTTGGACACGAGGGCGAGGCCAAGGCCCGTGCCACCCTCGCGGCCCGACACGAAGGGCTCAAAGATATCCGCCGCGAGTTCGGGCGGGATGCCGGGGCCATCGTCGATGATTTCGATCTGCAGCGGAAGGGCGGCGGCAGCGCCCCCTTTGCGGCGCAGGCGCAGCGACTGATCATAAAAAGTGTGCAGGCGGATCGTGCCTCGGCGGGTCCCGGCATTGGGGGGGCTTGCCTCGGCTGCGTTCTTGATCAGGTTTAGGAAGACCTGCATCAGCTGGTCCATATCGGCCAGCGTCGACGGCAGCGAGGGGTCGTAATCCTCGATGATATGCATATGCGCAGCAAAGCCCACCTGAGCGGACCTGCGCGCCCGGTCCAATGCGTCGTGGATGTTTACAGGACGGCGGTCCGGGGCGCGGATGTTGCCAAACTGCTCCACCTGCTCCAGCAGTTTCACGATGCGGCGGGTCTCGGCAACGATCAGGTCGGTCAGTTCCAGATCCTCCTGCCCTGCGTTCATCGAAATGAGCTGCGCCGCCCCGGATATGCCTGCGAGCGGGTTCTTGATCTCATGCGCCAGCATCTCGGCCATGCCGATGGCGGATTTCGCTGCCGACTTCACCGCCATCGACCGCCCCAGCCGGTCCGCAAGGTCGCGCGGTGAGATAAGAAGGAAGATGACATCGGGGTTGTCATGCATCGGCGCCACATGGATCGTGCATTGCACCGGCGCGCGTTCACCGCTGGTCACGTCCACGTCGTTGATGTTCAGGGGCGACTGGTTCGCGCGCGCCCGGGCCAGCGCCTCTTCGATCGGCGCATCGATGTGCAGCCGGTCAAAGGCGGGCTGGCCGATCAACGTCCGGGACGAAGCGTTCAGAAACGTCTCCCCTGCCGGGTTCACCTCGGCGATGAGCCCCGCCATGTCGATCAACAGCGCAGGCAGCGGCAGCGAAGCCCAGATCACCCCCGGAACCGGATAGGGCGGGCGGTAAGGCATCATGCGGCCACCCCCACCGGGACGGAGAACGCCGCCCGGATCAGGGCACGCACGTCCGCAGGGGTGGAAGAGGTGAGGATGGCACCGCGATGCGCGTCAACCCCGGCCTCCTCCATGTACCAGCCGAGGTGTTTGCGCGCGACGCGCAGTCCGAGGGCCGTGCCGTAGAAGTCCAGCATAGCGTCGTAATGACCGATCATCAGGTCTGCCAGTGCCTCGCCCCGCGGGATCACCGGCGCAGGCGTGCCATAAAGCGTATGGGCGATTTCGGCCAGCCGCCAGGGCGCACCTTGCGCGCCGCGCCCCACCATCACCCCATCGGCGCCCGATTGGTCCAGCGCCTCGCGCGCGGTGGCCGCATCGATGATATCGCCGTTCGCAATCACGGGGATCGATACGGAGTCCTTCACCGCCCGGATCGCCGCCCAATCCGCCCGGCCCTTATAGAGCTGATTGCGCGTACGGCCATGGATCGTGATCATCCGCACACCTGCGCCTTCGGCCCTGCGTGCAAGTTCGGGCGCGTTCAGCAGCGTCTCGTCCCAGCCGAGCCGGGTTTTCAAGGTTACCGGTACCGAAACCGCACCGACCACCGCCTCAATCAGCCCCAACGCAAGATCAAGGTCGCGCAGCAGTGCAGATCCGCAGAGCCCCGTAGTCACCCGCTTGGACGGGCAGCCCATGTTGATGTCGATGATCTTGGCGCCTTGGCGTTCCATCATCACAGCGGCCATTGCCATCCAATAAGGCTCCCGTCCCGCCAGCTGGACGGAGGTTGCCCGCTCCCCTGCCCCCAGTTCGGCGCGCGCCCGCGCCTCGGGTTGGGCCTGCAACACTTCCCGGCTCGCCACCATTTCAGACACGACCAGACCAGCGCCGAATGAACCGACCAGCCTGCGGAACGGCAGATCCGTTATTCCAGCAAGCGGCGCCAAGAACACCGGCGGATCGAGGGAAAGAGAATCGCAGAGCCGGAGCGTCAACTGCCTGTTCCTTGTGCTTCACTGTTTGAGCTAGCGCGCCCGATGCAGAATCACCAAGCCGCCTGCCCGATTTCTGACCGAAAAACAGTCTATGCACAATTTTTAGGCGCAAATGCCCGATACTGCGGCAAAACATCAGGACAGCGCCGTCGTCACGTCAGATTGTCAGCCTCACCGGCCTGCGATACGCAAGACAGACAACGGGAGAGTGACATGACCACAGCCGCCATCATTGTTGCCGCCGGCCGTGGCACCCGCGCCGGGGGCGCGCTGCCCAAGCAATGGCAGCTTCTGGCCGGCAAGCCCGTCGTGGCCCATGCGGTGGCGGCCTTCTCGGGAATGATGCGGGTGTTGGTGGTCCATCCCGACGACCGCGCCCTTGCCAACGCGGTTGTGGGCCCGGACATTATGCCCGCCCTCCAGCCCGACATCCTGATCGTCGAAGGCGGTGCCACACGTGACGCCTCGGTCCGGGCGGCACTGAACGCGCTGACGGGACGGGGGATCACGCACGTTCTGATCCATGACGGTGCGCGCCCTCTGGTGGCGCAATCGGTGATCGCGCGGGTGCGGGCGGCGCTGGAGTTTGCACCGGCCGCAGCCCCCGCCCTTGCGGTGACAGACGCGCTCTGGCGGGGCCACGGAGCCCGCGTTTCGGGCACCCAGGACCGCACAGGTCTCTGGCGGGCGCAGACCCCGCAAGGTTTTCATTTCGATCCGATTGTCGCCGCCCATGCAGCCCATCCCGGCGGCGCCGCCGACGATGTGGCTGTCGCCCGCGCGGCAGGGCTTGACGTGGCCATCGTCGAGGGCGACGAAGACAATATGAAGCTGACCTACCCCGGCGATTTCGCCCGGGCCGAGGCGATCCTGAAGGGGAGGTCGATGGAAGCGCTGCTCGACGTGCGGATGGGCAACGGCTATGATGTGCACGCGTTTTGCGAGGGCGATCATGTCTGGCTTTGCGGCGTCAAGGTGGCGCACAGGCGCGGGTTGCTCGGTCATTCCGATGCCGACGTGGGCATGCATGCGCTGACCGATGCAATTTACGGCGCCTTGGCGATGGGGGACATCGGCCGCCACTTTCCGCCTTCAGACCCGCAATGGAAGGGGGCAGCGAGCCACATCTTTCTGGCCCATGCCATCGGCCTTGCCCGGACGCATGGCTACCGGCTGGGTAACTGCGACGTGACGCTGGTCTGCGAATATCCGAGAATCGTTCCTCATGCCATTGAAATGCAAGAAGGACTCGCGCGCGTGATGGGGGTCGAAGCCAGCCGCGTCTCAGTCAAGGCCACAACGTCCGAGCGCCTCGGCTTCACCGGGCGCGAGGAGGGCATCGCAGCCCTTGCCACCGCCTGCCTGATCCGTACATGAGCCGGGCCATCGCCACATTCTTCGGCGTCGGGCTGTTGCGCCCTGCCCCCGGCACCTGGGGCTCGGCCGTGGCCGTGGCCCTCGGGCTCGGTCTCGACCATGTCTTCGGGTTCTGGGCGCTCGTCCTGGCCACCGCACTTGCCGCTGCCGCCGGCTTCTGGGCCTGCGCGCGAGAGCTCGCGGACACCCCCGGCGCCGACCCGTCCGAATTCGTGATCGATGAGGTTACAGGCCAGTGGCTGGCGCTGTCGTTCCCCGCCGCAGCCTTTTGGCACCGGGGCATGGACAACTGGGCGCTTGACGCCTGGCCCGGCTGGGTCTCGGCCTTCGTGTTCTTTCGTCTTTTCGATATCTGGAAGCCCTGGCTGGTGGGACGTGCCGATCGTCGCGGCGACCCTGCGGGCGTGATGCTCGACGACCTCTGGGCCGGGCTGTTCGCAGGACTGGCGGTGATGGTCTCAGCCGGGGTCGCACATGGCGTTCTGATGCGATGACGGTAAAAGAGATTCTGCAAGCCGCGCGCGACCTTGGTCTGCGGATCGCTACGGCGGAAAGCTGCACCGCAGGCATGCTCGCCGCCGCCCTGACCGACCCGCCGGGCGCGTCGGACGTGTTCGAGCGTGGCTTCGTGACCTACTCCAACGCCGCGAAGGTCGAGATGCTCGGCGTGTCCGCAGCCACCCTCGCCGCCGACGGTGCCGTCTCTGAGTCCGTGGCACGCGAAATGGCCGAAGGGGCGCTGGCCCATTCCACAGCGTCCCTCGCCATCTCGATCACCGGCATCGCAGGCCCCGGCGGATCAGAGTTCAAACCCGAGGGCCGCGTCTGCTTCGGCCTCGCCCGATCTGGCCTGCCCACCTGCAGTGAAACCGTCGAATTCGGCGCCCTCGGCCGCGCCCGGGTCCGCTCGGCCGCCCGCGACCATGCTTTGGCGATCCTCGGGCAGACAGTTGCCTGACACTTGTCCCTTCACATTTGCCCAAATATCCCCCGCGGAGCGTTCTGCAGAGTGTGCGGAAGCCTCCGGCGGGGATACTTGTGCAAATGTGAAGGCACGGGAAGCGGTCAGCCCTGCGGTCCGTAAAGCTCTGCCGCGCGGCGTTCAAAAGCCCGCACGACGCGCAGCATAGCGTCGTTGAAGACCATGCCGATGATCCCTTGCAGGATGGCGTTGCGAAATTCGAAATCGACGAAGAAATCCACCTCGCAGGCGAGCCGCCCCGAGGCCTGCGGGGCATCCTTGAACGCCCAGGTGGATTTGAGGTGGCGAAAGGGGCCATCGAGGTATTCGGTGTCGATGCTCGTCTGCCCCGGCCAGAGCGTCACGCGGCTGCCGAAGCGTTCGCGGAAGACCTTGAAGGAAATGACGAGTTCAGCTTCCATCACCTCACCGAGCCCTTTCTCGCCGCCGTCTATCGGGGCGCGCGTCCGCACGCGCGCCGCGGAATTCCAGGGCAAAAACTTCGGATAAGACCCGACATCCGCGACCAGGTCATACATTTGCCGGGCGCTGTAGGGCAAGAGGCGGGTCTCGTGGTGACTGGGCATGACGGGGCATCGGCTCTCTCGTGACTTCAGGAGAGGTATTGGATATTGATGCGGAACAAATCAAGGGGACAGCATGCCGGATCGCGCCTATGAGATCGACCAGATGATCAGCGCAAAGCGGATCGCCGCCCGGGTCGAGGCGCTGGCGACCGAAATCACGGCGCATTTCGCGGGCACCGACAAGCTGATTGTCGTGGGCCTTCTGCGCGGATCCTTCGTTTTCATCGCAGACCTTGTGCGCGAGATCGACCTGCCGCTGGAGGTCGATTTCCTCGAAGCGTCCTCTTACGGCGATGCGATGCGTTCCAGTCGTGAAGTGCGCATCCTTAAAGACTTGCGCGGCGAAATTGCCGGGCGTGACGTGCTGGTGGTGGAGGATATCGTTGATACCGGATTCACGCTGCACCATGTCAAGACGCTGCTTTTGAGCCGTGGTCCGAAGCGGCTGGAAGTTTGCGCGCTTCTGGACAAGCCAAGCCGGCGCGAGGTGGACGTCCGCGCCACCTGGACCGGTTTTGAGATCCCGGATGAATTCGTTGTGGGTTACGGAATCGACTATGCGCAGCGTAACCGAAACCTGCCCTACATCGGCACGGTACGCTTCACGCAGAGCGCCGGATGAGGCGCCCAGACCAGGCGAGGCGAGGCGAGGCGAGGCGAGGCGATCAACGGCTTTGCTCACATGATCGCTGTCAACCTCTTGTTTCATGGTAATTTCTTCGGCACCGCCGGATCGGGGAAATTTAGTGGCAGGCGCTCATGCACGGATTGTTTACCGCGTGGCCGTGGTTTCGTGTTGGGGCTGGCTTGCTTTAGGGGACAAGCGTCGATGGTGTCGGCGCATAACCGGCACAGGGATTCTCCGCCGCCTTGCGTCCCCAACCCTGCACATCGGAAGGGTCGAAGCGTCGGTCTTCTCCGCCTCCTTGGCAGGTCAGGCTTGGGTTGCATCACACTTCGGGCGATGGCCCAGATGAAGCCCGTCATCTCGCAGGCGATTGGTGTAGCGGCCACCACCTTCGGCTTGCCTGCCGCCGTCAGGTGCCGGTCGCACCGGCACATCCGGAGATTGCCCTTTCAGGCAATGTAACGCACCGACTGCGGCAGACCTTCGATCCGGTCGAGGAGCTTGCGGCTGACACGGGCCTGCATCACGGGAATGAGCGAGGGAGCGACGACCACGCAGTCGTGACCAAGCCCGGTAAGCCGCCGATGCAGGCGAAGCCGCCAAGCCGAAACGCACGGCCCGGCCTCATGGCGAAAGCGAAGCTGACGCCCGGTGCCCCCGAACTTCTCGGCGCGCTTACGGAGAGGATCGGCGCGGTTCGGGATCGTGTCCCGATGCCAGACCTCACCCCCCCCGGTTCGCCTTGCGCAATCGTTGCCGGATCGTCGCCTTGTGGGCATTCAGCCTAACAAACATGATATTCTGAAATCGGTCTCTCTCCCGCATTCTTTAGGCTCGGCGCCAGCTCGTGCAACGCAACCCTGTGTTTCGCGGGCGGCGACAGCGGACAATCTCAGCGGCACCAAGTCAGTCGGGCATCAGCGTGGACCGGGCAGGACAGAATGGACTTTGTCGGTGGGGCAGCATCTGTGTCGGGCCGGTCAGCACGTCGGACGATCCCGGCAGTGGCGCGCCGGTCTTTTCCAGGCACAGTGCGCCAGGGGAAGTGAGGCGCCTCGACCTGTTGGCGCCCGAATTGTGGCTGGGCAACGCCCATAGAGCAGGAGGACACCGACATCGGGAAGCATACGCTGACACTCCGTTGGCTTACCTCTTCCTCTTCCTCCGCCTTCCGGCGACAGAGCTGCCGCAGCGCGGGCTTTAGCGGCGTGACCGAAACTTGCAACCCATCCCGGACCTCTTCCCCAGTCAACTGTCCCGCTGAGCTACCCACCGAAAATCTGACGTGACGGTA